>Ga0209061_1001890_pt1 | contig 30489 bp, 21 predicted proteins | sample Coa_R1_10_FD_187157 | JGI IMG/M metagenome (GOLD analysis project Ga0209061, IMG submission 187157) | Surface soil microbial communities from Centralia Pennsylvania, which are recovering from an underground coalmine fire - Coalmine... | ecosystem: Environmental > Terrestrial > Soil >... | reverse complement strand
GCGTACCGTACAATGCCCTAATCCCGCCTGCGGCGCAAACATGCCCCTGGTGCGCTCATTCTATCTCTCTAAAAAGAAGGGCAAAGAGGCATGGGTTGAACCGCAGATCGACCGCAGCGTCACGTCCCCGGCCATCCATTTTGCTGTGAAGACAGGCAAGGGCAAACCACAGGATGGCACAGTCAACCGGCGGGGCGCTGTTTGCATCGCCTGTGGCACACCTGTACCTTTCGATTACGTTCGCAGCGAGAGCAAAGCCGCTCGCATGGATACACAACTCATGGCAGTCGTTGCCGAAGGCCGGAGCGGGCGAGCATATATCTTCCCAAATGAAGGACAGGCGGCTATTGTTGCTCAGGCGAAACCTGAATGGAAGCCTAATGGTATGATTGCAGATAATCCCGGACACACCAATGTCTATCGCTATGGAATGACAAACTTTGGCGATCTGTTTACTCCTCGTCAGCTTGTCGCGCTGACCACTTTCAGCGATCTCGTACTCGAAGCCAGGGAACGTGTGCTGGCTGATGCACGAAAAGCTGACTGGCCCGATGATGGTGCCTCGTTCAATGATGGCGGCATGGGCGCAACGGCGTATGCTGATGCGGTGGCGACGTATCTGGGAATTGCTGTCGATAGATTAGCAGATCGCAATTCAAGTATTTGTTCCTGGGATGCAACGAGAGATAGTACACGCAACACATTTGCACGGCAAGCGATTCCGATGGTATGGGATTTTGCTGAAGCAAATCCTCTGAGCGATTCTACTGGCAATTTTCAGGGAACAATCGATTGGGTAGCTGAGGTCATCGAACTATCGCCTGCTCAACCAAAGGGGATAGCTCAACAGCGCGATGCTGCCACAGCGATCAATGGCGTGGCGCATCCGATGATCTCGACTGATCCGCCGTATTACGACAATATCGGGTACGCCGATCTCGCAGATTTCTTCTATGTCTGGCTGCGACGCTCGCTTGGCTCCCTCTATCCTGACCTGTTCAGGACGATGCTGGTACCCAAAGCGCAGGAACTGGTGGCGACGCCGTATCGCTTTAACGGCAATAAGAGCGAGGCGCAGCAGTTCTTTGAAACTGGTTTGGGTCAGGCATTTGAGCGCATGCGCAGGGCGCAGCATCCAGCATATCCCCTGACGGTCTACTACGCTTTCAAGCAGGCTGAGTCTGAGGCCGATAGTGAGAGTGAGGATGAGGACAGCGGCAACGGCAATGGCGCAAAAAGCATTGCTTCGACCGGCTGGGAAACGATGCTGGAAGGCTTGATTCGCGCCGGTTTTGCCATTACCGGCACCTGGCCGATGCGCACAGAGATGCTCAATCGCAGCGTTGGCCTGGGAACAAACGCGCTGGCCTCATCCATTGTCCTGGTCTGCCGTCCGCGCCCGGAGCATGCGCTGGTAGCCTCGCGCCGTCAGTTTCTCAACGCGCTCAAGGCGGAACTGCCCGCCGCGCTGAAGAAGTTGCAACATGGCAGTATCGCGCCGGTAGACCTGGCGCAGGCGAGTATTGGCCCCGGTATGGCGATCTACTCACGCTATAGCAAGGTGGTCGAGTCGGATGGCACGCGCATGGGCGTGCGCGCGGCCCTGCAACTCATCAATCGCGCGCTGGATGAGGCGCTGGCCGAGCAGGAGGGCGAGTACGATGGGGAGACGCGCTGGGCTATCGCGTGGTTCGAGCAGTACGCCATGAACGAGGGCGAATACGGCATGGCCGAGACGCTCTCGAAGGCGAAGAACACGAGCGTGCAGGGCATGGTCGATGCCGGGCTGGCGCAGGCGCGCGGCGGCAAGGTGCGCCTCGTGCGCCGCGAGGAACTGCCGCAAAACTGGAATCCGCGTTCCTCTCACCTGACAGTCTGGGAGGTGACGCAGCGCATGATCGCGGCGCTCAGTCAGAAAGGCGAGGTGAGCGCGGGCGATGTCCTGCGCCAGGCAGGCGCGCGCGGCGAGGCTGCCCGCGACCTGGCCTATCGCCTCTACACGCTCTGTGAACGCAAGGGCTGGGCGCAGGAGGCGCTGGCCTACAACAGCCTCGTCATATCCTGGTCGGAGATCAGCCGGCTGGCGCATCGTGAGGCCGGTGATGCGGGGCTGTGGGAAGCAAGGTATCTGGGATAAAGGAGAGCAAAGATGAATGACATCTCTAAAGGAGCAACACCACAGACTCCCAGGCGTATTGGGATACTCCTGGCCGATATGGGAAAATTCAACCGCAACATACCCATACTTCAATACCTCGTTTTGCATATGAACACGCTACAGAAGACCTTTGAGTTTGAGTTTTTACCTGTTGATCCTGAGAGCAGATTCATCCAAATGTTCTCAGATCGGTCTGAGGTTGAGACTGAAAAAGACACGGAAGATGGTGAGAAACTGAGAAAGAAGCTAATCCCAGCATTCCTTGAGGACTACCAAGCATATCTGAAAACGGAGATAGAGGACTTTGAGATAAGCGATCAAGAAGTACCTGAACACTTTATTTTGGTAACAACAGCACAATTTCGCAATAATTACTTCTCGATGCGCGAGCCAGGCTTTGCAATTCTGGCACTTAGTGAATGGGAGCGTAGATTCGCTCCGCCATCACTCATAGAGTACATCTTAACACTGATTCTCAGAGACTCGGTTGCTCTAGTATCTCCATCTCTTGAAGCTTCAGTCCACCTTGGGACAAAGGGTTGCTTATGTGACTTTTCGCAGTCCCTCGATGATGTGAGACTCAAAGTTCTAAATGGATTTGTTTGTAGTTACTGTCAGCAGGCTCTCAAGCACGATGGCTTCGCGGCTCTTGCGGATGAACTCGAATACGTGTTGAAAAAAGATTGGTTAGGTAATGTATCAGAACCCTTTGCACCTGCTCGTTTGGCTGCCAACATGGGGTACAACCTGTTTATTACAAAGGGATTCATCATGACCCGATGGGAAAAGCTACGATCCCTATTAACAGAGCAATTTTTGACACAACTCATCGCCCTTATTGCAGCCACCATTGCGGGTGTTCTTGCAGGCGTTATCGTTGCTTACCTGCTCATTCGTTTAGGGTTGCATCCTTGAGGATGCAAAAGAAATACCATGCGGCTCAAAGGCCTGTTCAGGAGTTTTTACAGAAGGTGGCAGAAAATCCTAACACTTCATTTTGCCAGTAGCAAAGGACATAACGATGGACATACCTTTCTATTCTGAGCTTGATTCAACGCAATGGGCGTTAATAATGAGTATAGAGCCACAACAGATGATGGCTACCTACGATGAACAAGTTGCTCGTCTCAGCATTAACGCTACATTTAAACGTGCATCACAGGACAGCTATCGATCACAAGACGTGTACCCGGTGATCTTAAACCTGTACGGCAAATTACACAGGGTGAACGCTACTCACGAATACGGGGCAGAGTTACAACCACTTGAAGCGTTACCGATTAATCTCATCACGCCAAACACTACAGTATACTCTTACCTATCGTTCGTTGTTTCGCCGCGCTATCTTCATTTTCTGGAAGAGCAACGAGCATCGCAGCCAGCACAAGACATGTCTCTGGGAATACAGATATGGGGTACTGCTGCTATCATGCGACCTCGTGGTAATATAGCCGACGTCTCAACTCATCTGCAATCTCGCTCTGGAGAACTTATCCGCTTTGAGAAGGTAGATACCCGCAACCCTACCCAATCGATTAGAATAGCGCGATCAGACTGGATAGATCGTATTTTGCCTGGGCTAGGCTATCGCCAAAATGTTCTCGTTGAGTTACCTTTAGTTCGTACTCCTCCACTTCCTCAGATGTACAAATATGCTGCCGAGTCCCTTGATAAAGCGCGAAATGCATTTGAACATGAAGACTACCGTGCAGCGTTAAAATATGCTCGCGAAGTGCTTGAGCATCTTGGGAAATTGAGTGCGGATGGCAGTGGAAGACTAACAAACTTTTGTAAAGAGTACCTGGAACCTTTTGTTGGAGAAACAAAATCCAATGCCATTGAGCGGTCTCTTAATGGCCTACGAGATATTGTCAATGCGGCCAGTCATGCCGATCCGCAGAATCCTTTTTTGGTAGATCGAGCTATTACGACATATGTTGTCGAAACACTGTCGCTAAGTCTTCGATACACTGCAACAGTCCTTGCTTGAAAAATGCTCAGAAAGGAATCGATGAAACTATGTCTCTCTCTTCCCACCTTGAAGACAAAACAAGCCCTATCGGCCAATTTATCAAGGCGCATTTTTCACAGACTACTCAGTTGACAAAGGTGGCTAATCAGCAACTGAAAAACGCGGAGACCATCCGTCCTGCACAGGCAGACAAGTCATATCCTTATGCCATTATCGGCGCTGCTATTGATTATCGTCTCCGCTATGCATTTGCCATCACACCGTATCGACGGCTCGTCGCGTGGCAAGGGGCGCAAAAATTGGTGATACAGCCTGTACAAAGTGATCAGGATATTTTTGTAGATGAGGATGAAGTGCTTGAAATTCTCTTGACCTCGCCCATTTTCTTTGATATCACGCGGGGAGTCGCGCAAGGTCCCTATCCTTTTAAGCTCGTCCGGCAGTTCTTTGAGACGTTGGATGCCGTGCTAAAGGCCATTCAGCCTGTTGGGCGACAGCTGGAACCCGAAACGGAACACCTGCTGGATCGTTACTGCATTGTGCTGAGTTATTTCGAACAGGTCTTTCGCAGTTCCAGCTACCTGCAAGGTCCGCTTATGCAGCCAACAGTGAAACGGAGCGTTGAAGAACTGCTGGCTATCCCACAGCAAACATGGCTCGACGATATGGCTCTGTTATTCAACACCTTTTATAACCGATACCAGCATCTCTTGTCGCTGCCCCACACACTGAACCCTACATTCGCTGGAAGCGGCGATGTTGGTGGAGCGGATGCTGATCTGGTTGTAGATGGCTGTCTTATTGATATCAAAACAAGCATATCTGCGCAACTGAAGGCAGACTATCTCTATCAGTTGGCCGGGTATCTCCTGCTTGATTATGACGACCGACTTCAGATGAATGCAGTTGGTATCTATATGACGCGCCAGGGAATCCTTTTTCGCTGGACGGTGCCGGAATTCCTGCAAGTGCTTACAGGGGATAGCACGGCAGACCTCAAGACAATACGCCAGCAATTCCGCACTCTTTGCCAGAGCAGGAGAGCCAAACGTCCATTATGAGCTTCCAGACTTTCAAGGAAGCAGGAGAACATGAAAACATTCCTGTAGTTTCAGGATTAGGAAGGTCGCATTATGGCACAGAGCAACCACGAGCGTGTGGGGCGCGCATTGAGTCTGCTGAAGCAGGGGTTGCAGCCCTTTGTGGAGCGCCAGATGCAGGCGGTCTATGGGGCGCGCTGGCAGTATGAGGCGGCGCAGGCGTTGCGCGATCAACATATCGGCGAGGATGGCCTGCACCTGGATTCGCAGGCGTTGCTGTTGATCATCTGGGATCAGTGGCAACCGGTGTTCAGGAGCGTGCTGGGACACGCGGAACGGGCGCTGGTGAGCGAGCTGCGCGAGACACGCAACGAGTGGGCGCACCAGCGTCCCTTCAGCACGGATGATGCCTACCGCGCGCTTGACAGCATCCAGCGACTGCTCAACGCCGTTTCGGCTGCGCAGGAGGCGGGCGAGGTGGAGCGGCAGAAACAGGAACTGCTGCGCCAACGCTACGAAGAGCAGGCGCGCAACGAGACGCGCAAGGTTTCGGCTACCACCATCGAGGGCCGACCAGGGATGGGGCTGCGTCCCTGGCGCGAGGTGATTACGCCCCATCCCGATGTCGCCTCCGGCCGCTACGAGTCCGCCGAATTTGCCGCCGACCTGGGGCAGGTGGCGCGCGGCCTCGGCGCGGAGGAGTACCGCGACCCGCGCGCCTTCTACCAGCGCACCTACCTGACCTATGGCCTGCGCCGTTTGCTCATTGATGCCCTGCAGCGCCTCGATGGCAGCGGAGGCAACCCGGTGGTCGATCTGCAAACCAACTTTGGCGGCGGCAAGACGCACTCGCTGCTGGCTCTGTACCATCTCTTCTCCGGCGTGCCAGCTTCTGACCTGATTGGCATTGACGCCGTGCTGCGCGAAGCGGGGGTCGCCAGACCGCCCCAGGCGCAGCGCGCCGTGCTGGTGGGCTACGAACTCTCCCCGGCCATGCCGCGTCACAAACCCGATGGCTGTACCGTGAACACGTTGTGGGGCGAACTGGCCTGGCAATTGCGAGGCCGCGATGGCTACGCGCTGGTGGCCGAGGCGGATCGCCAGGGGATCAGCCCCGGCTCAGAGGTGCTGCGCGAGCTGTTCGCTGCGGCGGCTCCCTGCCTCATTCTCATCGACGAGTGGGTGGTCTATGCCCGCCAGTTGTACAACGTCTCCGGCCTGCCCGGCGGCTCGTTCGACGCCAATCTCAGCTTCGCGCAGGCGCTGACCGAGGCGGCCAGAGCGGCCCCGCGCACGCTGGTGGTGGCAACCATTCCCGCCTCCGATGCTGAGACGGGCGGCGAAGGCGGACGCGAAGCGGCAGAGCGGCTCAAACGCATCTTCGGGCGCGTCGAGTCTCCCTGGCGACCGGCGGATGCCGAGGAAGGCTTTGAGATCGTGCGCCGCCGCCTCTTCCAGAACATCAGCGACCCGGCCAGCTTTGTCGCCCGCGATGCCGTTGCCAGAGCCTTCGTCGAGTTCTACCGCAACCAGCCGCAAGAATTTCCTCCCGCCTGCGCTGAGGCCGATTACGAACGGCGCATTCGCCACGCCTACCCCATCCATCCCGAACTCTTTGATCGCCTCTATACTGACTGGTCCAGTATCGAGGGCTTCCAGCGCACGCGCGGCGTGCTGCGCCTGATGGCCGCCGTCGTGCATGTGCTGTGGGAGAGCCAGGATAACAATCTCCTCATCTTGCCCGCTACCGTGCCGGTGGCCGCGCCGAAAGTGCAGTACGAACTGACCCGTTATCTGGAGAATAGCTGGGTGCCGGTCATTGAGAGCGAAGTGGATGGCACGAACTCGCTACCGGCGCGGCTGGATCGCGAGAATCCGAACCTGGGGCGCTATTCGGCCTGCCGCCGCGTGGCCCGCGCCATCTATCTCGGCTCGGCCCCGACGTTGCGCAGCCAGAACCGGGGCTTGCCGGTGCGACAGATCAACCTGGGCTGCACGCAACCGGGAGAGAGCGTGGCCATCTTCGGCGATGCCCTGCGCCGTCTCGCCGACTCCTCGGCCTATCTGACGGTGGAAGGGCAAAGATACTGGTACAGCACGCAGCCGACAGTTGCTCGCCTGGCGCAGGATCGCGCCGCGCAGTACGATGAGGAGCAGGTCCTCGATGAGATCGAACGCCGCCTGCGAGCGGAGCAGGCCAATCGCGGGGATTTTGCCCGTGTCCATCCCTGCCCGACGTCCAGCAGCGATGTGGGCGACGACGACATGGCGGCGCGGCTGGTCATCCTCAAGCCGCAGTTCCCCCACGCCCTGCACGATACGCAGAGCAGCGGGATGACGCAGGCGCGGGACATCCTCAACGCGCGTGGGGAGGCGCGGCGTCACTATCGCAACACGCTGGTCTTCCTGGCGGCAGATCGCGCGCGGCTGGAAGACCTGAAGCAGGGGGTGCGACAATTCCTGGCCTGGAACTCGATCCTGCGCGAAAGCGAGTCGCTCAACCTGGACGCCTCGCAGCGCAACCAGGCCAGCACGCGCCGGGAGAGCGCGGAGGAAACGGTGAAGGCGCGCATCCCGGAAACCTACATCTGGCTGCTGGTGCCGGAGCAACTCGACCCGCGCCAGCCGGAAAAGATCGAGGAATATCGCCTGCAGCCCCAGCCAAACAGTCCCCTGGCGAGCAACGCCAGCCGCAAGCTGCGCACGGAAGACCTCCTGCTCACGCAGTATGCCGCAACGCTGCTGCGCGGCAAAATGGACGAGATTCCCCTCTGGCGCGGCGATTCCGTCACCGTCAAAGAACTGGCCGAATTCTTCGCCCGCTACCTCTACCTGCCGCGTCTGAAAAATACGGATGTGCTGCTGAACGCCATCCGCGAGGGCGTGCAGTCGCTGCTATGGGAGCAGGAGACGTTTGCCTACGCCGATAGCTACGACGCCGAGCGCCAGCGTTATCTCGGCCTCAAAGCGGGCCAGCAGGTGCAGGTCGCGTTCAACGCCAGCGCCGTCGTGGTGAAACCCGAAATTGCCGCCGCGCAGTTCGCCGCTGACGCCCAGGCTGCTCAGGCCGCGCAGCAGGCAGGCCCGGCCTTGACCCGTACAGCCCCGGATACCGGCAGCGCGAAATCGCCCGCCGTCAGCGAGCGCGGCGGCTCCACGCTGTTTGAGCCTGGCCGCCCAACGCCAGCCTTAACGGAGCAGACAACCAGAGCGGCGGAACGAACGCCTCAGGCGCAACGCTTCCACGGCTCAGTCAAACTCAACCCGCGCATGATGGCCGGAAACGCCGGGACGATCATGGACGAGGTCGTGCGCCACCTGACGGCCATCTATGGCGCGGACGTGCAGGTGACGCTGGAAATCCAGGCCGCCATCCCCGCCCTCCCCGATGACATCAAACGCACCATCGAAGAAAACTGCCGCACCCTGCGCTTCGAGAGCTTTGGCTTCGAGCAGGAGGAGTGATGCACAGCATCAGGAATACTAACCAGGAGAGGCCGGGGCGCAGGCCAGCTGTGCCCCTCCTCACCTACGCAGCTTCCGACGCGACTACGTAGTTAGTAGGGGCGCAGCCTTAGGCGTGAACTTAAGGCCGCCGCAGGCCACCGGCAAGGGGTGGCCCTCATAGGCGTTAACTTCAGACCGCCGCAGGCCACCCGCAAGGGGTGGCCCTACTATATACGGACACCTGTGGAGCCTCGTAGAGGAGGGCCACCGGCAAGGGGTGGCCTGGCCCAGATTATACCTGGGATAAATGGCGCGGTAGACGGTCGCGTATAGTAGGGCCACCCCTTGCCGGTGGCCTGCGGCGGCCTTAAGTTCACGCCTCTGGGGGTGGCCTGCGGCGGCCTTAAGTTCACGCCTCTGGGGGTGGCCTGCCTGGCGCTCGCACTGGCTTCAGTTCACGGCTCTGGGGGTGGCCTGCTTCGCTCTCGCCCTGGCTTCAGTTCACGCTTCTGGGGGTGGCCCTACTCTATACGACCATGTCGTAGGCCTTGTGGAGCGGTCGTATAGAGTAGGGCCACCCCTTGCGGGTGGCCTGCCTGGCGCTCGCACTGGCTTCAGTTAACGCCTATGGGGGTGGCCTGCTTCGCTCTCGCCCTGGCCCCCTCGCCCGCCCTTACCCGCGCTCCACCAGCGCCCGCAACGTCACCCCCACTCCCGCCCTTACCCCCGCTCGGCCAGCGCCCGCAACGTATCGAACAACACATCATCCAGCCGCAGCCAGTATCCATCCGGCGGGTCAAGCGGGCGGCGTGAGCGCACTTCGTCGTTGAGGATGGCCTGGATACGATCGATGGCCTGCTCGCGCTCCTCCTGCGGGATATCTCTGCCCTGGCGTAAGAGCAATGCCGCCGCGCCGCACATGAGCGCATCCTCGTCGTCCAGGCGCGTCACGACGGCCTGCCACGCCTCCGGCGCCATCTTCCATTGCTCTCCAGAAAGGCGCCACGCCACTTCAGCAACGGTATTGTCCCAGAAATAATCATCTCCCGTGACCGTTTTCCAGACGTCTTCCGAAACCTTCCTGCCGTCATAGCAGGCAGCGAGCAACTCTTCCGCTTCCGCTCGTTGTACCTGGTTGCGCTGCCCGCGCTCTTTGAGCTGCCCGAGCCGGTGCGCGCGCTCATCTGCTGTCCCTGTCGGCGCTGCCGGCGTTGATCGGGGAGACGGGGACGTTGCCGTGCCGAGACGCAGCCGGAGAGTATGGATCAGCAGGCGTTGTTCCAGCGGCGGCTGCCCCATAATCTGGCTGAGACTTTGTTCGATGTCCTGCCGTAGCGGCTCAGGCACATCAGCAGTGCTGACAACGCTATAAAGCGCAAGCAACGCTAACGGGCGTTCTGTTCCCTGCCTCAAAATGTTACACAGGGAACTTATCAGGTCTCTCAGGTCTCTCAGGTCTCTCAGGTCTATCAGGTATTTCAGGTATTTCAGGTATCTCAGGTATTTCAGGTATTTCAGGTATTTCAGGTATCTCAGGTCTATCAGGCCTATCAGGTCTATCAGGAAGATAGTAATAATAGCATTCATACTTTGAACTTGCAAGCGAGCGGGAGATGAGAGATGCTGAAGCAAGATCGCCATAATTGCGTTGCGCTGGTTTTTATCGCCTTTTGCCAGCAGGAGTCGGAGATTCAGGCAGGCCTGGTAGGTTGCTGTCCGCCCGCGCCCCATTTCCGCCTCGAGCAGGCGATCCCATAGGGCCTGCCAGGGTTCTGTACTCTGCGTTTCGGCCTGGAGCAATTGCCAGTAAAGCAGGGCGTGTGGATAGCGGGCGGCGCTGCTGGCCTGCAACAGGTCGCTTTGCAAGCCGCGCGGGTCGCGCCTGGCTCTTTTTTGCCAATCTGTTCCGATCTCTTCCTGTCTCTGCCTGTTGGGATCCTCTGATTTTTTGGCGGGGAAGGCAGCAGGAGTGAGCAGGGAATCGAGTTCCAGCGAGTGCTGTGTCAGGCGTGCCAGCAGGTCCGGCTGCTCGTTGGCCAGGGCGAGCCATTGAGCGTGCAGCCAGCCGGGCGGGCCGTCTCTGTCGAGCAGGCGCAGCGTGACGAAGGCGTAGTCTGCGATAGAGGAATGGGCCGGGCGCGCCGCTGGATCGGGCAGGCGAACGCGCAGCTCATCCGGGATGCCGGGGGTGTCGAGGACATCGGCCAGTTGCAGCAGGGGCGGGACGAGTTCCAGCAGCACCAGGCGCTGGCAGGCTGGCAGGTCGAGCGCGAGAGAGGCCAGCAGGCGCGCGGCTCCTTCCTGTCGCTGCGGGTTGCCGTCGTCGCAGAGCGCGCTCCGCCAGGTCTCCAGCAGAGGCGGCGTTGTGATGCTGCTCTCTTTCGGCTGCCCGCGCAGCCAGAGCAGAGCGACTTCTTCAATCTCTTGCTGCAATGCTCTGTAGCGACCTCTGTCCAGATGGTCTCCATAGAGATCAAGCAGGCATTGCGCGATCTTGACTTGCAGGGGAGTGTCGATATACAGGAAGTTGCAATCGACGATGCAGGCGGCGGCGAAGAGCAGGTGGCGCTGCAGGATGCTATCGCAGGCGGCAGGCGCGTTGAGGATAGCGCGGATCAGCTCGTTGGCCTGCGTCCCCCGTTTCTCCTGCTCGCTCTTATAGGCGACGGCCAGCAGCAAGGGTTCGCGCCACAGCGGCAGGTGATAATGCGCGACGGCGAAGGCCACGAGGTCGGCGCTGCCAACGGCGACCGGGGCGTTGGCGGCATAGCTTTTGCCGTCCAGCAGGTAGCGAGCGGCGTAATATTCCTGGAAGGTGCGATGCATAAAGCCAAAGAGGCCCTGCCCGCGCTCGACGGAGAGGCCGCTGCTCTCGCTGAGCGTGTCCAGGAACCGCTCGACGTTCGCCAGGGCGACATGCTCGGCGCTCTGTGGGTAGGCCAGGCTGGCCCGCGCCAGTTCCAGGGCGCGCTGGCGCGTCAAAGGCAGGTCGCGGCGGTGCATCTCGAAGGCGATCACGCTCAACACATCCTCGGCGACACCGATCTCATCGTCGGCGAAGCGTTTGCCGCCGCGTGTGCGGTTCCAGTTGTCGAGCAGGGTGCGCGTCACGCTGTTGTAGAGGTCGATGCGGCGGTGCGGCAGCCTGCCGCCGCTGCGCTGGATGAGCGCCAGGATGGTCAGCATGAGCGGGTTGACGGCCAGCCGCTTGATGCCGGGATTGTCGCGGAACGAGCGCAGCAGATCATCGCGCTGCCGCTCGCCCTCCGCCTGCGCCCGCTGCCGATCCTGCGCCGTCAGCGTGCCTTCCTCTTGCGAGCGCGTTCCTTTGGCCGCCAGCGATAGCTCAACGGCGGGACACCAGCTGCTCAGGAAGGCTTCGATCTGCGGGTCGCTCAGGTCAAGCAAGGTGTATTCACGATATTGCGACAGGGAGCCAGGCTCGTAGCCGACGATGCGCGAGGTGATGATGACGCGGTTGAACGGCTTTTGCTTCACTGATTTGAGGCAGTGCTGGTTCAGGAAGGCAAAGATATCGGCAGCCACCTGTCGTCGCAGGTCATCGCTGGCCACTTCGTCCAGCCCGTCCAGCAACAGCAGGCAGCGTCCCTGAGCCAGGGCTGCGAGGATGATGTCGGGCAAGCCCCGGTCGATCTCTTCCAGTTTCTGCCTTATGAAGGCCATGAAGAGATGGGCGCGGCCCTCGCCGCCGGTCTGACGAGGGATCTTGTTTTCCGGGTCCACCAGATAGGCAGCGTAATCGCCGATGCGCAGCAGCAAAGGGAGCTGCGCGGGCGCATAGGCCGACTCAAGCTCCTTGCCGTCACGCAGCGCGCGGGCCATGCGCAGCGCCAGCCAGCGCATGGTCGTACTCTTGCCCGCTCCCGGCCCGCCCAGCAAGATGGCGACGGGGCTGCCAGCCTTCAGATCGGTGAAGACATCCTCGATGGTCAGGTCTTTTCCCGCCTTTGCGATCGAGGCGAGCATGCCCTCGACCATTTCTGAGCGCCAGGAAGCAGCGCGCAACTGCTGGATGTTTTCTTCCCGTTCCTCGTCTGTGAGATCGCTGCGCTCATAGATGCGCTGTATCTCCTGTTCAAGCTGTTCGCGTTCCAGCGCCATGCCAAAGCGCGGGCGATCAGAGACGGCGCGCAGATGGACAAAAACCTGCTCCAGCGGGACATTAACGGAGAAGATGGGCAGCGAAGCCGGCTCATTGATGCCCGTCGGATTGATGAGCCGGTTGCGACTGATGATGCCATCCAGGTAGCCGTTCACAAGAGCCTCGCGCTGCGCCGGAGAGGGAGAGCGCACAGTCGTCTCATCACGCTTTTCAGAGAAAATGAGCGTCGAACCGGAAATTTCTTTGATGTGATAGACCTGCCCCTGATCCTGCGCCTGGATGGTATCGCCCACATTGTGATGGCTCTGTTGGACGCTGGCAGCGGCAAGCTCCGGCAGCTCTTCTGGGGCGCGGCGAGCGATCAGCCAGGAGAGCAGCGTGAGCAGGGCCAGCGCGCCCAGCGCGAGCAGCGCAGGGTGAGGTGCAGGCCGGGGAGAAAGAGCATGCCAAAGGTGCTATCATAGAACTGGTGGGTGACCTGCTTGAAAGGGAGCGGCGCAACATTGGCGGCGTAGGTGACGGCAAAGACGGCAAGAAAGGCCAGCCAGAACCATTTCAGGCTCGTGAAGACGCCGCGCGCAATGGCATACTGCATAAATCCCACACCTCATCTTATTCGAGGGAGACCGGTTGTTTTGACAATCGTACAGTGGCAGTGCATGCTTGCATTATACGACAGACTGGCAAGCATTGTACCCACTCACATTTCTTCTGCAGGTGTTCGCCATCGCAAAAGTCGTTTCCATCGTCCAGTGGTACCGGGAACAGACCAGGAGCGAGGCTGGACAAATCGACTTGCCAGGCACTTTCCCCAGATTGGATTGTTCCATCCGGGTAAGAATCAGTGCTTGAGCCAGGGGAGTGTCAGAGCGTCTGGGGCGAACAGATGAGGGCGAATTTTGCAAAGAGAACAAATCGAGAAGAAATCTGGAACGGAAGATGGTATCCTTGCCCTTGAAGCATAGACTCTTCAGAGAGGAAACAGAAGAGGGCTTACGAACAAAAAAGGAAGGAAAGCATGCAATGACTACTTTTTCCGCTCGCCAGCAGAAGCAAACCAGAAAAACGTCTTCCGAACCGACCAGATCACCCTTTCAGCCAGATCAACCACTCGTTTCTGGACCGCAGCAGGCACCTCTCATTGCTCACAGAGCCTCTCCTCTTGATTGGCAGGCTGAGGTGGCATACGCAGATCGTTCTGGTCATTCTATCAGTCGTCTTGCCATTCATGCGCCAACTTCAGCCACAAACCAGGCTATTCAACGGGTGGTAGATGCAAAAAACGTTTTGAGTACCAGGAATACTACTGCGGTACCCGACCTTCCTGCCGCTGAGGTAACCATTCTGGACGAAGCATGTAAGGATGAAAGTAAAAGGCAGGCAGCACTGGATGCTCTCTATACGTATCTTAAAGGGAGAGGACTCGTCGACGAGGCTGAGGTGGATTCCTTCACCTATGAAAAAAAGACGGGCGTTTACGGCCTTGTGGATGTGAGTAAAAAAGATGCGAAGAAGTCAGCAGTCTTTATCTATAGCGCCGCTTTCGATATGAGTGCGCCTGTCGTCTATAGTACCTTACGCCATGAGTTAATTCATGCCGAGCAGCAAAGACTATCGGCGGATACGGTGGCTGATCCAAAGGATCCGTTCTTCTATCATGACTCTTCCCGGCAAGGTGGCACGTCTGGCAGTTATGAAGGCAATGTCCAGCACGCGGTACAGGAAATCGAAACGCATGTCTGGGAAATTGAAAATGCGGGCGCAACAGGGATTACAGCGGAGTTTGTCAAGAACCGGCGCGATGCATTGTATACATACTATAAGGATCTGTGCGACAACGCCGGAAAAATGTCGTTCAAACAACAACAAAATTGGAAGGGATATATTGAGAAAGCCATAGGGATGGCAGAGCAAAAATTGGACGAGAAAGATTACCCTCGCAAGACCATCGTCTGGAAAGCGGACCCAAAAACAGCATCGACCACAGGAAAAATGAAGGGCGGGAAAAAGCACACCCCTGGCCACACAGGCAAACCCTATGATAGAGGTCAACCCTGACAACCTGCCCTGGTCAGGACGATATCAGCATATTCCCCCTGGTGATTGAGGTCGGCGATGTCCCAATCCAGTACCTCGGTGAACAGGTCTTCGATAATGTTTTCGGCCACTTTTTCCGAAGCATTGCCATGTCGTTCCTGCTGTTTCAATCGCTGCAAGCATTTCGCCAGAAAGGGTGGCCAACGAAGATGTTCTCGCTCAGCACGTCAGCGAACGGCACGGATATGATATAGTGAATACAAGAGTTCATAGGCCACAGGATACTCCAACTGATGATGAGGAGACAAGAGCATGGCAAAGACCAGTGAGCCTGAAACCAGACTGGAAGTTCACGATCCGGCAATTCTCGACCAGGCGAGGGCCGTTTTAGACGCATGTCATTCCCTTCAAGAGATGCAGGAGGCGGTTCTTGCTGCCGTGGCACGCAATGAGGAATGGCGGGGCAAGCGTTGCCTGAACCTGCTGGCCCCGGAGGCTCCGACGAGCCCAACGGTCAGGGCGCTGTTGTCCTCGGAAATTGGGACTCGCGCTGCCGAGGGACATATCGGCGCAGCCAACCGCTGGTTTGCCGGAACCCAACATATCGATGAGGTCGAGGCATTGTGCGTCGAACTGCTCAAACAGGTCTTCCAGGCGCGCTATGCCGACCATCGACTGGTCGCCAGCATGATCGGCAATCTGGCGGTGTATACGGCCCTGGCGCAGCCGGGAGACGTCATCATGAGCGTGCCTCAGCCCGTCGGCGGTCACTCCAGCAATCGCGCCGACGGACCTGCCGGTATCCGCGGACTCAAGATCGTCGATATCCCCTTTGACCCGGTTGAACTCGAGGTTGACCTGGACCTCTTCCGGAAGGTAGCCCCGCTGGTTCGACCACGAGTGGTCACGCTGGGCAATTCCATGACCCTTTTCCCTTTTCCTGTCCAGGCCATGCATGAGGTTGTCGCTGAATGGGGAGGCTCTATTTTCTTTGACGGCGCTCACCAGCTTGGCCTCATCGCGGGGCATCAGTACCAGGATCCCTTGCGAGAGGGAGCCGCGGTACTGACCGGTTCGGCAGGCAAAACTTTCAGCGGGCCGCAGAGTGGTATCATCGTCTGGAACGACCCCAACCTGACGGTTGCGCTCACGCATGCGATCTTTCCCATGCTGGCAGCTACCCATCAGGTGAACCGGGTCGCCGCCCTTGCCGTCTCTGCCGCCGAAATGCTCGCCTTCGGCGACGTCTACATGGCGCAGATCGTCCGCAACGCGCAGGCTCTGGGGGCAGCCCTGGCACAGCGCGGCATTCCCATGCTTGCAGCGCACAAGGGCTATACCAGGACACAGCAAGTCATCGCCGATGTCCGCTCGTTTGGCCGAGGGATGGCGGTGGCCCAGCGTCTGGCACAGGCCAACATTATCACCAACAAGAATCTCATTCCGGCTGACCGCGTTGAAGACTGGGATCAACCAGGAGGCCTGCGCATGGGGACGATAGAAGTCACGCGACTGGGCATGCGTGAGGCGGAAATGGAACAGATTGCCGACTTCATGGCTCGCGTCGTCGTTGAGCAGGAAAGTCCGGCAGAGGTGGCACAGGACGTAACTGCCTTCCGGCAACACTACCAGACGCTCTACTATTGTCTCGATCATGGCCTTCCACCGGGGATGAGCGCATGAGCTTGCAGCAAATATTCGCCATCTGCTCGCTTGCAGCAGGTTGTCAGGTGCCTCAATGAGATCATCAGGCCAACTTACTGGAAAGGGAAGAAACATGTCCGACGAACGCGAACGCTTTTTGATCCGTTATGCACGGGGATTTGCCCCGTTCATCGTGGCCCGTGCTTCGGGGGCGTGGCTGGAAACCACAGACGGGCAACGTATCCTGGATTTCACCTCCGGCCAGATCTGCTCGACGATTGGGCACAACCACCCGCGCATCGTCGAGGCCGTGCAGCAATCCCTTGACGAGGTAATCCACCTCAACTCCTGGATGCTTTCCGAACCGGTGCTTGAACTGGCCGAGCGACTGGTCCGCCTGGTTCCGGCTTCGCTGAACAGAGTCATTCTGGTGAACACGGGTGGAGAAGCCAACGAAATCGCTTTGCGCATCGCCAAGATGCACACAGGCCGCTTCGAGGTTGTAGGCTTGACGCGCAGCTGGCATGGCTTACAGGCCGGAACGGCTTCTCTCAATCTGGCAGGAGGCCACGCGGGCTATGGACCCGCGATGCCAGGTTCGCTGACGCTGCCCGCTCCCTATGCCTATCGTTGCCCGATTCGACATTGCAACGGCAGCTGTGATTGCACCTGCCTGGATGCTGGCTTCGACCTGGTTGACCAGCAGTCCATCGGCTCGCTGTGTGCCGTGATCGCCGAACCGGTGCTTTCGGCAGGTGGCATCATTGTTCCCCCGCCTCAGTATTTCCAGCGTCTTCGCCAGCTCTGCGACGAACGCGGCATGCTGCTGATCCTCGACGAGGCCCAGACCGGCTTTGGTCGCCTCGGTACCATGTTCGGCTTTGAGTCCTTCGGCGTGGCGCCGGATATCCTCTCGGTTTCCAAAACGCTCGGCGGCGGCATCCCGCTTGGGGCCACTCTCACCTCTGCCGAGATCGAGGAAGACTGCTACGGCAAAGGCTTCATGCACGTGACCTCCCACGTCTCCGACCCGCTTCCGGCTGCGGCAGGGCTGGCCGTCATCGACGTGATTGAGCAGGAGGGGCTGGTCGAGCAGGCCCGACAACGGGGAGAGTACCTGCTCTCGCGCCTGCGAGAACTGCAAGAACGTCACGAGCAGATCGGTGATGTGCGCGGCAAGGGACTGCTCGTCGGCATCGAGCTGGTCGAGGATCGCGAGACAAAAGCGCCAGCCGACGCGCTGGGCATCGCCGTCGGGGATGAATGCCTGCGGCGCGGCCTCTCCATGAATATCGTGCGCTCGACCGGCGGCATGCTCAACTGCTTCCGCATGGCTCCGCCCCTCTCGATCACGGAAAGCGAGATCGACACCGCCATCACCATCATCGACGAGGCTCTCACAGCGGTTCTCGCCTCTGGTTTGCACAGGAATGCAGAGTAGCAGTCCCTTGCGGCGTCTTGCCGCTCATGCTCTTGCCAGCCGGACAAACTGCCTGATCCCGGCGAGGCGTAACGCCAGTCGCTGGGCAAACTCGTGCTAGAGCTTGACCTTGTGGTAAAAGTCCTCAACAGGCAAAATGAAACGGGAGCGGATCACTCCGCTTCACCAGGAAGCGGCCGAGGTCATTCGAGCGATACAGTCCCTTCGTCATGCGCAAGAGCGGGGATTTCGTGACACACAAACGGGTGTCGAGACGCGCTATTTGTTTCTCAATCATGGCAAACTGTATTCGACCTATTACCTATTCGATTGCGCGCTTGCCCAGGCTTGCTCTGCTGCTGGATTGGTCGATGGGGATGGAAAACCGCTGATTACAGCTCACCGATTTCGCCACACGGTGGGTACCCAGTTAGCCGAACGCAGAGCCAGGCTCCACACCATCATGAAAGTCTTGGGCCACACCTGCGCCTCAATGACGATGACCTACGCTCAGATCAGCGATCGTGAGGTGCTCAAGGATTACCAGGCTGTGCTCGGTCCTGGCGCGACCATCGCAGGCCCATTTGCGGAGATACTCTGATCAGGCGAGCTGCCAGCATCTTCGGTGGACTGGCTCAAGTCCAACTTCTTCAAAGAAGCACCAGCGTAAAATAGAGGGAGTGGCAGAAGGTCCCCATGCCCGTGAACTTGTGGTTGAACGAGGAGAGACCAGTGATGAACAGGAGGTGAACCCTTGATAACGAATGCACAGAGAGTGAGTGAGGGAGTCCTCTACTGTGTGCAATTCACCAGGCCCCTGGATGATGAGGAAGTGGCCCGGGTGGGCCGGTATATGCTCGAAATGCCTCTGGTTCAGGATCTCACTCTTCAGGAAGAGTACACAGCCCTTGTCGAGGCGATGGGGGGAAGCGTGAAGCTCACCGAAGTTCTCTCGATCCTCCCACTGCCCCTGAGCGAGCAGGAGTTTCGAGATTTCCTCCGGCGGCTCCTGGAGCGGCTGGATGCCATGCGTCCGTGGCCGGAATGGCCGTTCCGCTGCTTGAACAACTCACGGTGGAGCACATTTGCCACCGCTCGTCCGATTGCACGCATTGGGACTCGGTGGGGCTCTTTCACAGTACATAAACAACTTCACAGGGTAATGCTCACAGAGGGAGAAAAAGAGGTCTTGATTCTGCAGTTGCGGTCGGGGGATGAGGTCGCTCTCGTAACGCCGTGGTGGCCTGGTAGCAAGGATATCGCTCTTCTCCAGAGCGATCCCCATCGCTCACCGCTTGTTGTGGTGAGCGAGTTTCTCAATGCAACAGGCTTCCCTTCAGAGGCAGTGACGGTCCTTTCCTGATCAGCTTGGTCCAGTTGGAGAGCCGGGCAATCTCTCAGGTCACCGTGGAGAAACAGGAGGATTCTCAAGCACACAGAGCGCTGAGTGTCTACATAACGGTGTACGACGGGTGTATGAAAGACTCTGCTGGGAAATTTTGTCCGGACATCATGCCGCCAGACGTGATCGCAAACGAGCAAAAGGAGACAGGGGGCGTGTGGATCGAGGGGAGAGTCCCAGCTGTGTCCGTTGCAGCATCTGACGAAGACGAACCAAGTTAATGGCCGCCGCGATCGCTCTGGCCTGCAGTTGCGTCTTGGCCCGTCCGCGATAGCGCGCCCGGCGCAGACCGTGGCTGCGTATCCCCTCAGAAAGACTCCCTTCGATGCCGACCCGCAGGGCATAGCGCTGCTGAAAGGCAGGGGTGTCTTGTTCGGTGCGGCGACGCGAACGTGCCTCATGCACGGGCTGAGGGGAGAGCGTCAAGATTCTGCCCTTATGGTCCTCTCGCTTGGTACAGGACTCTTTGACCGGACAGGCATGGCAAGTGACGGCGGAAAAGCTCACCTGAATCACCTCCTCGCCTCCGTTGTGTCGTCCAGGACACCAGTTCTGCGAGGGGTGCCCTTGGGGACAACGCACTTGCTGCTGCCAATCCACCTGGAACGCGCTCACTCCATAGCCCGTCTCGTGTTGCCAGCCCCCCTCCTGTTTGAGCGGACCCACCAGCTCGATCCCCACCTGGGCATGGCTGGCAAGGACCTCACCACTCACATAGCCGCTATCGACCAACCGCACCTCTGGCACGAGGTCGCGGGCTTGCAGATCAAGGAGCAAGGGCATCGTCTCTTCGACATCTTGCTCTGTCGCCGGCGTGATCTCGGCTTGCACGATCACATGCACCGCGTCGTCTTCCCCGCAGGTCTCGGTCAGATGCACTTTGTACCCCACCCATTCGGTGCCCCGCTTGCGGCTAGCACGGGCCTCCGTCTCATAGGGCGAAATGACTCGTTCAGCACTCTCGACGGCCAGGCCATCCCGCCAGCGCACCTGGCCATCAACCCACTCGAAATGCTGGGTCCACATCTGCTGTAAGTGTTCCAGGCCGGGACACGCCCGCACGCTTTGGGGGGCGTCAGCGTCGGTAGCTGCCTGAAGCAGATGCCAGCTATCTGTTCCCACCTGTCGGCGCAAGGTCTCTTTGGCTTCCTGCCCTTTGGGCAAGCGTTGCAGCTCAAAGCGATGCACATACCGATCAAACCAGTCAGGGCTGACGACTCCCAGCAACCAGTGGGGCTACGTCTGCGATCTCGTTGAGGGCCGCTCTCAGGCTCTCTCCCACACTTTCCAGACTGCTCAAGCCCCGCACATTGGCAATCACCCAGGTCGAATCGGTGCGCTGTTTGCCCCCAGCCTTGAGCCACCCGTGCTGGCGGCAGACCTGTAAGATCGGCCCCAGCGAACGATCCTGTGCCGCGTGATCGGGCAAGCGTTGACGAAAGTCCACTAGAATACTGGCGTCAAAGCCCGCATCATCCAAGGGCAAGGAGAGCGCATACTTCCAATCCAGCCGCCCCCGCACCATCTCTGCCGCTTGACGGTCGGTGAGGTTTTCCAGCGCCTGGAACACAGTGACCAGGGCCAGTCTCCACGGCGCTTCTGCGGCTCGTCCGCGTTTGGGAAACCGCTCGACAAAATCGGTATCCTCGTCGATCGAACCCAGCGCATCGCGCAGGTGCGTCGCCAGCGTTTCTTTCGGGAAACTCGCCTTCGCGATGCGGCTGGTCAGTTCGGGGATGGGTTCGAGCGGCTGGGTGTGCAGTGACATCTTGATCCTCCTTCACATCTTCATGAGGATGCTCCTCATAATCCTTTTCCCTCTACTCTATCCTCTTCTTCTTTGCTTATCCGCTTGTCCGGACAAAATTTCCCAGCAGAGTCATAGATGAAGTTCAAGCAAGCGAGCACCACCAAGTTTGTGCCAGACCCATTTGTCAATCAACAGTTGTCACCTGTGACACGGGAGTCGGATCATTGGCAACCAGTCTGACTGGACAATGCACAATGATCCTCTCAGAAACAACGGGGGGAAGGAAGGAAACCACACCACAGGCAGGGCGCAAAACGTCTGCGGGGAAAGCGGCCTCACGAACAAACGAGGGGGAGTGGCCTCACGAACAACAAGAGAAAAGTGGACTCAACCAGAACGAGGGGAGCAGCCTCAACCAGAATGACAGGAAGTGGCCTTACGAACATTGAAACGGCGATTGGCTGAGTAGCCGTTAGCGGTCAAAAGGCCGGTGAGAGCGCGCGTCTGCCTGCTGCCCACGACAAAATCAAGATCGGCATAGCTGCGAGTGAGAGCGCGGTGGGCAGCATGCGGGCAGCGTAGTTGAATGGCAACGCCGCCCAGCACGCGCAGCGTAATCCCTTTCTCCTGGGCCAGCGCAATCAAACGCCGTGTCTCTTGCTGCCCCGCCTCTAGCGTTGGTGAAGTGACCTCATTCGAGCTACTGGTATCAGTATCCGGTTCTGGCTTCATGGTGTATCCTTCATCTGTCAGGTAAAGACCTTCTCGTGTTTCAGATTTTATATCACATTTTTTCCTGCCATGTCACTGCACAGCCAGAATAGCTCCTCATGTCAAAAATCCAGGGAGGCGGTGACGCGCTCGATGAAATCGGGGGTGATGTCGCGCTGGTGAATGATACCGTACCAGCGCTCATCTGCCAGCGTGCGGTCGCGCAACGTCTCCAACGCTGTGATGACATCGTCCCGGCTCAGCCCGTTGGCATGTGGGGAATGCGGCAAGCCTACACGTCGCATGATGGCCTCGATCTCTTCCGGAGCATTTTCCTGGAGCTGGCTCATCAACTGAATGCCGAGACCGACAATCCAGCCATGCACAAACGTGCGCCGCGTCAGATACTCGACATTGTAGGCAAAGAAATGCTCCGGCCCTTCTTCGGTGCGATAATGGCCGAGGGGAATACAGATATCGTTAATTTCCAGATAACATTCGACAATGGTGCGGATGCCCTCATCACTGAGGGCTCGAATCTCTTCCGCCGCCTCGTCTAACCGCCGGATCAGCCCCCGTGCGCGTTCCACCGCCTCCAGCACATAGTCTCGCGGCTCCTGTCCCGCATCATAGGCGAGCTTCCAATCGAAAGAGGCTGTGTGAATGGAGAGAATATCACCGCATCCGGCAATGTTGAGTTCGGCAGGCGCAGTCCGAATCAGGTCGTAATCAACAACTACCAGTTCGGGTGTGACTGCGCCGATATACTCCACGCGGCCATTGTTGCGCACTCCTACCGCCTGTGTGACATAGGCATTGGTGGAAACAATGGTGGGTATGTTGATGAGCGGGCAACCGCGTTTCCACGCGATGTACTTGCCCATATCCATTGCTTGTCCGCCGCCAACGGCAACGACAGCATCGCACGGAGGCGCTGTTTGCTCGATCTGCCTGGCACGGTCCAGGTCCATATCCTCTACGTTAATCACCTTGATCGGTTGCGCTCCGATCTGTCCCTTTACCAGTTCCCAGGGAACGGGCATACTGGTGACGATATAGCGTCCAAACTGCGAACCGAGGCCATTGACGAGACCGCGCCCACATTCCAGGCGTTTGACATTCGCATGTGGTAATCGTTCGAGGAGAGTCATGGATTTTTCCTTTGTATCCATCAATCTGTTTGCATCAAGCTACTGCATGAAGTGCATCGATCATCGTCTGACAGAGTTGCTCACCTGCCCCCGACGCAACTTGCGTGGCCTCGCACTCGTAGCCACCTTCAGTGTAGACGTTGGGTGTCGGGACATAGCCAATGAAGCCATTTGCCAGGCCGAGCACCAGAGTGGTGAAGAATGGGGACTGCTCCCTCGCCTGTATGCCATATGTGCAGAAGAGTTCAGCCGGTTCCGAAACCAGACCCACGCTCGTGCCTTCGCCCTTCAGCCCGAAAGCCGTCACTTCAGCAGGCATGGAGGGCTGTTGCATATGCTCGCGATTGTACAGTCGATAGTGCGCCACCGCCAGGCGCATCTCGATGTCCCAGGCCCGTCTTGCGTCCCCCTCCGCCACAAAACGCCGGCGCTCCTCTTCCAGAAAGCGAATATAGTCCCGCTGTCGCTCCGGCGAGGCCGCAGGGTTGAGCGGCAGTTCCGTGCGGCGCGTCGCAGTTTGAATGCGTACCTCGCTCTGGGTCTGTATGCTCAAGGCCACCTGAAGCGCCTCCGACCCCAGGATCGTTCCCAGTCGTTGGGCATCTGCATACGTTCCCGGATGCACGATGGAGTTCATGTCTCCCTGTGCGCCATTGGCAAATAGTGCCACAGCGTTTCTCCCCAGCACCTGCTCGATGAAATTGACGGTGTAGCCGACATAGTCGGCGGAAATCTCGACGTTGGGTCCAAGCACGACCGGATGACAGGCATAGCTGAGCAAGACGGCCACGGCCTCGCCTGTCATGGCATCATCCACACGCAGCACGCCTACCTCACGGTCTGTGATACCTTCTGGATTTCTGCCCAGAAACGGCAGCCCACGAAGAGTGCCATCCGGCAAAATCTCGCGCCGGTTGATGTTGATAAAGCAGGTGCCGCTTCCTGCTCCCAGCGTGGCCGGACGCTGTCTGCGCTGCGCCATGATGACGGCGCTGGCAATGAGGCGTGGTAGCAGGCGAAAATAGTGTTCATCCGCCTGCCCAGGCACCAGGTCCCCAGGTGGGAAAGGGCGAACAATCGGACCAGAGTGCGTGTGCGTGCAGGCAACGATCAACTGCTGTGGCGCAATGCCAGTTTCACGCTCGACAAGAGCACGCACGAAGCCAGTTTCTTCGTCATCCAGACCAATCAAATCGGTTGTCACGATGGCAACCGTTTGTTCGCCGTCGTTGAGCACCAGGGCACGGGCGTACAGGTCGTCATGCACATCCTGCGCCGTCTGCTTGCGCCCCTCCGCCGCGAAGTACCCGGAAAGCGGCACTCCCACCGGCGGCGTGATGACCACACGCGCTGCCCCTGCCTGCAATGTTGCCATAGACTGTCTCCTCCCTGTTTATCCCTCTGTCAGAAGAAAATCTTCCACGCCTTTTCTGCCGATCTGTACCAGCGCGCCACGCAGCACGCCCTCGCCGTACTCGCTGCCAGGGTTGATGCAGAGCGTGCGTCCCAGTTTCACGTTGCCACGAGACTCATGAACGTGACCGTGCAGGGCCAGCATCGGCGAGTAGCGTTTGATAATCGTTGTAACCGCTGCACTGCCCACAGGCACCATCTGCACACCGCCTGGCAAGACCTGGGGCTTCAAATTGCTATCGAGCTTTGGGGCCTTATCGAGCGGAGTATTGTAGGGTGGAACATGAATGTTGTAGATGGCTTTCGCCTGATTTTTCACCTGCCTTGCCAGCCCATCCAGCAGCTTTTCTAGCTGGTCTTCCGGCAGTTCACGCGGGCTATGCCAGGGCGTGATATTCGTCGTACCGCAGGAGATCATCTCACACTCGCCTTTGAGCACAACCACACGCTCCTCCGGATTCACCACCAGCCCTCCCCGGCTGAGGATAGCATCGATAGCGATGGGATCATCGTTGCCCGGTGAAATATAGCATTCCACTCCTGTGCCGCGTAGCCGCTCCTCGGCCAGCTCCATCCAGCGGCTGATGGACTCGCATGCCAGCTTCACAAAAAGCTCCTCAACTTTCTTCTCATCCCCACTCAGCGCGGCCACTTCCTCCGGCGCGAGCAGCGCCGGATAGTAGCCGGCATCCCGCAGTTGCTTCTGTGCGTTGACCAGCTCGCTCCCACTGACCCGGTGCTCCTCGCCATGCCAGCGAAAGCTGTAGGTGCCGGAACCGTCCTTCACGATAGGGGTGATCAACTTCCCCGTAATATCGCCGCCCAGCACCAGCACACCTGCCTGGTAAAACTTCGCCGCGTTAATGAACTTGCGAAAGCACACATCCGACCCATGAATATCGGTCACGAAATACAAACGAAAACCGCTCATAAAGAAACTTCCTTCCTATCCATCACCGCTCCAGTCGGACCTCACAGGCCCAGCGCAAGGGATGGGCCCTCCTATATATACGATCCCCATTCCCACGCTGTCGCTCCCTTAGCCAGCGGATACTGCGTGTATAGCAGAGCTATCCCTCGCGCTCGCCACAGCGTCTGGTGGGGGATGACCTGCCTGTGTTGCCTTCTATTCAGGTGGAATATCCTTATACGCTTGCGCTATATCGAGATGCCGGGTGCTCTTATTGATGAAGCGCGATACGAAGTAGAGCAGGGCGGGAATAATGATGCCCAGAGCGGTGAAGAAGACACCTTTCAAGAAGGTGGGGTCGATCACGTTCGAGCTGCCTCCGAAGGCCGGAGAGGTGAAGGCGATGTAGCAGAGCACACCGTTCACAATCATCGAGAGCGCACCCCAGATTGAGATGGCGGGTACGCCCAGCAAGCGAGCGCGCACGAAACCCGGCGCTTTCTCGAAGATGTCTGGCCGACGGAAGGGGAAGATCACTGCCGCGAAGGAGATGATGACCCCGACCAGGGCGCTAAAGGCTGCCAGACCTAGCAACTGCCCGAAGTAGTTCGTCTTGATCGTAATCAGAGTGAACAATTCGATGACGATAGCCACAATCACCGTCGCGATGACCGGTGAGTGCAGCCGTTCGTTCACATCAGCAAGCCTGCCTGGTAGCAAGCGATCGAAGGACCAGGCAAAGAGGTTGCGCGTGCCGATCAGCACCGCCGGGGGCTGAATCCAGAAGATGGCGGCCAGGAAGGTCAGGGCGATAATCATGTGGACAATCGGGCTAGTGGTCACGAACAGGCCGAGGGCCGGCATCACCGCCGGGAAGGGTAGCGCATTGGCATTGGGGAAGGCCAGGCCGTTGGTAGCCAGCGAGCCGATAAAATCCTGCCCGTAGTAATGGTAAATAGCGAGCATACCCAGGCTGAAGCCGATGGCTCCGCCGATCAACGCAGTCAGCATTGCCCGCATTACCGACGAGGGAGCTTGCTTGATTTCGCCACTGAAGTAGCCGGAATTCTGGAAACCGTTGTAGCTCTGGAAGGCATAGATGACGGCCTGGAAAGTGTTGAAGAACACTGCCCCTGGCAGGATTTTGTAGCCATTTTTGGCTGCCGTGGCAAGGACTGCCGCGTAAGCTCCATTGCCCTGGCTGGCGTTGAACAGCGAGACAAAATCGCTGTGCGAGGAGGCAAAGAGCAGGATGAGCCAGAAAATCGTGCCGAGCATGATGAAGGTGAACAGCCCGAACATAATCTGGCGCACGCGTCGCAATCCGAGCAGGAAGACGCCCAGCAGGATTAACGTGACGACGGTACCGACGGTGACAGCGCCATAGCCTGTCGTATCAGCGCAGAAGGCAGCCACATTATCCAGCCCGATGATGTGGAACACTGGAGGCAAGAACCAGGTTGCCATCAGCAGGCTGTTCAGACCGGCACTGGAAAGCAGGATGAAGGTGACGAAGAAATTGACGCCAAAGCCGATGGCCGGGTGCAGGACGCGGCTGGCCCAGACGTAATCGCCGCCGGAGCGGGGCATGGCGGCAGTAAACAGGGCGTAGACCATGCCAATGGTAAGCATGGCGGGGGCGGAGAAGATGAACGCCAGGGGCATATTCGCCGACGGGAAGGTCGAGGTTCCCGTCGCAAATGCTGCGACCTCCGACAGCCCGAGTGGAATGTTCAGAATCGCGAACACCATGATGAAGGTATCAACCCACGAGAGTTCGCGTACCAGTCCTGTCGCCTGACGGACAAAGACCGCTGCCGCTGGCCTGCCGCTTTCTATCGTATTAGCCATAAGACCTCCGAAGCTGTGGTTGAAGGAACAAAACATCGTAGAGATACAGGGACGATAAACAGCGCCCAATCGCCTTCGTGGCGGTTCCAGAAACCATACCTCACCGCAAACAGCCCCATGTGCTCATTCTAACGAGCGAACGAATTCACCTCCTTTCAACGTCTCTTCGCTGACTCACCATTTGCATGCTGGACTTTCCTTTCTTATTCGCACTCAGAAGCTACCTGCCTGGCAAACAAGGGTGTAATCTGCCGCAGGTTAATTACGCTGGTGGGAAATGCTTCGGCCTCTGCATAGGGCCGCAGCGTCAGCAGCGCGTGGATGAACGCTTCGCGGCTGATCCCCAGTTCGTGAAGCCGCCACGGGCAGCGTACTCGCTCGATCAACTGGCGCACCCACTGCGCCCGGTTCTCCTGCAAGCGCGCCATGACGTGGGTGCAGAGAGAGATGAGTTGACCGTGAACGTAGCCGCGTCTCGTGATGTACTCGATGTTGTACGCGAGAAAATGTTCGGAGCCTTCCTCCGGTCGGCTGCTTCCCGTTTGCAGGCAAAAGGTATTCTCGCGCACAAAGTTTTCCATGATAGAGCGCAGCGCCTCCTCATCACAGCGCGAGATAGCTTCAGCTCGCGCCTCCAGTTCGTCCAGGATGGCGCGTATCTGTGTCGCGACCTGTGTATCGTAATCATTTCCCCCGTGCTGCCAGTCCCAGAGCGCCGTGTGAATGGAGAGCAGGTCACCGATGCCTGCCCGGTTGAGGTCTGCCGGAGCTCTGCTGATGACTGCGAAATCGACGGCAATGGCGTCCGCAACCACGAAGCCGATATAGCGCACACGGTTGCCTGTGCGCACCGCAATCGTATTGGTCACTGCTGCGTCGACAGAAATAATAGTTGGCGCCAGCACCAGAGGAATGCCACGCTTCCAGGCCACGTATTTCGCTGCGTCCATCGCCTGCCCGCCACCAATGCCCATCACCATCCCCATTGAGGGCAGCATGCGTTCCATCTGCGCCAGTTCGTCCTGTTCCATCGAATGCAGATAGATGACCCGCGCTCTTTTCAAATCAGTGAATTGCTGGCGGACGCTGATCCAGGGTTCGGGCTGTGTCATGATTACATACCTACCATCGGCAGAATTCTGCGGTATCTGCTGTGCTGTCTTCGCCAGAATGTTGTGTCCGTAGACCAACGATGGCTGCATGGCACGTCGCAGCAGATCGACGGGAACCTGTTCAAACATGGCTTCCCACCTCCATCCGCTCCGTAACCAGCAGGGCTGCGCCGCGTAGCGCGCTCTCTTCCCCCAGCGCCGCTGGCGCGATAGAGACCAGGGAGCCGAAGGGGGGGATAACTCGCGCTGCGAAGGTTGCTCGGGCGTGCGCCAACAGTAGCTCATTTGCTTGCACCACGCCACCGCCCACGACGATAATCTCCGGGTCAAAAGCAGATGCCACTGCTGCCAGTCCCAGACCTAAAAATGCTGCTGCCGTCTCGATGATCTGCACGGCAGCAGCATCGCCTGCTGCCGCCGCCTGCATCACCTCGCTGGCAGTGAGCAGCGCGGGATTCTTGTGGAACGTCGACAGTAGCGTTTTCTGGCCGCTGGTTACCGCCTCCTTTGCGCGTCTTGCGATAGCTGATCCGGAAGCCAGAGCCTCGAAACAGCCGGAATTGCCGCAGGAGCAGGATGGCCCATTTCTGTCGAGCGTGATATGCCCCACCTCACCGGCAAAGCCGTGCGCTCCGCTATAGAGCCTGCCATCGATGATTATGCCCGACCCGATGCCTGTACTGATTGTCACATAGACGGCAGACTGGGTCCCGCGAGCTGCTCCCAGATGCCACTCCGCCAGAGCTGCGCAATGCGCGTCATCGTCGATGGCGATGGGAACAGCAAACTGACGGCGCAGCAGTTCGACGAACGGTACGTCGCGCCAGCCGAGGTTGGGCGAGAAGATGACCTTGCCGCTTTTGCTATCCAGTGGTCCTGGCACGCTACACCCAATGGCTTGCAGCGCCACTCCATCTGCCCCGACCTCATGCAGCAATGTGCGCAAAGTCGCTCCCGCTCCTGCGATGACCTCGTCCGCTCCACGTGAGGCCAGCGTCTCAATGCGCCGCCGCGCCAGCAATGCCCCGTGTTGGTCGATCAGCCCCACCAGGATTTTCGTGCCGCCGATATCCAGCGCACCCGTGAGACGGGACGTGTTCATACCTCAACCCCTCCTGTCGGCCAGACTACCTGTAACACAGCCTCGGCTTGCTCAAGTGAACGAATTAATGGATGCGCAAAGAGGGCCTGTAACGCCAGCTCGCGCTTTCGCTCAACAATGGCTGCTACGGCCAGCGACTCATATGCTGCCTGTGCGTAGAGCAAGGCTCGTAAGTCTGCTGAGAGCGTACCTACCGGGACAGGCAGCGGTTGTATTCCATGTTTCCCAATACGAGCCGGAACCTCAATCACGGTCTCAGATGGCAACCAGGGAACCTGGCCTTTGTTTACGACGTTGACCACGTGGATGCTCTGACGATCATTGATCATGGAGTCAAGCACTGGCACGACGATGGCACTGTACCAGAGCGCGCCACGTCTTCCCAGCGCCACAGATGGGTCGCCATCGGTTTCTGCTTGCTCGAAAACTGTCAGCAGCTCCTTTTCCAGCGTCTGAAGCTGGCGTGCTCGTGGCGTCTTTCCCTGTTGTTGTGCCAGCATGCGCTCCGGGTACAGGTAATAGCGCACGTAGGGAAGAGGGATAGCGCGGGTAGCGCGGATATACAGACTATCGACGCCCAGGGAAGGGTGTTGCCCAATGCGCTCAAGAGCGCGGTCCATCAGGTCTCTCCCTGTGCTCTGGACGCCGGTAATCCAGCCCAGGTGATTCATGCCCAGGTAGTCGATATGAACCTCTTCACGTGGAAGCTCTACCAGCGTTGCCACTTCCTCGGCCAGGGTCGTCGGCGAATCGCAGAGGCTGATGAAGCTCGTCTGTGTATAGCGGGCAACAGCGTGTTGCACCATCCCGGCAGGATTGGTCAGATTGAGTACGACAGCCTGTGACGCTACCTCGCTGACCAGCCGCAGCGACTCAAGCACGGGAGGAATGGTGCGCACAGCATTGGCAAAGCCGCCCGGCCCAATCGTCTCCTCACCTGCGAAGCCAAGTGCCTGTGGAAAGGTTTCGTCGTGAGCGCGTGCCGCCAGCCCACCAATGCGCACCTGGTTCAACACGTAATCGGCCCCTGCCAACCCTGCGCGCCAGTTTGTGGTGGACGTGACCTCTATGAGCGCGTTGGCCTTCCTGACCAGCCGCTGACTGATCTGACGTACCCGCTCCAGTTTCCGTTCTGAACGGCCCAGCAGAACAACGCGCAGTTTCGGCCTTGCATCGCCAGGCCAGTGGAGCAGAGCATGGAAGAGTTCGGGAGTGCTTACACCACTTCCTCCCAAAACAGCGAGTG
>Ga0209061_1001888_pt1 | contig 30511 bp, 25 predicted proteins | sample Coa_R1_10_FD_187157 | JGI IMG/M metagenome (GOLD analysis project Ga0209061, IMG submission 187157) | Surface soil microbial communities from Centralia Pennsylvania, which are recovering from an underground coalmine fire - Coalmine... | ecosystem: Environmental > Terrestrial > Soil >... | reverse complement strand
AATTCTTGCAGCGGGCCTACGGCCCGTCAGGACGGGAGGGGAAGCAAGCGGGGACACCCCGCACCCCGGCAGGGGTGAACCCCCTGCACCCCGAGTTATGAGTGGATGTCAGGAGATAAACCTATCGTTGAGGAATCGTACAGAGATCAATTTTGGGGGGACAAACCTGCGGATGACGGAACCTTGTGCGGAGCAAATGTGCTTGGCAGATTACTGGTAGAACTGCGCGAACAACTAAAAGCTTCAGATCCTCAAAAAACCTGGGTAGTAGAACCGCCGCCTCTTTCGGATTTCCTGCTTCTGGGTAGACCTGTTGGTTCTATCGAAACAGTCAGAGAAAGGGTCAAATCTGCACTGGCTAGTGGCAAAATACAACAAGTATTAGATGTTCAGACACTACCACTTTGGCAATAACTTATAAAGATCTGAAATGCTATAGAGGGGATGGTGGTCGCGAGGAAGTAAATTTTCATTGACTTCCCAGCCTATCTCGTTTATACTCCCATCATAAACAACATCATCTCACCAGACAGGAGACACCCTTGAAAAACACGGGCACATCATACAGGCAGTAACGCTATCACTTTCCGGCGGAAAACGAAGCGACGGCTTTCCAAATAAGCCGCTCATAGTTCCGCCACCATTTGTAGACGTTTCTTCTTACTGCCGTATGCCGCGCTCGTGGGATTGAGCAGGCTCCTTCCTCATCAATGAATTGCTCCTGCCAAGACATCCCCTCTGCTTCCTGAACAGGAAACCCTTGTTGTTTTTCAGCAGCAGTAGCACGGCATACGCACGAACTTTTTGCTATGCGAGGTATACTTATGCTATTGCAGGCACGTAACATTTCAAAATTCTACGGCGCCGTCACCGTACTCGAGGATGTCTCCTTCGTCCTCAACGAAGGCGAGCGCATCGGTCTCGTTGGCCCCAACGGAGTCGGCAAATCAACGTTGCTCAAAATCTTGATTGGACAGGAAAGCGCCGACTCCGGTTCCTTCTCTTTCGCGCCCTCAACCGAATTTGGCTACCTGCCACAGACAACGCCCGAATTTTACAGGCACACGATGCAGGATTTGATTCTGGAAGCGGCCGGCAATTTGCGCCAGCTGGAAGAGCGCATGCGCGAACTAGAAACCGCTATGTCCACCGCCGCTGAAGAACAGCTTGCCGCCTTAATGGAAGAATACACGCTCATCTCAGGCCGTTTCGAGGATCGCGGCGGCTACGAGCTTGACCACAAGATCAACACCATCCTGGACGGGCTGCGCATCTCCTACTTGCCGCGCACTCGCGAGATGCAGACGCTTTCGGGTGGCGAGAAGGCCCGGGTAGGACTGGCAACGCTACTTCTGAGGTCGCCGGATTTGCTGCTGCTGGACGAGCCGACCAACCACCTGGATGTCGCCAGCCTGGAATGGCTCGAGTCTTATCTCGCGCGCTACAAAGGCGGCATATTGCTCGTCTCGCACGACCGGCAATTCCTCAATCGCGCCGTCAACGCGATTTTCGAGATCGATGAGTACTCGCATCACCTCAAAAAGTACGAGGGCAACTACGATACTTACGTGGCGGCAAAAGCGGCTGAGCGCGCAAAGTGGGAGGAGGACTACGAGCGGCAACAGGAGGAGATCAAGGAATTGCGCAAACGCATCCGCGAGACGGCGCGCAATGTCGCCCATAATCATTCACCCCGCGATGGCGATAAGATGGCCTATGATTTCTTCGGTGGACGCGTCCAGAACACCATCTCGCGCAACGTGCGGGCCGCCGAGGAACAGCTGCAGCGCATCGAAGCCAATGCCATCCCCAGGCCGCCGAAGCTAATGCAGGTCAGCTCAAACTTTAACGCGGAGCCGCTGCAATCACAGGTTGTCATCAGCGTCGATAAACTTACGAAATGTTGGGGCAGCAACTGCATTCTTCGCGATGTCAGTTTCACGATAGCCTCTGATGCGCGCATCCTGCTCTTCGGCCCCAACGGCGCAGGCAAGACCACGCTGCTCAAGATACTGATTGGTCAGGAACAGCCCGACAGCGGCGAAGTGCGCATAGTAGACAGCGCCCGCACCGGCTACCTGCCCCAGGACCCGGAAATGGATCTCAACAAGACGGTGATCGAGACGTATCGCTACGGCCAGGTGGGATACGAGGCTGAATTCGTGGGCAGGCTGATCGGCTATGGCCTGTTCCGGCTTGGGGACATGCAAAAGAAAGTCGGCCAGTTAAGCGCCGGCCAGCGCCGCAAACTGGAGATCGCCCGCCTGATGGCCGAAGACCCAAATGTGCTGCTGCTCGACGAACCAACCAACTACATCAGCCTGGATGTGCTGGAAGCCTTCGAGTCCGCGATTCTGGCCTTTCCTGGCCCGGTAATCGCGGTTTCGCATGATCGCTGGTTCATGCAGCGGTTCGGTGGGAAGGTGTGGAAGCTGGTGGAGGGACGGATGGTGAGGGAATGATAATCTTTAATCATAACCAAGACAAATATAACCAATAGCTTGAAAGAATGTAACGGAGTATGGTATTGTTATCTGAGGGGCAGACTTTTTCAAAAAACCTTGCCTCGTAGGATATCTTAACATAGAGCAGGCTTTCAGCCCCTCGCAGGGGAAGAAGGCGGGAACCTGTTTTATTTCGTCTCGATTAGCAAAGGAGAAGTAACTTGTCAGTAGCGCAGGAATTTCAGAAAGCAAACGAATCTTATGCCGCGAATTTCCAGAAAGGTGATTTAGCTATGCCGCCTGCCAGGCATGTAGCGGTGCTTACCTGCATGGATGCGCGCATCGATCCAGCCCGCGCGCTCGGTCTTGAAGAGGGAGACGCGCACGTTATCCGTAACGCCGGTGGGCGTGCCTCAGAAGCGCTTCGTTCGCTGATCATTTCCGAACAGTTGCTCGGCACCACCGAGATCGTCGTTATTCACCATACGGACTGTGGTATGCTCACCTTCAGCAATGCTGATCTACAGGCGAAAGTGAAACAGGACCTGCACGCCAACGCGGACAACATCGACTTCCTGCCGTTCAGCGACCTGGAACAGTCGGTGCGTGATGACGTTGCGTTTCTCAGAAATTCGCCGTTTATTCCACAGAACATCGACATCAGCGGCTTTATCTATGATGTGAAAAGTGGAAAGTTGTTACCCGTGAGCTGAGATAGTTAAGGTCGGCAGAAACCAGGGCGACCCCTGGTGGTTACCCTGGTTTGGATCCCTCTAAGAAAAGATAGCGAACAAATTGCCAAAACTGATACTGATAAAACACGCCCAACCGCAAATCGACCCGCTTATGCCGGCGCGAGCATGGCCGCTCTCGCAAGAGGGCAAACTCCTTTGCCGGACGCTGGCTGATAAAGTAGCGGTATACCAGCCGCAAGTGATCGTTTCCAGTACCGAGCCTAAGGCAATAGAGACCGCCAGGATCGTTGCCGGGCACCTGCATAAGCCTTTTGAGGTTCTCGCTGGACTCCACGAACACGACAGGAGCAACGTGCCTTTTTATTCTCCCCAGGTATTCGAGCAATCGGTTGCCATGTTCTTCCAGAAGCCTGCTGAACTGGTCTTCGGACGCGAGACGGCTGCGCAGGCGCAGGAACGCTTCTCGCGAGCTGTCGAGAGTGTGCTTGAGAAGTATCCTGATAGCAACATCGCGATTGTAGCGCACGGAACGGTGATTACGCTGTTTGTGGCCACTCACGCGCAGATAGAGCCGTTCGCGTTCTGGAAAGGGTTGGGGTTGCCATCGTTTGTGGTGATGGAGAGATCGGGACTGGAAGTTGTAGAGGTAGTGAATCGGATTGAATACGAGGAGTGGGGCTGAGAGGACTCGAACCTCCGGCACACGGTTTAGGAAACCGTTGCTCTATCCACTGAGCTACAGCCCCATTGCTACAATTCTACCATAGAAGTCAACGTAGCTTCAACATGCGACTTTTCCACAATCTAGAACATTTGTACACATACTTATCCACATTTCCCCTGAAAATCACCCAACCTTCATTGGGCAGCGCATTGTTCCGCTGCGCGCTCAGCAGTCGAACAGAGACCAGCAGATGTCGTTCCGCAACCGCTGGTCATCGAGTACCAGCTCGCGAATCGCCTCCGGGAGCTGGTCGCGCTGCCACTGGCACTCGCGCCGCCCTGTGCTCTCGCCCTCTCCTTCCGGCACGGCTGCACGTACGGCCTTGATCGCATAGGCGGCCGCACCCAGTTCGTGCGCGGCGACGTGCGCAACGCATGCCGCCTGGCCAGCAGCATAGGCGGCATAGCGGGCTGCCCCGCGCAGATCTCTGGCCGCGCCCATTGCGTGGCCGCCTGCCGCGCGGGCCTGAGTCATCTTGATCTCGCCACGCGCCCAGGCGTGGGCCTGCTCGATGGCCCGGCGCGGGCGCGGGTCCTCAGGCCGAACCGACTCGAAGAAGCCAAGAACATGCTCCGCGCACAATGCCGCCCACAAGGCGAGGAGCCGGTGATCATAATCGGTGAGGGTTCCACCACGGCGGATCGTCACAAAACGAGGGTCGCGGTCTTTCGGCAGGATCATACCAACAAACACATCCTTTCATTCGCTCTGACCAGGGTTATTATATCGCCAGGCCCTCACACCGGGCAAGCTCTGGGCGCTTTCAGCTACTCATTTTGTTCGTTTGATTTCTACTTGATTTTTGCTGAGATTCTTTTTATACTTGGATAAGGAATAAAGGCAGTAGCAGTAATCAAGATAGTTTAGAGAACACCAGGAGGCAACACATGCCTATCGTTGAATGGGATGGCAAGACACTCAAAGAGTATAAGGGTGAACTGGATGATGATCAGCACCAGCGCAAGCAGAAGGGGCTTTCTGCGTGGCAGGACTTACTTGGGGGCGATTGCTCATCTCACAGGCCTGGAGCCGCTTTCATTGCACTGGGACCCTGCCTCAGCAAAGCAGGCAAAAATAACCTGGAACGATAAAACCTTTGCTTTCGAAGAACAAGAAGACAAGATGAAAGTCGAGTTGCCAAATGTAGACCCTGAAGATCTGCTGCAAGTATTACGTGAAGCTGGCAAGGATCCCAACACCATCCTCGTCGCAGGAAGTTTGATAAAAAGCGGCAAAGATATTGACTTCCTGGATGAAGAATACAAGATTAAGAACAGCCACCAGTATGTCATCCTGCGGGTTGATGAAGATGGCAGTCTCTGGCTCTGGGAACCAAAGGCCGGGAAACTCGAAAAGCCACTTCCAATCAAGAAGTTCGCACTGCTCTTTGACGATGTGCTTACTGTAAATTGTAGTAAATCGCTCTTTTTCGAAAAATGAGGAGTGTTTTTCTCGCTTGAAAATTCCTCGTAACTTATTAAAGCGTGGTTCACCTGCATTGAACTGCTCGTCTCATTGTAAGGGCGTACCCTTGTGGTCGCCCTCCGACTCGCCGCACGATTGCCCTCCGACTCGCCGCACGATTGCCCTCCATCTCAAGCCTTACGAACACCACTAGAGTACCTCTGCCAAAAATGTAGGAGGGCCGGCTATCTATGAGTAGTAGCCGGCCCTTGCCTTACGGGTGCCTGGTTAACGTTCTTACGTACTTTGATAAAGCCCCGGTTACCTGGCCGATCAATCGGCCCCTACGATCACCAGATGTGCCTGTTCATGTACATAAGTTTATCACTGGCCGATAATTCTGGCTCAGGTGCAGTCAGAATTGTTTTGTTACCGACTAATGAAGGTTACTCCGGGACCCGGAGTAAACTGGACGTAGGTGACCTGCCAGGGATACGCTCCCCAGCTCATGTTGCTGGCGATCACGCGATTGCCCGGCAGCACTTGCTCGACTACTGCTACGTGGCCGCCACCATAGGCGCCCTCGACCCACGGCTGTAGATCAACGATGGCGCCGACCGTGGGCAGGCTGGAAACGTGCCAGCCGAACTGGTACGCGCGCGCCGTCCATTCCCATGCCTCGGAATTAATCGTCCATGGCACATAGTAGCCGTGTAACTGGCGGTAACGCTCGTTCGCCCACCACGTGCAGCTCCCATAGGGAAAGACATTGTATGAACCACCCACAGGAGGATTATTCCCCGACGGCTGGCTGTAGGTGGGAGGTTGACTGACCGGCGGATGGTAAGAACTCCCGCCATTTGATCCAGTACCAGGAATGCAAATAACCTGGTTGACATATATGAGATTGGGGTTTGAGATATGATTGTAGGCTGCCAGATTCATATAGGTCGTACCGTAACGACTGGCAATCCCCGCCAGAGTATCTCCCCCAACAACTGTGTATGCTCGATCACCACTGCCACAGGTTGCGAATGATTGCGCATGCGCTTTACCTGCATTCACACCCAGTGTGACTCCTAGAAACAGCAGCCCCAATATGGCCGCTGCACTACATTTCGCTAGAAAATTCGACGCACTACGATTGACAAATAGCCCCAACCATTGTTGGTGTGTTCGCATTGTACCTTTCCTTTGATTTACAACTTGCACCCGCAAGCTGTTGCATTTCTGCTCCACGATTCCAGGATACAAACTGTTACAACCCGCAATCGCGTTGCATAGACAACGTTGCATATAGTAGCACATACAGGATGAAACGCAATGATGCGTATTGAAATATAGGAAAAATTGGCTATAGCCTGCATAAGGTGCAGGTTATAGAAATATGCGCTTGCTTTTGATCCGTCATTGTGTTAATATTAGAACAAATATACTAAACACAAAATCATTGGAGAAGACGTTTTTTTGCATGGAAGAGGCATCTTAAAACAACCTGCATGCCTGAACATTACACATTTCTTATAGCAAACAGTTGAAATTGTCACGGAAGTAATGTAGAATACGTAAAAAGCGTATTTTAACTTTTGACTGGCTGTTTTTTTATCTCTGAGGAGAGGGACCCCATGATTAGAGATCGCGCTGAGAGAAGGATGTATCGTAGAAGTCCGGGCCGCCAATACGGCTACGAGTATGATCCATTACATTCTTCCGGGCAGAGTCGCTCCGGTCAAATAGCACACACGGATGTTCTCCCACAACGCGATGCATGGTCTTCTCAGGCAGTTGCTGGCGGTTCCGCCAATCCTCGCACTACCGGATTACTGGCTCCCCGTCCCGATCCGCGCCGCACGCGCCAGCTTTTGCGCCAGAATATCCTTGCCAGCAAATCAAAGTCGGCCCCGCTAGTTGAAACAGACCAGCCTGTTCCTGATATAAAGACGCGCTATCTTTCGCCGGGTGAAGATCAATATGGGTACGACGCGGAGCAGGACGATACGCTTTATAGCCGCCGCCGCGCGCGTTCTGTTCAGGGGTACTCCTCTCATTCGCGCGCCGGAAGCTACGGTGGAACCGAGCAAGACATGGTCGAGAGCGAGTATGAAGCTGAGGTTCCCGAATATCTTGACCCTGACCTTGGTATCGACGAAGACCAATATAGAGATGAAGACCCGCTTGAACGGCGCCTGGTGAGGCCGGAGCCGCAGTACAGCAGGGCACCTTCGCGCCGCATCGATGACGAGTATGCGCCGGAGGTTTATGAGCGGGGAAGACGGCGCAGAGCACCGCTTGAGTATGACGAGTATGAAGAGGACTACGCTGGAGAAGATGCCTCTGCCGGTGAGGAACTAGAAGAGCGCCCAACTCCTCGCAAGAAGAAAAAGAAAGCGGTCTCGCGGCGCAAACTGCTATTGGGTGCCATCGCCCTTGGTGGCACAGCCGTCGCGGCCTATGAACTGGCTCCTCATGTCCCCGCCGCGCTTGAGAACGCCGGAACAAATATCGAACACCAGATTCAGGATGCCTTCAATCGCGGGGTTGCTGCCGGCGGGGAAGCGGTGCGCAAGGAATTCATCAATGCCCTGGATGATCTCGAGGGCGTTTCCCTCGATGCCGCTATCGGAGCGGCGAAACTCACGCGTACCGCGTACGATGTGTTCGTTTCTCCTATCGTCACGCTTTCCGCCACCATAGCCGGAGATTTTCTTTCGGCCATTAGCCTGGCGCTCCAGACCGGGCGGGGGTGGTTGGACAAAATCAATTACGGCAGCGCAACGCTCGACGCGCTGCAGACCGTAGTGGATAGCTGGGTAAAGCAGGCCCATAATTTGCCCCAGCACTGGCAGGCTGCTACGGATACAGACCTGGACGGCGCCCAGTCTTACCTGCGAGCATTACAGAGAAAAATCCAGCAAGAACAGGCGCTTCTCAATGGCCAGGCGACTCCAACCGCAAAGCCTAAACCCTCATCGACACCTTAAACAATAGTGTTCCGTTCTCTAGGCTGATGAAATTTTCCCACTCAAGGAGAATTACTGTAGAGACAATGGCTTGTCCTTGTCCTTGCCGGCGTTTCAGGACAGGTACCAGGCACTGTTCCTACTTGACTTCCCAGTGTACACAAGTTACCATTACGAATAATAGCTCTTCCTGTCCCATTTCAGCTGGCAGCGGCCGTTTGAAATGGAACGTTCAACAGGTCAGGCTACCTAGAAAGGAGAGGCGAAAAACTTACCCCCTAATTTTCATCTACCTGTGTCAATCTCGTACGTATTGCTTTCGTTCACCTGAGCGTTAACGACAACTGTCAGCTTTACGGAATTATTGAGGAGGTTTCACACATGGCAACAACTGCTGAAAGCGGCAGTGGCAGCGGCGAAGTCCTGCGTTCCGAGCGCATCGCGGGCGGTATTCTCCCCAAGGTTTTGAACTCCTTCGACATGGTCGCCATCTTTGTAGCGATCGTCCTTTTCATCAGTAACTCGGCGGTGGCGACCGCAATTAACGGCGCTCCCACGGGGGGAGCGGCCTACGTCTACTGGATCCTGGGTTTTATCACATTCCTCATCCCGGGCGCCATCGTAACCGGGCAGCTTGGCTTGATGTTCCCCGGCGAAGGCTCTATTTATGTGTGGACAAACAAAGCTTTCGGGGCATTCCTGGGCTTTTTCGCGGGATTCTGCGCCTGGTGGCCAGGCGTGCTGGTGATGATCGCCACCGGTGATGTCGTCGTATCACTGATCCAACAACTTGGTGGTCAGTTCAACGCCAGCCTGCTGGCGGATCCTTGGTCGCAGGGATTGGTGATCATTCTGGTGATCGCTTTCTCGTTCTTCATGTCCGTGCTGCGCTTTCGCGTCACGCAGAACTTTGTCAACATCGTCTTTGTCGCCTATGGAGGGGCGATCGTGCTGATCGGCCTGGCGGCTGTCCTCTGGTTGGTGACGGGTCACGCTTCAAACACGAATTTCTCAACGAGCTGGCTGCCCAGTGGTTCGACCGCCTCGCTCTATGGCCTGATCATCCTGGCGCTGCTAGGCATTGAGGTACCCCTGAACATGGGGGTTGAGATCACCAATAGCCGTTCAATCACTCGTTATCTGCTATGGGGATCGGTAGTTGTAATGGCAGCCTATCTGATCGGCACCTTCGGCGTGCAAATCGCCGTGCCGCTCAAAGACCAGCCCAATCCCTCGGCCATCGCGGAAGCCGTGCAACTGGGCTTTGGAGGCGCCGGTAAAGTGCTCGGTGTGCTTGTCAACCTGATCTTCATCGGTTTCTTCATCTTCAACACCGTCGTCTACAACTATTCCTTCGGTCGCTTGCTCTTCGTCTCCGGCCTGGATCGTCGCCTGCCGACGGTGATGAGCAAGGTCAATGCGAACCGCGTACCCTGGGTGGCGGTGCTGGTACAAAGCATCATCTCCGCGTTCTTCACCGCTCTGGCCTTTATCATCATGCCCTATACCCTGAAGACCGGCTTTGAACCCGCTGACCTCTCTACCGTTGTCTACGACATCCTGCAAGCGGCTGTAACTGTTATCTGGTGTGTCTCGATGGTGGTCCTGTTCATTGATGTGATCATCATTCGCTACAAGTATCATGATGTTTTCAGTCGCATCCGGCTTGCGCCAGACTGGGTATTCTATGTCTGTTCGGTCGTAGGCCTGTTCGCGACCGGCTTCGGGGTCTACGTGACGTTCACCAATCCCTGGACCGGCCTGCTCACGAATAGCCAGTGGGACCTGTGGATTGGAGGGATCGGCATTCTGTCGCTGCTGATAGGCGCGGTACTTTTCTTTGTGGGTCAGGCCACAATCCGCTCCAATGTCAGTGACGAGGAGGTTATCGCCCAGGTGACGGGCAGTAATACATAAAGCAGAGTTGGATAAAAAAATCGCGGGCCGATTACCTGGCCCGCGATTTTTTTATCCAACTCTGCTTTACCTGTACGAAGCCGGGGCCGAGTTGATAGCGCCCGTCTCCTCCATGATTTGCCGCAGTTGCTTCGCGTCGAGGGTTTCCTGCAAGCGCAGGGCCTGAGCGATACGATCAAGAGTCTCGCGATGCTCTGTCAGCAGGCCGACGGCGCGATCATAGGCCCATCTGACGATGCGATTGACCTCTTCGTCGATGATCGCCGCGGTCTTCTCGCTATACTCGCGTGAGCCATTAGCCAGCGGCGTTCCCGCGAATGGATCCTCGCGCTCGCTGAACGAGATGGTACCCAGTCGCTCGCTCATACCCCAGCGGGTAACCATCTGGCGGGCAATGGCGGTGACGCGCTGCAGGTCGTTTTCCGCGCCCGTCGTGATATGGCCAATTGCCACCTCCTCGGCGGCACGCCCGCCCAGGGCAGTCACTAACTGCGCCTCAAGATACTCCTTCGAGTAGTTATAGCGATCATCCAGCGGCGTATACTGCGTCACGCCGAGCGCCTGGCCGCGCGGCACAATCGTCACCTTACTGACGGGATCGACGTACTGGGTCAGCAGGCCGGTCAGGGCATGTCCACCTTCGTGATAGGCCACCACTTGCAAATCCTGGTCGCTCAACACGAGCGGGCGTTCCGCACCGAGCAGGATCTTATCCAGGGCTTCGTCGAAGCACGCCTGCGTCACGGCATCCAGGTTGCGGCGGGCCGCCAGCAGGGCCGCCTCGTTCACCAGGTTGGCCAGGTCCGCGCCAACCATGCCGGGTGTCGCGCGCGCAATAGTGATGAGGTCGACATCTTTTGCCAGAGGCACATTGCGCGTATGAATCTTCAGAATGGCCAGCCGGCCATTCCAGTCCGGGCGATCCACCGTCACGCGCCGGTCGAAACGGCCTGGGCGCAAGAGGGCCTTATCAAGACCGTCCGGACGGTTGGTCGCTGCGATAACCACCACGGCCTGGCGCACATCGAACCCATCCATTTCCACGAGCAGCTGGTTCAGCGTCTGCTCGCGCTCATCGTTACTATTGATGCTGGAGCCGCGCTGGCGACCGACGGCATCGATTTCGTCGATGAAGATGATGCTGGGCGATGCTTTCTTGGCCTGGTCAAACAAATCGCGCACGCGGCTGGCGCCAACGCCTACCAGCACTTCCACAAACTCGGAGCCGCTGATGGAGAAGAACGGCACACCGGCCTCGCCAGCAACCGCGCGCGCCAGCAACGTCTTGCCGGTTCCAGGAGGGCCGACCAGCAGCACCCCACGCGGAATCTTTCCGCCGAGCCGCTGGAACTTGTTGGGCGTCCTCAAGTACTCAACCACTTCGATGAGATCGTTCTTGGCCTCATCGACGCCCGCGACATCCGCAAATGTCGTACTCGGCCTATCTTCCAGCACGACTTTCGCGCGGCTCTTGCCGAAGCTGAAGATGTTCTGCTGCCCGGCAGATGCGCGGCGGAAGATAAAGAAAAAGATCCCAAACACCAGCACCCACGGTAAGACGTTAATCAAAAGGGTGACTAGCAGATTGTTATCGGGAGGGGGTACCGCCTTGTAACTCACATGATACTGGTTCAACAGCGTCACCAGGTTGGGATCGCCGTTGGGCAGTTGAGTGAAGTGGAAGCTGGTTCCTGTCTTCTGATTGCCGCTCGCATCGGTAATCGTCTGCGTCGTCTTAAAATCGCCATTGACATCCTGGCCCTGGAAGGTCACATCTTTGACATTCCCCGCTTTCACCTCCTGGTAGAAGGTACTATAGGGTATTTCAATGGCGTTTGGATTGCTGGAGCTTGAGCCGGGATTAAAGAAGTATTGAAACAGATACCAGCCCAGCAGCACCACGCCAACGATAATCAGCGAACGCACGATGAGTGACATGTTTGATTTTCGCGGATTATTATTGCCATTTCCGTTGTTATTGCCCCCAGTATTGGGAGGCAGGGGATTCGGCCCCCCATCGTTGGGGTTCCTTTGGTACATATAGAGAGCCTGAGCATCCATAGATTCAGACCTGCTTTCTTTGGAATCGAAGACCACCTGGGATAAAGCTTTGTAATGTTTTATTGTATCGCATGTGCCAGAGCATCTCAACAATTGCTATCTGGAAATAGCTGTTGCCATGCAGCAGAAAATTCCCGCATGTATACTATAGGTACGCTACAGATACGTTTCAGATTACCAGAAGTTACATCTTCTGGCAATTTCCGGGCGAGACTGCTAATTTGCCTGCCGTTTTAGGCCTATAATGTCGTATGCTTCTAATTATAGGACGTTCCAGGTTAGAAAAATGTAGATGAATCGTGTCAATACAGTATATCACGCCGCAAGGGAAAGCAGCCCGTCCTGAAGCAAAGCATCTCTGGCCGACTTCTGGGCAATCACCAAGGTCAGGCGACTGAAAAGTCGAGGCATGGGAGGTCAAATGGTGGACCTCCCAAGATGGAACTTTTAAATCGCGCTGTCACCAGGGTCATCGAGAGTTGACAGGTCGCAAATGTTGTTGTATGATATGGGAACCGGCGCGGGGTGGAGCAGTGGTTAGCTCGTTGGGCTCATAACCCAAAGGTCGGAGGTTCGAATCCTCCCCCCGCTACTAAGCACCCCTAAAAGAAAAGGCCGGTAAACATTGACGCGGGATAGAGCAGTGGTTAGCTCGTCGGGCTCATAACCCGGAGGTCGCAGGTTCGAATCCTGTTCCCGCTACTTTTTTTGCCTAGTTCCGCTTACAGAGCAAAGAGCTATAACATTCGTTGCTCACCAGTCCTCAAGCTATCCTTTATTCCTTTGCAGGGTGATTTATACCTTGCTGGTAGCAACACAGCTTTCGTTCAGTGTAGTTATCCAGCGTATGCTTCATCCCCAATATACCTGTTAAGCGGCGGGCAACAGCAAGGTGGGATATCTTTGGAATGGCTTAGCCCAAAAAGAAGAAGTTGGGGGAGAAGAACAACCAGAAAAAGGGAATACAGCATGCAGCAGACGATGAATTGTAGTAGCGGTGACAGGATTCGAACCTGTGACGCTCGGCTTATGAGTCCGATGCTCTACCGACTGAGCTACACCGCCATGCTTGCATTTTAGCATACGTGTCAAGGGGTCGTCTCTGCCATCCACTCATAATGCTTGCAGCGGGCCTACGGCCCGTCAGGACGGGAGGGGAAGCAAGCGGGGACACCTCGCACCCCGGCAGGGGTGAAACCCCTGCACCCCGAGTTATGAGTGGATGTCAGGAAGTCTACAGCATAAACTTAGACACTTATTGCTCTCACGAGGACAGCAGATCTAAACTTGCTGTCCTCTCTTCATAAGGTCGCCACTTCGACCTACATCCCATTGAGAATCCGCTGCTTTTCGGCCTGGAACTCCTCGTCGGTCAGGACGCCGGATTCGCGTAGCTGGCCGAGCTGCCTGAGTTGGGCAATTCTATTGTCTGCCGGGCTGTTTGCGGGCGCCTGGTAGGGCTGCTGGTATTGTTGCGCGGGTTGCTGCTGGTACTGCGGCGGATAGGGCTGCTGGTACTGCGGATACTGTTGTTGATATTGCTGCTGCGCGGAGCTTCTGGCGTTTCTACCGACCAGGTAGCCCAGGCCGCCTGCCATTACACTATCCAGCAGCGTGCCCATACCACCCCCCAGGCCGTAACCGCCTATACCGCCAATAGGCAACAATGGAAAACCTCTTCTGCGCACCATGAACGGCCCTCCCATAAATGGGCCTCCCATGAAACCTCTCTCAAACCTGTGATGATACATTATTTACCTCCTTCCGCTATATTTCTTGTAGTGTTAATTTGAGCCTACTGTTGCTGAGCTTGCTGCCGGGCCGCCGCCAGTTCCTGTTCGAGCTGTTCGAGGGAACCACGTGGCACCATTCCCCCGATGAAGACTTGCGCGTTAGCGCGATCGACCGCTGCTTGCAAGCGGTCGATCCAGGAGTGCTCCAGCAATACAATCACTGCCGGGGTATCCATGGGGATGGCGTTGCTGAGCGTCACGATATCTTCCGGCGTGATTACCCCCATCAGACTGTCCCTGATAGAGCCAAGATTTGACACCTCGGCATCAGTCAAATCGTGTACTTCCAGCGCCGAGATAGTGCCGCCGGCATTCTTCCTGACAAAAACCAGGTCAACAACGCGGATCAGCCCGTTTTCCTGAATGGCATTGAGTTCGGGCAAAATCTCGCTCATGAACTGATTGCCCGGAGCTCCGATAACGAGATATTCAAGTGGACCTACAGGCATATACTTCCTCCTTTTGTCCCAATATAGAATGTTCTCCAGGGCGCGCGCCCCTTCGCACACCGGTATCTTCTTAGATCAGAACCTGTCTTCCTGTAATTAATACGGATGATTAAGGGGCAAGTTTCGGCCAACGCAGTACTATTTGATAGGAGGGAACCTATGCCTGGCGCAGCCCTCGAATTGCTGGCGAGGCAAGGCACATTATTCCCATCAACAGGCAGAGCAGCACCGCCGTCGCAAATGCGAACGGCACGCCGAGCGTCCCCAGCAGCACGCCGCCGACCATGCCGCCGAGCGGATAGCCGGCCACATTCAGCGCCCCGCGAGCGCCGAAGATCTGCCCGCGCACCTGCTCGGGAACCAGGCGCTGCGCGATCGATTGTTCTACCACATAATAGGGCGCAGCCGCCAGTCCCGCCAGGCCGATTACAACAAGGGCAAGAGAAAGTGCATGAATAACGATCAGCGGAGCAAGTGCCAGGCCGCTGAGCAGCAGAATCGCGGCCAGCGTGATACCCTGGCGACGACTCTTTGTCCAGCGCTGGCTGATCAAGGCCAGCGAGAGCAATGAGCCAGCGCTGAACGCAGTCATTAACAGCCCATAGCCCGCCGAACCCGCGCCCAGCGTCTTCTGGCTATACACCGGAATGGCGACCTCGGTCAGTCCCTGCATGAAGAGGAAGAGCAGCGTCAATGTAGAGAGCAAGAAGACCGTTTTCATACGGAAAAGCGTGCCGAAGCCGAAGAGGTTTCCAGCTCGTTTACCCGCCCCTACCCCTTCATCCTGAGTATGGGAGCGCTCTATACGAGGAAGCGCCAGCACCATCGCGCCCATTAAGAGGAAGGACAGGGCATCGATAAGCAGCACGAGCGGCGCTCCCGTGAAAATGATCAGGAAGCCCGCGATGGCCGGGCCGATCAGCGTCGAGAAATCCCAGCTGATCGCGGCAAGCGAATTGGCGCGTTCAAGTTCGCCATCGGGTACGATTTTAGGAACGACGATGTTCAGACCTACGCTAGAGGCTGGCGAAAGCACGCCGGAGCATAGGGCCAACGCATAGACCATCCAGAGGTGTAAAGCGCCCGTCAGGTAGAGCAAAGGAATGGCCGCAATGATGCAGGCGCGCCCAAAATTATCCACCGCCATAATGGTGCGGGGCTGGTAGCGATCCAGCAGGCTGCCCATCAACGGGCTGGCAACGACCGCGGGAAGCTGGAAGCAAAGCACGATCAGACCGATAGCGATACCCGAGCCGGTCAACTGCAAGACGAACCAGATCAGCGCCACCACAGTCAGTTGATCACCCACACGCGAAAACATCAGCCCCAGCCATAAACGCAAGAACGCCGGGCGATACAGCGGCGAGCGAACCCGCTCCTGCTGCGCGGAAAGTAGCTTGCTCATGGATGCTCCCCTTTTTTGATATACTCGCTCAACAATCCCCCTACACTCTCCAGTACCTCGCTGCGCAGGCTATAGCGGTAATCGCTCATACGCATGCGAACGAGGCCGGCCTGGCGCAGGGCCGTCAGGTGGTGCTGCATGGTCGTTTTTGGGACACCAAACTCATCGGCGATTTCTTGCAACGTATAACTGCCCGTCGCCAGCCGCTTCAGCACGCGTAGGCGGCGTTCGTCGGCCAGCGCCTTGACAAGACGCACCAGCCGCGCCGGGGGCGTCTCGCTATCGGCAGTAATACTCTCATCGGCGACGGGATAACAGAAGATGCGCGTGCCCGCTCGCTCACCAGAAGTACTCCAGGGACGCAGGATATAGGAAGGAATGAGTACGACGCGCCGTATGCCCGGCTCCGGGAGGTATTCCCACCCGGTAGCCACCTCGATCAATTGTTCCGCCGGCATGCTCGCCTGCAAAGCGCGCTTGGCCTCGGCATCTCGCGTCAGAATAGGCAAGATTTGCGGCTCCTGCTTCTGAAAGACCTCGTCGTACCAGCGCCGCAGGATGTCTACCAGCAGGCGCTTCGTGGCCTCAATATCGAGCGCGAGCAGCCAGCGCAACGTTCTTTGCCAGCCGGCATCATTGGGGAACGACGTTTTGAGCAACTGTTTTTGCGCGCCAGCGTCTCCCTGCGCCGCCTGGAAGATGATATCGGGCGGCGTAACGCGGCGATGTTCGCGCACATAATATCCCAGCAAGTGCAGGCGTATTTCGAGCGCATCAGTCTGCTCAAGGAAGTCAAGAAAGGTAGGAACGTCTCGCGGCTCCGGGCAGTCGTACACCAGGCTGAGTAGATGCTCCCACACCTGGTTGGTACGAAAATTGAACTGCTCGATGGTTGCCAGGAGGTCGGGCGAGGCCTGTTGACCCACACTGTCAAACCAGACCGGCCCTGCTTCATAGCTGGCCCGCCTTGCCTCATCGCTCAGCACATACAGCGTCATCAGGCATTCATGGGCCACGCTGACCTCGATTTCGGCGGCCAGGGAAGAATGCTCGCCAATTCTACTCTGTCCGGGCATACAATTTCTCCTCAATAAACGACTATACTCATATCAAATGAAATTTTTCATTTGATATGAGTATAGTCGTTTGAAAAGCGTTTGTCAAGAGGAAGATTCGGTATTTCACGTTCCCTTCGCGAAGGGCTTGCCTGGGGCGAGCAAGATCAGCGCCATCGCTCCCAGTAAAAGACCCGCGCCAGGCAGACCGAAAGGACCAAATTCCTCATGAAAGAGCATCCACGCGAGTATAGCTGCTGTTAAAGGCTCACACATGGTGACAATACTTGCCACCGTCGCGGATACCGAACGAATGCCAACCTGAAAGAGGATATAGCCAAGAGCGGTGGGAACAGGCCTGGGAGAATGCGATCATACTTCCCATGAGCATTATTACTCCCAGATCAAGACGCTTAATGTGAAAGAGGCTGCGCCCAAGACGCATCCAACATGCGAGAAAAAACAGAGGTGTTGCGATAGCCAGGCGTAAAAAACTCAACGATAGAGCATTGGTCACACCAGAGGTATACAGTGTCTGGTTCGCAATGCCAACCGTGCCCCAGGAAACCGAGGCGCAAACAATGAGCAAGAAGTCACGACGAGATGTATCTTGAGAGAACATGAACCTATCCTTTCCTCAGATGCACATGCAGAAACGTTGAAACAATGCAAAGAGGGCAGGATGAGCATACGAACAAACACACAAACTATTCTAAAGTGTGCGTTAGAAAGAGGATAAAGTCATTCTCCCTGCCCCAGCGAAGGGCAATGGGAGGAGGAGAACAATGAAGAGGTGAACCTGAAAATACCAGACCAGTCATCGTAAATTTATCCTTGTCTATAACAAACTGGAAGCATTCCGCTTCTCCTCTCTCAGTATAACAGTGAGGAGGGGAGAATTGTCAAGTTTGAGGGGCCTGATGACAGGGTAATTGAGAAGTCCAGTAGGGACGAGCCACTGTCCCTACTGAATTTTTCCAACCGCATCGGGGAATCCGTTCGTGTCATTCTGAGCGCAGCGAAGAATCCCCCGGCGGTCGCAGGCTCCTCTCGTCCTGGAGACCCCTGAATAATCACGAAAACGGATTGAAGGTCACGGATGATTTAATGCTGAAATGGCCCCGCTATGCGCCTCACAATAATTTTCACCTGGTGCGATTCGTACATTGAATCCGCAAGGCTCAAAATGTCAGATGCGCTTATCCAGGGCAGGTAGAGAGAGGCTTTGCTCCCCTGCGGCGTATTGCCCCACAGGATCATAAGTTCGTCAGGCACCTGGGCCTGGGCAGGTCTTGCCTGAATCTCGAACGGATGTGGCATCCGGCGGGAATCAATAGCGCCAGGATTCGGACCATCGACCCATGCGATGTTACGCTGTGCCAGCTTATCAGATGTCGACGACGAGGCGCCTGCCGGTATCGGCGTATCGTCGAAGCGAATTTCCGCGATCAAGCACTGGTGCGGCGCTCTCGTAATCACCTGGTTAAGCGAGTAGAGTTGAATACCGCTCCAGGGACCGTCCCAGTTGCCTGCCGGCGGTGTTAGCGGCAGAAATGCCTGCTGTGGCTGGTTGATATCGAGCCAGCACCCAAAAAATGTATCCACCTCAACGCCAGGATTAACGTTGATAGTTTGTACATTTGGCGCGTCGTTCTGGCTGCTCATATTTACCTGGCTGGTCAGGTTGACCCGCGGCGTAGCGAAACAGGGAATCGTGACGTACTCCGGCGTCCCATGCTGGTCGTTCTGAACACCGAGCAATGGAATCTTGTGTCCATTCAATGTGCCATCCGAGGCAAACCTGTAGGTTGTTTGCTCGTTGAAATTCGACACCGTCGATTGGGCCTGGAACAGGCGGAAAAAGACACGTACAGCCTGGGCCTTAGCTCCTGGCGTTTTCCCTTTCAGTCGCACCCGTGCCACAGCAAAGTTGAAAACGAAATTGCCTTGATTGTCCTGCTGGAGAAATTCGAGGGCAGAGGCATCCTCGTCCTGGGTTAGCCCATCGAAAGAATCGCCCGCTACATTTCCGTTGTTCTGCGTCAGATTCTGGATAACAGTAGCGATAAAGTTGGGAGCTTCAGCAGGGTCGGAACTGATGCTCGCGCCAAAGCGGGAGACGGTTTGATTGGGCGGAACTGCCACTTTGAAGAATCGCAGATCAAAACTCAACCACGACGGCTGGGTAGGGTTTTGCGGATCGACATCCACAAAGTAAGGGTTCTCGCCCTTTACCAGCTCGATATTGGCTGAGGCTGTTCGAGTAACCTGACCCACCGTGATGCTGGCATTCAGCGTGATAACCGCGGCCTGGTCCAGTTGCAGAGGCGTGAATGCGCCATCCCCATTAAATGTGACGGTATACGGGTAAAGGAAACGCTGGGTTACCAGCTGCAGCGTTGGGTCTTCAGCGATGATAGGCAGCGGGCCTAACTGATTGACCTGCGGAAGATTCGCGCCGATAGACGCCAGTTGGGCGCCGGTCAATGATGGATTCAAATTTGGGTCGAGCGTTGCGGTGATAGTTGGCGCAGGATTTGGGTTCGGATTGTTGAGATCGCCCGGCAGCACGAAGCCCAGTTCTTTGCCTGAGAAACCATCAAGCGCCACCCAGAATGCCCCGGAGAACGTGGCTGTACCGGGTAATTGAAGGTCAACCTCGTCCTGCGCATACGTGCTTTTTTCCAGGATCAGTTCGCAATCTTGCGTCACCGGAGCATACTGGCAGTCAGCAGACGGAGCCGGGCAACTCGAAGCGCTATCCGGCTTCACCACGGCGCATATGTAGTAGCTGAAAGAGAAGCCACCAGGAGGTGAGGCCTGATTCGTGCCGAGGAAGTTATCGGAAGCATCAAAGTAAACGCGGGTCAGATTACCGCAATTGACGTCGCAGGGATCACAAACTTCGGGGTTTTGTTTATCCACCCTTGGGTCCACAATCATTTCGGCTATCTCATGGCTGATCACCATAGCATAAACATCGGACAAGTCCTGCAGGGTCAAATTCTGCGCGTACACACCTGCCACGATATATGGAATATTTGCCAGGCCATGATAGCCACCGTTACCACCGACTTCATTAGCCTTCAACCCTTGCGGGCTGATGACATAGATGCACGAGTTCGAGGGCAGGTGATTCTGTTTGGCCATGTCATTTACCCAGCCCTGCAAATCCCCATCGGTATAGGAGCCACTCGGGACATTTGCCGTATAAGTGATGAGGCATGACCGACTACAAGCGGAAAGTACTGTTAAAGTCTCAAGGCTTTAATGTCAATACGACATAGCTCACTTTTTTTGTGCATGGGTTTTCACGAACATTTTCTCTGGTGGGGGTTAGATGTATGAGACCGCCTCGTAACATAATGGGCAAAGATGGGCAATGATCCGTGGATGGGGTGACCAGTATCCATTGACACCGATGCGGTCTCCATGCTATCATCTGGCTGATGAGTAAAAGATATCTGTTCCCCTCGGGCGGTGTAAAACCGCTTTTGACCGCGTAAGCCCGGCACAGATCGTGCTTACGTGGCCGTTTGTGAATAGCGCCCTTCTCGCGCGCAACGCTGATCGCGTTGGTGCCAGGGTGTGCGTTGCCTTCACTCAGCCTCGTATTGATTGGACCGCACCTCGGTCACCGGGCTCCTTTTCCTTTCTTTCTTGCAGAAATACGTCAAACGAAAGGATGTTTTCATGTCCAACACCACCTTCATCCGCCGGAAAATTGAGCCTGTTTACCAGAGAGAAAGCGACCAGCATACATGGACACAAAAGTCATTCCACAACAGCGTGTTTCCCTTTGGCGCAATCGTGACTATCTTTTGCCTTGGCTCGGCCAGGCCGTCTCCTCGCTCGGCACAAGTTGCACGCAGTTCGCGTTTCCGCTGCTCATTGTGGGACTGACACGTTCGATCGCTGCTGCCGGGCTAGCGTATAGCCTGGGACAGCTTCCCTGCGTTCTCCTGAGCCTCCCCGCCGGGGCACTGGTGGATCGCTGGTCGCGCAAACGCGTGATGATCATCTGTACCTTCTGCTTGATGGTGTGTGTGGCGAGTATTCCCCTGGCACTGTTGCTGACCGGCGGACTGCTGCGTCTGCTGCTCCTCTACGCCATCGCCTTTGGCCTGGGAGCTATTTCGCTGTTCGACGAGCTGGTCGAATTGGCAGCACGGGCCTGGGTCGTGCCAAAGAGCCAGCTCCCCACAGCAGTCGCACAGAACGAGGTGATCGTCGGCTCCTGCGCGCTTGTCGGACCCGCGCTGGCTAGCTTGCTCATAAGCATCAGCAGGCTTCTCCCGTTCATCACCGACGCGCTTTCCTCTCTGATCTTGCTTGTCTCATTGTTCTTCATACGCTCGCCCATGCAAGACGAACGGAGGGCGGAGCGTCACCACCTGCTCGTAGAAGTGCGCGAGGGACTCGCCTGGCTGTGGGAGCATCAGGTCGTGTGCTCGATTCTCCTGATTTCCAGCTATATCAACCTCACCATAACAGTTAGTGTGCTGCTCGTCCTGGACATTGTGCAACAGCAGCATATCCCGTCGGTACTCTACGGCCTGATCGTCGCGGCTGGCGGCGTCGGGAACCTCCTTGGCGCGGCGCTCTGCCCGCCTTTGCGGCGGCGCATACGCTTTGGCCTCACGCTTTGCTGTGCTCTGCGCTGCCCCATTTCGAGCAGGAACTTGCCGCGGATGGCGTGGAAGAGATGATAGTTATTCAACTCGCCTTCGAGGGCGTTCACCTCCATTATTAACGACAAATGGAGGTTACAGCAAATCGGCATTTTTGGGGTCAATTTGTAGGTGAGGATGAACTTATTCGCCCCCGCTCCCCGACTCATCCAGTCGCGCCGGATTATCCACCTGATTCAGGCGATTCCAGAGGACATAACCGGTATGTTTCTTAGGCACGTAGTAATGATCCTCGTCAGCAACCATATTCGCTGTGGCTACAAACTCGCCTCGCTCCAGGTGCATCAGGTCGATATATGTCGCCCCTTGTTCAAGCCGCTCTCCCAGCGGAATGATTTCGATATTGCGCAGTTCGTCGTCGGTCAGATCGGCCAGTTTGCCATACAGTTCCTTGATATCGCTAGCGCGCAGCCCGATGTCGGTCGGCTCCGAGCGCAGCCCATAGTTCGCGCCCGCGAAGTCATCGGGTCGCAGATCGTTTTCAAAGTCATCGGTCTGGGCAGGATGACCCGTCGGCTGGCGCTGTGCCTTTTCGTGCATGCGGGTATTCTTGCGTCCGCTGGAAGCGTTCGAATCGCTGCCCGAGCGCCGCTCGCCCTCTTCCATCATGACCTCGGATTGCTCTCTATTCGTTGTCGCCTCCGGGTGCATCACGCGCTTAGAAGGGACTCTGGATTTCTGCGGCAACTTGTTCGGATTCTCATGTTCGCGCGCCTGCTCTTCGTAGGTTTCTTGTTTCTTATATGTCCCGGTCGTAATCGGCGTGCTTTTATCTGGATTATTGCGGCCACGGCGTTCTTCAGCCGGTCGTTGTTGATGTCTTTTGGGCATGATTCTTTCTGCTCTTTTAAAGTAATTCTTCTTGTTGATAATTTACCTGCGCCTGATAAATGGTACGTTCAGCAGGGGAAAACGTGTCAGCGAGGTCGCTCTCATTGTCGTTCACCCTAAAATCTGGTATAGTGAAAAGGCATAAACGTCCCTACCCATCATCACACTGGAGTGAACGACCATGACAGCACACGACACAGCAGCGGCCTCAACCAGCCTGAAACGAACCCCGCTCTATGATGAACACCGCACGCTGGGCGCGCGCATTGTAGAGTTCAGCGGCTTCGAGATGCCCGTTCAATATACCAGCATTCTCGAAGAACACCGCGCGGTGCGCACACATGCTGGCCTTTTCGATGTCAGTCACATGGGCGAATTCAAAGTCGAAGGCCCAGGCGCGCTTGCGTTTTTGCAGCACCTCGTTCCCAACGATGTTTCCCGCCTCGCCATTCACCAGGCGCTCTACACGCAACTCTGCCTGCCCAATGGCGGCACCATCGACGACCTGATTATTTATCACCTTGCCGAAAACCACTACATGCTGGTCGTCAACGCGGGCAGCATCGACAAAGACTTCGCCTGGGTGCAGGAGCAGGCGAAAAATTTCAATGTCCAGGTTGTCAATCAATCGGACACCACCGCTCTGCTCGCCTTACAAGGTCCCGAGGCCCAGTCCATCTTACAGCCCCTGACCGGAGTGGATCTTGCCGGCATTCGCTACTACCATTTCGAGCCGGGTCTCGTCGATGGTATCAACTGCATCATCTCGCGCACCGGCTATACAGGTGAAGATGGTTTCGAGCTCTACTGCTCGCCGGTGGATGTTGTCAAACTGTGGCGAGACTTACTGGCGGCAGGAAAAGAGAAGGGACTGCTGCCTGCCGGACTGGGAGCGCGCGATACGCTGCGCCTGGAAGCGGGTTATTGCCTGTATGGTCACGAGCTAGATGAGCAGACCAACCCGCTCGAGGCCGGCCTGGGTTGGACGGTTAAACTCAACAAGGGCGATTTCATCGGCCACGACGCGCTGCTGAAAGTCAAAGAAGAAGGTCTCAGGCGCAAGCTGATCGGCATCGAGATGATCGAACGCGGCATCCCCCGCGGCGGCTACGCGATTTACGACAATGACCGCCAGATCGGCACGCTGACCAGCGGCGCGCCCAGCCCAACCCTGAACAAAAATATCGGCATGGGTTATGTCGATGCAGCGTATGCAGCCGTTGGCAAACCCGTTCAGATCGACATCCGCGGAAAACGTACGGCGGCGCAGATTGTGGCGCTGCCATTTTATAAACGCAAGAAATAAACGAAAGGAAGACTCGTATTTATGGCAAACCTGAACTACCCTTCCGACCTCAAGTACAGCAAGACCGACGAATGGGTGCGCGTCGATGGCGACCAGGCCACCATCGGCATCACCGACTATGCCCAGGATCAACTGGGTGACATCGTTTACGTCGAATTGCCCTGGGACGCATCTCAGCACATCCTTCATGAAGGCAAGTTCGGAGACATCGAATCGGTCAAAGCCACTTCGGAACTTATTTCACCTATCAGCGGCGAAGTCATCAAGGTCAATGAAGCATTGAAGGACACGCCGGAACTGATCAACGACAAACCTTACGATGATGGCTGGATGGTCGTCATCAAGATGGCCAATCCTGCTGAGCTTGATAGCCTGATGAACGCCGACGAGTACAAGGCATATTTACAGGGGAGATAAACAAACTGCTGCAACCTATTCCTCGTTGGCAAAGCCGCTCACAGACGTGCTAAAATGTAGGGACGCAAAGAATACCCATTTCATTGTGTCCCTATACCTATGTCCCACCATGTAAACTCAAGGGAGAGTTTGTATATGAGCTATATTCCAAATACACCAGAAGACCAGCAGGCGATGTTGGAGACGCTGGGGCTTTCTTCATGGGAGGCGCTGCTGGCACCGGTTCCCGAAAACGTGCGCCTGAGGCGTCCCCTCAATTTGCCGCCTGCCCTTCCTGAACCCGATCTCAAACGTCTCATTAGCGGCATGGCAGCTAAAAATAAAAATCTGGATACCGCACTATCTTTTCTAGGCGCTGGCAGCTATGACCATGCTATACCAAGTATCGTGCCTCACCTGCAGCGGCGTTCGGAATTCGTCACCTCCTACACGCCCTACCAGCCCGAAGTCAGCCAGGGCATGTTGCAGGCTATCTATGAATTTCAAACCATGGTCTGCCAGATCACGGGACTGGACATCGCGAACGCCTCGCTTTATGACGGCGCCACGGCTATGGTCGAAGCCGTGCTGCTGGCCGTCGGCCCCGGCGGGCGCGGCGAGGTGGTGATCTCAGAGGGCGTGGACCCGCAATATCGCACCGTCCTGCACACCTACGCGCACGCGCGCGGCTTCAGCGTAAAGGAAGTACCGACTCAGAACGGCGTCACCTCCATCGAGGCGCTGAACGAAGCGGTCACGCCCACAACCTCCGCCGTGGTGATACAGCAGCCCAATTTCTTTGGCTGCATCGAAGATGTAAAGACTATCGAACCGATCGCGCACAAAGGCAAAGCCGTCTTTGTCGCAACCATCACCGAACCGGCCTCGCTGGGCATCCTGACGCCGCCAGGCGCATATGGAGCGGACATCGCCGTGGGCGAGCTAATGAGTTTCGGCAATCCCATGAGCTACGGCGGTCCCGCGCTGGGCTTCATGGCCGCACGCAGCAAATATATGCGCCTGCTGCCGGGCAGGCTCGTCGGGCAGACCGTCGAAGAGGGGGGCGAGAAGCAGACCGGCTACGTGCTGACACTGCAAACCCGCGAGCAGCACATCCGGCGCGAACGCGCCACCTCCAATATCTGCACCAACCAGTCGCTGCTTGCCGTGGGCGCGACAATTTACCTGGCGGCGCTCGGTAAACAGGGCTTCCGCGAACTCGGCGAACTGTGCCTGCAAAAAGCCCATTACGCATTTCGCCAGATCACGGCCATTGCTGGCTTCAGCGCGAAATTTCGTAGTCCATTCTTTGATGAGTTCGTCATCACGGCCCCCGTTTCCGCGCAGCAGCTCTCAGAGCACCTGGAGCAGGCAGGCATTATCGGCGGCTATCCTCTTGGCGAGCATTACGCCGGTATGAAGAACGACATGTTGTTCTGCGTCACAGAGACGCGCACGAAGGAAGACATTGATCGATTGGTAGAAGTTTTAAGGGAGGCGCATGCATGAGCGTCGAGAAATTGATTTTTGAGAAGGGCGCGCCTGGTCGCAGGGCCGCTACCATGACAACCATGGATGTGCCAACCGAATCGCTGGAGAGCATGCTACCCGCGGGCATGATCCGCGAAGAGCCTGCGCCACTGCCGGAGGTCAGCGAAATAGAGATCGTGCGCCATTACACGCACCTGTCGCAGCGCAACTTCGGCGTCGATACCGGCTTCTACCCGCTCGGCTCCTGCACCATGAAATACAATCCCAAGATCAACGAAGATATGGCTGCGCTGCCTGGTTTCGCCCACATCCATCCCTTGCAGCCGGACAGCACCGTGCAGGGCGCGATCCAGCTTGTCTACGAGCTTGAGCAATATCTTGCCGAAATTTCGGGCATGACCCGCGTCACCTTGCAGCCCTCCGCCGGCGCGCACGGCGAACTGACCGGCTTGATGCTGATCAAGGCCTTTCACGAAAGCAACGGGCAGGGGCATCGCAACCTGGTACTCATTCCCGATAACGCGCATGGCACCAATCCTGCCAGCGCCACCCTTGCCGACTATAAAGCCGTCGAGGTCAAAACCGACCCAAAGACAGGCGGCATTGAGATGGAGCACCTGAAAGCCTTGCTGGACGCGAATGGTGGCAATATCGCCGCCATCATGATGACCAACCCCAACACATTGGGACTCTTCGACAGCAAGATCGTCGAGATCGCGACGCTGGTACACGAGGTAGGCGGGCAGCTCTACTATGACGGCGCCAACGCTAACGCCGTGCTCGGCATTACGCGCCCCGGCGATATGGGCTTCGACGTAGTGCATTTCAACCTGCACAAAACGTGCAGCACGCCACACGGCGGAGGTGGCCCCGGCGCCGGTCCCATCGGCGTCAAAGAGCACCTCGTACCGTTTCTGCCGGGACCTCTGCCGGCAAAAGGCAAGAACGGCTACTACTGGGAAGATGCCGGCCCGCGCTCCATTGGCAAAGTGCGCGCTAACAAGGGCAACTTCGGTGTGCTGGTGCGAGCCTATACCTACATTCGCACCTATGGACCCGATGGGCTGCTGCACGTCTCACAGAGCGCCATCCTCAACGCCAACTACCTGAAGCACCAACTGGCCGCCGACTACGAGATTGCTTTCCCGCAGCTGTGCCAGCACGAGTTCGTCGCCACTGCCCGGCGGCAGAAAGAGGAATCGGGTGTGACTGCGCTCGACATTGCCAAGCGTATCCTCGACTTTGGCATGTACGCGCCGACCATCTACTTCCCGCTCATCGTTCACGAGGCGCTGATGATCGAGCCGACCGAAACGGAGACACGAGAGACGCTGGACTACTTCGTGAGTGTCATGCACCAGATCGCCGAGGAGGCGCGTACCAATCCCGACATCGTCAAAACCGCTCCCCATACCACCCCTGTCGGCAGGCTCGACCAGGCGCTGGCGGCCCGCAAGCCGAACCTGCGCTGGACGCCGGGACAGGAAATAACCCATTAAAGGGGCAATGAGACAAGCCGGCTTGTCTCATTGCCCCTTTAATATTGATAGCTTTTCGAACTTCACATGCCAAAAAACAGGTCTTTGCACGTCCAAAACTCTGGAAAGTGACAATGAAAAATATATTGTGATGGTTCTTATTGTTATACTGGAAATTGTAGCGCTAACCTATTACAATGTCTCAGTGATTCGACTCAGATTGAGAGAAAAAGATCACTCAAATAGAAGGAGATTGGTAGATGCCTTACCAGATTAAACATTACGGTTGGATACCGGATTTACCCGACAAACGCGATTACCTGTATGCCGCACCTTTTGAGGCGGGGCAGGCTCTTCCCACAAGCATCGACTTGCGGCCAAACTGTCCCGCAGTTTACGACCAGGGCCAGCTGGGTAGCTGCACGGCGAACGCCATTGCCGCCGCCCTCGAATTTGATCAGATCAAAGAGAACGAGAATCCGATTTTTGTTCCATCGCGCCTCTTCATTTATTACAACGAGCGCGCCATGGAAGGAACCGTCAACTCGGACAGCGGCGCGCAGATTCGCGATGGCATGAAAAGCGTAGGAAATCTAGGGGCCTGTTCCGAAGACTGCTGGTCCTACGATATCACCAAATTCGAGGAGAAGCCGCCCGATACCTGCTACCAGCAGGCTCTCCAGCACCGTGCCATTGTTTATAAGAGAGTCGTCCAGGATATCAACCAGATGAAAGGTTGCCTGGCCTCGGGCCTTCCGTTCGTCTTCGGTTTCACCGTCTACCAGAGCTTCGAAAGTCCGGAGGTAGCTCAGAGCGGCCACGCGCCAATGCCTGGGCCCGATGAGACGGTACTTGGTGGGCACGCAGTCATGGCGGTTGGTTACGACGACAGCAATAACTGGTTCATCGTACGTAATTCCTGGGGCACAAACTGGGGTATGGCGGGCTACTTCACGCTCCCTTATGACTATGTGACGAGCAAAAGCCTCGCCAGCGACTTCTGGATGGTCAGCCTGGTGCAGTAAAATAGCGCGTAAAACCTGTGGGGAACTTTCTCCACAGGTTTTACATGTTCACCCTCACATTCAATATAAATCGCCGAGCAGCATTTCCCGCGGACTCCCATGACCGGCGGTACAGAAGTTCAATGTGGGCGTACCCTGCCTGCACCGCTTCAAAGCGCCAGTAACGCGTACCCTCCTGTCCATGCAAGCCAGAATCAGGGGGCTCATACACATCTGCTAGCGTTTTGCAGGTCGGCTCACCACCCGACAGCACGTTCCAGCGAAAGCCGGTGGTAGGGTTTTCGCGCAGGCGAACTTCAAATTTCTGGCCGGTTTGCAGGTCTATTTCCTGCCCGTTCGAGCTTTCGTTGTACTGTCGCATATCGGTGGCTCCTCTCCCATTATTATATCAGGTACGAGATGTGCTCAACTTCCTCCCTGGCCCGTAAACAACCTGCTGAAAGCCCCTTACGAACAAGCGGGCTTTTAATGCGACCAGTCCTATGATGGATAACCTTCTCCACCCGCGGCTTAGTAAGGTCGCTCCGGCCCAGCAAGTTTTTGCTATCTATCAGTTCCATGCCGGACTTGATTTCGTTTACATCTATTTCTTGCGCTTTTGTACTGTCTCGATACTCTCCTTTAGCCATGCTAAAAGACTTTCCGGGATGATTTGCGATCTGAGGTTTGCGCGGGTAGCTTCATTGTTGTTAAAAGTATGGCATTGAGCCAGAGGAGAACTTCCCTTCCTCTGCAACACAACCCCTTTTGCTGGCTATATATTGGTACAGGCAGCTTTCTGAAATTGCCAGCTAGTTCTACTTGGTGTACGAATGAAACGCCAGGGGAGAGACAAAAAGGGGCTGATAGGTGGACAAATCCCCGCAAACCAGTTATCATCAAGACGCTCGGAAACAGCAGAAAGCAAATGGAGCCACAAACAAACTCAGGAGTAATCGCATGGAATATGCCATCCTTGGTGGAGGCGCATTGGGATTAGGGGCGGCGTATCGCCTGGCTCAGGCCGGACATCCGGTCATGGTCTTTGAACAGGAACCGGTAGCGGGCGGACTGGCAGCGGGTTTTCGCGTCGGCGATACCTGGCTGGAGAAATTTTATCATCACCTGTTTCGTACCGATACCACTATCATCAAGCTGATCCAGGAACTGGGGCTGAGCGAGCGCCTCGAATGGTCTCACCCGCGCACCGTCTGCCTCATCGAGGGCAAATTCCAACAACTGGATTCTCCAATCACGCTGCTCAAATTTTCACCTCTTGCCATCCATGAGCGCGTCCGGATAGCTGCTGTAGCCGCCTTTCTCAAATTGAGCAGTTCAGGTATATTCGAGGGCAAAACGGCAGAGCCGTGGCTCGAACGCTGGATGGGCAAACATTCTTATGAAATGGTCTTTCAACCCCTCTTCCTGGCCAAGTTCGGCGCGATGCACGACCAGATCGCACTCCCGTGGTTCTGGGCGCGTTTCCACGACCGCACGACCTACCTGGGCTACCTGCGCGGCGGCTTCCAGTTGCTCTATGAACGACTCGTGGAGCGTATCAGTGAGGCCGGAGGAAAAGTCTTGCTCGGCACGCGCGTGGAGAAGGCCGCGCCGCGCAATGATGGGCGCTGGGAGATCACAACCGGCAAGGGAAGCTGGACGGTTGATCGCGTCATCTCTACACTGCCGACACGCCTGACCTGCCGTCTCATCCCGGCCCTGCCGGATGATTATCGCCAGCGTTACGACTGGGGCCAGGCCTATGGCGCACAATGCCTCATCCTGGCGCTCAATCACCAGCTGACGGATAGCTACTGGATCAATCCCTGCGATCCCGGCTATCCCTTCACCAGCCTGGTCGAGCATACGAACTACCGCCCACCCTCCGAATATGGAGGGCGCCACCTGATTTACCTGGGCAACTACCGTCCCATGCATGATCCACTCTTCAAAATGAGCAAAGAGCAGATCATCGAAGAGTCCTCGCCCTACCTCAAACGCATCAATCCGGCTTTTAACAGCACGTGGATTACGGAAAGCTGGCTTTTCCAGGCCCCATTCGCCCAGCCGATTGTCACAACCGAGTATCGCGAACACATTCCCCCACTGCGCACACCATTGCAGGGCCTCTGGGTCGCCAACATGTTCCAGGTCTACCCCCATGATCGCGGCCAGAATTATTCTTTCGCGCTGGCTGACAGGCTCGTGAGGGAACTCCTTCAGGGCGACCACCAGGGTACGCCCTGAAGGAGTTCCCTCACCTTACTGTTTTCTTGCTGACAGGGCTATTTAAAAGTCAGAAGAGAGCCAAGCAAGAGACGAACCGCCAGTAAGGGCTGAGCGTCAAAGGCCCGCATCTGCTGGGGAACATTGCCGACTCCCAAGAAATCGAAGAGAGCCAACAGGA
>Ga0209061_1001883_pt1 | contig 30566 bp, 24 predicted proteins | sample Coa_R1_10_FD_187157 | JGI IMG/M metagenome (GOLD analysis project Ga0209061, IMG submission 187157) | Surface soil microbial communities from Centralia Pennsylvania, which are recovering from an underground coalmine fire - Coalmine... | ecosystem: Environmental > Terrestrial > Soil >... | reverse complement strand
GAGGAAGTTATGCAGCCTTTTTCCGAACACGAGCGCCCGGCAACGCAGGGTGTACGTACAGTACAGGAGCAGCAGCATACAGAAGCGACAGGAGGGCAGCACGCAGGAGCGCAAATGTCCGCGCATGCCGGTGAGCACGCTCACCGTGCTGGTTCAGCCAGCCAGTCGGAGCATGCCCCGGCCCCACATGAGCACGGGCAGCACGCCATGCATGGGGGCAGGCATGCGGGCCACAGCGCTGCCATGTTCCAGCGCCCGTTCTGGATCTCGCTGATCCTCACCATTCCGATCATCCTTTATGCCGAACTTTTCCAGCAATTGCTCGGCTACAGGGCGCCAGCCTTTCCCGGCTCGCAATATATCGGCCTGGTGCTCGGCAGCGTCATCTACTGGTATGGCGGATGGGTTTTTCTGATCGGCGCGGTTGACGAGCTGCGGCGCCGCATGCCGGGAATGATGACGCTGGTGGCCCTGGCGATCAGTACGGCCTACTTCTACAGCGTGGCGATCAGCGTGGGCCTGGTGCATGGTATGCCCTTCTTCTGGGAACTGGCAACGCTGGTCACGATCATGCTGCTCGGCCACTGGCTGGAGATGCGCGCGGTGGGAAGCGCTCAGAGCGCGCTGAACGAGCTGGCGAAGCTGCTGCCCGACAGGGCTGAGCGTATTATAGACGGGCGCGTAGAGACCGTTCCCGTCGCGCAACTTCAGTCGGGCGACCTGGTGCTGGTCCGGCCCGGGGCAAGTATCCCCGCCGATGGAGAGATCCAGGAGGGCGAGAGCAGCCTCAACGAAGCGATGATTACCGGCGAATCGCGCCCGGTTCACAAGCGGACAGGCGATGCAGTCATCGCCGGGACGGTCAACGGCAGCGGCTCGCTGCGCGTCCGCGTTACCCATACCGGCGAGCAGACGGCGCTGGCCGGCATCATGCGGCTGGTCGCCGAAGCGCAGAGCAGCCATAGCCGCGCGCAGGCGCTCGCGGATCGCGTCGCCTCCTGGCTGACCTATGTCGCGGTTGGCGTGGCGCTGATTACCTTTGTCGCCTGGCTGCTGCTCCAGGGCTTCACCGATGGCACCATCGAGCGCGTTGTCACCGTGCTGGTGGTTGCCTGCCCGCATGCCCTGGGGCTGGCGATCCCCCTGGTCATCGCGATCAGCACCGCGCTTTCGGCGCGCAGCGGGATCCTGGTCCGGGACCGCCTGGCGCTGGAGAAGGCGCGCCAGGTCAACATGGTCGTCTTTGATAAGACCGGGACGCTGACCAGGGGAGAGCAGGGCGTTGTCGGCATTGCTTCTAGCGGAAGCATAGAGCAGGATAAGGCCCTGGCGCTGGCGGCAGCCACCGAGCAGGACAGCGAACATAGCCTGGCGCGTGCCCTGGTTGCTGCCGCGCAGGCGCGCCATCTCTCGCTGCCGCCGGCGCAGGATTTTCAGGCCATTGCTGGCTATGGCGTCCGGGCAGTGGTAGAGGGACGGCGCTTGCTGGTTGGCGGGCCGCGCCTTCTGGAAAAAGAGGGAGCGGCCCTGCCAGACGAACTGGCGCGGCAGGTGCGCGCGTGGAATACGCAGGGGCATACGGTTGTGTATCTTCTGGAAGAGCATCGCGTCATCGCCGCCTTCGCGCTGGCCGATGTCATTCGTCCCGAATCGCGCGAGGCCGTGGCGGCGCTGCGCCAGCAGGGGGTTCGCGTCGCCATGCTGACGGGCGATAGCGAGGACGTGGCGCGCTGGGTAGCCGGTGAACTGGGCATCAACACCTGCTTCGCCCAGGTGGTTCCTGAGCAGAAAGCCGCACGCATCAAGGAGCTACAGCGCGGCGGCAATATCGTGGCGATGGTTGGCGATGGCGTGAACGATGCTCCCGCGCTGGCACAGGCCGATGTCGGGATCGCCATCGGGGCTGGAACCGACGTTGCCCGCGCCTCGGCAGGCATCGTGCTCGTGCGCAACGACCCGGGCGATATCGTCCGCATCATCCGTTTGAGCAGGGCCAGCTACCGCAAGATGATCCAGAACCTGGCCTGGGCCGTTGGCTACAACGCGCTTGCGCTGCCACTGGCCGCCGGTGTGCTGGCCGGGGTGGGCTTTATCCTGCCGGCCTGGGTTGGCGCCGTCCTGATGTCGCTCTCCACAATCATCGTAGCGCTCAACGCCCAGACACTGCGCCGCCTGCGGTTGTAGTGAGGCATTTTGCTCCTCTGCCTGCTGATGACGCATCTGGACTTGAAGGTCAGGCCGACTATCAGGAGTTTGCCGGGTAGATGGCGAAATGGGAGAATTGCGCCTGAGCGCCCGGCTTCGCGTTCTGCACGTTCGAGACGAACAGGGCGATGGAGCCGCTGGTATAGCTGCTATCAGAGATGGTCTTCAATGTTGTCCCGTTGACAATCAGTGTCAGAGTGGGGCCGCTGGCGACGATCTCAATGTGGTTGACGCTCCCCTGCGGCTGGATGGCCGGGTCGGAGGAGTAGTTGACCAGTAGCTGGCTGCTGGAGTTGCCGCTGGCATCGACGGTGCCCTTGAAAATGGCATAGGTGCGATCCCCATAGAGTTCAAAGCGATAGTAGGTAGCCAGCTCGGTATTCTGGCTGGAGGCTCCCCGAATGTAGATGCCGTAGCCGTTTATGTCGTCCCCTTTAGAGAGGGTGGCATCGACAAAGAGTTTGAAGTCGCTGAACGTCTTATTACCAGGAATCAGTTCGCTGAGCATGTGGTTATCATCATCCTCAAGCGTCAATGTACCGCCCCTGAGCGTCACGGAGAATTTCCCCGGCTCTCCCTGGAGATTCCACCCGGCGTTATTGTTGCTGAACGAGTCCGCGAAAAGCGCCGGCCCTTTCGGCATGGGTGAGGACGTTACGTTCGAGACGGGCGTGCCCGCGCCTTCGTGGCTGTTGATATATATATACCCACCGATGCCTCCGCCAATAAGCACAACGAGGAAGATGGCGATACTCGCGAGCAACGCGGTCTTCGTCCTGTCCGGCTGAGGTTGCGCCTGCGGTGGTGCACTCATCGCTGCTGGCTGAAAGCTGCCAGGCGTTGCAGGCGCACCATAAGAGGGCTGCACGGGAGGGGGCGTATTGAAGTAACCGCCAGCGTTCATATTCTGAGCAGGATTGCCGTAATAGCTTCCCGAGTCCACTGGCTGCGCGGGTGCCCCGTAGCTACTTCCGCCCGGCTGCTGCGGGAAAGCAGGCTGGGCAAAAGCCTCGCTTTGCGCGGGCTGCCCCCACTGAACCGCGCCGAGCTGGCTCTGAGCGGGTGCGGCCTGCGCCACGCCTGCCCCCCACTGTGCATTGGATGACGGCGATCCATAGGATTCGGCGAATGGCGAGAGCTGGGCCGGAGGGTTGAAGTAGCCGCAGTTTCCGCAGTAGCTTTCGCCGGGGGGCAGCGCACCTCCGCAGCGCTGGCAAAGTTGTGAGGGAACGCCTCCATAGGGAGAATATGACGAGGACATAGCGGGAACCTCCAGTCGCAGCCGAAAAATATAGGCCGAGTATTGCATATAACTGCTCTGCTGTCTACTATCGTTCAACCGGGTAGCCATATTTGGCTTAGGCCCGCACTGCGGGCCTTGAAGTTCAGGGAGTATGTGGAGTGCGGGCGCAGCCCGCACTCCACATACTCCCTGAACGTTTGCGAGCGACGCAGGTGCGAGGAGTGTTGACAAATTATCAGATTTTATGCATACTTCTATCATAATTTATCATCAGCTATCTTCACTGACGGGAGGCTGCTGACTGTGCATCCTCTTCTACAAACAAGGACAGGGCTGTTACTGTAATGGCAAAGAACAACAGGCATATCGACGTGCTCGTTATCGGCGGAGGCATCGTGGGCACTGCCATCCTGCACGAGCTATCGCACTATGACGTAAGCGTTGTACTCGTCGAGCGCAACCCCGACCTGTGCGATGGAACGAGCAAATCCAACAGCGCTATCGTGCATACTGGTTTCGATGCGCCCCCGGATTCGCTTGAAGCCCGCATGCTGGCGAGCGCGCGCGAACTATGGCCCACGATCATCGAGAACTTACGCATTCCCTATCTGCAAACCGGCGCGCTCCTCATAGCAACCAGTGCGGAGGAGCAGACCATCATCGACACGCAGATCGCGCCCAGATCCCGGCGCAACGGCGTTGAACTCCAGCCGCTGACCCGCGCTGAGATCCTGGAGAGCGCTCCCTACGTCAATCCGCGTATTCATGGCGGCGTGCTGGTCGAGGGCGAGGGCATCATCGATCCCTTCTGGGCGACGCGCGCCTACGCGGAGAACGCGGTTCACAACGGCGCCGAAGTTGTACTGGGCGAGGCCGTCACAGGCATTGCCGTCGAGTCTGAACGCGTGCTGGTGCGGACCAGTGGCGGAACGAACTTCGCGGCTGCGATGGTGGTCAACGCTGCCGGCCTGTGGGCCGACGAGGTTGCCCGGCTCGCCGGCGACAGCTCTTTTCGCCTGACGCCGCGCAAAGGTCAATTTATCATCGTGGAAGAGGATCACGGCGTCTCGCAGATTATCCTGCCGGTGCCGAGCCGCGTGTCGAAGGGCATCCTGGTCACGCCCATCGTCTTCGGCGGCGTGCTGCTCGGGCCAACCGCCGAGGAGGTAGAGAGCAAGAGCGACCTGGCGACGACAGGGGAGGGATTGCGGCGTATCCGCGAGGGCGTAGGCAAGCTTGTGCCGGTGATGGCGCAGGCGAGCAGCGTTCGGCAGTTCGCTGGCCTGCGTGCGGTGAGCAGCACCGGCGACTACATCATCCGCCCGTCGACGGTAGGTTCGCGCCTGCTGCACGTCGCTGGTATTCGTTCTACCGGCATATCGGCCTCGCCGGCCATCGGGCGCTATGTGGGAGAACTGGTGCGCGATGAACTGGGTTTATCGCGGCGCAGCCGCGTTGTGGAGACGCTGCCGGAATACCTGGCCGATGCCGCCGCCAACGAGGGCGATGTCGTGTGCCTGTGCCGCTCGATTACGCGCGCGGAGATACTGGCCGCCCTGCGCAGCCCGCTGCCGCCAACGACGCTTGACGGACTGAAGCGGCGCACGGGGGCGATGCTCGGCGACTGCCAGGGCAATCTCTGCATGCCGCGCCTGATCGACATGTTTCAGCGGCAGCTTGGACGCGATCCGGACACCCTGGAGAAACATGCCGCCCACTCGGCGCCGGTTGCCGGCTACACCACCTACCTGGCGAGCGCTGGCAGCCCCGCGACAAGTCAGGAGGAGCACTGATGGATCATCGCTTTGATCTGGCTATCGTCGGGGCGGGATTGAGCGCTATCAGCGCTCTGAGGGCAGGAGTGGCACACGGTAAGCGAGTCGTCGTATTCGACTACCAGGAGGTGCCCGGCGGCTTTCTGCGCTCCGCGCTGCCCGCGCCCGGCTTTGAAGATGCCTGGGAGATGCTCCACTCATGGCGTGTGCCGCCGGAGATTGCGGCTTATTTTTCGGCAACCGTCGTCGGCCTCTTGCCTGCGTCTGCTCCTGGCGAGGCGCATACCTTGCTCGTGCGCACGCGAGCGGGCACCGAGCAGGTATACGCGCGGCACGTGCTCATTGCCTGTGGAGGGCTGGAGGCGACGCGCGAGCATGCTCAGATTCCGGGCACGCGCCCCGGGGGCGTCTTCACACCTATCCTTGTTCATCAGTTTCTGGCGCGCGGCTATTTGCCGGGAACGCGTGCCATCGTCTATGGCGACAGCCGCTATGCTACGGCGACGGCGCGGCGGCTCGCCGATGCCGGCGTAGAAGTTACGCAGATCACTCCGGCAACAAGCGAGGGTGGGTATAGCGAGGGCCAGGCGGAGCTCGTCGAGGTGCTTGGCTTTCCGCGCGTAGAGGGGGTCAGGCTGCGTCGCGAGGGTCAGGTATTTGATCTGGCAGCGGATACGCTGATCTATGCGGCGGGCATGATCGCCAACACGCACTGGCTCAGGGGCAGCGGTATCGTCACCACCGGCAATGGAGCCATTCAGGTAAATGCTCGCTGTCAGACGAATATCGACGGCATCTTTGCCGTTGGCACCGTCGTCGCTCCTTCTCTTGACCATGCCAGCTCGATTGCAATGGGGCAGCGGGTGGCCGCTTTGCTTAATGGAGGATCGCTATGAAGCTTCAAGGGGCAGTAACCGTCAGCGCTCCGCAGGAGGAGATATGGCGGATCTTCATGGACCCGGCGCGGCTCTGCCAGGTTGTGCCCGGCTGCGAGCGAATCGAGCAGGTGGATGAGACGCACTACGAGGCGCTGATGGCGGTCAAAGTGCAGTTCATGACCATTCGTTCGCAGGCACACGGCACCTTGCTGGAGGTGGAGGCGCCGCGTCACCTCGTCGCCGAACTGGTTGGCGAGCCGGTGGCGATGGCCGGCGCTTTTCGCACGCTTCTGGGCGTCGATCTCGCCCCTGTCGATGGGGGTACCAGTGTGCGGTATAGCATAGAACTCACCCTGCTTGGCCGCCTGGGCAGTCTGGGTGAGGCTATTGTCCGTTCAACCACGCGGCGCCTTGCCGCGCAATTCGCGGACAATGTGACCCGGCTTTTCAATCACTCTTAATCCCGGCAGGACGTTCATTATTTATTTCCCGAAAGGAGCAGATCAATGTCAGCCACAGACAAGACACAAAGCGCCTATGACGAACAGGTCTTGCAGCAGTATGGGTACCGGCAGGAGTTCCGGCGCGAACTCAAACGCTTCGCCTCCTTTGCCGTCGGCTTTTCGTTCATCAGCATTACTACGGGAATATTCACTACTTACGGTTCTGTGCTCAACTGGGGCGGGCCGCTGGGCGTCTGGACGTGGCCGCTGGTTATCATCGGCCAGTTGTTCGTCGCGCTGGTCTTTGCCGCCCTCACCGCGCGTCTTCCCCTGGCCGGCTACTCGTACCAGTGGGCATCGCGGCTGGCTAATCCCATCGTCGGCTGGCTCATCGGCTGGGTTTCATTCACCTTCCTGATCGTTGATGTCGTGGCCGTAGACTATGCAGTGGCCTCAACGGTACTGCCAAGCCTCTTTGGTTACACCGAAACCCCGCTCAACGCCTGGCTTGCCACCGCCATCGTCGTTCTGATCCAGGCATTGCTCATCGTCTTCTCCACCCTCTGGTCCACGCGCATCAACAACGCTGCCGTGGGCACAGAGGTCGTGGGCATCGTCGGCCTGACGCTGCTGCTCGTAATCGTCGGCGCTGTGCGCGGAATCCTGAACCCGGGACACCTGTTCAGCATGGGGGTCGTCTCGCCCCAGGGCTATTTCTCCTTTGGCAGCCTGGCCGCCGCCGGCCCCTTCATGCTCTCCTTCCTGCTCGGAGCATTCACCATAGTGGGCTTCGAGGCCGCGGCCAACCTCGCCGAAGAGACGCAGGAGGCGCACCATAATGTCCCCTTCGCGATGTGGTTCTCTGTCTTGCTCAGCGGCGTAGTGGGCTTCGCTTTCCTGCTCGCCCTTAACCTGGCTTCTGGCGATCTCAAGGCGCTGTCGTCCTCCGCTACGCCGGTTGCTGATATCGTAACGCAGACGCTGGGCACGGTGGTCGGCGACATATTCCTGGTCCTGGTGACGTTCTCGATCTTTGCCTGCGGCCTGGTCATTTTTATTACGGCGACGCGTCTGACCTGGGCAATGTCGCGCGATCAGCGTTTCCCCGGCCACCAGGTTTTCAGCCGTGTGAATAGCCGTACCAGCACACCTGTGGCCGCGACTATCCTGCTCTGGGTACTGATCGAGGTCGTGCTCGCTATTTTCGGAACGCAGGGCAACGCTTTGATCAACCTGTTCAGCGCGGCCACCCTGCTGCCCGCGATCATCTACCTGGCTACTGTGGTCCTTTACGTATACGCCCGTCGCAAGCTGCCCCGGACACAGGGATTCGGGCTGGGAAAGTTTGAATGGCCTGTCGTTGTGCTCGCACTCATCTGGCTGATCTTCGAACTTTCTATCTTCCGCGATCACTCATTTGCCGCCCCGTGGATTTATTCCGCCGTCATGTTCGCCATTGGACTCGTGTACATGGCCTGGCTGCTGATAGCGCACCCTGCTGTGCTGCGCGGAAGGTATACTCCCGCTGTGGATGACAGGGCCGATTCTGACAGCATTGAGGCGCAAACAGGGCAATAAGTCTTACCGGAGAAGAAATAATGACTCCGCAATCGACCATACTGGCCGTAGATCAGGGGACGACGCGCACCAAAGCGCTGATCTTCGATGCGGCGGCGCACTGTGTGGCGGAAGCGGCCAGCGAGATTCCGCTGACCTATCCGCGTCCCGCGTGGGTTGAACAGGATGCGCGTATCCTGCTTGAGAGCGTGGTAACGAATGCTCGCGCGGCGCTGGCGGCTGCCGGTGCGCCGGCGCTGGCCTTCGCGCTGGCTAACCAGGGTGAGTCAGTGCTGATCTGGCGCAGGAGCACGGGCGAGCCTCTTTACAATGTCATCACCTGGCAGGATCGGCGCACCGACGATATCTGCGCACAGCTCGCGAGCAGCGGTGCTGGCGCGTTAATTTCTGAACGCACCGGACTGCCGCTTGATCCCTACTTCTCCGCGACGAAGCTGCGCTGGCTGCTGGATCATGTGGAGGGCGCGCGTGAACTGGCCGCGCGTGGTGATCTGCTGGCTGGCACAACCGACGCCTGGCTGTTGTGGAATCTTACAGGGGAGCACCGCACCGACGATACAACGGCCTCGCGCACAATGCTCTATAACCCCCGGCTGCGTGACTGGGATCAGGAGGTGCTGGACCTGCTGCGTATTCCGCGTTCGATCCTGCCAGCGATCCAGCCTTCCGGCTCCTTCTTCGGCCACATTCGGCCCGCACTGATGGGACAGAGCATGCCCATTGCCGCATCGCTGGTGGATCAGCAGGCGGCGCTCTTCGGACAGGCATGTTATACGCAGGGCGATGTGAAAGTGACCTATGGGACCGGGGCCTTTATCCTTTCCAATGCCGGTCCCAATCTGCCGACATCCCGCCACGGGTTGGTGCCGACGGTTGCCTGGTCATACGGGCAGGATATCACCTACGCGCTGGATGGCGGCATCTATGTGGCGGGGGCTGCCGTGCAGTGGCTGCGCGATGGGCTGGGCATCATAGAGAACGCGGAGGAGACCTTCGCGCTGGCAACCTCGGTACCGGATAGCAATGGCGTCTACTTTGTGCCCGCCCTGACCGGGCTGGCCGCACCCTACTGGGACAGCTACGCGCGCGGCACTATCGTGGGCCTCACGCGGGGAGCCACCCGCGCCCATATTGTGCGCGCGACGCTGGAGGGCATCGCCTTCAATACGCGCGACGTGCTCCAGGCGATGGCCGGAGATATCGGCCACCCCATCAGGAACATCAAAGTCGATGGCGGCGCATCGGCCAATGGATTTTTGATGCAGTCGCTGGCCGATATCTGCGGCGTCGAGGTGAGCGTAGCGGCTACGCGTGAGACGACGGCGCTGGGGACAGCCTTCATGGCCGGGCTGGCGGTCGGTCTGTGGCAGGATACTTCCACACTCGCGAGCCTCTGGCGCGAGCAGGCAAGATACGAGCCGCGCGCCGACAGCAGCATAGAGCAGCGCTACCAGATGTGGCAGCGTGCGGTAGAGCGGGCAAGGAGGTGGGCAGCGCCGCTCTAGAGGGGTGTTTTTATACCTCAGAATTTAGAAACAGGTGGGAATGGGGGCATCCCACAGACAGGATACCTCCCCCGGTGGGGAGGTATCCCCGCTGCTCATTTGTTCTGCCCGCTCACTCAGGCGAGGATAACGTTGACGCCTATGTCGCTCAGGCGCGTGACTATCTCACTGTCAACCTCGCGCCCGGTAATGATGATGTCGGCGCAGTCCAGCGGGGCTACAGTTGTGAGCATGACCTTGCCGAACTTGGTATGATCGGCGACGATAATACGCTGGCGCGCGCGTTCGATCATCACGCGTTTGGTACCGGCCTCCTCAAAGTTGAACTCGGTGAGGCCGTGTTCGAGAGTAATCCCGCCCACGCCAATAAACGCTTTGTCGACCTGAAAGCTGCGCAGCGTCTGCTCCGCGAGATGTCCCACCATCGAGAGTTCGCCCGCGCGCAGCTTGCCGCCGATGACGATGACCTGGAGCGAGGGCTGGCTGGCAAGCTCCACAGCGGCGCGCAGGTTCGTCACCAGCACGGTCAGGTTGTGCTTGCCCTTGAGCGCCTGAGCGATCTCCAGCGTGGTTGTGCCCACATCCAGGATGAGGCTGTCGCCGTCGTTAATTAGCTCGACGGCCTTCGCGGCGATGCGCCGTTTCTCTTCGACCTGATGCGACTCGCGAGCGATGAACGGCGGCTCGTAGCTGGCGCCGCGCACACTGATAGCTCCGCCATGCACGCGGCGGATCAGGCCCTGCTGTTCCAGTTCTTGCAGATCGCGTATGATGGTGATGCCCGATACGGCGAAGCGCTCGGCCAGTTCGCGTACCGAGGCCACGCCGCTCGACTCGATCTGTTCAAAAATGCGCTGGCGTCTCTCCTGGGCAATCATCTTCAAACCACCCTGCTCAGCACGGGTATCTCGCGCCTGATCTCGAAACGAAGATGGCTGTGCGCCTTGCGAATTGCCTTCTCGACTGCCGCAGGCGTATCTCCGTGTGCGAAGATGAAACCCAGGTAGCTCGCTCCCTCTGGCAGCGGCGTCAGTTGATGATTGAGCTTCGCCGTGATTTCGACTCCCGTAATCAGTGGTGTGGCTTCAGCCTCCTCCACGCCATGTACCGCTTTGAGGATGCCCGCGCCGGGAATCGGGATCATCATTACGCCGGCAGCGTGGCTATCGCGCTCTATGCCGGCTACCTCTTCGCCCAGCGCGTGACGCAGGATCAGTTCTTCCAGGCACATGCCTGTCCCAAACTCCAGGATCGTCGAGCAGAGGCCGCCAATCGAGCGCCCGGCAATCTCCAGCATCCACGGCCCTGCTTCGTTTACGCGCAGTTCCGCGTGTACCGGTCCCTCGCGCAGTCCGAGGGAGGCCGCGGCAACCGCCACGCATCGACTGATCGCCTGCTGCGTTTCTTCCGGGAGGCGCGAGGGAGTGACGTAGATGGTCTCCTCAAAAAACGGGCCGTCCAGCGGGTCGGGCTTGTCAAAAAGCGCGAGCACTTTAAGCTGACCATGCGTGAGCAATCCTTCCAGCGCTACTTCAACGCCGGGGATGAAGTCTTCGACCAGAAACGAGGTCTCGTGCTCGTCGTATCCCTCGTTCAACAGCAGGCGTTTCAAGCGCTGAAATGCGGCTATGAATTCCTGGCGGTTATTGGCCCGTATCACGCCCCGGCTCCCGGAGAGACGGCGCGGCTTGAGCACGCAGGGATATGTAACCTGCGCGGCGATCTCCGCCGGGTCGCCGTCGAGCGGAAAGTTGCGGAAAACAGGACAGGGAGCGCCTCCTGCCGACATCAGATTGCGCATGATGAGCTTGTCGCGCGCGGCCTCGGCTGCATCCGGCGAGTTGTGGGGTAGTCCGAGGATGGCGCTGGCTTCCGCGGCCAGTTCGCTCGCGCTGTCGTCAACGGAAAGAATTGCATGGAGCGGATGCTCCCCGGCGAATTCGGTGATCGTGCGCAGTGCGGCCTCTTTGTCGGCGAAATCTATGCCCAGAGGGACGTGCCAGTACTCCGCCAGCGTCTCCGGCAGGTCAATGCCAACCACTGCCTCCAGGTTCAGGCGTCGCGCGGCACTCAGGAACGCGCCCGCGCGGTACGTGGCCGGCGACATCAATAAGAGAATGCGTTTTCGCTCTTCTTTAGAAATTGTATCCATAGCGTGGGAATCTTCCTACAATTGCTCTGGCAACTATTATACACCCTTCTCCAGTTCTGTTTCATGTGTGTTTGTGGCGTATGCGGAAACGGCGCGCTTTCATCAGGTTGCCACATTTGTCTGGAGTGCAATAGCGCTGTGTGCGACTCTTACTCTCATCGTAGAAGATCCCGAGACAGTGGGGATTCTGACATATCTTGAGACGGCGTGGATCATAGTTGGTTAACAACGCGGCGAATGACGCTGCGATTTCTGCCTGCACCCAGTTCCAATCCTTCCCGGGTGGTACCAGTTCCAACCGGTACTCTTCGCCTTCTCTCGCCAACTGACGGGCCACTGGCGCTTTGAGCATAATGGTATTCAGAGCAGCCAGGTTGTTGTCCGAAACCTGCCCGGCAGCCAGTTCCTCTATCGCGCGCCGCAGCAGCGCACGCAGCACGATAAGTTCCTTTATCGTAGCCTCATCGGCGGGGCTGTCTACCACTAATTTCCAGCGCGTCAGAAACCGCTCCAGCCAGCCGGGTTGCTGTAAATCGTCCCTCACCCATCTTCCGCGAAAATCGCGAAACTCGCTATTGATGAAATCCACGCACATAGCATCCATTCGCTAGAAGCTCCCTCGACACTTTTTCCTTCACATGTTACACCCTCAATATATCAGACGAGCGCCGCAGGCGCGAGCACGCGAGCCTGCCGGACAGGGCTATTTAATGCTCGCTGGAAGCGGGGGTCAAGGGGGGCGGTTGCCCCCTTGCGGGGACAAGGAGCTATGCCTGTGATATCTGTACGTATGGGCCAGCTTCTGGATTGGATTGACCTTTTACCTCGGTGCCCTGGTTTGTTACGTCTATCGCGGTAACAAAGCGCGTATCGTCGGGGGACCAGGCGAGAGCGAAGACCGGGAAGTCCTGGTAGAAGGTGAAATTGCGCCGGGTATCCGCATCCCAGGTGACGACGACCCCGCAGTTATCTCCACAATAGACCTGGGTGACTGCTGCGATACGCTTCCCGTTATGCGACCAGGCAACAATAAAGATGAGGTCCGGGAGAACTCCCCTGGTCTGGTCTGCCGCGGCAGCCTTCACGTTGTACCCATCATAGATATAGGCAACTTTGCCGGTTGCAGCTTCCCATACCTGCACGGTTTTATCCCACGAGCCGGAAGCGATACGTTTCCCGTCAGGCGCCCAGGAGACCGAACTTACCACGCCGCTGTGACCCCGGTAGGTGAAGATATGGCTTCCCGTGGCAGCATCTAGAATCTGCACCGTCTTATCCGAAGAACCAGAAACGAGACGCTGACTATCTGGCGCCCAGGAGATCGTGTTGACGCTATCGGTATGACCGCGATAGACGAACCGTTGAGCGCCGGTAGCGGCATCCCATAGACGCACCGTGCCGTCGGCCGAGCTAGAGGCGATATATCTCCCATCTGGCGACCAGGCTACACTCGTTACAGCGTCAGTATGCCCATGACAGCGAATAACATGCTCCCCGGTGAAAGCATCCCAGATCAGCAGCGTGCTATCGACGGCCCCCGAAACGACGCGCTGGCTATCTGGCGACCAGTCTACACTGTTGATGGCGGCATTGTGACCGTGAAAAATAAAGGGGTGAAAATGCTCGTTTGCGCTGGCAGCCCAGATCTGTACCGTCTCGTCTAAAGATCCAGACGCGATATACTTCCCATCCGGCGACCAGGCGACCGTTGTAGGACGTTTCTGATGGCCGCGATAGGTGAGAAGAAGCTTCCCAGGCTGCTGAGAACCAGAAGCAGGGGTAGGAGTAGCAGGGGATGAAGATGAAGTAGCAGGCTGAGCACAGGCTGCAATACTCGTAGTCAACGTGAACGCGGCAAGACTGCGCAGAAAATATCTGCGAGAAAGGTAGAGATAATGCGTCTGTTCGGGCATCGCTGACAACTCCCTTTTCTGAAACGAGATCATAGAATGGGCAGTCCTGCTCCACAACCAACACTGACGTTAAGCAGGCGTATGTGTATAAAAGCATAGCATGCCTGGAAGTAACCGTCAATATGAAATTGACGGTTACTTCTCTGATCTTCTCGATGCCGGGCAGGTCGTATCCCTTTGGTCCCTTGCAGCGTTTTAATAGTAGGGCGTGAGTTAGTAGAGTCCAATGACTATAGGAAATCTTTGCGCTCCCGCAACTCGCAAATCCGATCCCGGCCATTCTCTACATTTTGAAAAGAGGTTAATAGAGTATGTCAACGCTCGTTTTCTGGATGGATGTCGATAACACACTGCTTAACAACGATCATGTGAAGGAGGTCTGGGATAAGGCTCTCAAGGTGGAGTTGGGGCCGGACCTGACGCGGCGCTTCTGGGATATCTATGAGCAGGCACGCCACGAGCGGGGCGTGATCGATATACCGCTCTCCCTGGCGCGCCTGCGTGAGCAGATACCGTTCAGTGTAATGGATGAGCAGACCTACGAGCACGTATCTTCTCTCTTTGAGAACTACCCATTCGACCAGGCGCTCTATCCCCATGCCCTGGAAACGCTCCGTTACCTGAGTACGCTCGGCACGACAGTCGTCGTGTCGGATGGAGATAAAGTCTTCCAGGCGGAGAAGATCGTCAATAGCTATATTGCTGAAGCTGTGGACGGACGTGTGCTCCTCTATACCCACAAGCAGGAGCACCTGGATGAAATTATGCAGCGCTATCCCGGCGATCACTACGTCATCATCGATGACAAGCCACAAATCCTCGCCGATACTCGCTCTAAGCTGGGCGACCTCGTGACGACGGTATTTGTGCAGCAGGGACACTACGCCGCCGAACCACTGCCGGATGGCTTCACGCCCGATATCAGCGTCGCACGCATCGGCGATCTTCGCAGCTACAACTCGCAACAATTTCTCACTCCGGCGCACCACTAAACTTTCATCCCTGTCTGACTTTAGCCTTTCTCATCCGTAATAAAAACAGAGGGCGGTTCGTGCAATCCGCTCCAGATAAGGAAAGAGGGGCTAACAATGAGATTTCACATGCGAGAGAGGGCATGGAGCCTTACTGAAGCATTCGTTATTCGCGATGACGCAGGCCAGGCAGTTTTTGAGGTGCGCGGAAAGTTTTTCCACATCGGCGATGACCTGGTGATGTTTGACCGCTACAGCGGGCAGGAAGTGGCGCATATCAAGCAGCGCGTGCTCTCGCTCCTGCCGCACTACGAAATTTATCGCAACGGTCAGCATTGGGCCAGCGTCCACGAACAGATCGCCCTGCTCGGCGAGCGCTTCAAAATCGAGGGCAGCAACGGCATGGTGTTCCACATCAACGGGGACATCTGGCGCTGGCACTTCACAGTCAGCGACGACTACGGCAATCTGATGGCCCGGATCAGCCGGCAGCTGTCGATCTTCCGCGATAGCTACGCCGTCGACGTTGCCCCCGGAGTTGATGCCCCTTTCATACTGTCGCTGGCAATCGTGATTGAAATGGTCAAGGAGCATCACGAGCGAAAAGAGCATCATGATTTGTAGCCGGCGTGGCTTCAACAATTTAACAATAGCCTATGACTATAAGAAATCTCGTGCCCGTTTACCTCAATCTGACCAGGATGAGCGGGACCACAGGACGAGTCAAAAGTCATGGATGACTCTCATCTGTGTTAATGGCCCTGGTAGGAGCACAGGGCTATGTAATGCTCGCCAGAAGTGGGGGTCAAGGGGGCGGCCGCCCCCTTGCGGGGCGCGGGGTGTCCCCGCCCAGACTCTTCCTTTCGGGCGTGGGGCGGGGAGCATTACATAGCCCTGGTAGGAGCAAATATCATAGAGACAGTTCCAGGGGCAGTATGATATAGTAAGATCACAACAGATCAACGAAGAACTGGAGGCCCGCGACTGACGTGTCGCCATTCGATGAGTGATGAAAAAACTTACAAAGGCCCGGCTGACACTCAGCGCCCAGGCCCGCAGAACACTGCTCCTGGATATATGCCAGCGCCGGCATATTGAGGCATGCGGCGTTCTGTTAGGCACCATCGACGAGCAGGGCAACTGGCACATCGAGCAGGCACATCCTCTACGCAACATCTTCGCATCGCCGGCTTACTTTGAATTTGCCCCGGAGGAACTATTAAGCATCGAACTCAGCTATCCAGGGCAGACGGTGGGCGTCTATCACAGCCATCCAACAGGCTTCCCGCGAGCCAGCCAGACGGATCGGCAGAATATGCAGCGCGTGAATCAAGAGCAGCATATTCCCTGGGTATGGCTTATCGTGAGCGGTCCCTTCGATGATTTATGCGCGCAAACTCGCCAGGAGCGGATGACAGATCCTTCTATGATTGCCTACCATCACTACGAGCATGCCGGGCTACAGGAAATTCCTATCGAGTTTGAGCCTGTAGCAGAAGAAGAACGCGGCTAGGCTCCGCCCAGATATGCCTGACGCACAAGATCGTTGGTCAGCAGATTAGCGGCGGTATCGCTCAATACAATCTTACCCGTCTGTAGCACATAGCCACGATCCGCCAGTTGCAGGGCCATCGACGCGTTCTGCTCTACCAGCAGGATCGTCACCCCTTCATCGCGAATGCGGCGGATAGTATTAAAGACGGTTTCGACCAGGATCGGCGAGAGTCCCATCGATGGCTCATCCATACAGATCATGCGCGGACGCGACATCAGGGCACGAGCCATCGCCAGCATTTGCTGTTCCCCGCCAGACATTGTTCCGGCGATCTGTTTCAGGCGCTCTTTCAGGCGCGGGAAAATCTGGCAGACATGATCGAGATCCTGCCTGATCTCCACACGGTTATTACGGATATAGGCGCCCATCTCCAGGTTCTCCAGCACGCTCATGCGTGGAAAGATGCGGCGAGCCTCGGGCACCAGCGCTATCCCCAGGCGCACAATGTCACCTGGCAGCATACGCTCAATATGCCGGTCCTCGAACAGAATAGAGCCATGCCGAGGTCGCACCAGACCAAAGATCGTCTTCATCGTCGTCGTCTTGCCCGCCGCATTCGCGCCGAGCAGGGAGACGATCTCTCCCCTGTTTACTTCAAGCGATACGTGATGGAGCACCTGGCTGGGGCCATAAAACGTATCTACATCGATCAGGCGCAGCATCGCTGACCGTGTGAACTCTTTCGTATTTCCTTGATAGCCGGAGGATACTTCCGTGCTCATGCAACCCTCATCATTCTGTAGCTGACTCGTCCACAGCGGCTTTCTCATCCATTGTGGCTTGCTCATTCCGCGTTGGTTTACCCAGGTAGGCGGCGATCACGCGCTCGTCGCGGCGCACCTCTTCGGGGAGGCCCTCGGCAATTTTGCGCCCATAGTCGAGCACAGCAATACGGTCCGAGATGCCCATCGTCACCATCAGCTTATGTTCAATCAGCAGGATCGTCAGGCCCAGTTCATCGCGCAATCGCCGTACATAGCGTACCGCCTCGGCGGTCTCCGCTTCGTTCATGCCGGCAGTCGGCTCATCCAGCAGCAGCAGTTTTGGCCTGGCCGCCAGGGCGCGCGCGATCTCAACACGCCTCTTATCGGCATAGGAGAGATTAATCACATACTCTTCCTGCCTTTCCACCAGGGCACGGCCAAAGAAGCTCAGCAGCTCAATGGCGCGTTCGCGCGCCGCCTCTTCCTCGCGCTTGAAGCCACGCGAGCGAAACAGCGTCCCGAATACGCCGGCCTTGAGCTGCGTGTGCTGACCGACGAGTACATTTTCGAGCACGGTCATATTGTTAAAGAGGCGAATATTCTGGAAGGTGCGCGAGATGCCACTGGAGACGATGCGATCTGCGCTCAGGCCCACGATAGATTTTCCGTCAAAGCGAATATCGCCGGAGGTCGGACGATATATTCCCGTGATGAGGTTGAAAACCGTCGTCTTGCCCGCGCCATTGGGACCGATGATACTGAAGATCTCTCTGGGCCGGACCTGCAAGTCAACATCCTGCACCGCCATCAGGCCCCCGAACTGCTTGGTAACTTTAACCAGTTCTAATAAAGCGCCGCGAGCGGCGCCGGAAATCTCACCGCTATCGGCAGGCTTAACGCTCATGGCATCTCTCCTACTGTGCTCTTACTCAACGCGCACCTCATCCTCGAACCCCGGCGCCCCGGGTGGTACATCCAGAGATCCAATCTCCACCGCCTCATCCCCCTCAGCATGTCGTAATTCACGCTTACGGCGAGCGCTGGGGATCAGCCCTTCTGGCCGGTAGATCATAATAATAACCAGAATGACACCAAAGATCAGATTACGGATATTGCCGAAGGTGAAACCGGGGAAAACCGCGGCAATGGCGTTGTGAACCGGATAGAGGAAATTGTTCGGATTGGCAGCAAGGCTATCGAGTTGCGCAAGAATTAACACGTTGATGGCATAGACGGCGAGCGCACCGACGATGACGCCAGGGATGCTGCCTATACCGCCAATGACTACCATAGCCAGGTAGATCACTGAATCCCCAAAACTGAAATTATCCGGCGACACACTACCGAGTTTGGCGGCGTGATAAGCCCCGGCGATGCCTGAGAAGAAGGCACCGGCCGCAAACGCGAACAGTTTCGTCCGAACCAGGTTGACCCCCGAAGACTCGGCTGCGATCTCGTCCTCACGAATAGCGATCCAGGCGCGGCCCAACCGCGAGTCACGCAGGCGGACATTGGCGAAGATAACCAGGACGATCAGCGCCAGGATCAGGTAGTAATACGGGGTTGAAGAGGACCAATCGACGCCGGGCAATGCTGGGGAATAGACACCTACAATGCCATTGGTGCCGTTGGTATATTTATCCATCTCTAAAAAGACAATGGGTACAATCTCACCGAAACCGAGCGTCACTATCGCCAGGTAGTCACCACGCAAGCGCAGCGTTGGCGCGCCAAGCAGGACGCCCCAGAGGGCCGCGATGAGGGCCGCGCCCAGGATCATCGGCCAGAAGAACCAGGGCCAGATTTGAGGATTCACATGGATGCCGGTAATGTAACCGAACTGGGTTGAGCCGATCATGCCCCAGGCATAGGAACCAATGGCAAAGAAGGCCACATATCCCAGGTCAAGCAGACCAGCAAAACCAACTACGATGTTCAGGCCAAGCGCCAGAATGACATAGTAGCCCGCATCCCCATAGCCGGCCAGGCGACCATCGGTGCCGGAGCCAAACAAGAACGGATCAAGCACGGGGTAGAAGAGCACAAAGGCTACCAGCAGGATCAGGTAGAAACGCTGTGCACCTGAACTTCTCAAAGGGAGATCGTTCGGCACCAGGTCCTTCGCCTCTTCCCGGACACGCGTGGTGGACAGCGCTTCCAGTTGTTGCTGTACACTCGCGACCCTCTTACCCCTGTGCGCCCCATTCCCTCCATTGCCGTTTCCCTTCTCAGGAATTGTGCGCCGTAAGGCGATCTGGCCCGCCAGTCGCCCAAGAAAATAGCCGGCAACAGGGAGAATAATTGTCCGAACAATAGCCCAGATCAGCAGGATGACCGGCAGCGAGCCGCTGAAAAAGTAGACGAGATCCACGACCAGGGAAATCACAGCAAAGGCCAGTGCGAACCAGAAACTACCTGCCGTGGCTCTACCCGCCAGAATCGCGCGTTGCTCGGCATCGATCACCGTTAGACTCTCTAATGGTGCCGGAGGCGTGTAGTGACGCGCTTTACGTATCTGGTTTTTTATCAGGATGTAGAGCGGCCAGACAATGGCGCACAGGGCGAGGCCAATGATGAGACCGAAGAGGATTATGAGAATGAGCGGGACCACGGCAAAGATGAGTACATCTGCCCACGTCTCGATTATACTGCGCCGGCCAGTATCGGCCGCTACCAGATAGCCAGCGAGCAAAAGCACAGCAATGTAGAAGACAACAGTAAAAATAGCGGCCTCAATCAGCGATACTGGATCAGTGGGAACGTTACCGGCAGCAGTGGCAGGTGAAATGACGGCATTGATGATAGACTCGCCGCTCCAGAGAGTAAATACGACTACCGGTACTATCAGGGCCACAACCCACTTGATCAGCAGCCTGCGTGTATCAGGTGTTGGAAGCAACATGCCTGAACTTACTGATGTAGACACAATGGTTCACCTCGCTTCCAATGGGATAAATCTGACATGTTTGCATCCTTTACACCTTTTCAGGTGTCTGCTGACCAAGCAGGCCGGAGGGCCGGAACACCAGGATTAAAACCAGAATAGCGAAGATGACGGCCTCATGCCAGGCCGCGCCACCATGCGGCAAACCGAAAGATCCTGTATTTGAATCAGGTATAAGAGAGGCCAGAGCCTCAATTACGCCGATGAGCACACCTCCGAGCATAGCGCCAGCAAGGTTGCCAATACCACCGAGCACCGCCGCCGTAAAGGCCACCAGACCAAGCTGGAAACCAATATAGAAGACGCTACTGCCGTATTGCAAACCGTAAATGAACCCCGCCGCTCCCGCCAGGGCAGCGCCGATGAAGAAGGTTATGCCAATGGTGCGATCTACATTTACGCCCATCAATGCAGCCGCCTCGCGGTCCTGCGCGACAGCGCGCATTGCTCGCCCTGTGCGTGTATTGTTCACCAGCCACATCAGGACAACCATCAGCACAAGCGAGACGACAAGCACGAGGATATTGACACTGCTAATCGTCACTGGCCCCAGATTATAGGTAATCTGGGGAAAAATCTGTGGGAAGGTGACGAAGCTGACACCCTTCCAGAGCGCCCCTATATTTTCGAGTATTAACGATACCCCGATAGCCGAAATCAGAGGAGCAAGACGTGGTGCATTGCGCAGAGGGCGGTATGCAACGCGCTCCATCACCACTCCAAGCACAGCACAAATAAGCATGGAAGCCAGGCATGTAACAACCAGTATACCGACCAGCGCGAATCCCCTGGGTGGAGATGCCGAGGAGGTAATGCCAAACAATCCAAAAATACTGATCGAGACGAACATACCTATCATGAAGATATCACCGTGAGCGAAATTGATCAGCTCGATGATCCCATAGACCATTGTATATCCCAGCGCGATCAGGGCGTAAATTGCTCCTGTGGTGATCCCGACGATCAGTATTTGCAAGAATAGCGTCATAAGATAGCCCTTTCCCTCCTTTCCAAATTATCAAGATACATACAACACCACAAGGGTAGAGAGCAAGCAGGGGTAGTCTCACGCGCCACGTATTGACTACCCCCACCCCTCCTAGCCAGCGCGGCCATTCAGTTCATACCCGCGCCAGGATAGTATACCTTCTGTGGTCATGTTTAGAACTTGACCTGTGCGACAGGATTCCAGCCAGGAGTGCCCACGGGCTTACCAGGGGGATTCGCACCCACCTTATAGATCGTGATAATCCGGTTGGTGGTGTCGCCATTCTGATCGAAGGATTGATGGCCCAGTACGCCATTAAAGTCGATGCCCTGGATGGCTGCGATGATCGCCGTCCGGAACGCCTTGGCCCCTGCCGCATCACTGGAGTCCTTGGGCGTCGTTGCTCCCTTTGCCAGCGCTGTCTTGATGGCCTGGATCAGGATATTGGTACAGTCATAGGCGGCTGCGCTATAGGCTCCCAGGTTGGCCGCGCCGTAGACCGAGTTGTACTCGTTGATGAAGTCCTGAGCCGTAGCAACCTGCGCCTCATCGATGGTAGCCACTGTCGCATAGATCGGCCCGCCGGTATTCAGCCCGATGGTTTTGGAAAACGTGCTGGTGACAAGACCATCACCACCGGCAAACGGCAGGTTCTTCAGAGCCGGTACCTGCTCCATCTGCTGGCGAATCAAGATACCGCCGGTGGAGTCCAGGCCGCCAAAGTAAATCACATCGGGATGCTTGGCAGCAATCGCCGTCAGCAGCGAGACATACGAGGTGGTCGTACCAGGCTCGCTACTGCGTCCCAGCACCGTGCCGCCCAGGTTCTGCCACTCCTTCTGGAAAGCATCCGCGATACCGATGCCATAGGTCTCTGCATCATCGATAACGTAGACCTTCTTCAAGCCCAGCGTCTTATAGAGGTAGTCTGCATTGGCCGGTCCCTGATGGTCATCTGTGGTGGCAATGCGGAAGTAGTTAACCTTGCCGGTTGGTCGCAAGGTCGGCACCAGGTCATTAGGACCCGAGCAGCCTACATCGGCTCCTTCCTTGGTCAGACAGGGGTTCGTGTTCGCCGGGCTGATCTGGGCGATGGGCGCCTGATTGGTAATTGGCATCTCGGCCCTGGCTACATTACTGTTGAAAGGGCCGACAATACCGGCCACCAGCGCATCGCCAATCAGGGCGCGTACATTCTGCGCACCCACAGCCGGGTCATGAATGCCAGAAGGTCCAACATCATCCTTGGGGACAAATACCAGGGTATAGCCAGGAATGGTGTGATTTTTGTTAGCATCGTCAACGGCCAGGTGTGCCCCATTCTCTGCCGGCTTGCCACTGCTCTCGTCCTTGCCAGATGTCGGAAAGTCGGTGGCAATCTTGATGGTGGTTGAGCCTTTAGGGGCAGAACCACTGCCACCACTCGTCCCGGTGGTTGTCGTGCCAGCGCCACAGGCGGCCAGGGCCACCAGTAAAGGTATGCCTATTATCAAGGCAAAAATGCGTGACCGAGTTTTCTGCATGACGCAGCTAGCCTCCTTCAGAAATACTGAAATATAACTTTAAGAAATTCTATCGGCGGAAAAGGGTGCGTATTGCATCCGTGCAAGAACATTCCCTCTCTGCCTTCTAAGACAGTAATACGTTAACGGCGAGAAAATTTCCCGGCTTGTTATGCAAGTGCGGCGAACCGCTGAAAAATATAGCTCTTCCCGGCCCTGCCATACCTTTCATACTACAAAATGTCAAGTAAAAAGGCGCAGAGATTCCTGTGCTTTCCCTGCACACATACGCAAGAACTACAAGGCGATTGAAGAGATTATATGTGCCGCTCCCCTCTCTGTCAATAGTATTTTTCTAGAGCGTGTCTGCTCTACAAACACCAGCGCGCGCTCGCGCCTGCGGCGCTCGCCTTATCTTGTTGGATGTGAGGGGCAATGCACGCAGCGCATTGCCCCTCACATCCAACAAGATTCCTTACGTTGCGCAGCCACGCGAGCGCCCGGCCCGAGAGACGAGGGCTATGCAGGGAATCTCTCCGTGAAGCGTCCAAATGCTTCCACAACCTGACGGCGCGTTTCCTCCAGGGAGCCGCCGTTGTCGATAACTTCATCGACGAGACGCAGTTTATCGGCGATGGGTGGCTGGGCAGCAAGACGCGCCCGGGCCTCCTCGATGGAGAGATGGTTTCTTGCCATCAGCCGCGCAAGCTGCTGCTCCTCAGGGCAAATCACCAGCCACTTGCTCTGACACAGCGCCCCCGATCCTCCCTCCAGCAGTTTGACGGCATCGATAATGGCAATGCCTCCAGCGCTGACGCTCGCCAGTTCGTTCTTCAAAGCCTGCCCCACCGCCGGGTGTACGATACGCTCCAGCCGGCGCATAGCCCCGGCATTCTGAAAGACGATCTCGCCCAGCGCTTTTCGATTAACGCTGCCATCGGGCGCCATTACCGCTCGCCCAAAGCTCTGCGCTACCTGCACGGCAACGGGCTGCCCGCTCTCATAGAGCCGGTGTACCACGGCATCCGCGTCGATATACCGTTCGGCGCCAAGCTCAAGCAGCATTTGACCAACGGAGGTCTTGCCACAGGCGATATTGCCGGTCAGTCCGATAATTCGGGGCATCCTGTCACGCTCCTGCTCAAATTCCATTCTTCCAGCAGTAACTATAGCACATACAGCGCTCATCGTAGTCCTCCAAAAGTACCTCCCTGCCCTTATTTATTACCGCAGCCACAACAGGGTATCGTACAATGATTGAATGGGATAGCAAGCTATGACCTGGAGGAGATTGGATGAGCAGGCGCCTGGGACTCATCGTAGGTGTCAATCAGTATCAAGATGCTTCATTTCAACCGCTACAATTCGCCGAAAATGATGCGCGAGCGCTGGCGCAATGGCTTGTCAACGATAGAGGCGGCAAGTGGTTGCCCGCCGATGTCCAGCTTGTGCAGGGCCAGCATGCCACCCGCGAACTCATCGAATCTCTGATCACTCAGGTGTGCCTGAACATGAGCGAAGCCGGCGACCTTGCGTTCATCTACTTCGCGGGCCACGCCTTCGTCGATGAAAGAAACGGTGAAGGGTATCTTGCGTTCTCTAACACACGCATTCAGGATCCCTCAACCGCGCTGCATCTCCTTTCCTTTGTACGCCATATCACGTCCCGCAGCCGCGCCACGCATATCCTCTGCATCTTAGATTGTTTTCAGACGGGCCTGGCCTGGCGTATGCGGCGCACTTCCCCCTACGATGTCAGACCCCTGCTAGGCCCTACCCTGCTGGGCCTGCTCCAACAGCAGCCGAATCGCCTCTTTCTCTGTTCCTGTCGTGGCAACGAGGCGGCGCAGGAAATGGGCGAACAGAGACTCGGCCTGCTTGCCCATCGCATGATTGTAGGAATGTGCGGCCCCGCCGCCGATCCCGCAACAGGCAATATTACGCTGCGCCAGCTCTATTCTTACCTCTACGGTGTACTGGGCGAACAGCAGCGCCCCCAGATCTTCGGACAGGAGCAGGTTCCGCTTGTGCTGGTAGGAACGCCTGCGACCCCGGCGGAGCCAGCAGTCGCGTCTCCTGTGCAGTCCTCGCCAACATTTCCTACAACCCCGGCCAGCGCCGCCGCCGTCCATACGGGCACAAGCGCCTCCCCGGCTACAGCCTTCGCTCAGTCCGCTGTAGCCACTGCCCAGCCTCCGCCCCGGCCTCAGCCGACTACCGGAACCGCGCAGATTGCCGGTTCAGCAATAGAGCAACGCCCCCAGCAACAGCTCGCAGCCCTGCGTGAACAGGTGCAGTCGCTGCTACAGGCGCAAAATTATCCTGCCGCGCTCGGCATGATAGGGCAGATACTCCAGATAGCCCCCGAGGATAGCGCCGCCCTGACGCTCAAGGGGCAGGTCCTCGGCACGATGGGACGCTTTCCAGAGGCACTCGCCACAGTCGAACAACTACTGCGCGGTGATGCCAACAATGCTATCGCCTGGAGCATGCGCGCGGTCCTCCTCTCCAACATGGGTCAATATCAGGATGCGCTCTCTTCCATAGAGCGCTCCCTTGAGCTTGACGCGAGCAATCCCGAAACCTATACGATCAAAACGACGATCATGGCGCGTATCGCGGAGACGCAGAGCAGTTCAGGCCAGCCACCAGATACGCTTACTGCCGCCAACCGGAAACGGGGAGGGCCGCTCTCTTTCTTCATCGGGATGGTGCTCCAAATCGCGGGGTTCATCGTGGGCGTGAGCGGCCTTACCCTGCTCATCGTTCAGCCCAACCTGCTACCCCTGCCAGGTCTGGCGCTGGCAAGCTTCGGCCTGGCGCTTCTCTGTGTCAACGCGGCGCGCGGAGCATATCGATACGGCTTTATGCGCGTCGTGCTGACGCTTGTCATCTGCATCCTATCAGGCAGCATCCTGGGCGCCGCATATAAAATTGGCTATACGAAAATCATTGCGGAGATCAATGCACACCCCGCCATGCTGATCCCGGTATTATTTATGGTGTCATGGCTCATTATCGCGGCAACGATACCATTCCTGCTGGCTCTTGGCGGCTTCATCGGCGGCTTCGGCGCGCGCCGCCGCAAATCATAATGGTGCGTTAACTATCAAGATCAGCAATCCTTTTCGTGCGCAGTGGCGCGATGTTGAAGGGTAACAATCAAAAGCGGGAAGTAAGCCTGTCATCCTGAGCGGCGTGAGCCGTAGCCCTGAGCGCCAGCGAAGGGGAAGGATCCCGCCCGACTGAAAGGATGGGCGAGTCCAGACTCCCCTTTGGTTCCCTCAGGGGAGATCCTTCACTGCACTCTGGATGACATGAGTGGCAGCGAAGGATACTCTGGTCGTTACCATTCATCATCGCGCTCGTCTGACCTGCGGAGCGCCCCTAAGCGCGATGATGAATGGTAACGATCAAGATGGCAATGGGGTAAGCATTTCCCCCTACCGGCATCCCGTGTTCCCGAAGGTGGTTGTCAACTTGCATCATCGCGCCGCTACGTATCGAGAAGATATCCAGTTTAAATTCACAAACCGCACTCTATAAGTGCCCTTGTTCAGCTTGCAACGTCCGCGAGCCGCTCCCACTCTTCCAGCAATGCATCTACGCGGCGCCTGCTCTGCTCGTAATCCGCCGATAGTTGTGTGAGCTGGTCCGCATCGGCATGCAGCGCGGCCTGCGATAAGGCTTCCTCTATGGACTTCAAATTCGCCTCCGCCTTCTCGATATCGCGCTCCACATCTTCTACCGTGCGCTCTCTGCCCCTATCCCCCCGCCTGTTACCTGATTTCATGGAGGCAGAGGCAGGCTTCATTTCAGTCGGCCCTTTATGACTATTGACGGGAACGCTCGCGGCTACACGCTGCCTGTGGGCGCGATACTCGGTGTAGTTGCCCAGGTAAGGCACAAGCGTGCCATCTTCGATCACCCAGACCTTCGTCGCCAGGCTATCGATAAAGTAGCGATCATGAGAAACGAAGAGCAGCGTCCCCTCGAACTCGCTCAGCACCTCCTCAAGAAACTGGCGCGATTGCAGGTCGAGATGGTTCGTTGGCTCATCCAGCACCAGCAGATTAGGCCCTTGCAGCGCTAACTTCGCCAGCGCCACGCGACTGCGCTCCCCGCCGCTCAATGCGCCGATAGGCTTGAACACATCCTCCCCAGAAAAAAGAAAGCGGCCCAGAAAACTACGCGCTCCCTCCTCGCTCAACGTGCTCACCTGGCGAATTTCGTCGAGAATGGTGCGATCAAGAGCGAGACCGTCGAGCGCCTGCGCATAGTAGCCAATGCGCACGTTGTGCCCCGGCAGAACCTGCCCGCCGACAGGAGGCAGTTCACCGATCAGCGTTCTCAACAGCGTCGTTTTGCCGGCACCGTTTGGTCCGATCAGGCCGACGCGATCCCCGCGCAGCAGTTGCAGATCACCAGCCCGCACCAGCGCCACCGAAGGCTCCTTCTGCCCGCGCGCGCCCCTTGCCGCTGCGCTATAACCGGCCACCAGTTTACGCGTCTCAATGACAACAAGGCCGCTATCAGTCGCCGGCCTTAATGCAAAATGCATCTCGGGAAAATCCTGCGGGCGCTCGACGCGTTCCAGGCGATCCAGCAGCTTCTGCCTGCCGCGCGCTTCTCGGCTGCGCTGCCCGGCTTTATAGCGGCGAATAAACTCCTCCGTATGAGCGATATGGGCCTGCTGCGTCTCGTATTCGCGCAGCCGCCGCTCCATACGCTCCTCGCGCAGATGCAGATATTTCGTATAATTTCCAGGATACTCTTCGATGCGGCCAAAGGCCAGTTCTATAGTGCGCGCGACCACCCTGTCGAGGAAGTAGCGATCATGCGCCACGATCATCATTGCTCCCTTCCAGGAAAGCAGATACCCCTCCAGCCACTCAAGTGCGGCAAGGTCGAGATGATTGGTTGGCTCATCCAGCAGCAGCAGGTCAGGCTCCTGGAGCAGCAGCTTGCCCAGCGCGGCGCGCGTCTGCTGCCCTCCGCTGAGATGCATCACAGGCGCATCCTGTTCTTCACGCGTAAATCCCAGACCATCCAGCACCTGGGCCACACGGTTCTCATAGGTATAGCCGCCAGCATGCTCGTAGCGGGCCTGGAGGTCGTCGTAGCGCGCCAGCAGTTGCTCATGCAGCGCGGCATTGCTCAGAGCTTCGGGAGTTCCCATCGCTTGCGCCAGATGCGCCAGTTCCTGCTCCCAGGCGCGCAACTGCGCGAAGACCGTAAGCATCTCTTCGCGCAGCGTATTCTGTGGCTGAAAATCGATGTGCTGCGTCAGGTAGCCGACGCGCGTGGTACGGGCGATGGCTACCGATCCCTCATCCGGCTCTTCACGCCCCGCCAGGATATTCAGCAGGGTTGATTTCCCGGCGCCATTCGGGCCGACCAGACCGATACGATCATGCTCCTCAATCTGAAAACTCACATTAGCAAAGACGCGTTCAGCGCCGAACGATTTCCCCAGTTGCACGACATTTACGATTGACATCTTTCTTCACTCGAATTCAAGAAAAAAAACCAGATTGATACGTCTGGTAGCGTAACACAGACCGCGCAATCTGGCAATGTGCCCCGGCCAGGTGACGCGTCACTTTTTTGCACTCGTCCCCACCTGCGACGCCGAGGTGTTTGGGGAAAAATGCAGCGCCCGATGAAATCTCATGCCGCGACTTTTAAACAGCCCTGTGAATTTTTAGAGACGCTGTATTTCTTGAGCCTGTCTATGCTATACTTAATAGCACAAATCCTCACTTTGCGAGAAAGGACGTTGAGGTGGCAAAAGAGCAGTCTCTGGATAATCTCTGGTTGGCGCAAATACTGTTTGATCTGGGGGGCGTGCAATTTGGCGACTTCACGGTGAGCGAATCAGCCGTTAGCTCACCGGTTTTTGTGAACCCCAAGGTCTTAATCAGTAATCCAACCGCTTTACGCGTTGCCAGCAAGCTGATGCAACAGGAAGTCAGTTTAGCCCAATCATTACGTCGTCCGCGAGTCCATCCTTTTACCCTGGTAGCAGGTGTGCCGGTAGGAGGTTTGCTGCTGGCTACAGCCTATGCGGTAGAGACCAACACTCCTCTGATCTATGCACGTATCCGCCCGGAAGGTACAGGCAAGCGCGGCATCGAGGGCCGCTTTACCAGAGGCGATAGCGTCCTCATCATCGACGATCTTATCACCAGAGGCAGCAGCGTTCTGGAAACAGCCGCGTTGTTGGAAGAGAATGGTTTGCAGGCAAAGGATGTTCTCGTACTCGTTGACCGCGAGCATGGAGCGCAGGAACGCTTACGCCGCCACGGATACAACCTGATGAGTATCTTGAAGCTCGATGTCATGCTCAATCACTACATGTCCAAAGGACTCATCTCGGAGGAAACGTACCGCACCTGTGCGGAATATCTGCGCGGCAAGCAGGGCGAGAACCACACGTCACCACTCTAACGAAAAGAATATCGCCCGGCAAGCAAGAAGATGCAGCAAGAAAGGATGGAGCATGCCCCATCCTCTCTTGCTGCATCTTCTTGCTTGCCATCGCCCTTATTGCATCGGCGTCGGCGAGTACGGTGTCGTCACGCGAGGCCCATCGAAGCGTTCTCGCGCCTTCGCTCCATTCTGATGATCCATGATTTTCATCAACGGCTCGATCAGATCAATCGGCAGTGGGAAGATGATGGTCGAGTTCTTTTCGACGGCGATCTCCGTCAGCGTTTGCAGGTAGCGCAACTGAAGTGCGCCAGGCTGCTCGGCGATGACACCGGCCGCCTGAGCGAGCTGCGACGAAGCCTGCAACTCACCTTCGGCATGGATGATCTTTGCCCGCTTCTCGCGTTCCGCCTCCGCCTGCTTCGCCATCGCGCGCTGCATCGTGGCCGGCAGCTCGACATCCTTGATTTCGACTGCCGTCACTTTCACGCCCCAGCGCTCCGTGTGCTCGTCGATGATGGCCTGCAATTCGCGGTTGATCTTGTTGCGCTGTGAAAGCAGTTCGTCCAGGTCGGACTGGCCCAGCACGTTGCGTAACGTGGTCTGTCCAATCTGCGTCGTCGCCTGGATGAAATTCATCACGTTGACTACCGCGGAGACGGGATCTACAACGTAAAAGTAGATCACGGCGGTAACTTTAACCGTCACATTGTCGCGGGTAATGATCTCCTGCGGCGGCACGGTGAGGGTGACGATACGCAGATCAACCTTAATCATGCGCGAAACCACGGGCGGTACCCAGAATAAACCGGGTCCCTTCGCGCCCCAGAGACGGCCCAGGACAAAGATGACACCGCGCTCGTACTGCTGTACAACACGAATGCCGGACAGCGCCATAATCACTAGAATAAGAATGATAACCCCGATCAGGGCCAATATGACTGCACCCATCGAGAGCCTCCTTTATATTTCACATCTATTCATGAGTAGTCGCGGATTGTGTATCCACAACCTTCTGGGTATGCGCGGGCCGCACATGGAGGCGCAGCCCTTCAACTGAGACGATCTGCAATATGGTTCCGGCATCGACGGAGAGTGCAGGCGGATCGAGCACTGCCGCCCAGTTCTCGCCGCCATAGCTTACCCGTCCTTCCGGCTCAAGATCGGTCAGGGCAGTGACTCTGGCTCCGATCATGGATTCGACTCCCGTTGTGACCGGCTGCCGCTGCGCTCGCACAATGAATGATACCAGTGAAAGTCCTATGAGGCCAACTACTGCGCCCATCGCGTAGACAACCAGCGGGTTGACACGCGGCTCACCATATGCTCCGCCGCTCCCACTGTTGAAAAAGAGCAGGGCACCCAGAATAAGCGAGATGACGGCCCCTATCGTTAATACGCCATGCGAGGGCAACCGTATATCCAGCACCAGCAGCGCCAGCGAAAAGCCCATCAGCGCCAGGCCCACCCAGTCAGGCGAGAGCGATCCGGCAGCGAAGAGGAAGAGCAGGAGGGCGATGCCCCCCACGACGCCGGGCACAATGACGCCGGGATGTGCGATCTCCAGGTAAATGCCGATCATGGCAACAACAAAGAGCAGGAAGGCCACATTTGGATCGATCAGAAACGAGTAGAGCGCATCGATGGTGCTGGGACTGAGCGTCTGCACGCCAACTCCGGCGGTCTGCAACGTCACGGTATGACCGGAAAGCTGCACCGTCCGCCCGTTCACTGCATCGAGCAGGGCATTTAAAGATGGCGCCTCCAGATCGACGATC
>Ga0209061_1001880_pt1 | contig 30584 bp, 26 predicted proteins | sample Coa_R1_10_FD_187157 | JGI IMG/M metagenome (GOLD analysis project Ga0209061, IMG submission 187157) | Surface soil microbial communities from Centralia Pennsylvania, which are recovering from an underground coalmine fire - Coalmine... | ecosystem: Environmental > Terrestrial > Soil >... | reverse complement strand
GACACCGGCATAGGGCAGGGCGCCATCGGGGCCGGAGAAGGCATGAAGGAGGTGGAAGTGGGAGCCATCGGGGGCAAGGGTGAAGAGGGTGCCGTCGCAGGCGGGTCCTCCTGTGGAGGTGGTGCCGTAGAGGTTTCCGTGAGCATCTTGAGCGAGGGGAGTGAAGGGGAAGGCTCCGTCTTGGTTGGAGAAGTCGGGTTGGAGGGGAGCGAAGGAGTGAAGGACACGAAAGCCGGTGCCGTTGGGGGCGAGGGAGAAGAGAAAGCCGGGGTTTTGGGAGCGATGGAAGGTTGCGGAGGCATAGAGGCGTCCGTTGGTGGCATAGAGGAGGGGATTAGGGTGGAAGGGTTGGTCGAAGGTGATGTCGTAGAGGAAGGCAGGGTCGAAGGGGAGGTTAGGTTTAGTGGTCTGTTTGGAGGGGGGTATCACGGTAACGCTGGCGAGGATGGCGAGGGCAACGGGTCGAAGAGCGGCAGCCAGCTTGGGAGCCTGGGGCAGTTGGCAGGTAACAGTAAGCACATCGGCCTCATACAAGCGGCCTATCCGCACTTGTGGAATGTACAGAATGGTACTGAGCATAGAGGGTTCATCGGCAACTAAAAAACCTGATAGTCCACTCCGGGTCACAAATGGATAGCCCAAACCGCTGTGACGGGCCTGGTAACTTCCCACTGCAACCCAAAAGCTGATCTCCATTTGCGGTCGTGAATTGCCTATTTTCTGTTGTGGCATGACCACAAGGTTGGGTACGTTCTTCTCCCAACCGGATCGGGCTTCCTCCGTTCCTTCTACATCTGAGTGTTCTCCTGCAGCTTTTGCCACATACCAGCCTACAGGAATTGTAAGACGAAGCTGTTGCCCCAACCAGAAACCTACGGGTGGAGTATAGTAAAAGCTTCCCTTGGGCTGTGTTGCTAGGAAGGAAGGGAGCCAAGAGGGAGCAGGAAACGACTTAGGGTCTACTCGAAGAGTGTGCCCAAGGAGCCTAAGCAGAGCCTGCTGAGATGCCGTTGGAGGACGGTAGATTGGGGTCGGCCATGTATCCGGTTCGTGGCATCCAAGAAGAACAACTGTACCGTAGGTACGGTCTAGAGAGATAAGAGCACTCTGTGAAGAAGGCACATACAAATAAAGAAGACAAGCAAAGTATCCTATATAATCAACAAAAATATGATGTTTCAAACGCACGCTGCTCAGCCACCCCTCTAAACCCGAAGCGCTCTTGAACGGCACACGATTGGGCAAGAAGGCAGGTAATCCATTTACTTCTGGATACCAAGCGGGAATTACCAACAGGTCTATGGGAACGACCTGTTTCGAGGCAGCTTTCTTGAAATAGCAGCGAATACCCTCGACATCCCAGAAGGGATGCGCTTGAATTTGGCCTGTTGGGGAGACTTTAAGGGGCTTCTTGTCTTGGGTCACCATCGCCACAGACCACCCTGATGGTGCTGCAAATAGAAGCCGATGGTTTCGCAAAAGTGGAGAGGGGGGTGTCGCGTACATGCGTCCATAACTAGGAGGCCCCAGCACTTGGAGAAATATCACCAAGACGATTAAGGAGACAGACTGTATCGTTGATCTCATCTGGCGTTTACTCCCCATCTGAGGAAGGATTTCCTTGAGAGGTAATCCTTGGGTGTATTCGATAAGCAGCATCTATTTGAGCGCATCCCTCCAAGGAGTACCGCGTACACACTACCAGTTGGTATCCCAGTCGGAACTGCACACATCATGACACGCCATAGCCGTCAAACCTACACGGCTTCTTGGGATCGTAGGGGCAGGTTTGACACCTGCCCCCTCGGCGGGTTTGAAACCCGCCCCTAGCGAACCTATGCGGTATCCTCAGGGCTTCACCATTCCCATCTAGTCCACTAAAGGCACATCGCTGACGTTCAAACTGACCCCCTTTTAGGACAGTTCGAACTAGCAGCTTAACAAAACCAAGCAAGGCAGAAGAGAACTCCCCCCAACTTGCACTGACCACGCACTCCCTCATGGACCTCAAACATGAGATAAACGTAGTACACCATAATGCTCGATCTCATGCTTTGATGTTGGAGGCATTACTATAGACTTGTAGCGAGCCTCCCTCCCGTCCGCACGTATCGAAAGCAGAATGAACTGGTAATCTCCGTTATCCGGTAGACGGCGCAACACACGATAGTGTTCTCCCCCCTCCCACAAACCGATGATAGGCGGGCCGTAGATACCGCTGCAACTGAACCATAAACGATGCCCCGCATCTGGTTCCCACACCAAGGCCGTCACATCAGAAACCGTCATCGTCAGCTTGAAGGAGGGGGGAGACGATGTGCCCCCCGATGCCTCCTTCGCAAAAACGGCAAGATAAGCCGCGTCAGCCTCCCCACTAACCACAGCAGCCACGTAACGCCCATCAGGAGAGGCAAAACGGTGCAGGGTGCTCTCGTCTCCGTGGATGTCATCGAGCCACTGCGCATAGTCCTTGCCGGCTTTCCAGTGCCCATGAAACTCCCTTCGCTTGTCAATGTCTTGGTCATAAAGCTCTTCCAGGTTCACTGCCGGAACGAACTTGTTTGGTTTGGTTGGGGCGGGCTTAGCCGGGTGCCCTCCGCCCATCCAGAGGAACAGGGCGGCTGTGGCCAAACTGGCCAAGCGCATTCCCAATGAACGAACCGGTCGGCGTGTCCTCTGTCATTTCTCCTTTCCCTGCTAGAGGAGGGAAGTAGCAGGTGCTAATTTTAGAAGCCGGCTTTCCTATGAAAGGAAGCCATTCGACCTCACAAGAGGCCCTGACGATAGAACGGGCTTACGGGAAGGGTTATGGATGGAACCCTGTGCAAGCCCCTTTTGCCGATGGGGACCGGTTCCAGGCGTCGAGTGGACGTCGGAAGGGTACATCTGTAGAAGATGATAACAAAGATTTATGCGCCTGTCAAGAGGTTGCAAAAAAATTTTGAGCAGGTTTTCATTGAGAAAAATGTGCTGGTGGAAAGAGTTGTTAGAAGAGAGTGCTTAACCAAACTATCTAGTTGGTCGTCTAAAGGGGTGTCAAGCCTATCCTAAAGACTACTTTCTGTGAAATTCCCTTACGTTGGGTATTCTATTTTTCGGTTGGCTCGCTGTCATAGGAGCCGATAATCCTACTCTTCTGAGGTGAGCGCCTTGATCGCATTCAAACGTGTTCTTTCATGGAATCTATGGTTTTCGTGGGTTTACCTCCTGTTTCTCTCTTCAGGCATCGTTCATGCCCAAGAGCCTCACAGTCTCTCTTCGGATGTGCTACAAACCATGCATTGGCGCAGCATCGGCCCGGCGGTGATGGGCGGAAGGATAGCGGACATTGCAGTAGACCCCAAGGACCCCTACACGATCTATGTGGCTTTAGGCACGGGTGGGGTTATCAAATCTACCAACGATGGGAACACCTGGACGCCGATTTTCGACCATGAGGCCGTTGGATCGGTAGGAGCGGTAGCCGTGGCGCCATCCGACCCTAATATCGTGTGGGTAGGCACGGGGGAGGCCAACGGACGCAACAGCTCTTCTTGGGGGGATGGTGTCTATAAGTCTACCGATGGTGGAAAAACCTGGCAGCACATGGGGTTAGAAGATACACGCGAGATAGGCCGCATTGTTATAGACCCTGACAACCCCAACATCGTTTATGTTGCTGCGGCCGGACGTCTGTGGGGCTACAACTCGGAGAGAGGGCTTTTCAAAACCACCGATGGCGGCAAAACCTGGCAGAAAGTTCTCTACATCAACGAGAAGACCGGCGTGATAGATGTGGCCTTGGCCGGGAAGGGTGGGGATGTGCTTTTGGCAGCAGCCTATCGTCGTTTGCGTACTCCTTGGGGGTTTTACGATGAAAGCACCGATTCGGGCATCTATCGTTCTACGGACGGGGGGAAGACGTGGAACAAGATCACAAAGGGTTTGCCTACCGAGAAGGTGGGACGAATAGGCCTATCGGTATGTGCAAGCCAGCCGAACATCGTCTATGCCGTCGTTGCCTGTAACGAGGGTGGGGCCAAAGACCTTTTTGACCCTACCAGCAATTTTGGCGGCGTTTTCCGCTCGGACGATGCCGGTGCGACCTGGAAGCGGGTCAACAGCACGGTGCCACGTGGGTTCTATTTCGGGCAGATTCGGGTAGACCCCACCGATCCAAACAGAGTGTATGTCTGTGGGTTTGGGCTTGAGGTATCGAAGGATGGCGGGAAGCACTTTTCCATACCCGGCTATGGTTCGCCAGGAGTTCATCCCGATCTTCATGCGCTTTGGATAGACCCTCAACATCCGGAGCATATGTGGCTTGGCACCGATGGGGGACTCTATGTGACGCACGATCGGGGTTCCACTTGGGAGTTTGTGAATAACTTTCCTATGGGTGAGTTTTATGAAGTGAGTGTAGATAACCAAAAGCCGTTTTGGGTTTATGGGGGGCTACAAGATAACGGTTGTTGGACGGGGCCGAGCGCCACCACCAATGAGCGCGGGATCACCAATTGCGATTGGATTTCTTTCCCGTCAGGGGATGGGTTCTATGTGCTTTCCGACCCAGACGATCCGCAGGTTGTCTATGCGGAGTCGCAGAATGGGGAGGCCTACCGATTGGATAGGCACACGATGACTCTGCGACGCATGCATCCGATAGCGCCTGAAGGGGAGCCGGATTATCGTTTCAACTGGAACACGCCGCTGGCCATCTCACCTTTTGACCACGATGTGGTCTATATGGGTGGAAACCATCTGTTTCGTTTCTATGATGGCTGTAAGTATTACGATGTTATTAGCCCCGATCTCTCCAAGCAGGAGGGGCCGCACATTACGACTACCGGATCGGGTGCTGAGATTTACGGAACGATCGTCACGATTTCGCCTTCGGCGATTCAGCGAGGCTTGATATGGGTGGGAACGGATGACGGGAACGTGCAACTCACTCAAGATGAGGGGAAGACATGGGAGAACGTGACCAACAACTTACCGGAAAAGGTGAGAAACTATTGGGTGTCACGGGTGGTGGCTTCGCAGTTTGTGGCAGGGCGGGCTTATGTGGCCATTGATGGGCACCGGAGCGATGACCTAGCCCCCTACCTGTTTGTGACAGAGGACTATGGAAAGACATGGCATTCCCTTGTTGGAAATTTGCCTAAGGAGGGGCCGATCCAGGCTTTTAGGGAGGACCCGGTGAATCCGAACCTGCTGTTTTGCGGCACGGAATTCGGCGCGTGGGTGAGCCTAGATCGCGGCCAACATTGGCAAAAGCTGGGCGACAACTTACCGACCGTGGCGGTAGACGATCTTGCCATTCAGTCGCGCGATCACGCGCTTGTGGCAGCAACGCACGGCCGAAGTTTATGGGTACTAGACAACATTGCGCCGTTGGAAACGGTTGCTTCCAATCCCAAGGAGAATCAGCCCATTCTCTTTCCTCTAGCTCCTGCATTGGAGTATCGGTATACGCTTACCACAGAGATCAGCGGTCAACACGATTTCGTGGCACCTAACCCTCCACGAGGGGTGCGCATCGTGTTTTGGCTGCCGACTCTGGAGGATGCAACCCCCACTATCGTGATAACCGATGCGAAGAATCAGGAGGTAGCGCGGCTTTTCGGAGAGCGTTATCCGGGAGTGCAAACATTGGTTTGGGATATGTTGCAGAGGCAAGAGGAGGAAAGAGGCCCCGGTCGACGCGGAGCACCGCCACGGTTTGTGAAGCCTGGTGTCTATACGGTGACGCTGCAGGTCGGCAAGTTCAAGCAGTCGCAAAAAGTGACGATAACGGGCAACCCGGCGCTCTCGGAGGAGGAGACGGACGAGCCATACACCGATCCGGACAGCGGTGGGGAGAGTGAGATTGGGCCGTAGGGTTTTGCAAAAAGGGTCAAGAGCCGGAAGCTCTTGACCCTGAAATATCGGAGTATCGGTAACGAAGCTATTTGTTGTCGTCGGTATTTGTGCCGTTATCCGAGGGCATATCCGGTTTGACGTCGCCATTTTGGGGGATAGGCTTGATATCGTCGTTGGTTTTCCCCATGACGGCTCCTAAGCCGGCGTCCCAACCCCCTTTGCAGTTGATGCAAACCGGCTTGCCATTGGCGGCGTTGTCGCCGCAGTTGCACATGCCCATGTGCACGGCGCAATAGTCGCACTTTCCTTTGATGCAGCACTTGTAGTTGTCTCCGTCCTTGATCTTTTTGACCATTGCCTCGACCTTTTTAGAGGCTGCCGTTTGCTGCGGCATATTTTGGTCTGGCGAGCCACTTTGATCTTGGGCGTAGGCCAATCCTCCAAGAACGGCTATCGCTCCCAAAAGGGAGAAGACAGCTGTTTTTGTGCGTTTCACGTTTCGAGTACCTCCTTATCTGGTATCGTTCGAGTAAACGATGCGGGCTGGATATAGACCGGCCCGCGGCCGAAGAGTGCACTCGTTGCGGTAGAGAATGGCCTTCGGTAGAGATAAGACCGCTAGCCGCTTGATTTGCGAAGGTACTCGTCCAGGAATATGCGCTTCTATAGTAGACGACGCATCGAGTAAGGGAAGGAGTTCGCCCCGCTATCCGTTGATTGCAGGAAGCAAGAGGCGGAATGTAGAAGTAACAGCTAGAATCATTCTTCAGCCAGAGAGCCTCGAGCTCGTTTTAAAACAATGGGCATATCTCTTCTGGTAACACGGCGACAGGTGCTGCGGGGCTTGGGAGTCGCTATCGGAGCGAGTTGTGCTGGGTTTATTCGATGGCGCTTAACGGTGCGTCCATCTCATTACCCAGGGCCGTTTCGCGACGTCACCAGAGAAGCTCGGCTGCATTTTCGTTACGATAATGATGCCTCCCCCCGCCATCGGTTTGTGGAGACGACGGGAGGGGGGTGTGCGTTTCTCGACTTCGATAGAGATGGACTTCTCGATATTTTTGCAGTACAAGGTGGTCCAGCTCCTGGAAGTGCGCCAAGGCCGCGCCCTCCGGCTGCGCTTTATCGGAATCGAGGGGATGGCACCTTTGAGGATGTGACGGAAGAGGTAGGTCTCGCGGTGGATATGGGGTATGGGCAGGGAGTAGCTGTCGGGGACTATCTGAATACGGGTTGGCCGGCGCTGTTGGTGACGGCCTATGGCGGTGTTCACCTATTTCGGAACGATGGGGGGCACTTTCACGAGGTAACACGGGAAGCAGGGCTTGTACAAAGGGGAGAGCCACACTGGGCAACAAGCGCCTGTTGGTTTGACTATGATAAAGATGGGTGGCTTGATCTCTTTATTTGTCATTATGTCTCCTGGTTTCCCGATATGGATGAGCCGTGTGCGGATGCCAAAGGGCGGCTAATGTACTGTTTGCCTACCGACTATTTGGGAGATACCTGCGTTCTTTACCACAACAACCGAGATGGCACCTTTACGGATGTCACTAAGGAGGCGGGGTTAGCCCAGCTTGTTGGAAAAGCCTTAGGAGTTGTGGATTTGGACTATGACAACGATGGCTGGCCCGATCTCTATGTCACTAACGACATGATGCCGAACTGGCTATTACAGAATCAGCACAATGGGCGTTTTAAGGAGGTAGCGGCCCAAGCCGGGGTTGCCTTAGGGCCTGTGGGGGAGGCTTTGTCAGGGATGGGCGTTGTGGCGGCCGACCTCACTAACCACGGATTACCCGATCTTTTTGTGGGCAACTTTAGCCATCAACCCCGGTCTTACCTTCGGAACAATGGAGATGGCACTTTCTCTTTTATGTCGGACCCCATAAGCGTCGGAAGTGTCAATCAGCCCTATTTAACGTTTGGATTGGAATGCCTCGATTATGACTTAGATGGAAGCTTAGACCTGGTGTTGGGAAACGGCCATATTAATGACATTTTGGGGGATCATGGTAGGGTGACGTATCGGGAACCCCAGATTTTGCTCCACAATCGAGGGGATGGGCATTTTGAAGAGGATGCCTCTTTGGGTGGAGATTTGCAAATACCTCGTGTAACGCGCGGACTAGCTGTGGGAGACTACAATAATGATGGCCGACCTGATATTCTTGTTAGCGGTCCCAACATGCCTCTTACGCTTTTTCGCAATGTGGGAGCGATGAACCATCATTGGATAGGCTTTCGGCTAGAAGGAACGCATACCAACCGAGATGCTATAGGAACGAAGGTAACGATTCGCGCAGAAGGGCGAACCCAAACACGGTGGGTGCGAGGCGCATCAAGTTACTGTTCTCAAAGCGATCGACGTCTGCTGTTTGGCGTCGGAACCGCTAAGACGGTGCAGGATGTAGAGATTTGCTGGCTATCAGGTGCACAACAGCACTTAGGGCCTTTAGAAGTAGACAGGTACTATTCGATTAAAGAGGGATGCCCATCACGAGCAGAGGTAGTATCTATTAAGAGTTTCTAACAAATCCATATTAAGAAAGGGATTATACAAAATGAAGAAAAAGCTGTTAGGTGTTCTGTCAAAGCGGATTCCGCCGTGGGTCATTCTTGTTCTGGTCATCGTTGTCGGAGGCTATTTTCTTGTTGCGCACTTAGTGAAAGTTTATGCCGAGCGCAACGCTGCTGAACGCGAGATAGCCTTAGAAAGGCCGGAGATTGACGCATGTAAGCAACGGCTCCTTCTCTTCTACAATGCCTGGAAGCGGTATCGCGCCGATCACAAAGGGGCTGAACCCCCTTCCCTGGAGGCTCTCATTCCAAAGTATATTCCCGACCCGAATCTACTTGTGTGCCCAACGGTTGCGAGATGGGCTAAGAAGGGGGTGCATTTTACCGTAGGAACCGTGGCTATTGGGCGGAGGGTCTATCCCGTGAGCTATGGTTTTCGGTGGCTGGCTAGTAGTATGAATGCTTACGATATCAAAAAGGAGGGCGATAACGCTCCTCTCGTCGTCTGTTATTCTCATGAGGAGGGAGTGTACTGGGCTGCATATCATCGTCCACCCCCTGTCGGTGCTTTCAATCAGGCACAAAGAGACCGTTGGGTCGCTCCGGTGCGTCACACCTATGCGCTTGTTATCCGCCGCAACGGCAAAATAGATACACTAAGTCCCGATGATGAATAAGACTAAATGGGTTCAGGATATTCAGGCAGCAGGGGAGGCAGCGGCGAGCCACACTCCGGGCAAAAGCGAAAGGAGACGTTGGAAACAGAGTGCCCGCATTGTTCGCAGACCCGTTCGCTCGCTTTTTTACGCGCATACGGGTATTCCCCTCGGAGGAGCCTCTGATATTCGCGACTGCGACTCCAATCGAGCACCTCGCGGGCACGCACAGCCGGGAAGGGTTCAGGATTAAAACGGAGCATCTTGAATTTGTAGTAGAGGCCGAGGAAATCATCTTCCATATCGTCGAACAGATCGGCCTGACGTACGAATTCAGCGGAATCGAGGTCGTCGGTCAGTTTTTGGGTACCGGCAACTCGTTTTAAGATGGCATTGACGCAGATTTCGGGGTCTTGGACAACGAGTAAGCCGGCTCTGTCGGCCGATAGTTCAGACTTGCGGAACCAGGCGAAGAGCGTATAGAGGAGGGTGCGAACGAGGAGCTCCCCAGGAATATTGAGGTAGGGGCTATTCGCTGCAAGCAGGCTGGCCAAAACGAGCGCCATCGTTCGGTAGAGCATATGATCGGATTTGATGTGGCCAATTTCCCTTCCGATGACGAAGAGACGTTCGGTGTCGCTGAGAAGGTCAACGAGGCTAGACGAGATAACAACGATATGCCGCTGCATGCCTAGGGCGTAGGATACGGGGTAGGGGTGTTGAATGAGGTAGAACTCCGGTTCGCGCACATCGAGGATGCTACAGGCTTCACGCAGATCGTTATAGAGACGAGAGCACTGTTTGGGGGAGATGCGAAGGCTATCAGCTGTAAAAAACAGCCTGGCATAGCGCTCGAACCCGATATCAGAAAGCCAACGAAAAAGGCGGTCTAGTCCTGGCGTGGCCCGCAAAGCTTCGAGTGCTGCGCGGTCTGCCGGATGTTCATAGGCTGTGCTTGAAAGACCAGGAAAGCGTAATCGCGCTGGTAAAACCGTGTTCGGTGTTGTGCTCATCGTGGGTTCTCCTCAAGATATTCTATTCACCGGGTTGGGACGGCTCTTGACTGTCTGTGGGGGAAGGGGCGACCTCGTCTGAGGCGATCATTGGGGAGCTTGGCCGACCGCAGTAGGGACAGAAGCGGTAGGGCTGATCTAGTTTTTCACCACAGGCGACGCAGGCATGCCATAGAGGCGGCTCTTCGTGGCGTTGTTGGGCGCTAAAGGCTTGAAAGACTTTGGCCAGCGATTGCGCCTCTTTTACATTAAAGAAGCCCCACACGCGAAAACGCAGGCAAAGGTTGTCGGCAATTTGTACGGTAAGCCGTCCTGCAGGGGTACCTCCAAAGGTTTCGCTTTTAACAAACTGTATGTGAAGAATATCCGTTAGGGGATAGCGATGGGGCGAAAGCTTAGAAGGTTTTCCATCGGCGATGTTGACGTGTTGGATGAGCAGATTCTGATCGGTAAGTCCCACATTCACGAGGGCGGCAAAAAGGGCTTCAGGGCATACGTAGAGTTTTCCCCTCAATCCCCCTGCGATCCAGGCTCTCGTGTAGCCGAGAAGATGTTCCTCAGGAGCGAGCAAAGATTGCAGGCCTTCAATGAGAGAGGCGATTTCTATAGGCTCTTCGTTTCGGGAGGCACGTGCTTCATAAGCGTAGCGTGCTCGGCGGCCTCGCTTTCTCATAGCAGTTCCCTTCTTCATTCTGTTTCTATAGCATACCGTACGGAGAGGGTACGGACGAGGTTTCAGCGTTTTTGTTTTGGACGCTCACGGTGCAGATATAGCAGGCCATATTTTAGTCAGCTGCTTTAGTTCCGGCTGATGGGGCTGCAGCTGTAGGCTGCGTTGTGCGGCTAGTTGGGCCTCCGTCCAATTATGATGGGAGGCGTAGAGAAGTGCCAAACGATTCCAGAGGAGGGCGCTATTAGGTTGACGCCCGATGCGCATTAGCAGCTGCGAAAGTTTTAAGCGAAATTGGCTCTCCTTGTAGAACCGCTCTAAGGTCGCTTTTGATTCGGAAGGTTTTCCCTCTAATGCCAGAGTTCGACCCAGTGCGAAGAGGGCTTGAGTATCGTTGGGATTTAATTGAAGGGCATGACGAAATGCCTGTTCGGCATCGGGCAGTTTGTTCGTGAGAAGATATAGCTGCCCGAGCTGATAGGAGGCAGCGTAGGCCGTCTTCGGGTCGTTCAATCGCTCAATAGCTGCTTTAAGCAGCCTTATCGCTGTCTCTTGTTGAGTAGGAGACGTAGATGAGATAGCAAGGAGCGTGCCTTCTGCAGCTAGGACTTCTGGATTGTGTGGGGAAAGGTGGTGAGCTTTTTGAAGCACGGTTTTGGCCTCTGTGAAACGCCCCATCTGCTGAAGGATGGTAGCGAGGTTAAGAAGATACGAGAGACGGTTAGTGGACAACGCCACAGCCTTTTGGGCAGCGGAGAGAGCGTGCTGGAGATCGCCCTGTTGGAAAAGCGCTTTTGAGAGACCATACTGGGCTTCTGCGTCGTGTGGATTCAGCGATAGAGCATGTCGAAATGCATCTATGGCTTTTATCCGGTCGCCGGTTTGTAAATAGAGATCGGCAAGAGTTGACCATGCGGCCGAGGAGCGAGGCAGCGCTTGTGTCATCTGTGTGGCAAGAGCAAAGGCGTTGCTCATGTCGCGAGTCCGTTGTGCACAACGAACTGCACCAAGCCATGCGGTTTTGTTGGCCGACTGCAGTTGGGTAGCATGGATATAGTCTTGAAGGGCCTCCTCATAATGCCCTTCGATCTCCATGCGGGCGGCAAGCTCTACGAAAGCATCAGGATCGTTTTCATGACGAATGGTGTAGCGGAGAAGCGAAGGGAGCGAAAGATGATGAAGCCAAAATCGGTGTCCGAAATCGGAGAAGAACAACAGGGTAGCTAACCCTCCAAGTCCGATTAGAATGATGGCAAAAGCAAATAGCGCACGTTTCATCAAACGTTTAGGCGCGGAGACTGTCGCCTAAAGACGACAGAGGAAACGCGCGACAAACCTCCTTTCGTTCGATGGATAGTTAGCGAATAATTGGATATACTGATGTATACGCGAAAAAGACAACCGGAATGCGACTGACCGTCCAACTCAAACTGCTGCCCACACCGCAACAAGCCGACGCACTCCGACGCACCCTTGAGACGGCTAATGCCGTCTGCAACGCTATCAGTCAAGTCGCCTGGAAAACACAGACCTTTCGGCAGTTTCCCCTCCACCGGCTGACTTATCGTTCCGTGAGGAAAACCTTCCCTCTGTCGGCTCAGGTGGTCGTGCGCTGTATCGCCAAAGTTGCCGAGGCCTATCAACACGACACAAACACCAAGCCTGTCTTTAAACCTCACGGCTCCGTTGCCTATGATGACCGTATTCTCTCGTTTGCTCTCTCCGACGCCCTTGTCTCGATTTGGACACTTGAGGGCAGACAGACCATCCCCTTCATATGTGGTGACAGGCAGCAGATGTTGCTTGCCTACCGACGAGGAGAAACCGACCTGGTGTTCTCCAACGGCTCCTGGTACCTTTATGCCTCCTGCGAAGTCCAAACTCCCCAACCTTTTGAGGCTGAGGGTGTGCTTGGTGTTGACCTGGGCGTCACCAACATCGCCACCGATAGCGATGGAGAAGTTTATTCCGGCAAAGCGATGAAGAACGTTCGTCACAGGCATCGGCGCTTGCGTCAGAAACTGCAACGCAAGGGGACGTTGGGTGCCCGGCGTCGTTTGAAAAAGCTGTCCGGCAAGGAACGTCGGTTCGCTACTTACGTTAACCATTGTCTTTCCAAACGGATGGTTGCGAAGGCCGAATGCACGAAGCGTGCGATTGCGTTGGAAGACCTCACCCATATTCGCACGCGGATGAAGGCTTGCCGGTCTCAGCGCGCAACCCTCCACTCTTGGTCTTTTGCTCAGCTTCAAGGCCGACGCCCTTCCCCTCGTGCATTTATCGCCTATAAGGCTGTGTTGAAAGGGGTTCCTGTCCACTAGTTGACCCTCGTAATACCTCTCGCACTTGTCCGAACTGTGGGCATTGTGCGAAAGAGAACCGTAGAACACAGTCTTCGTTTGTGTGCACATCCTGCGGCTCCGAAGGCCTCTCAGCTTCGCTTTCGAGGTGACATTCCTGGCGGATGGGATTGCGGCGGGCAATATTGTCTGTTGGGCCGCCGTAAACCGGCCGTACTGCCGGATACCGATGTTGCCTCAAGTGGCCATCGGTAGCACCAGAGCAAAGCTGCTGTCTTTAGGCAGCGGTAGTTTACTCTTCCAAACCGGTATCTTCTCGAATCGTGATATAGCGATTAAACCTGGATATAGAAATATTGTCTACTTTCCCGCTGGGCCAGTGGACGGAGAGCTTCACCGGCGTCCCATTGTGAGTGCCTAACCCAAAAAGGACTCGTGGATCGCATGCGCTAAGATAGCTTCTGCCGGTTTGAACCTCGCGCATTTGTCTTGTGCCACCCGCTTCCAGATAGAGACGTGTTCCAATAGCGTCACGATTGCTTTTGGTTCCAACCAGCTTAAGTCCTAACCAGCGATTCGACGTAGGTGTTTCATTATGCAGCAGAAGAGCATGGCCTTCCAGGTTGACCACTAAGGCATCGGGTTTGCCATCGTTGTCGTAATCTCCTATGGCAAGGCCGCGCCCTACAATAGGTTGCAAGAAAGCAGGACCTACTTCGCTGGAGATATCACAGAAGGTGCCATCATGGCGATTTTGAAAAGCTTGCATGGTTTGCCGATAGGTTGCCGGGGGATGAAACTGATAGATTGTATCTTGCACATGTCCGTTGGTGAAGAGAAGGTCAAGCCACCCGTCGAGGTCGAAGTCGGCCCATGCCGCTCCAAAGGCAAGGCGTTGGGTGGTATCTGCAAGGCCGGCAGCGTAACTTACGAATTTAAACAGCCCATTGCCTTCATTGTGATAGAGAGCACGGGGCTGATCCTGGAATGTGGCTACAATCAGATCGAGATAGCCATCGTTATCATAGTCGCCCCAATCTACGCCCATACCCGCCTGAGGATTTCCGTTGGCATCGTAAGCGGTTCCGGAGAGCAATCCCACGTTTTCAAAGCCGGTATGACGATTATGCCAGAGGTCGGCAGCGAGGCCGTCGTTAGCAACATAGAGGTCCTGCCAACCATCGTTATCATAATCTGCGGCTGCTACGCCAAGATTGTTGCCATGGCCTTTATCAAAGCCCCACCTTCGTGTGACATCGGTAAATTTATTATCATGGTTGTATCGAAACACGCGAATAAATTGTGGATCATAGTAGAAAGGAGGGCAAGCGGCTTGAACGCTACCGTAGCGGCATGTTTGTAGGGAGTGCGGGGTAAAGGTGACGTAGTGTCCGACGACTAATTCAAGCACTCCATCTCGATCCAGATCGGTGAAGGTTGCGCTTGTCGCCCAGTCGTAAGGGCTGGCCGCTTCTAGCCCTGATCCATGGGTTGCGTCTTCAAAATAGCCTTCATGGTTATGTAAGAGCACGTTGCGACCGTAGCCTGTTAAGAAGACGTCTGGCCAGCCGTCGTTATCATAGTCGCCTACGGCAACTCCCATGAACATTCCTTCCATGGTAAGGCCAGCTTCTTTTGTACATTCTCTAAAAGTGCCGTTCCTATTGTTTTGATAGAGGGCGCAGTGGGGTTGACCAACAAGGAGAACATCGAGAAAGCCATCATTATCAAAATCGAGAAAGGCACAGCCACATCCGGCGGTGTCTAGAATATTCAAGGGCGAACGTTCATGATGGCTTAGTTGAAAGTGAATACCGACATCGCGGGCACGGTCGAGTAGACGGAAAGGGGGTTGCTGGGATGTTTGCCTAAATGGGTCGGTGAATGGGCGAGAGGGTCGGCAACTCGACACGAGTGAACAGAGGGTAGAGCACAGGCCGTATTTCAGCAGGCTACGGCGAGATGGCTTATGTCGAGCAAGTTGCTTTATCAATTGCGATATATTCATGTGGTTATGAGTGGCCATTTTCACGGTTCAAGGGAAAGCGATAGAGCGTGAATTTGGGCTGCCCATAGAGCGCGCTATGAGACCAATTAAACCAGTTGGTATGATTGGTGCATTGAACAAAATAGCAGTTGGGACCTTGGAAAAGGAGTTGGCTCGTTGTATGCGTATTGATTTGGAAAAGTAGTTCAAAACTGGCAGGTTGGGGCATATAGCGCCATATACGTGTCGCACCTAGTGTGTTAGATTGAGCCATGTAAAGGTCGGAGCCGTAAACGTAGAGCTGTAGAGGGGCATTGCCAACAGCCGGTAACTCCTCCAGTACATGTATCGGTTTGCCGGACAGATTCGTATAGACGATGCGATAATGATCGGGAAAGGTAGAGTTGTTCCACAGTGCAAATATATTTTGAACCCAATAAAAGTTGCCTTGGTATACCACAGGGGGGTATTGGCTATTGTAGTTATCAATTTGTCCTATGGCTTTCCCCTTGTGATCAAAAAGACAAAGGGTGTTACGAAAAATAGGGATACGGCTTGCAGTACGTTGAATAACCGTTCGAGTTTGGTGAGTAGGCCATTCCTGTAAAATGCAGATGTAGGGCGACAAGCAAAATATCTGGCGAGCATTTGGAATATTTTGTACCAATTCATCCACTTTCCGGCTGGGCAGGTTCATACGCATGAGAGCGAATCGATGTTTTGCAGCGGGTGCTTGTGATGTTAACCAATAGATGGCATGGTCAGTTGCTGCGACAGGATAAAGCTGTTCATGGCTTAAGGAGATAATCGGATTAAAATTCGATAGTAGTAATTCTATTTTACCATTTTGAAGCGAGATCGCGATGATTTTTGCGGACGGACAAGTAGGCGTTGTTGCGGGGAAGTGGAGCGCATACAGCATGTTATTTCCAGAATATATTGGGGTAACATTGCCCTGTAGTGTCGCGAGTGTTTGGAGCTTAGACTGTTTCAATGTGAGACAATGGATAAGAAACTTACCTGGGCTACTTAGGTCGGCAGTATAGACGGCACTGGGCAGCACCGCTAGGACCAAACTATCTGGTAGATTTGTAACGGCTTGTAACGGTGTCTGCCGAGCAGCTTTTCTGATGATTAGAAAAAGCAGAACTACTGTGCTCAAGACGAGAACACCGTGAGAGAGGGAACGATGGCTCTCCTTCATCTCTGTCCTCGTTGGTGGGTGTATACTCGGGGATCGGGTCGGATGGCATCTCCCTCACGCAGCCAATAGAAGCGGTCTACCGCTAGGGGGCCGTGAATAATCTGACGCTGGCCACTGAGCCATCGGATTTCAATTGTTTCTACTCTGGTCGCGGCGCCTAGTCCAAAGAAAAGACGTTTATCGCTGCTTGAAGCGTAGCTGCTACTAAGACGACATTCGGCAAAATAGCGTTTGCCTGAGGCGGTTACCCACACCAGCGAGCCGGCTCCATCTCGATTCGTGCGTGTGCCCTCCAGCCGCAATGTAATCCAGTGATTCGTGTCTTTGCTTTCGTTGTGAAAGAGCTGGGCAGGAGCATTGTGGTTATTTACCAAGATGTCTAACTTGCCATCGTTATCATAGTCGCCCACGGCGAGACCACGAGTGACCATTGGAACGTCGAGATCGTCTACTCCCTGAGTGACGAGCTCGAACGTTCCATTCCCTAAATTATGAAATAGTTGTTTAGGTTCGGCATAGGTAACCCCGGGCGCACGATCGGCAATGAGAGGGTCAATATGACCATTGCCTACTATTAAGTCTTTCCATCCATCGCGGTCATAATCAATGAACTCGACGCCAAAAGCAAGGGTGTTGAGGGTTGCCGATCCAATGCCGGATTGATAGGTTGCATCCTCGAAATAGCCCAAAGAAGTGGCACGATATACCGAATTGGGTTGGCCGGAAAAATTGGTAACAACGAGACTCTCCCAGCCTTCATTCGTGTAATCTCCCACAGCAATGCCCATGCCGGACAGAATGCGTCCATCCGTTCCTGCAGCTACCCCTGCTTGTAGGGCGACATTGCGGAAACGGCCGTTTCCTTCATTGTGAAGGAGAACGTTCGGCATGAGATCGTTAGCGATATAGATATCTTCCCGTCCGTCGTGATCGTAGTCTAGCCAAACGACACCAAGCCCTCGGCATTGAAGTGCATCGAGACCGGCTTGCTTGGTTACATCGGTAAAAGTGCCATCCCCGTTATTGTGATATAGCGTGGGTGTTTCTGTGGTATAGACCTCAGGAGAGCAGTAATCACGGCGACCCTTATCGTCTTTGCAGACAATATCGGTAGAGGGGGTCCAAGGCACATAATGAAGCACGATAAGGTCAAGATTGCCATCATTATCGTAGTCACCGAAGGCTGCGGAGGTGGCCCAGCGATTTTTACCGCGTTCACCTACACCGGCGCGTTCCGTGACATCCTGGAAACCTCCTTTGCGATTGTTTTGCAGCAGAAAGCATCCATTGTAGCCGGTGATGAAGATATCTGGATAGCCGTCGTTATCGAAGTCTCCTACGGCAACGCCCTGAGCATAGCCTTGGTCAAAATCAAGCCCGGCCTCTAAGCTAACATCGGTAAAGGTTCCATCTCCGTTGTTGCGATAGAGGGCACAGCGAGGTCGTGGCCCTGAGCTGGACTGTCCAGGTGGTGTGCCCGACTGTACTAGGAAGATGTCAAGAAGTCCGTCGTTGTTATAGTCCAAAAAGGCGCAGCCGCCAGGGGTTGTCTCAATAAAGGCGAATTTTCCACGGGCCCCGTTGGTTTCGATAAAATGTATGCCGACCTGCGACGCAACATTCCGAAAGAGTAGGTTCTGTTTAACCGGGCGCACTGGATCGCTGTCGGAGAGAGGATGTTGATCGTTTAAAGAGAGCGTTCGGCAGCCGGTGAGAGTAGCAAGAAGGCCGAGAAAAAGATCGCGACGGCTAAGTATGTGCTTCATAAGGAAGTACCTGAATAGGCCTGCGTTTTGCGTTGCAGGGATAGGGCTTGGGAAAGGGCCTTTTGAATTTCAGGATCATGTGGTTTCAAATTATCGGCTGTACGGAGAAAGAGCAGTGCCGCCTTTGGCTCGTTGCGTTGAATTTCGAGACGGCCCAGCTGAAGGAGGAGAGGCACATTTTGCCGATCGGTAGAGTAGCGTCGTAGCAGGGAGGTCTCTTCTGCTTGTAACATGCTTTCACGCTGATATTCAGCGAGGGTTGTCTTGGCATCCTTTTTATCACCCAGCATGAGCTGGGCTTGTGCGAGGGTGTAGAGGGCGGCGATGTAATGGGGCTTTTCCCGAATCGCTTTTTGGAGGTAGGGAAGAGCCACCTTTAGACGATGTTCGTTAAAATAGAGACGGCCGAGTTCAAAGTTCGCTTCGGGGTAGTAAGGGTTCAAGAGCAATGCCTTCAGGAGATACTGTTCGGCCTGTTGTTGGCTTGAAGGGGCCGCAGAGCGGCGCGCATAGATATAGCCTAACCAGTAATAAGGTTCGGGATGTACTTTGGTCAGTTGCAAAATATGCAGCAGCACCTGTTGAGCTTGATTATAGTCGCCTGTGAGTGCTAAAACTTTGGCGTAAGTGAGTTGTATCTGTGGGTCGTTGGAATAGGCCCGCGAGGCGACATGAAGGTGTTGAATGGCAGATAGCGCATCATTACGCTTTGCGGCCAAGATGCCGAGGCACAGATGGGCACGTGGGCAGTTGGGGTCTAATTTTAGCTCATGCTGCGCGTCGCGCTCTGCCGACACCTCCAGGCCGACGAGGGCTTCTGCTTCGGCAAGGCGACACCAAGCATGTTTTGCTGTGGGCATAAGCTCAAGGTATTTATGCCAAAAATCTATAGCTACAAGATTATTATTTTCGCGCATAGCCATTTCCGCTAAAGCACGATAGGGGGGTGGATAGCGAGGATCTCGACGAATCGCGACTAGGTAAGCCCGTTGTGCCTGTGGCATCATCCCGATCTCTTCGAGGTTGCGGCCTCGTTGATATTCAAACGCAGCAGATGAAGGTCGTAATTCAAGCCATATGCCAAACAATAAACCCACCATGCCCGCTATAAGCAGAATATAGCGGGCATGGATAACGAATTTATGCGGCATAGATGCCGTACGCATCGCAACTACTTATAGAGTGGGCAAAGATTAGCATCGGTATCGCCCGTTTGTTGACCCCAGTCACCCGAGGCGATTTCGCGCCCGAAACTATTATACTGAGGTCCACCTGCGGGGCCTTTGGGTAGAAAGACAGCTGCAAACTTCTCCGCCTTTACATGCCCATCGAAGAATGCCCAGTTGCCCATACCGCCATTCGGCTTTACTTGTGTCGGATCGTTGCTCCCAGGATTGATTGAACCGCGATGCTGGAAGAAGCCTGTGCCCCACTGGCAAGCAGGAGGGTTATTGATATGGGCGACCCAGTCACCGAGGTCATTATCTTGCCAGAGCGATTCGAGCATCATGACTTCTTCGGCGGGATGGTCCAGGGAAGCCATTTTGGGTCCAGTTTGATCGTATATCAGAACTCCATTGGAGGCATAGGAGGTCATGAAGTTCTTGTCGTTTTCCTCGGTAGGAATATTACGATTCGGATTCGATGGGCACTGCCATATCTGATAGTTTTTAATGTAGGGGAAGGTGACCGTTTTGTAGCCGATAATATGGCCATTAACCGGATCTCCATCTACATTACCGGGCAGACGAACGATGCGGCTGCCGGGAAACGTCTCATCGTAGTCCTGTGCGTACATCTCCATGCCCAAGGCGATCTGCTTGAGGTTGGATAGACAGGTTGCTATACGGGCCGACTCACGGGCCTGTGCAAACACAGGAAACAGGATGGCTGCCAAAATCGCTATAATAGCGATGACGACAAGCAGCTCTATGAGTGTAAATGCAGACGATTTTCTTAACACTTTTAAACCTCCTTCTAGAAATTAAGCGTTGTATTTAAATGTGTTGTAAATCTCTTCATCCTAACGAGAGAAGCCTCATGACAAAGATTTTCTTATTGACCACCTCCTCCCATATGCGCATAAGGTGAATTCGAGATGGAGGCACTATTTCCGTTCTCCATCATCTGATAAGTTGAACGTGCTTGAGGGGGCAGCTGCGGTTTTTGGGGTTTTTGCCACATGAAACTACTCCAGCGGATGCCCCAGTAGGCAAGCAGAAGAGCTATGACAAGGAACGCTATAGCGAAACCCAACCTCTTCTTCTGTACTTCATCCATAGCCTGCTTTCTCCTTTGACGAATTAAATGTATATGTCTAGATAGCTTTTATTTTGTGTCCTGACCGTGGGGGGAGGAGACCTCATTATTTAGAGAAGATGACCTCTTCTCTTTAGGAACTTTGGTAGGGGATACAGAAGCTTTCTGTTTTGGCGAAGAGGCGGATTGCTGTTGTGGTGAAGGGCCTGGACGTGCCGAATTATGGAGCGGAATTCCGCCTAAGGGGGCTTCTGTGGCCCGATAAAGTATGAGTGCAGCGACACCAATTGCAATAATAACGATAACGATGGCTAGTAGCGGATTCACCTGTGTTTTCATTTGTGTGAATCTCCCGAAGTTAAAGAGCGAAGACGTGCTTGGTAGAGTTGTGCAGTTTCATGATCACCAGCATCCTGGTATATCTCGACTGCAGCTTTCAGGGCTAGCGGATTTGTCGGTGCTGTTTGTAGTACGGAGTTCATGATCGTAACTGCCTTTTTATGATTCCCCATCTCCGCCTCAGTTTGGGCTAAGGCGATAGCGGTGGCAATATCGTTAGGCCGTGCTACCACGCGCTTGAGAAGCGTGTTGTAGCGAGCCGTAAGGTTACTTATACGCAGATATTGTTGAAGCATAGCGCTTGCCTTTGAACGGTCGCCAAGGTTGCGGTAGGCAGTGGCGAGGTTATAGGCACATTCCGCAGAGTGATCGCCTTGGAGCCAAGCCTTATGGAGCACAGCGATCGCTTTTTGGTTATTCCCACTTAGGAGATAGAGACGTCCCAGTTCCTCTTGAGCGTCGGTACGAGATGGATCGAGTTGTTGGAGTTTTTCAAAGGCTTGGATGGCCGTTTGAAGGTTCGATGGAGTCGGTGATCGACGAGCATAGTCCCACCCAAGCACGTAATAGGCTGTCGGATAGTTAGGATTGCGTTTAATAACGCCGCGAATAGTGCTTGCTGCACCGTCGAGATCGGCATCATCGAGCTGGGCTTGCGCTAAAGAGGTCGCGATCTTTACATCGTTTGGTGCCAATGCTGCGGCTCGACTCAGCTCTGAAATTGCCTCTTTGTGATCCTGTTGATTGCCGTAGGCGATGCCGAGTAGAGCATGCGCTCGTGGGCAATCGGGTTCCACGCTCACCGCTTTGCGAGCGGTTTCGAACAACTTCTGTTCCTGTCCGGTTAGCGCGTAGGCCTCGGCAAGATAGCAGAGTACATGGGGCGTGGTAGGGGCAAGGGCGTAAAGATGACTTAAGAGAGGGATGGCTTGTTCAGGATGCCCCGTTTGGAGGTAGAGGTGGGATAAGAGTTGATAGGCTTCGGGGCGCATTGGATTTTGGATAAGAGCCTGTAACCAGGCATGTTCCGCGTCGGCTAGACGCTGTTGATGCAATGCGTCGATCCCACTGTTGATGGTCTTAAAGTAGCGCCGGTTAGCGAGGTAACCAGTTTCTAAGCGAATCGCTGCAAGGAGCAGGATAAGAAAACCTCCTACGAGCAGCGCTCTTGTCGCCGGTGTGGGCGCTTTTCTATGTCCTAACCGAATCGAGACCATCTCAAAATTTCGCTCTCGGCGGAAGTATGCCTGTATGGACACTCAAACGGATTCGTATCTTTTTCTATATGTCAATATTATAACCTACCTTCCTTTAATTTGTCAACTGTAGCCCATAGAAAGCGGCGCAGAAGAAAGAAAATCATTTGCTCTGGCTGGTGATAGTCTAGACGTTCTCTGGATAAAGAACCCTTGTCCAGAATGAATAGTTAGCGATACTGGTGGCTCTGGACAGGGTTCCTGTGGCAAGAGCGTATTTCACTGTAGCCGAATAGTCACATGCGCGCCGGGCTTTGCCAGCGTAAACTTGGTGGTTTGAACCTTGCCGTTTGCCGTAACGGTAACTGTGTAGTCGCCCAAGAAGCCGCGTGTAGTGCAGAGGCCTTTGGCATTCGTTTGAAGCTGCTCATCGGTCCACCAACGATGAAACACCATATCCTCCCAAGCCTTACCAACCGGACGCAGCTGCCAATCTCTGGAGAAGAGGGCTGCTTGAGGAATCCAATGGGCTCCTGCCCAAAAGCCCCACATCACTATTCCAGAGACGGCCGGATGGCTGAAGGCCGCAGTGAGAAAGTCGCGCATGTACTGCGCTTGAACCTGCGGATTGGGGAGGTTGATGTCTAACTCGGTAACCTCGATGGGCAGACCGAACTTGGCAAAGCGGTCAAGAATTTGCAGGATGCGAGTTGGCGGTGTAAGGGGAGTGCCAAAATGGCACTGCACTCCAATCCCCTGGAGGGGAGCATGGTGATCGAGCAGATATTGAATGATCTCTGCATAGCGGTTCTGATGGTTAATGTCAGTCCCTCCGGCAGCTAGGATGTTGTAGTCGTTGACGAACAGACGCGTAGTTGGATCTACCTCATGGGCAAGTTGATACCAATGCACAACGGCATCTAGGCCACCAAGGGCATCGTAAACCTCATGGTTGTCTACCGGCTCGTTCACTACATCCCACTCAACGCATTGGCCTTTGAGGGCACCTAACTCGTCGCGGATATGGTCGTCTATGGCTTGGGCAAGCGCTTTTGGATCGTCTCGGAGTGCGGTCACCGAAGGGGGCATCCAGCGCCATGTGGGCCAAACGAGATTGTGGCCACGTACCGCGATATGATGGTCGTTCAGCCACTGAACCGCCTTGGGGCCGGTCTGACGGTCGAATGCCCACCACTGCCATTTCAGTTGGTTTTCTATGGTGGCGCGATTGAAGAGCTTGAGGATCAGCTGCCGATACTTCTCGTCGTCCGGGGTATTGCCTAAAAGGTCTACGGCATTAACGGCGCTGCCGAACGGAAAGGCATGTCGTAGCATGGCAACATGTACATGGGCACCGGATATGGGCTTGCCGGCGGAATCGAGCACCTCTATGGTGATGGGCGCCATGCGGATTTGGCGAATGCGGGCCTCGGCCTCTTTACGCCAAGCGGCGTTTGGCTCATCCCCCTCGTAATGAATAGGGGTGGTAGGGAGTTCGTCTATGGAGACGTGGGAGCCGTAATCGAGCAGTTCAATGCCGCCAATAAGGATCGTTTGCGGATCGTAGCCAAGGCGGAAACAGACGCGCGCTTCTCCTGGAGCATAGTCCTCTACGGCCTGGAAAGGAAGGGTGAACTTTTGCCATTGTTCTCCACAATGGACCTCAAACTCTGCCGACTTTGTATAGGGAGCGCCAGCTCTCTCAAAGACGAACTCGGTTCGAGCTTTGCGTGCATTGAGAGAACGGGCGTAAAAGATGCCCAACAGAACATCCCCTTTATGCACAGGGGCGACGGTGGGGATGACGATTTGGGCGTCCCAAGGGTTTTGGGGTTTTGACAGGGTGTGCAGTTCTATGGCTTCGGTGAAGGGTTGCTTTTGCACTGAAACCACTTTCCCTTGAAGCGTGTTCAGCACACTGTTGAGCCAAGCAAGCTGTGGTGCGCCTTCCGGTAGAACGGGCGTAGAAGGCGGGAGGCCTGCGTCCGCGTGCATAACGAATGCGCCGAACAGCAGGGCAAGAGCGATTTCGAGTATTGTACGCATTGTGTTTAAATATCTCCTTTCTTTTTCCATCCTCTCTGTGCCTCAACGGCCAGCAGCAGCGCGACGCCAACGAAGAACCATCCTACGCGGTCTTCCATGCCCATAAGGCGCACGCCGCTTAGCAACACGGTGATGACCGCGACGCCGAGTGCGGTACCGAGTATGGTGGCTTGACCGCCTGTGATCGCAGTGCCGCCAAGAACGACAGCCGTAATAGCCTGTAGTTCCAGGTATTGGCCGGCATCAGGAGTGGCTGTAGCTTTTAGGGCTGTATCAATGATGGCGGCCAAACCGACGCATAGGCCACTAAGCATGTAGACCAAAAGCTCGATGTGCGCTGTGGGAACGCCGGAGAGATAGGTAGCCCGACGGTTGCCTCCGAGAGCGAGGACGCTGCGGCCAAAAGAGGTGCGCCGCAGAAGAACCCAGCAGAAAACGATGCCGATAACGCTAACCCACAAGAGAACCGGTAGGCTGGCAAAGAGCGTGTTATCGAACAGTTCGTTTAGGGAGAGAGGGATCGCGGAAATGCTCCCACCATCGTAGACCATCGTAGCTCCGGCACGCGCAGCGGCATAGCTGGCCAAAGTAACGAGGATAGACGGCATGCGGGCACGCCCGATGAGCACACCGTGCAAGGCTCCTACGAGCAAGCCCACGCCCAATGCAGCAAGGCACGCGGTGAGGGGCGAGCCGCCATGGATCAGCACGATGCCCAATACCATGCCGCTGAGGCCAAGCAGGGAACCCACAGAGAGGTCAATTCCCCCTGTGGCGATGACAAAAGTCATTCCCAGAGAGACCAACATCAGCTCGGCAGACTGTTTGGTGAGGAGACGTATATTGGCCCATGTTGCGAAGTCGGGTGCTCTCCAACTGAAGAACGCGATAATGAGCGCAAGGACGAGAGCCACTCCGGCTTCTGGCGGGAGAGAGCGCGCTTTAGACATCAGACCGTCTCCTCCTGCAGGTTCGTATTGGCGCGTCGTAGTCGTTCCAAAATAGCGGTCAGGAGGATGACACCGCCGGTGATGACTCCATACTGACTTACCGGGCGCCCAGTAAGCACGAACGCATCGCGTAACAAGGCAAGGAGCACGGCTCCTAGAGCAGCACCAATAATCGAGCCTTCTCCACCGGTAATACGGGTTCCTCCAACGACACAGGCTGCGATGGCGTCGAGTTCGGTGCCCTGTCCTACACTGGCTTGGGTGGTATTGTTGAAGGCCATGACGATGAGGCCGGCAAGACCGGCACAAAGCCCGCAAAGCAGGTAGGCGCGTCGTTTAACCTTCTCTATGGGTACGGCAGAGAGCCTAGCGGCCATCTCATTGCCACCGACGGAGAGAAGCCAGCGCCCAAAGGTGGCTCGTTGAACGAGGAAAGTAAAGAGCAGGGTAACCGCTATAAGTAGTAGCACGGGAACCCAACTGGAGCCTATGCGATTGAAGGCGTGGGGAAAGGGGCCGTAACTATGATCTCGGGTAAGAATGCCGGCTCCATGGCGGAAGATAAGAAATGTGGCCAACGTGGCGAGAATCGGTGGCATGCGCCGCCAAGTAATCAACATGCCGTTGAACCAGCCGGCACAGGCACCGGCGAAGAGGCCGACAGCAGCGGCTATCGGCCATGGCCAGCCCAACATGAGGACGGTAGCGGCAGCACAGCTGGCCAGAGCTAACGTAGAGCCGACGGAGATATCAAGCCCGGCGGTAAAGAGAGGCAATGCCTCGCCGCAAGCGAGGATGCCGATGTAGGCGGCGCTCTCACCTAGGGCTGTTAGGTTGCTTTCCGTACGAAAAGCGGGCACAAAAATGCCCATGATAAGTGTGGTAATAAGCAGCAGGAGAAGAACAGGAAGCTCCCGCGGAGCTTTCCGTGTGATAGGCATAGGCATCCTACTTAAGTTCTGTTTGCCATATTGTAACGTATTCTCATCGAATTGTCTAGAGGGCGCAATCCCATCTGTCTTGTTTGGAAGTCGTAGCTGCTGTGATCTAGAGAAAAGCAGGCTACGCGCCGATAATAGTTTGGGAAGGTGCATGTGTGATGACAAAAGGAGCTGCGTTCCAATAACCTCTCGTTCTCGCTCTACGCCACACAGCACGTTCCACATAAAGAAGAAATCGATCCGCTAGGGGCACGCTTCCGTGGCAGAAATTCTATCTCAAGAAGAGATTGAGGCGCTGTTAGCCTCGTTGTCAAGCGATGGCACGGAGACCACATCGCCTGCTGCAAGTCGAACAAGCGGTGCGAGTAGTCAGGCGAAACCTTCCTCCCCTTCGGGGCCGCTAAGACGCGATCAACGTGGACCGATCGCTTACGAAATCTACGATTTCCGCCGGCCCGATAAGTTCGCCAAAGACCAGTTACGCACGCTCCAGATGCTTCATGAGACATTCGCCCGTCTCTATGCCTCTTCTCTATCGGCCTATTTGCGGGTACCGGTGCATGTTGATCTCATTTCCGTGGAGCAGGTGCCTTATGAGGAGTATATACGCTCTCTCTCAAGCAGCATCATCAATGTGTTCAGCATGGCGCCGTTGGCCGGGCAAGCGATCTTAGAGGTAGAGCTGAATGTGATCCTCTGCATGATCGATCGCCTGCTTGGCGGGCCGGGCAGCGTGGTCAAAAGCTCCAGCGTGCTCACGGACATCGAGAAGGCGCTTACCGATTCGATCATCAATCGGGCGTTGAAAGACTTTCGGACGGCCTGGGAGGGCATTGCCCAGTTCAATCCGAAGCGGGAAACGATGGAGACCCAGGCGCAGTTCGTGCAGATCGTTCCACCAAACGACGTTGTCGTCTCCATTCTTTTCGAGGTTAAGGTGGGAGAACTGCGGGGTGCCATGTCCATCTGTATCCCCTATTTGCTGCTTAAGCCTATTACCGGCAAGCTTAGCGCCCAGAGATGGTTCTCAAGCAGCTTGCGAAAAAACGTTGGTCGCCATGCACCGGTTTTAGCGCAGCGCATAGCGAAAACCCATCTTACCTGTGTTGTGCGCCTTGGCAGCACCCAGATGACCGTGCAGCAGTTGCTCGATCTGAAAGAGGGGGATATCGTAACACTCAATCGCAAGCAGAACGAGGAGGTGGAGGTTCTGATCGGCGATAAGGTGAAGTTTCGTGCTCAGCCGGGAGTGCGCGGTAAAAAGCTCGCCATCCACATCACGCGTGTCGAGCCGGAGATGGATCAAGAAGCTCTGCTAACACATAAATCCACATCGTCTCGCCGCTCTTCCAAAATGAAAAATGCTGTTTAACGACTAGGGAGGTTATCTATGCCCGAACTTCTTCCAAAAGAGCTGGATACACTGAAAGAGCTTTTCTCAAATTTCTGCTCGGCCCTTGCGCTGAGTTTATCAGAGCAGATCAACCAGATGGTTGAGTGGGAACTTATTGCGTTCAACGAGATTCCAGTGCAGAGCCTGCTCAATCGAACGGAGACCGTTCTGTCTACCACGTTTAGTCTAAGTCAACCGTATGGTTCTGAAGCGATTCTTTGGTTTTCCGAGCGCGACGCCACGATCCTTTCCGATCTGGCGGCGGGGCACGAGGGAACCGAGCCAACGGCATTAGATGCCACCCAGTTAGAGCCTATCTCCACCACCTTGCGTGGAGTTGTGCGAGGGTTCGCCAACGCCATAAGTAATGTGCAAGGCGAAACCGTTGAGGTAGAGAGCTGTGCAACTTTGCTTGGGCCTTTGAACCTCCCTCCGGTATTTGCCCTAAGCGAGGGCGCCGTACAGGCTCAATTTTCCATTAACATCCCCGGCCTGGAAAGCCTTGATGCCACCCTGCTATTTACTCCAGACCTGGCCCGGGCTCTGCTCAACGTTGCCATCGAGGTGGAGGAGGGGGCTGGTGGAGAGGAAAGCGATCTCACAACCGTGGGGAGCGAGCCGGCAGGAGGCAGTGAAACCCTTGGCCTGGAGGGGCTTTCCCTACTTCCATCCTTTGACCCAAATCAAGACGAAGACCTTCCACGCGGCATCTCGCTATTACTCGACATACCGCTTGAGGTAACGGTGGAGTTAGGGCGCGTGCGCATGTTGATACGCGACGTGCTCGAGCTGGGAGCCGGATCGATTGTCGAGTTAGATCGCGTTGCCGGGGAACCGGTTGACCTGCTCGTCAACGGCAAGCTGATCGCCAAAGGCGAGGTGGTGGTTATTGAGGATAACTTCGGAATCCGCGTCACCGAGATTCTCAGTCCGGCGGAACGGGTAACAAGCTTAGGCAAAGCCAGTTAAGGAGGGCGAGATGAAGGGAAAGAGCACAGTAACTTCTGTTTTGATTTGTGTGGGCGGATGCATCGTTTTGGTATCGGGAGTGTTGGCGCAGCCCGCTCAAACCGGTGGGAAAGGCCACTCCAGCACACCGAGCAAAAGTTCGTCGGCCACGAAGACGACGGCTCATACTGGGGGGAACAACGGTGTGCCGAGCCATGCACACCCGCAAAAGGCAGTGGCCACTCCATCGCCAAAGCCTGTAGTGCGGGCTACAACCCCGGTAAAGGGAACCGATCCGCTCAGCCAGGCACGGCCCGATAGCCCTCCATTCGCGGATAAATCTGCCCGGCCTCTAGATAGCCCCATTAGCGCCATAAGCGATGGGGGGCGAATGCTGCTCTATCTTATTCCGATACTCGGGCTTATCGTGGGGGGAGTGGCGCTGGCGCGGAAGTTGCCACAAAATGGTCAAACAAGCCTCTCTTTCTCCTCCTCGCGTTTCAAGGCTACCGCAAAGGGTTCTGCATTTGGCCTCTTGTCGAGGCTGCAGGACAGCCTAAAAAACCCGGTGCGCTCTCAATCTATACGAAGTCTGAAGGTCATAGAGACCCTTGCGCTGGGAAATACGGCTCTGCACCTTGTAGAGGCGCGGGGGCGGTTGCTGCTCATTGGGGCGGCGCCCGCCGGAGTGACCCTTCTGAAGGAGTTTCAGGGGGCGAGTGAGGCGGATTTCGCATCCCATTTCCATGCGCTTGTTGAGGCGGCCGAGGTTCAAGATGTCGCTCTGCCAAACACCGAGATCGTGGACGAGTTAGATGAGCAGTTGCGCGAGGTCAGCTCTAAGTTGGCGCGTAGGGCGCGCCGATTGAGGACAGTGCGGGAAGTGGAGGCCGATATTGAGTAGGGTGCGAACATATCGAGGCTTTTATCAGAGGCTTGCCTTTTGCCTCGCCTTGGTAGGTTTTGGGCTGCTAGGATGCTTGGGGGCGCACGCGCAGACGAGTGGCGTGCCGGTGCCGCACTTGCAGGTGGGCATCGGAAGTTCTAAGAACCCGCAAGATGTTGCGGTAACGGTGCAGATTTTGATTCTGTTGACGGTGCTCTCCTTGGCGCCCTCCATCCTTATCATGATGACCTCTTTCACGCGGCTTATCATCGTCTTCTCGCTCTTGCGAACGGCTTTGGGGGCGCCCCAAATTCCGCCTAATCAGGTGCTGGTGGGTTTGTCGCTTTTTCTCACGCTCTTCATTATGCGTCCGACACTGCAGGCCATCAATCAGAATGCATTTCAGCCGTACCTAAAGAAGCAGATCGGTATCGAGCAGGCGATCCAGAGAGCAGAGGAGCCTTTACGCGCTTTCATGATTCGTCAGACCTATAAGAGTGATCTCTCTTTCTTTCTCAATCTCTCCCACGCCCCACGGCCGCGCACTGCAGAGGATGTGAGCCTAATAACGTTGATCCCAGCCTTTCTCACCAGCGAGTTAAAGACGGCGTTTATCATTGGGTTTTATATCTATTTGCCGTTTTTGGTGATTGATATTGTGGTGGCAAGCACCCTGATGAGTATGGGGATGATGATGTTGCCGCCGACCATTATCTCCCTACCGGCGAAGCTCCTGCTTTTTGTGCTTGCCGATGGGTGGACTTTGCTCATTGGATCGTTAGCGCACAGCTTTCATTAGGAAAGTTTCGGATTAGCTGCTTTGCCGAAGCGAGTCTGCGCTTGCACAAGCCGCAGGCTCTTTTTTTGTGCCTGGCGTACCGAAGGAGGCGAAATTTACATTGAGAAAGCAGGAACTAGAGGGCTTAGCGTGGAACTGTTATGACCGTCTATATCCCTACGGAAAAGGAGTGGTTGATGCTAAAGCATCCCGAAATTACGCAACGTCGCATTGAGCAGTTTCTGCAACGTACTTTGCGCCCGCAGCTTTGGGCAGAGAGCGTGCCGATGGAGGCCGCTGTCTATCGTCCACAGGTCGAATCGCCACGTGACTACCGTGAGATGAAGATAGACCCCTTAGCCGCGCAGCGGGCGGAGTATACACCCGTGACGCCGGGCTATCGTTGGGGGCCAATTTGGTCGGATGCCTGGTTTAGACTGCAGGGGCGGATTCCGGAGCGTTGGGGTGGCCAGGCGGTGGTTGCCCGCATTAACACGGGCACCGAGTCGATTGTTTGGGAAGGGGATAACCCCGTTCAGGGAATAGATGATCATCATGGCGAGTTGCTTGTAGCCGAGGAGGCTCGCGGAGGAGAGGAGATCACGCTTTTTGTTCAGGCTACGGGCATGAACCCTTATGTGAGCGTTAGTGGGCGACCGCGCGATCCCGACCCGGAACCGTTTACTTTTCAGTATGCCGAGTTAGCTCTTTATGACAGAGAGCTTTTTGCCGTCTACTTCGACGTCAACATCGCCTATCAGGTCATGTTGGAGCAGCCCCAGGATAGCCCTCGCTACGGGCAACTGCTTTATGTGTTAAACGAGGTGGTTAATCTGTATGAGCCTGGGGATCGTGAGACCCTGCGGGAGGCACGCAGGCGATTGGCCGAGG
>Ga0209061_1001879_pt1 | contig 30599 bp, 23 predicted proteins | sample Coa_R1_10_FD_187157 | JGI IMG/M metagenome (GOLD analysis project Ga0209061, IMG submission 187157) | Surface soil microbial communities from Centralia Pennsylvania, which are recovering from an underground coalmine fire - Coalmine... | ecosystem: Environmental > Terrestrial > Soil >... | reverse complement strand
CCCCAGGGCAGAGAATGCAAGTGCACGGAGGAGAAAGAGGACCAGGAATTGGTCCTTGACAGAGCGTGTTTCGTCACCTTAGATGAAATCACCTTGGTTTTGCGGCCGTGAGAGAAAACCTGTCGAACCGATAGCTATGTCCTTTCGCTTGTTTGTCTATTACTGTGCTTTGTGCGGCGGCGGTGGCGCTTTTCTCGGCTGGATGCTCGGTCGACCGGTCCATCTCCGCAGCAGTATTCTGACGCAGGGCCTCAAAGGAATGTTTCTTGGTCTGGCCGTCGCTTGGGCGCTGGCGCTGGTGGACGCTCTGGGGATGTTTTCGTTTCGGCGCGTGGCAGTGCTGGCTCTGCGCGTGGCGACGGCGACGATTGTCGGCAGCTTGGGCGGCTGGCTCGGTGGTCTGGTCGGTCAGGTGCTCTACAGTTGGAAGGAATATGACGTTTTCTTGGTTTTCGGCTGGATGATTACCGGCTTTCTGATCGGTGCTTCACTGGGAGTTTTCGATCTTTTATCTGGCCTGTTGCGTGGTCAAGATGCCGGCGCGGCGCGGCGCAAAATCCTCAAGGGCGTCCTGGGCGGCACTCTTGGCGGCATCGCTGGCGGCATCTTGTCGTTGTTATTGCTGGACGGTTGGATGCAGCTGCTGCGTTCGTCGCTTACACTTCCGCCCCATATCGAAGAGCATTTGTGGAGTCCCAGCGCCTGGGGCTTCGTCGCCTTGGGCGTCTGCATCGGCCTGTTGATTGGTTTGGCCCAGGTCCTTTTGAAGGAAGCCTGGCTGCGCGTGGAGACCGGTTTTCGCAAGGGGCGTGAGGTCTTTCTTGTCAAGCCGGAGACCACGATTGGCCGGGCCGAAAGCTGTGACATTGGTCTCTTTGGCGATCCACAAATTAAGAAATTACACGCCCGCATCCGCCAGGAGGACAATCACTACGTTTTGATCGACGAGGGCGCAGGGACCTATGTCAACGATGACCTGGTTCATGGCTCGCGCATTTTGCACTCCGGCGATGCCATCCGCATGGGCCAAAGCGTGCTGCGCTTCCGTGAGCGCCAGAAGCAACCCCATGACTAGCCCGAAGCGGCAGTGACAGGCGGAAGAAGTCTGCCGTTGCAGCTCCGGGCTTGTGAGGAACAATGATGCCCCTCATCTGCCGCAATTGTTCACGCCTCAATCCGCCGGAAGCCCGCTATTGCTACTGGGACGGCGCTGTACTGGATGGCCGCGGACAAGCACGCGGCCCCATTGCTGTCGGCGCACAGCCGTTCCACAGTCCGTTTGTCTTTCCTTCGGGCCGGTTGTGCCGCAATTTCGATGAGCTGCTCTTGGGTTGTTATGGTGAATGGAAGGAAGCCCACGAGCTGCTGCGCGAAGGTTATCTGGAGAGCTTCTTCGGCGCTCTGGGCCGCACCGATCTGGCATTGGCGGCCAAGCAGGCGATGCGCGCCGCCGACCCGGATCTTGGACTCGATCAGCTGTTGAGCAAACTACCGTGCAGCAACCGCGAGCCACCGAAATTATTCGTCCAACCGTTAGAGATTAATCTCGGTCAGCTGTCACGGCAGAGCGATCGGCATTTTGTGCTACACCTCGAAAACCAGGGCATGGGCCTGTTGCAAGGCACGATCACCTGCGAAGACACAGCCTGGCTGATGCTTGGCGAAGGAGGCGGCTCGTCGCGCAAAGTTTTTCAATGTCTGCATGAATTCCTTGTGCCTGTACAGGTCCACGGCAAGGCCCTGCGGGCCAGCAGCAGACCGTTGGAGGGACGGCTGACGATCGAATCCAATGGCGGCGCCGCCGTGGTGATTGTTCGCACGGATGTGCCGGTGCAGCCGTTCCCCGAAGGCGTGCTGGCCGGCGCTCTTTCGCCGCGGCAGATCGCCGAGAAGGCCAAGGCCAATCCCAAAGCGGCCGCGCCCTTCTTCGAGAATGGCGCCGTCGCCGCCTGGTACGCAAGCAATGGCTGGACCTATCCCGTACAGGGTCCGGCCTCGTCCGGGCTGGGGGCTATCCAACAATTCTTTGAAGCGCTAGGTCTGGTCAAGGCGCCTGTGGTGGAAATCAGCGAGACGGTGGTGCTTTTGCAAGGAGCGCCGGGCGACTATCTGGAACACATCGTGCAGGTCCGCACCCAGGAGAAACGTCCCGTGTTCGCTCACGCTACCACCGGCACGCCTTGGCTACGGATTGGCCGTATCCACCTCGACGGCCGCACGGCGCATGTTCCGATCCAGGTACCTTACGTCCCGCCTCAGCCCGGTGGACAGCTGCGCGGCAGGGTGCAGGTGACGGCCAATGGCGGACAGCGTTTTCTCATCGAGGTGGCGCTGAACGTTACTGCAACCACATTCAACCGGAACCCAATCGCTGCAGACGTACCGGTGCAGCTAAATTCTGATCTCGTATCCGTAAAGGAGATAATCCCAGAAGTTGTTGCCGTCGCCGAGGATAGCCGACCTCCCTCGCTTGCACTTCCGGCCCATCCCGCCGCCGAGGATGGCCGCTTTCGCAAACATCTGCTGCCACTGGGCATTCTTGTTCTGTTGCTCTTCTCCGTGGTTGCGCATGATCTGGGTATAATTTTCTTCAGCTGGACGGCCCGCAACGATGCCTGGATCGATCCCGATCCCTACCTTCTCATTCGCTTCCACGATTATGAGGGTGATAAGTACTTGCCGGAACCGACCATGCGCTTTGGTCTGCTGGCCAAGGATCCTGAACATCCCGATCAGTCCAAGAAACTTACCTTTGACGAGCACGGTCTCTCGAACAACACCGTCATCCGCCTGGACGGTCAAGAATATATTTTCGGTCAATTTCCCGGCCAATGGATCGCGATGAAGAGCAAACTGCAAGACGAGACGACGGACCGGCCGCGCGACGGTTGGGCTTCGATATGGTCTTTGGCCAACGGCAAGCTCCACGTGACACAGAAAGTCGAGATCGTGCCCGGTACTCAATCGCGCCGTTTGGATACCTGCCTGGTGCGCTATGTCCTGGAGAATCGAGACACGCGCCAGCATCGAGTCGGCATCCGTTTTCTGCTCGATACCTTCATCGGTGGCAACGACGGCGTACCCTTCACTATCCCCGGTGCTTCGGGCCTGTGCGATACCCAAATGTCCTTTGATACGCCGGAGCGCGTTCCGGATTTCATCCAGGCGTTGGAGAAGGAGGACTTGCGTGATCCGGGCACTGTGGCCTATCTGCAATTTCGCATCAGCGCGCGCATCGAGAGTCCCAGCCGTGTCCAGTTGGGCGGCTGGCCCAATCCGGAATTGCGGAAGATTGGCATTTGGGCGGCGCAAGCCCAACTCACCGGCTGGGAGGTGCCTTTTATCTCCATGAAAGAGCGTATTGGCGGTGTAGTTGAGGCCGATGACTCGGCCGTGACCATGTACTGGAACGAACAGCCCTTGGCCCCAGGCCAAGCACGCGTGATTGGCTTCACCTATGGTCTGGGCCATGGGGATGCGCGGGAGAGCGGCGGCCATCTGCTCTTGACGATCGGCGGTCGGCTGGTGCCGAACGTTGAGTTTACCCTGACGGCCCTGGTTCACGATCCGCAGCCGGACGAGACCTTGACGTTGGAATTGCCGGCAGGTCTCGAAGCTGCGGGGCAGCAGAAAACGCAGACTGTGCCACCGGTGCCAGCCGGCGCGAGCCGGTCCGACAGTCCCGTCACCTGGCGTTTGCGCGCTTCCCAAGACGGCAGCTATGAATTGTCAGTGCGCTCCAGCACGGGAGCGACGCAAAAGCTGCCCATCATCCTCCGCACGCGCGGCGTGTTTGATTAAAGGGAGAATAGGTAACAGAGATAAAAACACTCCCCCTCTATTTCTATCTCTTATGGAAAAATTGCCACCAGTGCTATAACGGTGCCGACTTCGGCGACGAAACCGGTGGGGCTGAGGTGCAGCGGGTACAAGAGCAAAGGTACGGGATCGCCCGGCAAGCACCAGCCGGTATTGTACTCGAAGCGGCGGCATGGTTCCGTAGCCAGGTGATATGGCCAGGTCACGAAATCGTAGAGAAACTTGGCCCCCGAAAGGAGCGGCGTGAAAACGCCCAAGCCCCAACCATAGCGCTCGAAGTTGATTTGCTGGAAATACAGTCGACCGTGGCAGAGGTAATAAGGCGCAACCTCCAACCGCGTCGGATAGAACTTACGGCCCTGGTACGTCTCGGTGGAAATGACCGGGTCATTGGGAAAAACAATGCGTTCCGGCATCTTGCGCTCGCGGTTCTCCTGGCGAATGCGCTCTTGCAACTGAGCATCCGACTCGACAGAGATAGCCACGCGATAGATAGAAGGCGGCTCCAGCTGAATGGAATAAGGGGCGGGCAGCTCGTACGGTTCGGGCGGACGAATGCCACCCAGGGGCGGCACAGGCGAAGCCACGTCAGGCGGCAGCGGCTGTTGCTTTTGCCGCGACACGGTCCTTGCCGAAGGAACATAAGGTTCCGCCACCGGAGATGATTGCTGTGCTCCGGCCACACCAGCCAACAGGAACACCACCAGCCCGCAGCGCAGACAAGGGAATTTATATGTTGTCCGAGCCGCCCTGTTCCCAGCGCGAGCTGTAATTGGGCGCTTCTTGGGTAATGGCGATGTCATGGGGATGACTCTCCTGCACCGAGGCTGCGCTCACCAGAATGAAGCGGGTGCGCGTGCGCAGTTCCTCGATGTTCCGTGTCCCACAGTAACCCATGCCGGCCCGCAATCCGCCGACCAACTGGTAGAGGAATGGCGCCAAAGGCCCCTTGTAAGGCACCCGCCCTTCGACGCCTTCGGGCACCAGCTTGTCGCGCTGCCCCTCAGCTTGGCGATAACGGTCTTTCGAGCCGGCGACCATGGCGCCGAGCGAACCCATGCCGCGATAGATCTTGAAGCTGCGTCCCTTGTAGATGATTGTTTGTCCCGGGCTTTCGGCCAATCCTGCCAGCAAGCTGCCGAGCATGACGCTGTGTGCCCCGGCAGCAATGGCTTTGGCGATGTCGCCCGAATAACGAATGCCGCCGTCGGCGATGACCGGCACTGCCCCGGCAACGCCTTTGGCGGCCTGGGAAATGGCGGTGATTTGCGGTACGCCAACTCCGGAAATCACTCGTGTTGTACAAATCGATCCGGGGCCAAGACCACATTTAACAGCATCCGCTCCCGCTTCCAATAGCGCTCGTGCTCCCTCAGCCGTAGCGATATTGCCAGCGATCACGTCGATCGAGAAACGCCGTTTGATTTCGCTCACTGTCTCCAGCACGTTGGCGGAATGGCCGTGCGCCGAATCGACGACCAGTACATCCACGCCGGCGCGGATCAGCGACTCGGCACGTTCCAAATCGTAGACGCCGACGGCAGCACCGACACGCAGCCGGCCGCGATGGTCCTTGCACGCATTCGGAAAATTGGCAAGCTTGTCGATGTCCTTGATGGTGATCAGACCGCGTAGTTTATAATTATCGTCAACCAGCAGCAATTTCTCGACTTTATTTTTCATCAAAATCCGCTCGGCCGCTTCCAGCGTCGTATTTTCCGCGGCCGTCACCAGGTTGTCGCGGGTCATCACCTCGGCGATGCGCTGGTTGTTGTCGGTGAGGAAACGCAGATCGCGGCGTGTCAGGATGCCTTTCAAGTAACCGTTGACCGTGATGGGTACGCCACTGATCTTGTGTTGCTCCATGATTCGCCGAGCCGTGCCTACCGATTCGTCCGGCGGCAGTGTAATCGGATCGGTGATGATGCCGTTTTCGCTGCGCTTGACCTTGTCCACTTCGCGCGTCTGATCGGCAATGGACAGGTTTTTGTGAATGATGCCGATGCCGCCTTCCTGGGCGAGGGCGATGGCCAAGTCGCTCTCCGTCACCGTGTCCATAGGCGAAGAAACGATGGGCAAATTGAGGCGGATATTGCGTGTCAGCTGGGTACGGACATCCACTTCACGAGGCACGACATCGCTGTATGCGGGTTCGAGGAGGACGTCGTCGAAGGTGATGCCCTGATAGGCAATCCGGTCTTGCATGAGGAGAAGCTCCTTGAGAGAAGGCTTTCTTCGGCATTATAGGCACTGCTGTGAAGAGGGTGGAATAGCAACCGCTCCCAGTTGTGCAAGCCCAAAAATCCCAAAGTAAGCGAACGGCTTGGCGCCCGCCGAAGGGCTTGACGGCGCAAGTGGGGAAAAATATGTTCATCTAATGAGGCAAAAGCCCAGCTGTATGCTTGCGCTAATCGCTTCTATGGGAGGACTCGGAAGACGAGTTAAATCTCAAACCCCTTCAGGTCGATCAGCGTGGATTCGGCCAGCATCGAAAGGAGAGACTCACGATGCGATTCCTTGCTGCAATCGGACGGAGATGGCGAAACGGTTGGAAGCGGACCGTCGGGGCCGCCTTGACGGGCCTTCTGTTGTTGGCTGTTGCCGCCGCGGGACTTGCTCTCTTTGGCTCGGAGGTATTTGCCGTCTGGAAGGGACCAACAAACGCTGAACCGGCGCTGGCCTCCGACGGCGCTTTCGGGGGTTTGTTGAACTTTGAGGCGCCCGCCGCCACGGTAGCACGGTTCGATGTTCAAACAGAGGAAGCCCAAAAGAACATCCAGAGGGCCAGCGACGCTCCTGTACTTGTCAAGAACTGGAGATTTACCCAAAACGATTCGCCTCTACAACAGATCCTGAACCTGTATATCCAGGGACTTCAGCTTGAATTTGTCGTTGGCTTCCTTGAAGCATTCTTCCCCAATTCGCCCTTCACCGCCTTTGCCCGAGCGTTCGAGCAAATGTATTTGCTGAGAGCGGATCAGTTCTTGACTGCGCTGGGGCTCCCTCCCATTCCAGTTATCTCGCCCAGCTTTTGAAGACGACAGGAACGCTCCAGTAGTTCATGAGCCGGAAACATAAACGACAGCTGCTTTGCCGTCGTTTACGTTTCCGGCTCGTTCGTTTGGGGCGCTGAAAAAAAATCGGCAAAAAGTTGCCGTTTTAGATTGACGGCGCAAACTGGTGAGAATATACTCTAGCAAAGGAACTGCGCGTGGTTCAGCGCATACATGCAAAGCGCAAGTCTTTGCTCCTTGGGGAGACCCGGAAGAACGAGTTGACGGATCGACAGGGAGAAACGGATTGGGGTATTGTTGCGCGGACATCAAACTCCGTTCAGCGCTGATTTGGAGGGGGTTACTGTGTATTTGCTTACCGCAATCGGACAGAGGGGGAAGAAAGCCGCCGGAGCTTTCTTGACTGTCGCCTTACTGTCGGCTGTCGCCGTCGTGGGGATCACTTCCTTCGGCTCGGAGGTGCTTGCTGCCTGGAAGACTCCGGCAAATGCCGAACCGGCGCTTGCTTCGAGTAATACTTTCGAGGGCCTGTTGAACTTTGAGGCGCCCGCCGCCACGGTAGCGCGGTTCGATGCCCAAAAAGAGGAAGCCGAACAAAGCAAGGCCCAGACCAGCAACAGCCTTTTGCTGGTCAAGAACTGGAAGTTCACGCAAAACCTTCTGGGGGACGCCTACACGCAGTCGCTGATGCTGTATCAGCAGGCGACTTTCGTTGAAGCGTTGGTTCGATTCATCGAATCCAGTCCTCAAGTGCCTGCATTCAACAAAGCCATTGTGCGGATGTGGGAGATAGCATTTGTGAATCTGGCACGAAATATCCAGGCTATCGATAATGCTCTGCTCTTTGCTTTCGGCATAACTCCCCCGCCTCCCATTCCTCCTGTCTCGCCCAGCTTTTGAGAATGGCGACGGGAACCGCTGCCCTGACATTCAACATCTGAGCGGCTTATGAGCGGCAAGCGGCGAACGGTTATCCGGTCCCGAAGTGTTAGCGAGGGAATGGCCCTTACAGACACTTCGGGACCAGATAGCCGTTCGCCGTTTGTCGTTTTTATCGTAGCAGTATTGGAAGCTGTCCTTCTCGCCTTGGTGTGCCTGTCGCCGTGGGCTTATGGCGCTCGCCATCCAGGCTTCGAGTTCCTTCTTGATGTGGGAATTGCTTTACTGCTGGCACTCTGGGCCGTGCGGATGCTCCTGGAAGGGCAGCTTACCTGGAAGAAAAATGCAGTAGCCCTCTGTCTGGCCAGCCTGTTTCTTCTCGGCGTATGGCAATGCACGCCGTTGCCGCGTTCTGTGCTGGCTTGGCTCTCCCCTGGCACCGTCCGAACCTACGATCAGCTGTTGCCTGAGCAACCGGAAACATTGCCAGACAATGGGGTTCAGCCCAATGCGACGTCGCGCCCGGGTTCGACACTCAGTCTTTACCCAGGTGCGACACGGAAGGAATCGCTGCGGTTTTTGGCGGTGTTTTTGGTCTTCGCGGTCGTGTACAACAATCTCACCTCAAAAGAAGCCTTGATTCGGCTTAGCATCACCGCCTTGATCAATGGCGTTCTTCTTTCGCTTTTTGCTCTGGCCCAGTTCTTCAGTGCTCCTCCTAAAACCGTGTACTGGGTTTATCCCGCATTGGGAAACGTGTTCGGCCCTTTCATCAATCGCAATCACTTTCCTGATTATGTCAACATGTGCATCGGTCTGGGGATGGGATTGCTTGTGAGCCTGGATCGGCGCGGTCATTCTTTCGCTTCTTGGGAGCAAGAAAACTCACTGATGCAGACGTGGCACAATCCGCGTGCGCTGTGGATTTGTGCTGCCTTGGGGCTGATGGTCAGCGCCGTAGCCTTCAGCCGTTCACGCGGAGGTCTGCTGGCACTGGTTGGCGCCGCGGTGCTTTGCGGCGCCCTCGGTCAGCTGCGCCTCGGCCGTTCGTTTCGCCTCGGTTCGCTTTTATTGATAGCCGGCATCGTCGTGGCGCTGTCCACCTGGTTTGGGATCGGCTTGCTCAAGGATCGGCTAGCTACTCTCCGCAGCGAAGAAGCCTATGAGGGGCGCATCCCCGTTTGGCTCCGTTCCCTGTCGATTGTGGCCCACTTTCCGATCTGGGGAACAGGCTACGGAACATTTGGTTACATTGAACCGATGTACCGCCCGGATGCTTCCTCTCCGGATACGCGGTTCTTGTATGATCACGCCCATAACGATTACCTGGAAATGCTTGTAGAAGGCGGCGTGGTGGGCTTAGGTTTGGTCCTGGCGATTGTCGTTCTCGTCTTTCGACAGGGCTATCGTGCCCTGACCCTCAACCGCGGCAGCCGCCGGGCTGGGTTGGCCCTGGGAGCGCTGTTCGCCTTCACCGCTTTGGCCCTGCACAGTTTCGGCGATTTCGGCACGCACATTCCCGCGATTACGCTGCTGGCAACTGTTGTCTGCGCTCACCTCTGTGCATTGGGGCGGTCAAGACCTCGTCACAGCCCGAATGGAAGCGCGGGCGACCATGAGGAATATCGTCTCCGCCTGGGCAGATTGGCTCCTGTCGTTGGAGCCATGGCGACTTTGGGGTTTGGGCTTGTGCTTTGCGCCGGCGGCTGGAAGGCCCACCGGATAGATCGACTGCAAGACGCCGCTTTCCGAACAGGCAGTGCGGATGCCGATCAACTCCGCACACGCATCGCTTATTTGACAGCGGCTGTTTCGTTAGGTCCGGAATACGCCTCGCTTCATTCGGATCTTGGTCTCGCTCATACACGGCTAGCCGAGATGCTGGCGAGCGGTATTGCCCCAGATTGGGACGCTGCACGCCAACAAACGCTGCTGGCCTTACAGGAATACATGCGAGGGCGTGATGCTTGTCCTCTCGTAAGTGAGACGCAGCTGGGGATGGCGGTTTATGCGTCCCGGCTGAAACAGGGAGACACGGCAGAGGCTTATCTGCGCCGCGCCAAACTCTTGACGCCCGGACAGGCCGAAATGTGGTATCGGTGCGGTTTGCAGGAATTCAAGCTGAACCGTATGGAAGATGCCTGGGCTACCTGGCGGCACTGCCTGGAACTGTCGGGCGACTATCTTCCGCAAATTCTTTTCCACGTGCGAAGCCTGTCAGCGGATCAGCTCGTGGAAAAAGTCCTGCCGGACAATCCCGATCTGCTGCTCGTCGCGGCGTTGCTTCGTTATCCCGACAGTGGAGCGGTTAGGCAACGGCGTCCTTTCCTGGAGAGGGCCAGACAACTACTGGGCCCTGAATCGGACGAAGGCAAGCCGCGAGACTGGAATGTAGATGAGCGGACCCAAAAGGCTCGTCTCGAGTTTGCCCGCTACCTCTACGAGCAAGGCAAGCTGGAGGAAGCGCGTCGGGAGTTGCGGCTGGTGCTGGCTCATGATCCTAAAGACGGAGCCGCGAAAGAGCTTCTCAGCATCGTCGCACGTCAGCAGCACCAGCGCCGTTAGAGCGTTTTGCAGGAGATGTAGTAGCGCGGGGCTGGCGTCAACCCTTCGTCTGCTGACTGCTACAGCCAGCAGCACAGCGAACTGCAAGGCACGCTGGCAGTATACCCTGCAGGGCTTTCCGTTGGCCTAAGGTTCTTTTGCCTCGGCCAAGAAAGCAAAGTCCGTTGCCTTCAGCCAGCGGTGGATCTCCTCGGCGTGGCTGTAGTAGCCTTTGCCGTTGTTGACGCCGCTGGCCACGCCGATCACTCGTCCGCGCTGATCGAGCAACGGTCCTCCCGACCGGCCCGGTGTTTGCTCATTGGCTGCTTCCCAGCACAGCGCAGGCTGCATCTCTTCGCCGCGGCGAATCCGCCGGGCGCCTTTCACTTTTTCAACGATGCAAATAGGAGCGGCAGCGGCCCCGCAGCCGACGCTCAAGGCATCGAATTCCTTATCTTTGGGAAGAAGCTGAAGAGGGCAGAGCGTCAGGTTTCGGCGCGGCGAGTCGTCCCCGGTTAATCGGATCAAAGCCAGGTCTCTCATGTCCTTTGTGAGCGCGACAATTTCAGCCTTCTTATAAGTCTTTTCTGGATCGGGATAAGAATCTACCGTGAATGTAGAAATTTCCAGGCGATCACCGCGCTCCAGCAGATGTCCGGCTGTCAAAACATAGGTCGCTTTGTTCTTGCGGCCAATGAGGACGCCGCTTCCTTCGACACGCTGCGTGCGATTGATGATCCGCACCGTCGCCGCCATAGCGCGCTCTTGCACGGCTTTAGAAAATTCTTCGGAATCGGCGAGTTGCCCGAACATCAGCAAGAGAAACAACCCTTGTGCCATGATTTGATCGCCTCTTGGGAGATGCCATTCGCTTACCGTCCGCCGCGCCAGCACAGGCGAGCGAGGTTGCGTAAGCGTCTCGAGTGTCGTTGCTAGCAAGTTGGTAAACAACGTATTTTATGGTTCTCTCCCGCATTGCTCAAGATCTCGGTTGGCGCCGGCGCGCGGGATTTTATCCAGACGTTAAAGCCGTTGTTATCGGTACACCGATAATAACCGGCGAAAGTTGTCTCCTCAACCCTCTGTGGGCACGGCGGCCCCGGAGAGGCATCGTTCTGTGGAAAGGTAAACGAAGTGAAGCGGCCCCAATGGGTGATTGTCAGTGCCATCCTTCTTTGCCTTGGCGCTTCGGGCTGCCGCATGGCTGCGCAAATTACCCGTAATCTTGTCTTCGAGACCTGTCTGTTCACTGATGAAATTACAGGGAAAGTCTATTACTGCCTATTGGCTCAGTCAGCCTGGAAGACGTATCAGGGTGAGCATCCCGATTGTGCCGGTTCAAAGGACTTTGCCAGGGGATTCAAACGGGGCTACGCCGACTATCTGGAATATGGCGACTGCTCCACGCACCCCGTTCCTCCGCAGCGTTACTGGAAAATTCACCATGAGACCCCCCAGGGGCGAGCGGCCACGGTAGCCTGGCTGGATGGTTTCCGGGCGGGAGCGGCCGCGGCCAAGGCCAGCGGCTACCGCGAGTTAATCATTGTACCGATCGGCAAAGGCAGCCCTTCCCCCCCCGGCATGCCTGCTCCACCTCTGCCCGCTCCTTCGCCTGGGGATGGGACGTTGCCTCCTGGAATGCCTGCGGCGCCGCCCGCAGAGGAATTGCCTCACCCACATGCGCTGCCGGACGCACCACCGCTGCCGCCAAACGGTGGAGGATGAAAGATGAAATCCATTGCCCTCGTATGCCGGCGGCGCTTCCCGCCCTTAAGCTTCTTGGTTGTCCTGTTGGGCGGGGCGCTGGCGGCAGGCTGTGCGGCCATGACCAATCCCGCCCTGGAAGGCATTCCGGTGCGCCTTTTGCCGCCGGAGTTGCGCGGCCAGAGCGTGGCCGGGATGCAGACCATCCCCTTATCGCTTCTGGGACAAGAGCGGCCCGACGCCTATCGCATTGATGCCGGAGATACCTTGGGCGTGTGGATCGAGAGTATCCTTGGCGAGGAAAATCAGCAGCCGCCTGTTCATTCTCCCATCACTCTCGGCAACATCGATTTGCCTCCGGCGCTCGGCTTTCCCATTCAGGTCGAGCGCGACGGCACGATCTCCTTGCCCCGGATCAAGCCCCTCAAAGTTGCCGGCATGACCCTCAAGGAAGCCGAGAGCGCCGTTGACCGAGCCTACATCGATGCCGATGTCTTCAAGAAAGGCCACCATAGACGCATCCTCGTCACACTGATGCGACCGCGCACTTACCACGTCCTGGTTCTGCGTGAGGATTCGCCCACAGCTCAGCAGGCCGTGGTGACCAGCCAACTGGGCGGCAGCGGGCCGGAATACGTCAGCATTTCGCGTAAGGGGACCGGCTGGGACCTGGTGCTGCCCGCTTATCAGAACGATGTGCTGACAGCTCTGGCCAAGACTGGCGGCCTGCCCGGCACCGACGCCATCGATGCCATAATCATCGAGCGCAATGCTGCCCGCGGCAGCCGTACTTTTGACGTCATCGCCCAGGAGTTTCAGGCGCACGGGACGCCCGCATGTGTTACAGGCGGAGCTATCCAGCGTATTCCGCTGCGCATTCGGCCCAACACGCCGTTGCCGATTCGGTCCGAAGACGTCATTCTCCACGACGGTGACGTGGTTTACATCCAGGCTCGCGAAGAGCGGCTGTTCTTCACAGGAGGCTTATTGCCGCCGGGCCAGCACCTCTTGCCGCGCGATACGGACCTCGATGTCCTGGAAGCCGTGGCCCGTGTCCGCGGGCCAATGATGAATGGCAATTTCTCCACCAGTAACCTGGCAGGCACCATGATCCTGCCCGGTATTGGACAGCCTTCGCCAACCCTTCTGACCGTGGTTCGCCGCCTGCCCAGCGGCGAGCAAATTCGCATCCGCGTCGATCTGGACCGCGCCGTCAAGGATGCGCGCGAGCGCCTCCTTGTCCAGGCAGGCGACTTCCTCATCCTCCAGGAGACCCCGGAGCAGGGTATCGTGCGCTACCTAACCCAGACGGTCGATATACCGTTCTACTACTTAATGGGCATCGGTCCGCGTCTGTTTACTGGCTTGGCTTTCACGGCTCCTGGAGGTATGGCGCCGACTCAGCTTACACCAATGAGCTTCACTACCAACATGAGCAACAGTTACTCCTTGTCGAGAACGACCAGTGGCCCCAGCACAACCACAACGCCGTTATTCATCCCGACACCGATAGGCGGCCGTTGACATGATCGGGCCACCGGGAAGCGCAGGTTCCTTGACGGTATCACGAGGCTGAGTAAGATAGGACAGATTTACAAGCGTCGGCCTTGGGATATCCGCCTTCGAGCGGCGCCTGCGGAAGAAAACTCGGGAGGGAGAAGTCCGTGCGCATTCTCATTACCGGTTCGAGCGGGCTTATCGGCTCCGAAGTCTGCACCTACTTCGCATCCGTCGGGTGGACGGTGCATGGGCTTGACAACAATCAGCGTGCCCACTTCTTTGGTCCTGAGGGAGATACCCGTTGGAATCAGCAGCGGCTCCAGGCGACTCTACGAAATTTTCAGCACCATGAACTGGACATCCGAGACCGAAGAGGGATCCTGGCACTACTGGAGCAGTTGAAACCCGATGCGATCGTTCATGCGGCTGCGCAACCGAGTCACGACCTGGCCGCGCGCATCCCTTTTGACGACTTCGATACCAATGCTGTTGGAACGCTGAACCTCCTGGAAGCGACTCGTCAACATGCCCCGGAGGCTGTTTTCGTATACATGTCCACTAACAAAGTATACGGCGACGCCCCCAACCGCATTCCTCTGGTGGAAAGAGAAACACGCTGGGATTACGCCGACCCTGCTTACAGTCATGGCATCCCAGAGACCTTTCCGATCGATCAATCGAAGCATTCTCTCTTCGGTGCCGGCAAGGTCGCAGGAGACATTCTGGTTCAGGAGTATGGCCGTTACTTCGGAATGAAGACGTGCTGCCTGCGGGGTGGTTGTCTTACTGGACCGAACCATTCCGGCGTCGAACTGCACGGCTTTTTAAGTTATTTGATTCGCTGCAACCTGGAGCAACGGCTGTACAGGATCTACGGTTACAAGGGCAAACAAGTTCGGGATAATATCCACAGCTTCGACGTGGCCCGCTTTATCCATGAATTCATCAAGGCGCCCCGGTGCGGCGAGGTTTACAACCTCGGCGGCGGCAAGCAAAACAGCTGCTCCATCCGAGAGGCGTTCCGTAAGGTCGAGGACATCACAGGCAAAAAGATGATCTACGAATACATCGAGAAAGCCCGGGAAGGAGATCATATTTGTTACTACAGCGACTTGCGCAAAATGCAAAATCACTATCCCTCCTGGGATATCACCATGAGCCTGGACCAGATCTTCCGTGAGATCGTGGAGAGTTGGCAAAATCGTCTTTAGAGATTGGCCTTCATACCCATGCACTTTTTATTGGTCAATCGTTACTACGGCGGCTCGCACGTACCGACGGGGCGGATGCTTTGGGATCTCGGCCAAGAGTTGAGGCGGCGTGGTCACGAAGTCCGAGTTTTCACCTCCGGGGACACCTACGTCCCCTCTGAAAGCGGCGGCCCTTCCGCAGGAGAAGAATCTATCCTCCGGCTGTGGACCGGAGGCTCCCGGCGCCTGTTCAGCTGGGTATTGTTCTGGCTCCAAGTTTGTCTGCGTTTGCCCTTAGCTAAATGGGACCGCTGCATTGTACTGACCGATCCCCCCTTCATGATCTGGGCGGCACCGCTGGCGCGCCTGCTTCGGCCGCGGCGGCGTATTTACTGGTGGACCATGGATCTTTATCCCGAAGCTTTGGTTGCTCACGGGATGTTGAAGGCCGAAGGATGGGCGCACCGTTGTCTGCGCTGGCTCAACGACATCGGCCTCCGTTCCACAACGGGTGTCATCTGCCTGGGCCAAGGTCAACGTGCCCGCCTCAGGACGTACAAGCATTTCCGGGATTCTTCCGACTTCGCTTGCGTTGTCCCCCCTTGGGACAACCGTCTCATCCCTTGTGTGCCTCGACAGCAGAATCGTTTTTTGGCCAAGTATGGCTGGGGACCTAAGCGTGTAGCTCTCTATGCCGGCAATCTCGGCGAGGCACATTGTTTTCGAGAACTTTTGGAAGCCGCCCGGGAATTCCAGCACCAGGGTGATCAAAAGTGGATGTTCGTTTTCGTTGTCCGCGGCGCGAGTAAAGCGCGGCTCCAGGCAGAGGCTGCGGGGTTGGCAAACGTGGCTGTCCTCGATTATCAACCCCCGGAGCTGACCGCTGATCTTCTTTGGGCTGCCGATGTCCACCTTATTACCATGAGCGACGGTTGGCAGGGCATTGTGGTCCCGAGCAAGCTGTATGGCGTAATCAAGACGGAAGCTCCGGTCCTCTTTATCGGCCCACCGGAGGCGGATACGGCAGAGGCGATCCGCACACACGGATGGGGGAAAGTCCTTCCGATCGGTTCCTCCGGCAAGGTGGTAGCAGCTTCCCTGGAAGAACTACTTTCCCAAGGCACGGGCAGGAACAAGAGATCGGACGATCAAGGGTGTGTTTCAATCGCAGACTTTGTTTGCAGGGAATAGGGGCGGCCTGATCTCTATCTGACGAACAGCCGGGGTCAGCCGGCTGCCCTCGGCTGTTTACTTCCCCCTAGGCCGGCTTGGTAATCAGAAACGGCCCCAGCGCTAAAGCATCGAGTTCACTTTTTTTCAGCGTGTCGATCGCTACCTCAGGCGTGCCGACGATTGGGAATCCGTGAAGGTTGAAACTGGTATTCAAGATCCCTCCTACCCCTGTTCGCGCCTTAAAAGCGCGGATCAGATCTCGATAAGCGGGATTGAGTTCGTTCACCAGTTGTGGGCGGATGGTCCGGTCGAAAGGATGCGTTCCGGCCACGAGCTTATCTGCCCCCTCTGGCGTTGTGTCAAAGGCCTCGATCATGTAGAAGGCATGTTTCGTAGGAGCTTTCATGTATCGGGGCGCATCCTCTTCCAGCACGGAGGCGGCGAAGGGCATCCAAAAGTCACGCTGCTTGATGGCAAAGTTCAACTTACGGATGAAGCGCAAATCGCGAGGATCGGCGAGAATGCTGCGATTGCCCAAGGCGCGAGGGCCAAGTTCTTCCTGGCCGTCGAAACGTGCCACAATCTTGCCTTCTGCCAACAAAGCGCTGATTTCCTCGGCCGCATTGGACATGCGGCGATAGGGCAACCCACTCGCTTGAACGGCGCTCTCCATCTCCGCCTCCGTGAATTGCAATCCAAGGTACATACTCTTGGGCAGATCGAGCTTTTCTTGGACACCTTTTTGTTTGCAGAGATATAAGTAGCCAAGGATAGCGGCACCGACCGGCGTACCGCCGTCGTCGCTGGCTGGATACACGTAAAGTGCTTCTACTTCCGGCATCTCGCGGATGAGTTTGTTGGCCTTAACATTAAGGAAGGCGCCACCAGCAGCGGTTACTTTTTTTAGTCCTGTTGCCTGAATGGCATTGCGGACCCATTGAATTATCATCTCTTCAAAGTGTTTCTGACAAGCGGCACTGATATTGTCAAAGCGCTGTTTATACAGTTGCTTGTGGAACCAACGCTGCGCGCGCTCTCCAATCCGGCTCATCTTGTTTTGAAATTTCAGCCCATCAACGGTGAAGGCCTGCCGCATCACATCTATACAGTAGTCGGCCTGGCCATACGGGGCCATACCCATCACTTTATACTCGTGTTCGTAGGGTTTCAGTCCCAGGTGGGCGGTGATTACTGAGTAGAGCCAGGCTGCCGGACTGTGGAACTTCGGCGTCATGGCGTGGACCAGGATGGTCGTTCCCTGACCGGAGCAGACCGTGGCGCAAATACCGTCTCCTGCCCCATCCAGGGTCAGCACGGTGGAGGCTTCGGGCCAAGGACGATGGAAGTAGGCCGTAGCGGCATGACAGAGATGATGATCCAAAGGCAAGAGGGGGACATGGCCCAGGCCGACCTCAGCCAGGCATTGCTTGAGATCTTTTAGCCGCCGGAGTTTCGGGAGCAGCCAGCGGCCCAGGCGCGTGCCCCATTCTGTCCGTCCGGCAGACCAGAGCAACTGCAGCGCCCGCAGTGCTGGCCGCGGCTTATGGGTCGGCACGATGGTCCGAATCTTGCTCGACAGCGTGATAAGATCTATATCCTTGGGATCGATGCCGGTTCGTTCCAGCACGGCCGTGATGGACCGGGCCGGCACCCCGGGTATGTTTTTCACATTCGTTCGCCGTTCTTCTGAGCTGCAAAGCAGCACCCGGCCATCTTGCATCAGGCAAACGCCGGAGTCGTGGCCATCGTTAATTCCCAAAACAAGCATGGCTGTCGGTCCTCAAGGTGAATAGACACCAAAGATAGAGATAGTTATATAAACACACTTTGTGTAGGAGTGAATGTTCCATTGAAAATGCTTTGAACGCTTTCCAATAAGTTCGAGGTCGAATGATCCGCCCAGACACTTGTGGCTCCGTGGCCGCGCAGATGCACTGTTGTGCAACCAGCGCGCTTGCCGGCGATCAGGTCGCTCTCGCTATCGCCGATCATCCACGAACGCGCCAGATCGATATTCCAGTCCTGAGCCGCTTGCAGAAGCATTCCGGGATTGGGCTTGCGGCAAGCGCATGGCCCCTTCAGGTGTCGCACTTCACCGACGAAGCCTGCGTCCGGATGATGCGGACAATAGTAAATCGCATCCACATAGGCATGTTCGCGGCCCAGCAATGTCTCCATTTTCTTGTGAATAGCGCGTAGCCCCGCTGGCGTCAGGAACCCCTTGGCAATCATCGGCTGATTGGTGACAACCACGGCCAGGTAGTCGCTGGCGTTGATGGCTGCTACTGCCGCCCCGACTCCTGGCAGCAGCTCCGCGTCTTCCACACACGACAGGTTATCGACATGGCGAAGCAGCACGCCATCGCGGTCGAGGAAAATGGCCGGCCGTTTGTTGCGGCGATTCCGCCGCGCGATACGGCCACTGAGATAATCATCTGTGACCCTTTGCCAACGCTCCGGCGTGCCCATATCGCCGAGATATTCGGTGGTGCGATAGGCACGCAAACGCTGGCCGCTTTGCAAGAGCGCCGGCAGAATATCACGGCCAAAGTCCAGGCTTGGCCCGCAAGCGATGTGTGGAAAAATCTCCGGCGAGAGTACGTAAACGCCAGCGTTCACCAGATTATGGTAATAACCGTCCGGCAGGCGCGGCTTGGGGTGGAAAGCGACAATAGTGTTGTCTTCGTCCACCTCCAGCAAATCGCTATCGTCCGGGTGATTGTTAGGATGAGCTACCAGAGTCGCCATCGCCTTTTCTTGTCGATCGAAAGCGATCAAGCGCTCCAGATCCATGTCGAGCATGACGTCGCCGTAAAGCACGAGAAAACGCTCCTGAAGCAGATGTTTGAGCAAAGCGACACTGCCGGCTGTCCCCAGTGGGCACGGCTCGACGATGTGCGTCACCCGCAGACCATAAGCGCTGCCGTCCTTGATCCGCTCAAAAAGGACATTGGCCAAGTGACCAGACAGGATGTACACATCGGTCAGGCCATGGCGCCGCAACAGGTCGAGCTGATGCTCCAGGATCGTCCGTTCGCCGATAGGCGCCAGCGGCTTGGGCACGTCCGTCAAGCCCAAGCGCGTCCCTTTGCCACCAGCGAGAATGAGGGTCTTCATTGCCACTTGTTCCTCCATCCTACTTCCGCATACAGAAACGTCTTCTCGGCCTATTATATCTTCTTCTATTTCTCTAACGTTCACGTCAACCCTTTGCGTATCCGGCAGGCCGCCGAACCGATAATAGCCATCATCTTGTTTCTCCTTTCTCAACAGGCGCAAAGGCACAACGTGTTTACCCTGACTGGCCAATAACCTCAGATATATTCAGGCGGTGTCGCGGTGAAGCCAGTCTTCTCGTTCAGAGACACCACAACTTCCAGTTGTTCATCAAAACAAGGTATGAGTCTCCCCCACTCTTGTGAGAATCTCCGAAACACATCTTTGATGGATCGAATGGGAGAAGAAGGCCTGAAATGCCAGTAATTGATTTGACAGTGAAAGTCCGGCGATAAGGAACGGAAGTAACGCATCAGCTCAGACTTGGAATATTCTTTCCAATGATGGCCATACGTCACATTGGTAAAAATGGATGAAACATCCGGGCCGATACCTTTAAGCAAGACAGCACGCTTGATGACATTCGCTAAATTTACCAGTCGAAGACTATTCGGCGTCGTGATGTAGATTTTACCTGGTGTATGGAGCAAATCGTAGATGCGATGCCAAAACCGGATAGGGTTGAAGGTAATGTGCTCCAAGATCTCGCAAAATAGGACAAGATCGACAAACGACTCTCCACGCTCAAGCAAGAATCGTCCGTTGTCGAATTCTTGAACGGCATACAGTTCAATACCAAATTGCTCGGCACGTTGCCGAATCGAATCGAGACACGCAAATTCCGGTGCATCCATGCCGATAACTTTGTAGCCGAGAAGCGCCAGCAACGCACTCTGATGCAAATAGTGGCTGCCAACATCTAGCACCGTGCTGCCGGAAGGAAGCAACTGCATCACGCGCTCTACGCTCCGGCGGAAACGATTTTGATGAAACTCGAAATAATCAATATCCTGTCCCTCCCACAATGCTTTTCGCACAGTGCGGAAGGCATCATCGATGGTGAGAGTTCGGTGCACCAGTCGATTGTCTTGACACATAACACTAATTCTCCCTTAGACTTATTGTAATCGTTCACAGCTTGTTTTTTGATCTTATTTCTGTATACAGAACTGTCCTCTCTGTTATTATGCTTTCTCCTGCTTCTCTTCGGTGTCGGCGCGAAGCCGAGAAGCCAAAGCCTGACGGTAAAAGATGGTTTCAGCAATCAGGCGATCCAGTGCATAGATGGCGCCGACCTTTCCGCAGAGAAAGCCTAAGCGGACAAAGAGCGAATAGAGGGGGACGAGAAGAAGCATTAGCGGCGTCCAGCAACGGAGCTTATCGCGCCAGCTCAATTTTCCGAGTTTTGCACTGGCAAGAAGCAAGTCCGCATAACGGGCCTGCGATTGGAGATAAGATGGGAATGGTTTTCGGTCATCATGGATTAGTTGGTGTTTTGTGGTCACGACCTGGACTTCCGGTCGGAGTTTTGAGCAGTGCCCTTGTGGGACGAAGTATTCGACGCCCACCTTGAACAACACAGGTTTGGGCGGATACAAAGAGCCATACTTGAGAGGATAGCCGTTCCACCACATGGCAACGGGCGCCTTCGCCGCCTGAATTTCCCCCTTGGTCACCAACTCCGCGATTTCATACCGCAACCCTTCGGTGAGAATCATGTCGGCATCAAGAATCAACACGTACTTACCCTTCAGGCCGGGTCGTGTACATATCTGATTGTAGGCAACCAAATGGCCAGCCCAGGTGTAGTTCTCGACGCGGACGTTTTCATATTTCGAGGCAATCGCCTGTGTTCCATCGGTGGAGCCGGAATCTAAAACGATAACCTCGATCCCCAGTCCGCGCAGGCCGTCCAGACAACGCTGAATGTTCGCCGCCTCATTCTTCGCCAGAACAAAGGCACAAAGAGAGAGCGAACTCATAGCAATAAACCCTCCTCTGTACGTTTGCTAGTTCCTATGCACCCATGCGGGCGGCGGTCCTCCTCCGACCAGCCAACAGTACGTCTCCAGCATCATTCGCCCCACACGGTTCCAGGAGAAATCTTTCTCCATCCATTGCCGGCCGCGCCGTCCTTTCTCGCGCAGCTTCTCAGGCGCGAGGGCTAATGCCGACTGGAGACAATCCGCCAGCGCATCCACTCCTTGCTCAACCCACCAACCGCAATCGTGTGTTTCCAGTCCGGGCCACGGCGCACCTTTGCTAACAATCGCCGGGAGGCCATGTGCCAATGCTTCTGCTACAGCGATACCGAAATTCTCCGAATGAGAAGGGAGAACGAATAATTCGGCCTGCTGAAATTGCCGCGTCTTGTGTGGACCAAAGGCTGGGCCAGGGAAACAAACACGGCGGACACCGAGACGGTTAGCCAAGCGTTCCAGTTGTGTCTGATAGTCTCCGGCACCGACGCCCACGATGTGTAGCTCCCATTCAGGGAAGCGGTGCTCCATTCGCTGCCAGGCATGCAGCAAAACGTCGATGCCCTTGATAGGATGAAGCCGGCCAAGAAAGAGCAATCGTCTTGGCCCCCCCGTGACACCGTTAGACTCGGCAGGGACATCGACGCCGTTGGGAATGATCGCTACCGGCGCCCGCAAACCGGCAGCTCGGATTTCACGATATTCAGCCTCTGCCGTGGCATGGAAGGCATGGGCGGCGCGGGCAGCCTGCCCTTGCCCCAAGAACCACATCAGGCGTTTTTTCCATGCAGACCTTCGCAGCGACCAGGAAGACAGCATGCCACGCGGCGACATGATCAAACGACAAGCCGTCCTGCGCACTGCCCAGGCCGGATAAATATTGGGCATCAACCATAGACCATGATTGTGAATTATTTCCGCTATGCCGGCTTCCCGATAAAGGACGCGCCGCATTACTGGCGAAATACACAGATTGTTCAGAAAACGCCAATGGGGATGGCAATGCGTCTGATAGGTTGTAGAGATACACCTCTCCGGAACGGGAGCCGATACATGCAGATGGACATCGGCACCAAGCTGCCCCAGAACATCGGACAGGCGCGGCACACTATAGGATGGCCCGCCATGCTCTTGTGGAATCGATGAAATTACCTGGATGACTTTCAAGACCTACCTCGCTCTCATGTCAGTTTGTGCTGTCGCAGGTAGTGACACAGAACGAGCAACGCCCAAGGACGGCTCCAGCCGATGGAGGCAGGGGAACTCTGGAAACGCTCCCAGAGAGTGCGAACGGCACGGGTATCGAGCCATTCGGGGACATGCTGGGGAGAGTTCACCATCTCTTCGATGTTTTGCCGCAATTCGCTTCGCAGCCACGACTCGAACGGCAACGTGAATCCTTGCTTGGGTCGGCACCAGTTCTCTTCCGGCAGCCAACCTCGGAATGCTTCGATCAGGAGCCACTTGCGTGTCCCGCGTCGCGGCAAACGAGCTTGGGGAGGCTGAGCCAACGCCAGGTCGGCGAATTCCGCATCGAGAAACGGCGCCCGTATTTCCAGACTGCAAGCCATTCCCATGACGTCTGTATCGCGTAGCAGAGTTTGCCCCAGATAAGATTTTAGCTCCAGGTGAGCGACCGCATCTGGTGACGGCCGTCCCTCCACCAGAGATTCAAGAGCTGCTTCTTCCTCGGCGTCCAACCCACTGAGCCAACCTTCTCCCCCGACCGTAGGCATCAGCAAACGCAGCCAGCGCGAAGAAAAAAGCTTACGGCGAATAAGATACACCGGTACCAGACGCGCCGGCGCCTCCAGGACATCGAGGAGTTTGCTCCAATAAACAGTAATTGGCGCGGAACGCTTCAGAAGGCGGCCAAGCAAAACACGAACCGGAGCGCTGAGGCGGCGAAGCCTGAGGCCCCACTGCACCTCGGTGAACGAAGCGTAGCCGCCGAATAATTCATCTCCGCCGACCCCGGAAAGCGCCACCGTCAAACCCGCTTGGCGTGCCGCCCGGCTGACGATATAGGTGTTCACAGCGTCGATGGTGGGTTGATCGATTTGCTTTAATGCGTTCTCCAACATCGACAACATATCACGACCCGTAAAGGGGATTTCTATATGATGTGCCCCCATGAGCTGGGCGATACGCCGAGCATGCTCTTCCTCCGATTGGTGCGGCTGATCGGGAAACACCACCGTTAAAGACTTTACCGCTCCCTTAGCTACGCTACAAGCACTGGCCGTTATGATGGAAGAATCTACCCCGCCGGAGAGAAACATGCCGATCGGCACATCGCTGACAAGGTGCCGCTTCACCGCTGCGACAAAGGCATCGCGGAGGTCCCGTGCCGCAACCGGCCGTTGGCTGCTCGACGGCCGCCAGTAGATGGACTGACGGGGGGCTTGGCCAGCACGCAGAATTAAAGAGGTGGCCCGCGGAAGCAGCTGGACGCCGGCCACGATGGTCTCCGGTCCCTGCACAGCCCCATAACTGAGAAAGCTCACGACGGCGGCCTTGCTGATGTGACGCTCCACCAGACCAGAAGCTAGCAACGCGCGCACCTCGGAGGCAAATACAAGTCCATCACCTAAAGGCGCCCAATACAACGGCTTTTGCCCAAAGCGGTCGCGGGCCAGCAGCAGCTGTTTCTCCTGCTCATCCCATAATGCCAGAGCGAACATGGCGTTGAAACGCTCCAGAGCGGCCGCGCCGTCACGAGCCAACGCTTCCAGGACAACCTCCGTATCGCCACGGGAACGAAAACGCGCTCCTCGGTCTTCGAATTGTTTTCGCAACTCCAGGAAGTTGTAGCATTCGCCGTTGTAAGAAAGGACAAAGCGGCCATCCAAGGACACCATCGGCTGATGAGCTGCTTCGGAGAGATCGAGAATCGCCAAACGTCGATGGCCGAGAACACACAGGCCCGACGGCGAAATCCACAAGCCGTTGCCGTCCGGCCCACGATGCTCCAGCGCTGCCATCATGCGGACGACCGCATCGCGGTGTTCGCCGCTGTTGTTGCCCACGATTCCTGCGATGCCGCACACGATGTTACCTCGACTCTCCCTTAACGCTCGTTGACTCGACACTCCTGCTCGGAATGGACTAGATAATAACGTACCGTTGTTAACACTTCTACCTCAGAATGGGAGATTTTAATTGCAACAGTCTCCTTAAAAAGTCGCAGAAGCTCCTCGGTTTGCGCTCTGGTATTCGCCACCGCACCTACTCGCAAAGCAACCGAGCTTTTATGGAGCCGCTCCTCCCTTCGTTTGGGCATTACCGAAAATAAGACGAATAAGCAAGTAATACAACAGATAAAACATAAATCCCATAATATAAGTAGGCGCGAACCAGTTATCCAAATATAGTCCCATCTCGATACCAATAAAAGCGCAAGGGAGAAGCAGCCATTCCGAGCGGGCCATCATTCTCAGAGCCGTGTGCGAGAGCCATGCGAACAAAACTCCCATGTAGGCGCAGGACAAGATAACCAATAGCCAACCCCCGTTCCAATATGCTTCGCCGAAAGCTCCAGGGCCGGAATAGGTCCCTCGGGCCCTCTGGGTAAGCTCATTGAAATCCTGACCCAGGAGCATAAGCGGCTTATCGGGCCACAGATACCGAGGGATCCAGCCGTACAATGCAAACATGTACGAATCCCCCACGACGCCTGCGTCGTACAGGTGTAGAGCCGCATTTTGCTGGCTGGTGTAACACTGCCTTGTCAACCAAGATCGATGCTCCACATAATCTTCTGCCATCTCTCCTTGTAGCCATAGTCCAAGCCCGCGAGCAGCGACAGATAAACGCAAACTGAGCGGCGCCCAAAAAATAGAGCCGCCATTCTCATGAGCGATTTCAGTGCGAGCCCAGCCTGTAAAAGTGGACAAAAATGCAAGATAAAAAATGACTGTAGCAATCCCACTAAAGACGAGGGTTTTGAAATCCCTCTTCGCCATAAAGCGGCCCAGAGCGGCCATGATAAACACCTTGATCAAGTTTCCCTTGGCGAAAGTGAGGAGATGAGTGATCGATTCCATCACGAACAGCAGCCAAAAGCCGCCTCTCCATAAGCCTCGACGCTTTGTTCCCAAGTAGGAAAGCATGAATACAGCGAGATAGCATAGTGAGTTCAAGACCACAAGGCTGCCCGGCAACACGAAGCCTAATGCTCCAAACTCGAAAGGCAACACCAAGCCATAACGGAGAGGCAATCCGGCAAGGAGAAAGACAAGGGCTGCCGTTCGCGCACGATCCGTATCGCCCGCAACTTCCGGCGGGACCGCTCGGTCAAAATACTGTTTGTTTTCCAGCAGTTTGTCTACGATCAGAAAAACAACAGCAATCGTCAGGAGACTAACTGTGTTGAGGAGATTGGTGCGCCATAAATCATAGGAACTAACCGGCCAATAGGAATTCGCATAAGCGATATCTGCTTCACTTCCGAGGAAATAAAGCAAAGGGCCGAAGCCATAATTCAGGGCCGCTTTCAAGGCAAACCAGGGGAAAGGGGCCCAAATGATTCGAGGGTTGGTAATAAAGGACTTACAGCCAATCCAAAGGGTGGCCAATAAAAGCACGGCTGGGCACACGGCGTTGACAAGACCCCAATCGTCTGCGTTCGTGGACGGACCAACAGCCAGATAGGCGATGAGCAAAATAGTCAGGATAAGGACGAAGTGCACGAACGTTCTTCGGTCAACAACACAGCCTTCCGCAGGCGCTGTACGGACGCTTCTTCCCAGGCCGAAAAGCGCCGCTTTCTCTCTATCGGGATTTTCCCGGAGAGAGGTGCTTAATCTCAAAGCCGGGCTACGCGGATTGATCATCGCAATTGCACCACTTTCTCAATCATCGACCGCATACGGTCGTGCTGACTGTAGCCGCTCCGCAGGCAGCGTTCTCGTCCCGCCGCAGCAATGCGTTTGCGTTGCTCTGGATGAGCTAAATAATAACGTACTTTGGACAACAGTTCCTCATCGGAACTAAAAAACTCGGCTTCCACTCCTTCCTTGAAAAGCTCCAGGTGTTCCTCGGTTCGCTCTGCCAACATAAAGGCGCCGCAAGCAGGGATCTCATAGCTACGACATGTCTGTCTGTCTCTGTTAAAACGCCTTAAGAAACACAAGACGATGTCAAAGGCGCACAGCGTCTTGGCATAGTCTTGGTTCCAAACCGTTCGCCCTTCCACACGCATGTTACTGTCGGCCGGCTGAGGTTTCCAGCCATCGCCGTAAATACGGACAGGAATCCCCTGTGAAGCGAGAAATTGTATGGAGCGAGCACGTTCTTCCTCGAAATAGCCGATAAAACCTACTTCACCCCCAATTAACTTTTTCTCTTCAGCGCTGACCGGGACAGGATGATGAGCATGGAGATCAAATCCAAAAGGTATGAAATAGACGCGCCGGAATCCAAATTCTTGCAATTCTGCGACCCCAAAAGTTCTTGGAGTAAAATAGACATCGTACAACGGCACGCTCTCCAGGAAATCCTTGGACTGATGATGCCGCAGTGTCATGTCATCCCCGGAGCACCCTGCAATGAGGCAACGAGGGCGGATTTTTTTCACTTCGCGCAACGTTTCAGCCCGCACGGTCACCACCTTATCAAGCAGAATCAGATCGACCGGCGTATCGCGAACATGATCCAAGATTGCCGCATTCGCACCCGCCAGGTCGGGAAATCTGAAAGAAGGGAACCCCATGCGGAAGAGCTTATTGTTAATGCGTGACCAAAGCGAAAGAAGGCGGCTGCAGTCTCGGGGACGCCGGGTATCAACAGGGATCACATTATGTCCAAGCTCTTTCAGTGCGCGCAGACGCTGCACACCGTTCAGCCCCTCTCGCAATTCTCCCACGTACAGAATGGATAATGCCTCACTCATGCAATACTTAAGCCTCTTGTTGGTTTCCTCTACGTGGCCTGCTATTGTTCCGTCTCACTTGGTATCATACCGAACCATGAAGACGTTCGATAAGTCCTTCCAACTCTAATGATGCAGCCTCTACATCAACCAACCGTACCCGATCCAATACCGCTGTCTGTATGATGTCTTTATGGTCTCTTGCATCTGCCACAGACTTGAGCGCATGTGCCAAGGCCTCTGCATCTTCTGGCGGCGCCAGGGCACCTGTCTTTCCCCAAACAACAAGATCGTATGCTGCGCCCACGTTCGTCGTCGCCACGACGGGTACTCCACAGGCCATCGCTTCAAGCACACTCAACTCCCAAGGACCAAAACGGGGAACGTGGATGAAGACATCCGCTGCTCCATAAAAAGCGGCCAGCTCCTGATAACAGACATATCCAGGACAAAATACATGTTCCTTAAGCGATAGGCGCTGGATCGTTTCTTCTATCACTGGTCGTAACGGTCCATCTCCCACCAGCACGAGGTATGCCTCCAAAACTTCTTTTCGGAAGCGCGCAAACGCTTCCAGAACCAGCAAAGGATTTTCTCTTTCGGCCCACTTGGCCACGGCCAGCACCACAAACGGATTAGCTCCAGCCCGTTTTCGGATGATCGCCGATTGGCCTCTCTGCTCCATCATGTTTTTCTGCCACCAGTCCACATCGATGGGATAAAGTCCGCGAGCGATGCGGTCCCGTTTTACTCCTGTACTTTCCAGTGCTTGCACGCCCAAAGAACCCGTGGTAAAAAAGCCATCAAATAATAAGCGATTCTTCAGTCGATGCCATATACAGATCGGTCTACGCAACATTTGCCAACCAGCAGGCTCTGGTATAATTTTATCGGATGGAAGGATCACTGGCACTCTCAGATATTTACTAGCCCAAACTGCTAACCACGTTGATATCTCGGTCCACCCCGCTGTCAAAATTGCTGAAGGACGGGGCATGAGTCGTTTCAGCTTAGAGATAATATCCCGCTTTGCAATAATCTCCGCCTGGAATCCTCGCTCAAACGAGAGCCTCCAGGAACCGGTATTTTGTGTCTCCTTATCGTTGGGCGGCATTCCGCGCAAATACCAGACGATCGGCTCAACCCTGCCTCGTTGGGCCATACGGCGCCACAAAGGCGGATCGTATTGTGTGGGATGCTCAAGGACACACACTAATCTTTGGGACATATACTCTTTTCTACTTATGCCAGGTCAGCTCAAAAGCATCGTCACCGCTCAGCAATTGGCCGACCTTAAACGAAGGAGCCGCAATAAAAACATTTGCTCTGCGGTGTTGAGAATTTTCTTCCAGATCACCCCGCAATAACCAGCGCAGCCAATAGTTGCAATCGCTAAACGGACAAAAAGATTCCCCCCGAAATAGAACGAGACCAATGCTGTGCCGACAAGCATTAACAGTGCTATCCCGTAGGCTCGCCAACCTCCAGACAGAACTTGCCAAGATAGACTTACCTCCTGCCGTGCAGCGGCCAAAAGAAGGATAGCATCAACCAGTGTGCGTAAGCTCCAGGCAAGAGCGGCACCTACGGCGCCAAATACAAAAATCAAAAGGGACGTATAGATAAGGTGGGGAATCGTTTCGGCCAGATGACATTTGGCAATTGTTCCTGTTCGTCCCGCGGCGGTCAGAAGGATATAGGGCGGAGCTGCAGCAATATTAAAAATGACTCCCACCATCAAGATGTAGAGAAGATACGTACTGTTTGCTGCATATTCGGGACCGGCCCATAGGCGCAAGAATGGTTCTCCGGCAACACAGACCATGAGGGCCATCGGCAGCACACAAAAAAGTACAGCACGCAACGCCTGTACATACAGAGCTTCCAACCGGATCTTGTCCTTGGCGGCGTGAAGGGTACTCATAGCCGGCATTAGTGATTGATTCATTGAACTAGGTATAAAAGACACCAAACTTGCCAGACTCGCTGCAATGGAGTAGTATGCCAACTCTCGGACAGAACTGAAGTAGGCCAAAAAGACCCTTTCAATGTTCGCGAGCACCAATATTCCCAACAGAGTGGATAGGACAACACCGCTGCCAAAGCGTAACAGAGGTTTTATTAATTTTACATCGATCCGTGGTCGAAAGAGGCTAGGCAGCAGGGTTCGGGAAACCCATACGTGCATAAGGGCCAATATTAGACTGCATGAAGTCACTACTCCTGTGGCGCCGAGCAGGCCTCCTCCTTTCACCAGGACAATCACAACACAACCGTGTTGTACGATGAGGGTGCCCATGCTCACATAAGTGAATAAATCGAGCCGCAAGCGCACCAGCTGTGGTGTGTTGAATATCTCTGCAAAGATCCGTGCTACAAACCCAATAGCCGTCAGTTGAAGAACAATAGCTGCTTCCGGTTGTAGGTATTGGGGTACGCTGAACAGATTGCTGACCAGAAGACGAGCAGCCAATATAACGATAAGCATTACTACAGTAGCTGGGACGATCGTGATTAACAGGGAAGTCCAAACTACAGCTGCCTCTCCGGCCTCGTCACTGTGGGTGTAAGGCTTCGCCGCGAACCGGGTCGAGGCGGTTCCCATTCCCATGGTCGTAAAAGACAAATAAGTGTTAAGTGTGTTTGCAAGTGCCCAGATGCCATATTGTTCCGAGCCGAGAAGCCTGGTTAAGAAAGGCGTGCTGAAAAACGAGGCCAGTAGAGCTGCCGTCCGGCCGCAGACGGTCCAGATCGTTCCATGCGCCACCTGTTTGGAGACAGCCGCGATGGTTGGCGGAAGACGAGAAGAAACCGCAGGACCAGGAACGTTCCCCTTAACTGTTGTGGTGCTTACTGTGGTGCTTGAGGTAAGCAGTTCGCCATTCGTGGTTTCGCTCATAAAAGTCCCATCCTCTTTCCCCAGATCAAGCAATTGCGATACCATCGAACGAGCAGAAACTCCCACGGACACTCGGCTTTGACACTGTCAAGAAGCATGTCGGAACGCTTGCGGACGAGCGCATAAGTAAGCCATTTGCTTGTTTCCAGACTTACACGAGCACGAAACTGCAACCACTTCTGCCAGTACCGCAGTCTCGAATTGGCATAATACTGGGCCAGATTGGCAGCATGGATCGAATAGGCCAACTTCTTGCTCGGCCAAAAATGGGAGGGCTTATATTCTTCTGGATAATCATCCGGCCGCTCCCGACGATCTTGAAGTGTGATCAAAGGCTCCTCGACATAGCCAACATCCCAGCGGGCCGCCATACGCATCCACAAATCTACGTCGGCCAGATATCCGAACTCCTCGCGCATGCCACCGACAGCTTCCCAGCAAGCGCGCCGGAACATTGTCGTTCCCCACACACAGCATCCCCAATTCTTGAACAACACCTTTTCAAGAAATTGGCGTCCTGCCATCCACTCGGAGAAATTTCGGTTCTCGGATTTATGATTTAGTTTTATTCCCGTTGATGTTTTGCTGGCCGTCTCATTAAAGACAAAACCTACTGTGCTGTACCGCTCCATAACATCGAGCCATTTTTCCAGCAAATCTTCGCGATAAATATCACCGTGATGCAATAAGGCGATGTAGTCTCCTGCGGCATGCCGTACAGCATAATTTGTATTTCCACACATTTTCATATTTCTAGGTGTTTGAATCGCGCGGATGTGTGGATGTTTCTTCGCCAACTCGAGCACCGCTTCCCACGTGCCGTCTTTCGAGCAGTCGTCACTGATAATAAACTCAAAGTCTGGGAGCGTTTGAGTCAATATGGAATTAACTGTCCCTGTCAGAGATGCAACATCATTGTAAACCAGCAGACATACGGAGACTCGCGCTCCGCGGGAAGCCCCACTAGAT
>Ga0209061_1001877_pt1 | contig 30647 bp, 28 predicted proteins | sample Coa_R1_10_FD_187157 | JGI IMG/M metagenome (GOLD analysis project Ga0209061, IMG submission 187157) | Surface soil microbial communities from Centralia Pennsylvania, which are recovering from an underground coalmine fire - Coalmine... | ecosystem: Environmental > Terrestrial > Soil >... | reverse complement strand
GCGACGCGATCGCCGCATACGTCCGCTGGCGCAACGCTCGCGCTCAGCCCAAACGCGACTTCGCCCCCGAATCAACCATCCGCACCTGGACCGGTTACATGACCAACGTTGCATGACGCGGCACTAGCACGCCGGTACCCATCTCGGCGACGGCCGACTCGTTCTGGGCTACGGCGTCGTAGAACGCCAGCTCGTCAGGGCTGAGAGCCGGGGTGGACGTGTTGCCGCGGTTGGCGTCTGCGGAGACCGCCCTGGCCATGGCGACCAGCTCGGCGATGATCTCGGCGGTGGTGAGCTGCTGGTTCGTGTACTTGCGCATGAGTTCGAGCAGCCGGTCGGAGAAGCTGCGCTGGCGGACGAGGTTGTGCCGGGTGACCCGCCGCATCTCTTGCTCTACGAGCCGGCGCAGCGCCTCGATGGCGAGCTACGGGTTTCTCGCTTGCTGCATGCGCTCGATGAACGCCCGGTCCAGATGCGACAGGTCTGGCCGTTCGATCCCGGCCGCCGCGTACATGTCGGTGATACCCCCCGCCTCGACCGCGCCGGCGGTGAGCTGCCGCAGGTAGAGGGCTACGTCGGCGGGGACGGGCAGGCCACGGGCCTTGCGTTCTTCGGCGTCGAACTTGGCCATCCAGACCCGGACTTCCTCGAAGAACCCGATGTCGTCCCGGTATCCGTTCGCTTCGCCGGAACTCGCGCAGAGCGCGTAGAACCTGGCCAGCTGGGCGGACGCCGTGCGGAACCGCTCGGCGAGGGTGGGCTCGCCCTCAGGCGGCTAGTTCAGCGGGCTGGTCACGTCGCGCAGGTAGTTGACGGTGCCGAGTACGGCGTTGATGTAGGCGCGCGGTGACCTGGCGGCGAGCTGCCCGCGCCAGTTATGGTCTGCGAGGATCACGTTGCCGATCGTGTCGTGCAGGTCCCGCATCTTCGCGAGGGCCTAGATGGATGATTCCAGGGGATACCTGGGCGGGGAGAGGCGAGAGTCTCCACGATCGGAGTTGTGGACAACGACCTGGAGACTCTCGCGACTGCACTGTACGTCAAGATCGATGACATGCTGAGGGACTGGCCGGGCCTTGCGCCGGACCGCCCGGCAGGCGGGATCGTGCCTGCGCTCAGTGACGCGGAGCTGCTGACGATGGCGGTGATGTCTGCGCTGCTGGGGTTCACCTCGGAGCGGCGCTGGCTGCGGTATGTCACCGGGAACCTGGCGGGCATGTTCCCGCGGCGGATCGGCCAGTCCGGGTACAACAAGCGGATGCGCAAGGCGTTCTTGCTGTTCTTGCGGGTGATCCGGATGCTGGCCATGGACACCAGCTTGCGGAGCGATGACGTGTGGGTCGTGGATTCCGCGCCGGTGGAATGCGGCCGGTCGCGGGAGACCGCCCGGCGCAGCGATGCCGCGGGGTGGGCGGAGTATGGCTACTGCGCGTCTCACTCCCGGTATTTCTGGGGGCTGCGGCTGCACCTGGTGTGCACCTTGACCGGGCTGCCGGTGCTGTTCGCGCTGGCCGGTGCCAAGGCAGGCGAGCGGGAGACTCTGCTGGGCATGCTGGAAGCCGGCCAGGACGTGGTGAACGATCACCCGGGCAGACGCTGACCGGGGACAAGAACTACTTCGGCCGGGCATTTCGAGGCCGGCCTGACCGGGCGTGGCCTGGCCCTGCTGCGCCCGGTCCGCAAGGGCGGGGCCCGCCGCGCCGGGCAGCACCTGCTCAGGCCGCTGCGGCAGGTCATCGAGTCGGTCAACTGGACCTTCAAGGGGCAGCTTGACCTGGAACGGCACGGCGGCCGCACTCCGGAGGGCATCATCGCCCGGATCCTGGCCCGGATCCTGGCGCTGACGGCCGCGATCTGGCACAACGACAAAACCAGCCAGCAAACCCTGCGCTCACTCATCGCCTATGACCACTAAAAGTAACCGGATCCCCTGGAATCATTCATCTAGTCAATATCCTGGCCGAGCGGCCGGGTCTGCTGGTCGGTTGCCGTGTACTCGGCGAGGGCCGCGTAGAGGTTCTCCGTCAGCGGCGCGTAGCCGACCAGCAGGCCGTCCTTCTTGTCGCGGTAGGTGCGGTTGACTCTGGCGAGCGCCTGCATGAGCGCCGCGCCGCGCATCGGCCGGTCAAGGTAGAGCGTGTGCAGCGGCGGCGAGTCGAACCCGGTGAGCCACATCGACTGGACGATGACGAGCTGCAATTCGTCCTCCGGGTTCCTGGCGCGGTGCTGGATGGCCTTGTTCTGGGAGGGCCGCCGCACGTGCTGGCGGATCAGCGGCGGGTCGCTCGGGTCTCCGGTGTAGACGACCTTGATCACGCCCTTGTCGATGTCCGGGGCGGCCCACTCCGGCCGAAGGGACGTGATCTCCCTATACAGCTTGGCGCAGATCTCCCGCGTCGCGCAGATCTCCCGCGTCGCGCAGACGATGATCCCCTTGCCGGGGCAGCCGATGAACTTGCGCATCTCGGCGGAGCGCGCTTCCCAGTGCTCCACTAGATGTTCTGCCCGGACGGGTTGGTGACGCGGCTGGCGGGTGGGAGGCCGCCGTGTGCGGTGTGGAGGTTGTCCCGGTCGTCGTGGAAGTTGAGGTGGCGGTCCCCCGCCTGGCACCCGCCTGAGTGGTAGGTGTCGGGCGTCTCCCAAGACATCCGACCGAGCGGAGGGACCACCACGATGAAGGACTACCAGACGACCGAGACCGCCGGGGCGATCCCGCTGCCAGACAGCGTGCGCCTGGCGATGGACGATATCGCCGGGACTATGCGTGAAGGGCTGCTGGCGATGGCCGTGACCGCCGGGCTGGGGGTGATGAGCGCGTTGATGGAGGAGTCGGTGACCGCCATCGCCGGCCCAAAGGGCAAGCACCAGCCCGGCCGGCGAGCGGTGCGCCATGGCAGCGAGGCGGGCTCGGTCACCCTCGGCGGCCGGCGGGTCCCGGTCCGCCGCCCCAGGGTCCGCGCCGCCGACGGGTCCGGCGAGCTGCCCGTTCCCGCCTACGAGCTGTTCTCGGGCACCGACCTGCTCGGGGCGATGGCGATGGAGCGGATGCTCGCGAAGCTGTCGTGCCGCCGCTACCAGGCCGGCTTGGAGCCCGTCGGCGCCGAGGTGACCGCCCGGGCACGCTCCACGTCGAAGTCGGCGGTGTCCCGCCGGTTCGTGAGGGCCACCGATACCGCCCTGGGTGAGCTGCTCGCCCGGGACCTCTCCGGCCTGGACCTGGTGGCGTTGATGGTCGACGGGGTCCACTTCGGCGACCATCTCTGCGTGGTCGCCCTCGGGATCGGCATCGACGGCACCAAGCACCCGTTGGCCGTGGTCGAAGGGGCGACGGAGAACACCACCACCGTGACCGACCTCCTCGTCGGGCTACGAGACCGGCGCCTGGACGTCACCCGGCCGATCCTCGTGGTCATCGACGGCGCCAAGGCTCTGCGCTCGGCGGTCGAGACGGTGTTCGACTGCCCGGTCGTGGCCCGCTGCCAGCTCCACAAGATCCGGAACGTCCAGTCCAAGCTGCCCGATCGGATGGCCGCGACGGTCGGCACGAAGATGCGCGCCGCCTGCAAGCTGACCAGCGCGCTCGAGGCCGAGGCGACCCTGGTCGAGCTCGCCCGCCAACTCGACCGGTCCCACCCCGGCGCGGCGGGCAGCCTGCGAGAGGGACTCGCCGAGACCCTCACTGTGATCCGCCTCGGGGTGCCGCCCACCCTGGCCCGCACGCTGCGCTCGACCAACGCCATCGAGTCCATGATCGAGATCTGCCGAGGCCACTCCACCAACGTCAAGCACTGGCGGGACGGCACCATGGCGCTGCGCTGGTGCGCAGCAGGGATGAACGAGGCAGCCAAGCAGTTCCGCCGGGTCAACGGACACCTCCACCTCCCCGCCCTGCGCGCCGCCCTCGAGGCCGAAGCCGCCCGCCGCCGGCGGGGCGAGACTGTCACACCCCCCAACTACGATCAGAACGTGGCCTGAACCGGCCACCGACCGTCACCGAAGTTCCACGGAACTCGGGACATCCTCGTGCCACGTTGGATAGTGGAGGTGCGGGTATGAATCAGCCGGAAGGGAGGCCCGGAGATGGAAACGAAGCAGCCTCCGCAGCCCGTTCCGGGGGACAAGGAGAGGGAGAAGGTGGAGAAGCCGGCACTGCCGACTCCGGAGGGGGAGCCAAGCTCCGCATGGGCGGAGAAGGCGGAGAGGGCACGGGAGGCACGGGAGCTGGGCCGCAGGCTGCGCAAGGGCAAGCGGGTCCTCTTCCCAAGCCGTCGCAGCATGAACCACTGACACCGCAGCGGACGCCGCTCTATTACGCTCAGCACGCTCAGCGGTATCAGCGTCAACAGCTCATCCGCGACTACCAGTCGGCGTATGACTGCCGCCTGGTAGTCATGATCGACGCGATCTTCCTCTACAGTGTCCAATACTTCGAGGAACTCCTCTTCAACGCGTCCCCCAGCCAGCCGCTCCACCTCTTGCTGGTGTCACCTGGTGGCGACGGTGAGGTGGCCGTACGTCTCGTGCGCTCCGCACAGGCCCGCTGCAGCGAACTGACGGTGATCGTCCCGGATATCGCGAAGAGCGCGGCGACGCTGCTGGCCCTCGGTGCCGACAAGATCCTTATGGGTCCAGCCTCTGACCTTGGGCCTGTTGACCCACAGTTTCCGATGGGCGAGTACGACTTGGTGAGTGCCAAGGACATCATCGCTGCCGTTGAGAGGGCGCTGGATGATGTCGCTGATCGCCCAGATACGTTCCCGCTTCATAGCGCCTTGCTGGCGGATGTAAACGCGCTCCGCGTGGAACAGGCCCGCTCGGCCCTTGATCGAACAGACGATCTGCTCCGAGAAGCGCTGCTTAGCAACCCTCGGCGTTCCCCAGCGGACGTCGACGAGCTTGGGCGTCGCCTGCATGAGCCCTTGATCGAGGCTCCGAAAGACCATGCGGCGATCTTCGGCGCGAAGGATGCAATGGCTCTTGGGTTGCCGGTCGTAACGGCTGATCCCTCGTCTGACCAGTGGAGGCGGATCTGGCAGCTGTGGATGCATTACTATGCACTTCTCCCAGCGCAAATCTACGAAGGCGAACTAGCATCCCAGGTGGAGCGGCGGCCAAGTGAGGCGGGGTAAGGCCGTCACGAGCAGTGGTCTGACTCGTCAGACACAGAGGCATGGCAGGGGATCCCTAATGGCTGGTTCGCGATGACCACACCTTTAATCAGTGGATAGGCCGTATCAACGGTTGCTACAGTATTACCGGGGACTGCTGTGAAGGCTGCTTACGCGATTCGCCTGGCTGACCTGGGCTGACGAGGCGGAATCGCCCGTCGATTGGAACCCGTGACGGTGGGAGAGTAGTCAGCAACAACTCTTGACGCTTTCCGCGGTGGTTCTTGGTGGAGGAAGCGCTATAACAGAGATCCACTAGCCTCTTCGAGATACGCCAGGCGCGGACGCCGAGTGCTTCGGACTCGCTTGCAGCTGGGGTCATGCGTTCAGACGCATACAGCTCAGAGTCACTAACCAGATCGGGGTGGTTGTCGTAGGAGAGGACCCACCGGACCTGTGCACGGCGGAGCAGGTAGTCGGCAAGCCTGTAGTGTGCCTTTCCAGCTGCCCATTCAGTCTCATCCGCCGGCGCCATCGGCGTTGCGTATCCTCCAGCGGGGTCGAAGGACGTGTTGTATAGTCTGGGCGATTTGCTCCAGTAAGGCGGATCGAGGTAGGCGACTACCCTGTTGGGGATCAGCTGGGGATACCATTCGGCGACATCTTTGAGGGTGACTTCCCAGTCCTTGCACCACACGTCGACAAGTCTGTTGGCCGCATACAGGTCACCGATGAGGCGCAGTCGGCTCTCTAGCGCGGCCTTGTTGAATCGGCAGTCGATCTTGTACTCGCTCTTCTGCCGTCGGCCGCCGATCGGGCCAGCCCGGCCGTGGAGGATACCGGAGAACGTCGTCCGGTTGAGGAACAGGCACTTTACTGCGGCGTCCCGGTCTTCCGCATGCACAGGTGTCCAGCGTCGCCAGTGATCCCAGCGTTCCAGCGTTACAGGCTCCTCCCACATGCGGTCGATCAGCCAATCTGTGTCGGCGGCTGCGACCTGCCAGAACCTTGTTACCAAGGGGTCGGCATCAGCCAGGAGGATTCGGTCAACGATTCCGGCGGCGGCCAGCCGCAACGCCGTTGAAGCGCCACCAGCGAACGGCTCGACAAAGAGGTGAGGTCGCCCTAGCGACTTCGACGAGTTGATGATGAGGCTGGCGACCACGCTCGCTAGGCCCGACTTTGCCCCTGGATAGCGTAGAGGCGACAGGTAGCGCATCGCGCCTAGGGCCTCGTCCCTTAGCTTGCCAGGGTTGGCGAGTGCCCGCGGGTTCGCGCCGATGTGTCTGGGTGCGACGAGTTGCCCAACACGCGGGCGTGCTGACGACTCAACCGTGATCGGAACTGTCACGGCTGGACGGGCCCTTGCTGAACGGACTCAGACGAATCGAGACCGAGTTTGCGCTTGGCTACGAGTCGAAGGACGTCCGTGCCGACTCCGATGGGGAAGGCAGCCTTGGAGTGTGCCAGGGCAACTGGGATGAGCCCGTCGCGGTACATCGAAGAGCCCGTCCTATCGACCACATCCAGGATGGCAGGCAGGGACGGGTAGCCGTCAGGGCCTGGCTGCCCGCCTTGGTCATCGTACGGCTGGCCGACGGCAGGCGGCACCGTGATCACGACGACTCGGCCGTCGAGGGACCGGTAGATGAACTTGCGGCCCCAGTACGTTTCAGACCCATACGCGAGCGGGTTGTCCGCGTTGGTGACCGCACGCAGGACGTCGACGTCGAGGACGAGCAGGTCACCAGGCTTGAGGGCCTCGTGCCGGGCGAGCGCGGTCGCGTAGTCGAAGAAGGTCCCCGTCTTCTCGACCCCGCATAGGTAAGGCCCCGGGCCAGGCGTTGTGGCGATCATGTGCTGGAAGTAGCTCACCGCGCGCCCGCGAAGCTTCGCCGGCGGACCGTACATGGCCAGCGGGCCGTCCATGATGAACAGAGTGGATCGGAGCAGGTCATGCCGGGATTGCTCCCACAGCAAGGTCGTGAGGCCGATCATGACCAGCAGTTCGATGACCTGCATCAGCCTGCCCAGTGCGGTCGCGTTGGTGCCCTCTTCGGTGACCTCCTCGTATATGCGCAGCGTGTCGGTGGGGAATAGGCGCTGACCACAGCCTGGACAGGTGGCCGCGTTCATGCCAACCGGCACCCCGCCTTGATCGCACTGCCGGTTTGGGCAGTCAACTGGCAGTGAGCTGGCGGGAGCGCCCGGCTGGCCGTGAAGCAGCAGCAGGAGCTGCAGCAGGCTCTGGTTTAGGCGGTTTACCTCGATCTTCTTCGTGCGGAACAGCGAGTCGATGCCTTCCCGCCAGGACTCTTGGATGGACATGCCCTCACGCAGGTAGGCGCCTGCCAGAGGAAGATCCAGGGATACCAGCGCTGAGTTGACCGCGTTGTGGAGAACGACTGGATCTACGAACCTCTCCTTGCGCTGACTTTCCATGGCCTCGATGTCCAGCCAGATCGCAGCGGCCTGGGCGTAGCCGTAATGCACCGAGGGCAGACCGTCCCGTACGGCGACTGGCATCGAAGATCCGTCGACGCCAATGACTCCGGCCAGCCGGTCTGCGTCAGGTGGCTGGGCCAGGTCGGACTTGGCGCGCACCTTGTGCCCCAGCCAGGTCAGGTCCCGCAAATGCTCGGCCGGAACGTAGAAGTTGGTCCGGTCGGCCAGCGCCCGCACCACGGCCTCGGTGTGGCCGAGCCTGGAAGCCTGCTCGAACCCGCCGGAGACGGTTCTGTATGGCATCAGGTGTCTCTCAGCCTCCAGACGGGGCGAGCCGCGGCAGGCCAGCGGCGGCGCGCGCCTCATTGACTAGTTCGAGCCCGTACCGGTCGATGTGGACCGGCACGATGTACGGGGAGGACATCGTCTTGAGCCGCACGTATCCCTTGTCCTCATGGCTGATAATGGCATCCCCGAACGCTTTGAAATCGTAGTACTTGCCGAGTTCGTTCACCTCCCGGGAGTTGTTCAGGTGGGCGACAACCCAGTTCTTGGTATTGGCGAGCACCTCGTGGGCGACCCCGGTGACCTCCTGCGTCGCGTAGATCATCCCGATCTTGAGCTTGCTGCCCTCCTTCGCGAGGCGGACCCAGACGTCGAACTCGTTCTTGAACTTGTCGGCGGAGAAGAGGTTGTGCGCCTCTTCGATCATGACCTGGATGTGCGGCGGCTCTTCTCCGCTGGTGAACCGCTCGGTCTGGCGTTCGATGAGGTAGCTGGCCATTTCCCGCGCGAGCTTGGTGATGACCGGGTCTGGTCCAAGGTGAAGGTCGACGATGACGATCCGGCCTAGAACCAGCTCCTGGTAGATGTCGCTGCGGAAATCCTGGTCAGAGGCGGGTGCGTGGAAGTGCCGCAGCGGCTTGAGCTTGGTGTACCCGGAAACCACCCCCTTGCCGCTTCGCTGCGTGTAGATGGGCAGTGCCGATCTCCACGGGTCCCCGCCGGTGAACGACTGCAGCCCCTTTGCCGCCTCCCCGCTGAGGTCGCCTGCCTCGGCGCGTTCGATCAGCCAGTCGATGACCGTCTCCAGCGAGGACCGGTTGACGCCCACCTTCCCTCTGGGAGGCGTGGGTCGGTACAGGTGCCCGGTGCCGAGTTGCTGCTCCAGTGCGTCCGCGAGTTCCTTTTTCATCGTGACCCAGGCGCGCCAGGGATAGCGCTTGCCGTCTGGCCCAAGGTGCTGCTTCGGAATCTCGAACTCTGCCTTTGCCAGCGCGCCGTACAGGAGCAGCCGCCCGCGGTTGGCGTCCGCCTCTCGCTCGCGTGCTTCGCCCTCGGTGTCGCTAGCCAGCCGGTCGCCTTCGAAGTCGGCCATGAGGAAGCCCTGGACGTAGTCCGCAGCTGCATCCGCGAGTGCGCCGGCAATCAGGGCCTTGGCGCCATCCATCTGGGCGGGATCGAAGAAGTTGATGCCGAGGGGGCGCACGTTGGGCTGGCCGTTCTGCGCTCGGCCGAACTTGTAGATCACCACGTGATCGACGCCGATCGCGGCCAGCTCAGTGCCGTCCTGGGTGTTGGGGTTGGCGTATTCGCCCTGGGGGTCGAAGATGAGCTGCCCGATGGGCGGACGGCCAGCGCTCCGGCGCCGCTCCGAGACAGCGAACACCCGCGCGGCCACCGTCTTCATCGTGTTCGACTTGCCCATACGGGTCATGCCGAACATCCCAGTCTTGTTGCCGATGAAGTCGTAGACGTTGACCTCGACAGGGATATCGGCCTGCTTGGCACGCATGGTGCGGCGCCGAGTGGAGGAGTAGCGGACGGCCCCGATCCGCACCATTTCCACAGGGTCGTCGGTGGGCTTGATGTAGGAAGCGATCGCGCTCAGGCCGTCGCCGGTTGGCTTGAAGACCCGGTACGTGACGGTGGCGTAGAAGTTGTCGACGTCATGCCCGAATTCGAGGGCCACCTTTCCGTCCCGGCTGTCCTCGTAGAACGTTCCGATGATCCGGCAGTCCAGGCCAGTGAATGACACCCGGTTCTTGGTGAAGGGATCAAGGTCGACGTCCAGGATCACGGATGGGGATGGATCATCCCTTCTGGAGAGGGCGTCCCGAAGCGACTCCTCCCGGACGGCCTGCAGGTCCCGTTCCAGGGACAGCGGCGCAGTTCCCTCCACCCGCAACAGCAACACCTCATCGTCGTCCCCACCGCCTGACCCGATCTCCCGTGCGGTGGCCAACAGGAACGCGAACTGCGGGATGCCGCCGACCGCTTCCTTCCACTTGTCATGGGTGATCACGACCGCGCGGTCGTAGTCCAGGGTCTGGATGGCGCCGATCCGGATCGCCCGGTCGTCGGCAAGCAGTGTCTGCTCAAGGATCGCGCCGGCACCGACGTTGGGGATGAGATCGCTCATGGATGGCTCCTCGGAAGGTGACTGGGCCGCCTGCCTGCCGAGCGTCATCCTCCCGCCACCCACCGACATTCTGTCGCAGCGCGACGCTCCTGTGGAGTACCGCCCGTGACAGAGCATCATCTCGCCCTAGAGTGTGAGATATGCCACCTAAGAGGCCGCGCGGATAGGGAGGGTGATCATGGCCGCCTTGCCGGGCGGCCGTCTCCGTCCGCACCGGCGTCCGGGCCGGGCTGGCATGCGGCCGGGAAGACCGGTCAGCCATCCCCGCCGCACCGTCTTGGCGGTAACGGCGTGCCCACCGGTCCGCGGTCGAGTGCGAGACCCGGAACCGTTCCGCCGCCCGCCGCAGCGGCCAGCCATCTTCTGCGACGCACCGGGCCAGGCGCAGCCGCCCGGTCTCACTCAGCGGGGCATTACGGTGGACCATGAGGACCTCCCAGGGCTCGCGTGCAGATGTGGTGATCCACACCGAACCCGGAGGCCCTCACCTATTCAAGATCATCCAGCCTGTGTCGCTGTCACCAACGTCCATGGACAGAACACCTAGCCCGTTGCGTGCTATATCTGCGTGATCGCGGCTGACCGACAGCCAGGGTGCCCTCGACCGGGGTGGGTTCGTCAGCGTGGTGCCGCCGACCGTGACCACACGCGCTCGAAGCTGGCGAGGTAGTTGTCGAACATGTCGCTGTCTGGGGCCCGGCGGAGGTGGAAGACCGGCGCGTTGGCGGCGGGGATGCCGTAGGCGTGCTGGTTGACGAGCATCTCGTCGTCGGCGCGGTAGATCGAGTTGTACAGTACGGTGCGGTGCAGCCTGATTGCGGCGTGCCCGGCTTCGCGTAGCGGGCGGTACAGCGCCAGCGCGTTGCGGATCTTCGCGGCCATCGCGTCGCCGATGCCCTCCTGGGTACCGCGCTCGGCGGCGCGCGGGGAGCCGGGGTCGCCGAGCGCGATCCTGATGTCCACCCCGGCGCTGGCCCTTGCCGACAGGACGCTGATCAGGCCGGCATCTTCGGCGAGAAACAGCCCGCTGTAGGCGAGGATGGCGATCTCGCGGCGCGCATTGCCGAAGAGCCGGTGCCATGCCTCGCGCGACACCGACCACCGGTGCGGGTACACGGCCACGACCTCGCCCGGCTGCACGGCGGCCTGCGCCGGGGCGAGTTCGGGCCACAGTTCGTGCTCGTCGGCGCGCAGCAGGCCGGCCAGCGCCCACCGGTGCCGCGGGTAGGGGATGCGCCCGTCGATCCAGCGCCGCACGGTCTTGGGGTCCACGCCGAGGTGCGCGGCGATGTCTTCCTCGCTGAGGCGGGCGCGGAACAGGGCGCGGCGCAGCAGGTCGTTCAAGCCGGCACCTCCGAAGAACCCGAGGCCACCGCCCACGCTAACAGAAGAAGTCCCTAGTCGTCCCTTTCTGCGGTACAGAAATCCGGCCCGATCGGCGAGGCTCGTCAGCCGCAGGGCGGGCCCGTCCCGCCTGGCTGCCATCACCTCCCAGTGCGGAAGGACGAAAGATGCCCATGCCCGAGACGGCGGCCTCACCCCAGGTGCTCGGCCAGCTGGAGGCTCTCGCCGCAGACCTGAAAGACCGCGGCTTCACGACGAAGATCACGCCATACGGGCGCTACCCGTCCGTGGATGTCGTCAACAGCGCGGCGTCACGGCTGTCGGAGCAGGTGTACGCGGCTCTCGCGCCGGACGGTGCGGTGTGGTTCTGGTGGTCGTGGGCCGAGCGCATCGCCCCCATCGGGGAGCCAGGCGCTGCTGCCGCCACGATTGCCCGCGTGCTCGCCGCGCCGCACGCCGTGGCGGAGCGGCCGTGACCGTCGTCGCCGTCGCCTGCGGCGCCCAGGGCGGGGCCGTGGACTTGTTCGACGACCGGTACCCGCGTGGTGAGGTGCTGCACTTCTCGGCGGCCGAGTGGGCGGAGTTCCTCGCCGGGGTGAAGGCCGGGCGGTTCGACAGCCCGGCCCACCCGGACGGCCGCGAGACGTCCAAGACGGCCCAGCCGGGTCCGTGAACGTCCCGGGCGCGCCCGGCTACCGTTCAGGTCATGGAACTTGCCGCGTGGGCCGAAGAGGTGGCCCGGGACTTGCTGGAGATTCCGCTGCCGCGCCGCTGGGCACACACTCAAGGCGTCGCCGCGGCGGCCCGCGGGCTCGCCCCCGTGCTCGGCGCGGACGCTGACCTCGCCGAAGCCGCTGCGTGGCTGCACGACATCGGGTACGCGCCCCGGCTCTGCGACACCGGGTTCCATCCGCTCGACGGCGCCCGGTACCTGTGCGATGCCGCCCGCGCTGAGCCGCTGCTGTGCCGCCTGGTGGCCCATCACTCGTGCGCCCAGGCCGAGGCGGACGAACGCGGCCTCGGCGCTGTCCTGGCACGGGAGTTCCGGCCTGCGCCACCGCGCCTGGCCGACGCGCTGATCTACGCTGACATGACGACAGGCCCCGGCGGCCAGCACATGGAGGTGCGCGACCGGATCGCGGAAATCCGCAGCCGGTATGGCCCCGGCCACCTCGTCAGCCGGTCCATCGCCCGCTCCGCTCCCGAGCTGACCGCCGCCGTGTCGAGGGTGGCGCGCGCGCTGGCACTGTGCGCGCCCGCGTGTCCTGCGGTGCGCCTGCCTGCGCTCGCCGCTGCCGGTCAGCCGATGTAGGGGCTGGCGCGCCGTTGCAGGTAGTGATCGACGCGCATCCGCATCGACCGGTCCATCTGGTAGCCGCCGAGCTGGCCGGGCGGCACCCACCGCACCTCGGTTGTCTCGCTGCTGGGTGCCGGGCTGCCGCCGGTGGCCCGGGCGGTGAGCACGATCGAGAACTCCTGCCGGGCCTCGCCGTTGCTGGTGTAGAGGATCACGTGCCTGGGGTCGCTGTAGATGCCGACCAGGCCGGTGATCTCGCAGTCGATTCCGCTTTCCTCCCTGGTCTCCCGGACGGCGGCACTGGCGACCGATTCGCCGAGATCGACGGCGCCGCCGGGAACGGCCCAGTTGTCATTGTCAGAGCGGCGGATCAGCAGGACCTCGCCCGCGTCGTTCGTCACCACGACGTTGACTGAGGGCACGATCGTTGTGGCAGCGGGCGCGTTCGGGTCGTCGTAATAGTCGATGCGTCGGTTCACGGCTCAGCCTCCGGCACGGGCCTGGCGGTCTCCCAGACCCGTTCGAAGCTGTCGAGATACGCCGCCGTGACCTCGCCGCCGGCCACCTTGCGGAAGTGCCACACCGGGGCGTGCGCGGCGGTCAGCCCGTACAGGTGCGTGTTCACCAGGAGCTGGTCGTCGGAGCGGTAGATCGAGTTGTACAGCACCGTGCGGTGGAAGCGGATCTCGACGCCCTCGATCAGGCGAAGCGGCCGGTACATGACAAGCGCGTTGCGGATCTTCGCCGCCATGGCCTCGCCGACGCCCTCGTCCTCGCCGCGTTCGGCGACCTCGCGGCTGGCCGGGTCGCCGAGCAGGATGCGCACACGCGCCCCGGCCCGCGCCTTCTGGGCGAAGATGCGCTGCACCCCGGAGTCCTCGGCCAGGAACAGCCCGGCGTAGACGAGCACGCCGATCTCGGCCTCGGCCTCTGAGAAGAGCCGTCCCCACACGTCCCGTGGCACCTCGGATCGGTGCGGGTAGACCGCCACGATCTCGCTTTGCGAGGCGACCGCGACCTGATCCCGGGGCAGCGCGTCGGGCCACAGGTAACCCTCGTCAACGCCGAGGTGCGAGGCGATGGCGTACCTGTGCCGCCGGTACGGGACGCGCCCCTTGACCCAGCGCTCGACCGTCTTGTGATCGACGCCGAGCTTGTCGGCCAGCGCGGTCACCGTGACTCCCCGCTGCAGCAGCGCCGCGCGCAACCGTTCGTTCGGCATCGACCCAGCCGTGATCGAAGGACGTCTCAGGACGGCATCAACATATCCGGGACGTCCAACAGCAGTCCAGCAGCGCGGTTACTGGGTCCGGGCCTCCTGCCGGAGCCTCGGGGCATGGACACCAACCCCCCACCCCAGAACCCGGGCATCTCCCGATTGCTCGATGACCACCGCACCTGCCCGTGCGGCGCCCACGCCGAGTCCCGTCCTGGCCGGTGCCGCAAGTGCCAGGCACGGGCAGCATGGCGGCGCCGCCACCAGCGGCCCATCCGCCTGACCCGCCGTGCCGCCGCTCGTGCGCGCCGACGCGTCGCTCGGCTCGTCGCGCTCGCCCTGGCCATCTCGCTGCGGGCCGCGTTCCCGCCCGCCCAGACCACGGCCGGATCGGCCAGCCTCGGCCCGGCCGTGCCGGGAGGTGAGCACTGATGCTCGCTTTGTTCATCCTCGCCATCCTCGGCGTCTCGCTCGTGGGGCTGGCCCTGTTCGCCGCGATGTGCGTCGCCATCCGCAGCGATGACACGAAGGGTCTCCCGGGCCGGCCGCCGACGCTCAGGGCTGCTCTTACCCGCCGCGTGCTCGGGATGACCCGCAGCCGGCCGGCACCGCGGCGTGGCGCCGATCGGGAGCCCTGCCTCGCCGGATCGGCAAGGACGGCAGATCCCCGGCCCGATCCGGAAGGGAGGTGACGGCAGATGGCGGTCACGTTGTCGCTGGTCGTGGTGCTCGGCGTCACGGTCTGGGTGCTGCACCGGTACGCGGGCCTGAAGTTCCTGCACGCCCTCGCCTGCGTGCTGTTCGGCTTCTTCCTCGCCACGACCGGTGTCGCGCCCATGATCCGCGGAGCCGTCGCCAGCGTCATCGGCTTGATCTCCGGTCACCGATGAACCGTCAGCCAAGGAGGTGATCAAGGTACACGCTTCATGCGATCGCCGTGTTGTGACGCCCGGGCAAGCGCGGCGCCGGCACAGCCGGGCGACGGCCATGCTGCGCCACCGCCTGGTGGCCCGCGCCTGGTGCCGCACGCGGGCCGGGCGCGCCGCCGCGGACGCGCTGGCAGACATCCCGCCGCTGTGCGAGGAGATCGAGCGGCTCGATGCGGTGCTGGCGTGTTCGCGCCGGCGTCACCAGGATCTGGCAGCCGCCGCGCGGGCGACGCTCGCCGCCGACGCCGAAGGCGAGCCGGATCCGCTGTACTACCTGCGCGACGAACTCGGATCACGGGAAGCGCCGCCGTCCGGCGGGGAGCGGTCATGGTGAGCCAGCGGCCGACCCGGCATCAGATCCGCCGGCACGCGCGGAAAATGCGCCGCTACGGCATCCAGCCGATGACCGTGATCAGCCCGGGTGACCAGTTCCCCGAGGTCGCGGCTGTGGTGATCGGCCGGTGGCTGTGGCGTTACCGTTCCGAGCTGGCCCCGCTCGCCGTCGCGGCTGGGCTCATGCTCGCCGCCTGGATCACGCATGCGCGGTATCCCGGGTGGTGGCCCGTCGTCGCGGTGGCTGGCGCGGTGGCGGGGGCCCTGTTCGCGGTCGCCGGCGCCCGGCTCGGCCTGGCCACGGTCGCCGAGCGCGGGTATGCGGCTGCGGTCGCCACAGCCGCAGGAGGATGGCTCGCGGTCGCGACCGCCACCGGCCCGGGGCGTGCACCGCTCCCGCAGGTCCTGATGGCCGGCGGGCTGGTGCTGGCGGTGCCGTGGTGGGCGCACCGGAGGCGCCGCGCGAAGGTCCGGGTCGAGCGGACGCTCGCCGCGTGGCCGGAGGTCGCCCAGGCGGTCGGGCTGGCCGGGTCGCGGGTCCAGTCCGCCGTGGTGGACGTCTGGGGCTGGCGGGCGCGGTTCGCCCTCGCCCGGGGCCAGACGATCACTGATGTGATCGCCAAGCTGCCCGCGATCGAATCCGGGCTTGGCACGTTCCGGGGCGCGGTCCGCGTCTACCCGACCCCGGACGACAAGGCCAACCGGTTCGAGCTGCGGGTGCTCGGCGCCGACCCGCACGCCGACGCGATCACCTGGCCCGGCCCGTCCATCGCCTCGATCACCGAGCCTGTCGACCTGGGCCCATTCGAGGACGCCGCCCCCGCGAAGGTGCTGCTGCTGCGCCGGCACGCCCTGCTCGGCGGCACGACAGGGTCGGGCAAGAGCGGCGGCCTCAACGTCGTGATGGGCAACCTGGCCGCCTGCTACGACGTGGTGATCTGGGCGATCGACCTCAAGCGCGGCATGGAACTGCGGCCCTGGGCGCCGTGCATCGCCCGGCTCGCTGTCACCCCGGCCGAGGCCCGCGCGCTGCTCGCCGACGCGGTCGCGATCCTGGAGGCCAGGGCCGCTCGCCTGGCCGCGGTCGGCAAGCGGGTCTGGGAGCCGTCGCAGGAGATGCCCGCCCTGGTCATCGTCGTGGACGAGTACGCCGAGCTGGCCGAGTACGCCCCGGCGGCGACCGGCGACGCGGACTCGATCGCCCGGCGCGGCCGGGCTGTGGCGGTCACGCTGATCGCCGCGACCCAGCGGCCCACCCAGAAGGCGATGGGCCAGGGCGCGCTGCGGTCGCAGATGGACGTGCGGATCTGCTTCCGGGTCCGCGAGCGCAAGGACGTGGACCTGGTCCTGGGCCAGGGCATGCTCGCCGCCGGGTGGCGCGCCCACACCCTGAACGCCCCCGGCAAGTTCCTGATCTCCGCTCCCGAGCACGACACCCCGCGCCGCGCCCGCGCCTACCTGCTCAGCGACCAGGCCGTCGCGGACACCGCAACCCGGCACGCGGGCACCAGGCCACCATTGGACGAGGCGTCCTTGCATGCTGTCGAGGAACGCTCCCAGGCGCGCCCAGACGCGCCAGCCAACCTGGCCGGCACCGACTATGAGGCCGGGACCCGTGGCTTGCCTGGCGAGGACCGGGACTCACCGGGCGCGCTGCTGTGGCTCGCGCTGTGCGTCGCGCCCCCGCAGGGCGCCGACATCGCTGAGCTGATGAGCGCCAGCGGCATGACCCGGCCCACCCTGTACCGGCACCTGGCCGAGCACGCCCGGGCAGGCCGCGCGGTCCAGGTCAGCCGCGGGCGGCGGCGCGCCGCCACCACCGACGAGCCCAAGGCGCGGTGAGGGCCGTTGCCGCATGTCTCGTCTCACCCCTCGCGCGCGTCTGCACGCGGCAGCCGCGAGCAAGCGGCGATGAAGCAACCGCGCGAGACAACCCCGCCACAACCATGGAAGGAAGGTGATGCACGCTGATCTACACGACCGGTACCACCTGGACCTTGCACGTCGGCGACGCCTGTGAGGTGCTCGCATCGATGCCGGACGGGTTCGCCGACTGCATCGTGACCAGCCCGCCGTACTGGGCCAAGCGCGACTACGGCGTCGCGGGCCAGTACGGCCACGAACCGGACCCAGGCGGGTATGTGGAGACGCTCGTGCGGGTGTTCCGCGAGGCCCGCCGGGTCCTGGCAGCCGAGGGGACTTGCTGGCTCAACCTCGGCGACTCCTACTCAGCCGGCAGCGCGTCCATCAGCGGCCTGCACGCATACGTCGGCGCTAGCCTGGCCGGGCGCCAGGCGCCGGGCATGGGCGCGAAGAACCTGCTCGGCCTGCCCTGGCGGGCCGCGCTGGCCCTGCAGGACGACGGGTGGATCATCCGCAACGCGATCATCTGGCACAAGCCGAACGCCATGCCCGAGTCCGTGCGCGACCGGCTCAACTGCCGGTACGAGCTGATCTTCCTGCTGGTTAGGTCCCGGCACTACTGGTTCGACCTTGACCCGATCCGGGTGCCGCACGCCACCGCCCGCCCGGCACGGGACTGCGCGCACTCCCGCGGCGGCGCCGGCGTTCGCCGCCCGCCCAGCTACCCGGCAGCCGGCCGGCACCCCGGGGACGGCAGGCCCAGCGGCAACCGGCCTGGCGGCAGCCGGCGGCAGAAGTACGGCCCGCACGCCAGGGAGGTGATTGCCGCGCGGCGCTACGGCGAGGGCCGCGGCGGCAGGGCGCACCCGAACGGCCGCAACCCCGGCGACGTCTGGCCGGTGCCCACCCGCCCTTACCGGGGACCGCACTTCGCCGCGTTCCCGCCCGAGATCCCCTCGCGTTGCATCAAGGCCGGGTGCAAGCCCGGCGGCATGGTGCTCGACCCGTTCTGCGGCACCGGCACCACCGGCCTCGCTGCACTCGCGCTGGGCCGCCGGTTCACCGGCATCGACCTGAACCCGGCGTTCGCGGAGCTTGCCGCCGGGCGGCTGCGACGAGCAGCCGATGCCGCGCCCGGCAGCGGCAGCCGGGACGGCACCGGCCCCGGGGACGGCACCTGGTGACTGGCGCGGAGAAGCCGCGAGCTGGCGGCAACACGCAGCGGCAATGCCCGGTCCCGGTTGCCGCCGCAGCACGGAGAAGGCGCGGAAATAGCGGGTGCCCGGCTCCTCCCAAATCGTGCCCCGGAGCGTACCCTCCCAGGCCCGGAGCAGGCCCGGGCCGGGCACCGCGGCGGACGCAACGTCACGGCACCGGCCGAAGACCCGTCCGGGTGGTGCTGCCGGACGAGCCGCCACGGCTCACCCCGGCAGCGGCCCGGGTCCTGCTCCGGGTACTGGTCAAGGCCCGAGCCAGGCAGGAAGGAGACCGCCAGATGACAGCCCACCAGACCAGCCGGACACCCACCGGGAGGGAGGAATGAGCGTCATCCGGTTCGCGTCCTGGGGCCGGGTGTCCACCGAGGATCGGCAGGACCCCGAGTCCTCCCGCGCCTGGCAGCGCGCCCGCGCAATCTCGCTCATCGAGCCGCACGGCGGCCAGATTGTCGCCGAGTTCTTCGACATCGACAAGTCCCGGTCCATCCCGCCGCAGCGCCGGCCCGAGGCCAGCAAGCTGCTGACCGCACTTGCCGACCCGGCACGCGGGTTCGACGCGGTGGTGGTTGGCGAGCCGCAGCGGGCGTTCTACGGCAACCAGTTCGGCAACACCTTCCCGCTGTTCGCCCACTACCGGGTGCCGCTGTGGGTGCCCGAGGTGGGCGGGCCGATCGACCCCGACAACGAGGCCCACGACCTGATCATGAGCGTGTTCGGCGGCGTGTCCAAGGGCGAGCGCAACCGCATCCGCGTCAGGGTCCGCACTGCCATGGCCACCCAGGCCCAGATCGAGGGCCGCTACCTCGGCGGCCGGCCGCCCTACGGCTACCGGCTGATCGAGGCCGGCCCGCACCCCAACCCGGCCAAGGCAGCCGACGGCAAGCGGCTGCACGCGCTTGCGATCGATGAGGCAGCCGCCGCGATGGTGCGGCGGATCTTCGCCGAATTCCTCTCCGGCGCCGGCTTGTACGCGATCGCCGAGCACCTGACCCGTGACGGCATCCCCTGCCCCTCAGCCCACGACCCCGGCCGCAACAAGCACCGCTGCGGGGTCGCCTGGTCCAAGTACGCGATCCGCGCGATCCTCACCAACCCCCGCTACACCGGCCGCCAGGTCTGGAACCGGCAGCGCAAGGACGAGGTGCTCATCGACGTCCACGACGTGGCGCTGGGCCACATGACCAAGATGAGATGGAACGAGGCGGACAAGTGGATCTACTCCGACGAGCCCGCCCACCCGCCGATCATCGACGACGACACCTTCGCCAAGGCCCAGGAACTGCTGACCGCCCGGCGCGGCAGCCCACCCGAGCACAAGCCCCACCGATCCAGGCACGACTACATCCTGCGCGGCCTGCTGTACTGCGGCGTCTGTGGCCGCCGCATGCAAGGCCACTGGGCCAACGCCGCGCCCTACTACCGATGCCGGTTCCCCGCCGAGTACGCCCTCGCCAACCGGGTCGATCACCCGCTCAACGTGACACTCCGCCAGGACGCAGTGCTCGGCCCCCTGGACAACTGGCTGGCAGGCAAGTTCGAGCCCCGCCACCTACCCGCGACCATCGACGAACTGGCCGCCGCCGCGACGATCCCGGAGCGAGCGCAGCCGGCCGCCGAGGACAACACCGAGGCCAGCATCGCCGACTGCGACCACAGGCTCGCCCAGTACCGGGCCGCCCTCGACGCAGGAGCCGACCCCGCCAGCGTCGCGAAGTGGATCACAGAGACCGAGGCCGAGCGCGCCCGGCTCCGCGCGCTCGCCCGCCCGGCGACCCCACGACCATCGATGACCAGGCAGGAGATCGAATCGACCGCGAATGCGCTGGCTGACCTGCTCGCCGTCATCCGCGACGCTGACCCGCACGACAAGGCCGAGATCTACACCCGCCTCGGCCTGAAGCTCACCTACCAGCCAGCCGACTTGACCGTTCGAACAGAGGTGGACATGATGAGCGCTGCTCAGCATTGGCTTTTCGAGCGTGTCCGAGGGGGGACTTGAACCCCCATGCCCTTAACGGGCACTAGCACCTCAAGCTAGCGCGTCTGCCTATTCCGCCACCCGGACTCCGCTGTCCGCGGCCCTGACCGCTCCAGCCGCCCCACGATAGCAAATCCGGGCCTCGCCACGCGAGGGGCAGCGGGCCACTGCCCGGCACGGCGGGCGCCGCCCGCAGGCCATGCCGGGCACCGTCCGCCCGCGCCGGGCATTGCTGCCGGGCGCACTGGCACGGTCCGCCCGCGCCGGGCACTGCCGGCGGGCACGCCGGGCATTGTCGCCCCTGGGCCCGGGGCGCCGACCCGGGCCATGCGCTGCCCGCCAGGCGGTGCGGGATGACAGTATGTCCGGGTGACCATCACGGCGCGCCAGGAGGTCGCGGGCCTGGCCAGCGACCTGATCAGGATCGACACGTCCAACCCTGGAGATGACACCGGGCCGGGCGAGCGCGCCGCCGCCGAGCACGTGGCCGGCCTGCTGGCCGAGGTCGGCCTCGAACCGGCCCTGTTCGAGTCCCGCCCGGGCCGGGCCAGCGTGGTGACGCGGATCGAGGGGGAGGATCCCGCGCGGCCCGCGCTGCTGCTCCACGGCCACCTGGACGTGGTGCCGGCCGAGCCGGCCGACTGGCGGGTCCACCCGATGTCGGGGGAGATCGGCGACGGCTGCGTCTGGGGGCGCGGCGCGGTGGACATGAAGGACATGGACGCGATGATGCTCGCGGTGGCCAGGCAGCGGATGCGCGAGGGGCGCCGCCCGCCGCGCGACGTCGTGCTCGCGTTCGTGGCCGACGAGGAGGCCGGCGGCCACCTGGGCGCCGGCTGGCTGGTCGACCACCACCCGGAGCTGTTCGACGGCGTCACCGAGGCGGTCGGCGAGGTCGGCGGATTCAGCACGGTGATCGGCGGCCAGCGCATGTACCTGGTGCAGACCGCGGAGAAGGGGATTGCCTGGCTGCGCCTGCGCGCCAGCGGGACGGCCGGCCACGGCTCGATGCTCCAGCCGGAGAACGCGGTGACCGAGCTGGCCGAGACGGTCGCGCGGATCGGGCGCCATGAGTGGCCGGTGCGCCTGACCCCGACCGTCGCCGCCTTCCTGACGGCTGCGGGCGAGGCGCTCGGGACCGGCTTCCGGGAGAACGAGCCGGCGGCCCTGCTCGCCAAGCTCGGCCCGGTCGCCCGCATGATCGGCGCGACGCTGACCAACACGGCGAACCCCACCATTCTCTCGGCCGGCTACAAGGTGAACGTCGTGCCCCAGCACGCCACCGCCCAGATCGACGGCCGGTTCCTGCCGGGCCATGAGGAGGAGTTCCTCGCCGAGCTGGACGGGCTGCTCGGCCCCGGGGTGCGGCGTGAGTTCATCAACCGGGCGGCCGCGGTGGAGACGACCTTCGACGGGCCGCTGTGCGGGGCGATGACCGCCGCGCTGCTGGCCGCCGACCCGCAGGCGCGGGTGGTGCCGTACTGCCTGTCCGGCGGGACCGACGCGAAGGCGTTCAGCAGGCTCGGCATCCGGTGCTTCGGGTTCGCGCCGCTGCGGCTGCCGCCGGAGCTGGACTTCACCGCGATGTTCCACGGCGTGGACGAGCGGGTGCCGGTCAGCGCGCTGGAGTTCGGCGTCGAGGTGCTCGACCGCTTCATCGACCTGAGCTGACCGGGACGGCTCCGCATCCCGCGCCCAGCCCGCCGGGCGCGGTGCTTTCGGGGTGTCTGACTTGCGCCAGCCGCCGCGACGCGCAGAATGGCGATAACGAAGTGTAATTGAATCGCTACATACAGGTACTTAGCTGGGCGTTCGGCGGCGCCGCGAGCGGGCGGTCCGCGAGGAAACGAGCAAGGAGCGAGGATGAACGGCTGGGAGACCGTGGTGGCGGGACACGCCGCGCTCGGCTTCAGCGCCACGTCGGCGCTGATCCCGGATCTCGGACCCGGCTCGGTGGCCGGGTTCACGGTCGGACTTGCGCTGGCCGGGCTCTGCGTCGCGATGCTGGACCGGCGGCACGACGACTGGATGCGCACGCCGTCCGGCCCGGGCCGTTCGGATCGGCGGCAGCCAGGCTCGCCGGCACGGGGCCGTGGCGCTGCCCTGCCGCCCCGCCCGTGGCAGCCGGCCCGCCCCGTGCGCGGCGCGCTCGGCGAGTGCCCCGCTGCCCTGGCCAGCGCGGGCCCTCCGCCGTGGCGGAGCGAGGACTCGCATCCCTACCCGAGGCGGCCAGGGCCCGGGCCGGGCCTGCCCGGCCTGACCGGCCAGGTCCGGGCCGCGCCGTCAGCGCCGCGGGACGACCCCGACCCGTCCGGCGCGAGCCCGCCGGCCCACCAGGACAGCTGCGCAGCCGAGGTCAGGCCGGGCCGGCGGCGGTCGCGCGTCAGACAGCGCCTGGACACGCTGCTCGCGGACATGCTCGGCGACGACACCGATGAGCCCGCCCAGCCGGGCGGGCCGGCCCGGGCGGGTCAGCCGGGCGCTGCGGGCGGACCCGGCGGCCACGAGGATCCGGGCCCGCGCCGCGCCCCCGGCTCTGGCGCCCCGCGCGGCGAGCCGGACGGCAGTGGCCGGCATGGCGAGCCCGATGAGGGCTTCTGGGGCCCGGACAAGCCCTCCCGCCCCTACCGGAGCAGGCACGGCCTGCCCGGCCCCGTCAGGCAGGAGGGGTGCCCGGATGGGCGCCGAAGCGCGCCGCGCCACGCCGCGCCGCCCGCCGGGTTCAGCGCGCGGTGGCCCGGGCGTGCCGCCCGCCCGGCCTGGTGACCCGCCCGGTCAGCGGGCGCCCGCCGTGGCCCGGGCAGCACCTGGCCGTATGATCCTGCGGCGCAGCGTCGCGGTCCGGCTGCCATCAGCGAAGAGCCGGACCGCGGCGAGTTCCCATTGCCCGTACTCAGCGTGATCGGTGAGGATGCGCCGCGCGGCATCCCGCGAGGTGCCGCGCGGCAGGGTGAGCACAAGGTATGAGTACTCCGCCATCACCACATAGTGCGCGTCGCGGCGGCGGTGATTCAATCTGCCTGAGGGGCAAGCGCCCGGAGGCGCGCGGTGCCAGGCGCCCGCCGCCGCGCGCGCCCCGCGATCCGGTCGGCGGCCTGCGGTAGCCTCCTGCGTTGACGAAAGATGAGGATGATAAGGCGTGGCAACTAGGACGAGCCCGGCGGCACGGAGCGGCAAGACTGGCTCGCGCGCTCCGCACGACGGCACGCGGCGGCTCGTCATCGTCGAGTCGCCGCACAAGGCGCGGACGATTGCCGGGTACCTCGGCCAGGGCTACGTCGTCGAGTCGAGCATCGGCCACATCAGGGACATGCCGGACCGCGCGGCCGACATCCCGGAGAAGCTGCGCAAGGAGCCGTGGGCGCGGCTCGGCGTCAACATCGACGCCGACTTCGAGCCGCTGTACGTCGTCAGCCCGGACAAGCGCCAGCAGGTCAGCAAGCTCAGGCAGCTGCTCAAGGACGCCGACGAGCTGCTCCTGGCCACGGACGAGGACCGGGAGGGCGAGGCGATCGCCTGGCACCTGATCGAGGAGCTCAAGCCACGGGTGCCGACCAAGCGGATGGTCTTCCACGAGATCACCCCCCGGGCGATCGCCGACGCCGTCGCCCACCCGCGTGACCTCGATGAGGGCCTGGTGGAGGCGTACCAGACCCGCCGGGTGCTCGACCGGCTCTACGGGTACGAGGTCTCGCCGGTGCTGTGGAAGAAGGTCATGCCGCAGCTGTCGGCCGGGCGAGTGCAGTCGGTGGCGGTCCGCCTGGTCGTGGAGCGGGAGCGGGAGCGGATCGCGTTCCGCCCCGCCCGCTACTGGGACCTCGAGGCGCAATTCGCCCCGCTGGGTCCGGACGGCTCCCCGCGCGAGGACGGCTGGTTCGCCGCGACGCTCGTCGCCCTCGACGGGCGCCGGATCGCGCAGGGCCGTGACTTCGCGCCGACCGGGGAGCTGCGCCCCGCGGGCCGGGCCACGACGCGCGAGACCCTTGATCTGGACGCAGACGCGCGGGGCCAGGCCGCGGTCCTGCGGCTGGACGAGGCCGCAGCCGCCGCGCTGGCGGACCGCCTGGAGGGCGCCTCGTTCTCGGTCAAGTCGGTCGAGAGCAAGCCGTACCGCCGCTCGCCCTACGCGCCGTTCCGCACCACCACGCTGCAGCAGGAGGCCTCGCGCAAGCTCGGCTTCTCCGCCAAGTACACGATGCAGATCGCGCAGCGGCTGTACGAGAACGGCCACATCACCTACATGCGGACCGACTCGGTGACGCTCTCCGACACCGCGATCGCCGCCGCCCGCGCCCAGGCCCGCGAGCTGTACGGCGAGCAGTCCGTGCCGGACGCCCCGCGCGTGTACTCCAGCACGGTCAAGAGCGCCCAGGAGGCGCACGAGGCGATCCGGCCGGCGGGCGAGGAGTTCCGCGCCCCGGCTGCCTCCGGCCTGTCAGGCGACGAGCTGCGCCTGTACGAGCTGGTCTGGAAGCGGACCGTCGCCTCGCAGATGAAGGACGCGACCGGCGAGTCGGTGTCGGTCCGGGTGGCCGGCCGCAGCCGGGACGGCGAGGAGGCCGAGTTCGCCGCCTCGGGCAAGGTCATCACGTTCCGCGGGTTCCTCGCCGCCTACGTCGAGGACGTCGAGGAGCCCGAGGCCGCCGACCGGGATGACCGGGAGCGCCGGCTGCCGCCGCTCAGCCAGGGCGAGCCGCTCGCGCCCAGGGACCTGCACGCGCTGGGCCACGAGACCAGGCCGCCGGCCAGGTACACCGAGGCGTCGCTGATCAAGGAGCTGGAGGACCGGGAGATCGGCCGGCCGTCCACCTACGCGTCGATCATCGGCACGATCCTGGACCGCGGCTACGTGTTCAAGAAGGGCACCGCCCTGGTCCCCTCGTTCGTCGCGTTCGCGGTCGTCGCGCTGCTCGAGCGCCACTTCGGGCACCTGGTCGACTACGAGTTCACCGCGCGGATGGAGGACGCCCTCGACCAGATCGCGCGCGGGGAGGCCTCCCGCGTGCCGTGGCTGCGCCGCTTCTACTTCGGCACCGACGGCGAGGAGGGGCTGAAGGACCTGGTCAGCGACCTGGGGGAGATCGACGCCCGGGAGGTCAGCTCGTTCCCGCTGGACGGCACCGACATCGTCATCCGGGTCGGCCGGTACGGCCCGTACCTGGAGCGCGACGGCCAGCGCGTCAACATCCCCGAGGGGACCGCGCCCGATGAGCTGACCCCGCAGTTCGCCGAGGAGCTGTTCGCCCGGCCGAGCGGCGACAAGGTCCTCGGCTCGGACCCGGCGACCGGCCGGACGGTGGTGGCCCGCGCGGGCCGGTTCGGCCCGTACGTGACCGAGGTGCTCGGCGAGGACGCCCCGGCATCGGCCAAGCCGCGGACGGCGTCGCTGCTGTCCACCATGGACCTGGACAGCGTGACGCTCGACGACGCGCTGCGGCTGCTCTCCCTCCCCCGCACGATCGGCGAGCTCGACGGCCAGCCGGTGACCGTGCAGAACGGGCGTTACGGGCCTTACGTGAAGAAGGGCACCGAAAGCCGGTCCCTTGAGTCGGAGGACCAGTTGTTCACCCTCACCCTGGAGCAGGCGAGGGACCTGTTCGCCCAGCCGAAGCAGCGGGGGCGGGGCGCGCGGGCGGCGGCCGCGCCGCTGCGCGAGCTCGGCGAGGACCCGGCGACCGGCCGGCCGGTCGTCCTGCGCGAGGGGCGCTTCGGGCCGTACGTGACCGACGGGGAGACCAACGCCTCGCTGCGTAAAGGGGACACGACCGGGTCAGTCACCCTGCAGCGGGCGATCGAGCTGCTCGCCGAGCGCCGCGCGGCCGCCCCGCGCCCGCGGCGCGCGGCCGGGTCACCGGGCGCCCGGTCCGCGGCATCGGGCGGCCGCTCGCCGGGGGCCGGTGAGGTTCCGGCGGTGAGCAGGCGCACCCGGGCGCGTTCTCGGTAGCCTAGATTAATGAGCCTTAGGTCCTCTTTGGGCCGGCGCCGCGGCGGCGTGCTGTCGATCAGGCCGTTCCGGCGGCTGTGGATCGCGACGTCGCTGTCCAGCCTGGGGGATTGGCTGAGCCTGCTGGCGCTGTCCGCGCTGGCCTACTCGCTGACCGGCCAGCGCGCGCAGCCGACGGCCGGCAGCATCGCGGTCGGCGGCGTCTGGATCACCTCGCTGCTGCCGTACCTGCTGTTCGGCCCGCTGGCCGGCGCGGTCGCGGATCGCCTCGACCGCCGGGTCAACATGATCACCGGCGACGTGGTCCGGGCCGTCCTGTACCTGTCGATCCCGCTCAACCTGGTCACCGGGTTCGCTCCGAAGCTCACCTGGCTCTACGTCTGCCAGTTCCTCGCCGCCTGCGCGTCGCTGTTCTGGACCCCGGCCAAGGACGCCTCGATCCCGAACCTGGTCCCCCGGCCGATGCTGGAGGAGGCGAACCAGTTCAGCCTGCTCACCACCTACGGGACGGCGCCGGTCGCGTCGGTGCTGTTCACCGTGCTCGCGGCGATCAGCGGCGGCCTCGCCCACCTGGCCCCCTACTTCGGCAAGGCGAGCGGCCAGGTCAGCCTCGCGCTCTACTTCAACGTCGCGACCTTCGTGATCTCGGCGGTCACCGTCTACCGGCTCCGGGAGCTGCCGCGGCGCGCCGTGAGCGAGCCGATCTCGGTCCCGTCCGTGCTCAAGTCGATCTGGGAGGGCTGGCGGTTCGCCGGGGCGAGCCGGACGGTCCGCGGCATCACGATCGGGATGATCGGCGCGTTCATCGCCGCGGGCGCGGTCGTCGGCCTCGGCTACGGGTACGTGGTGAACACGCTGAGCGGCGGCACGTTCTGGTGGGGCGTAGTGTTCACCGCGATCTTCATCGGGCTGGCGGCCGGCATGTCCGTCGGCGTCCGCTTCCTGAGCGGCTTCAGCAGGCGCCGGCTGTTCGGGCTCGCGATCGCGGTCGCCGGGATCCCGCTGGCGCTGATCGCGCTGATCCCCAACGTCGTCGCCCTCGCGCTGCTGCTGATCGTCCTCGGAGTCTGCGCGGGGATCGCCTACGTGACCGCGTACACGGTCATCGGCCAGGAGGTCGACGACGACGCCCGCGGCCGCACGTTCGCGTTCCTGCAGTCGGCGATCAGGGTCGTCATGTTCGCGGTGATCGCCTCCGCCCCGCTGCTCGCCGCCGGCTTCTCCGCCCTGGTCAGCGGGGCGACCGGGTCGAGCACCCTGCTGATCGGGCACCTGCGGTACGGGGCGGTCGGCAACAACATCGTGCTGCTGATCGCCGCGGCGACAGCCGGCGTGCTCGGCGCGATCTCCTACCGGCAGATGGACGACCGGCCCGGCATGCCGCTCCTGCCCGACCTGCTGGCCGTGCTGCGCGGCCGCCCGCTGCCCGGGCCGCGGGCCGGCCGGCCGCGGCGGGGCCGGCGGGGCGGGGACGGCCCCGGCCGCCGCGCCGGGCTCAACGGCCACGGGCCAGCTCCGGCCTGGGACGGCCGCGCCGGATCAGGTCCCGGCCGGCGGGGCGGCCGCCCGCCCGGCTACGGCCTGCTGCTGGCCTTCGAGGGCGGCGAGGGCTCGGGCAAGTCCACCCAGGCGAGGCTGCTGGCGATCTGGCTCCGCGAGAACGGCTACGACGTGCTGGCCACCCACGAGCCGGGCGCGACCAAGGTGGGGATGCGGCTGCGGGCACTGCTGCTCGACACCGCGCATGCCGGGCTGTCGCCGTGGGCCGAGGTGATGATGTACGCCGCCGACCGCGCCGAGCACGTGGCCGCGGTGATCGGCCCCGCGCTGGCCCGGGGCACGATCGTGGTCACCGACCGGTACGTGGACTCCAGCCTCGCCTACCAGGGCGCCGGCCGGCGCCTCCCGCTGGAGGCGGTCCGGACGGTGAACGACCTGGCAACCGGCGGCCTCGTCCCCGACCTGACCTTCCTGCTCGACCTGCCCCCCGCCGAGGGCCTGGCCAGGCGCGCCCGGTCGGCGGACCGGCTGGAGGCCGAGCCCGAGCAGTTCCACGAGCGGGTCAGGGCCGGGTTCCTCGCCCTGGCCAGGGCCGATCCGGCCCGCTACGTGGTGCTCGACGCCGCCAAGGACCCGGCCGAGATCAGCCGCCAGGTCCAGGCCGCCGTCCGGGAGCTGCTGCCCGACCCGGTGCCCCCCCGAGCCGAGGAGGTCACCGGGTCGTTCCCCGTGATCCGGGAATGACCGGGCCGGCGGACGCCGCGCCCGCGCCGTGGGCGGTGTTCGATCAGCTCACCGGCCAGGAGCAGGTGGTGGGGCAGCTGCGCGCCGCCGTCACCTCGGGCCGCCCCGCGCACGCCTGGATGTTCACCGGCCCGCCGGGGTCCGGGCGGTCGGTCGCCGCGCGGGCGTTCGCCGCCGCGCTGCTGTGCCCCGAGCGGGGCTGCGGGCGGTGCCCGGCCTGCCGGCAGGTCGCCGCCGGGAGCCACGCCGACCTGCTCCTGGTCCGCCCGGACGGCCTGTCCTTCGGGGTGCGCCTGACCCGGGAGCTGGTCCTGCGGGCAGCCGCGGCGCCGGTGAGCGGTCCCTGGCGGATCGTCCTGTTCGAGGACGCCGACCGCGCCACCGAGCAGGCCGCCAACGCGCTGCTCAAGGCGATCGAGGAGCCGCCGAGCAGGACGATCTGGCTGCTGTGCGCACCGTCGGCTGCGGACCTGCCGGTGACGATCCGGTCCCGGTGCGCCCAGGTCGCGCTCCGCCAGCCGCCGGTCGCGGCCGTCGCGGCGCTGCTGGAGCGGGAGGGCGTGGCCAGCGGCGTGGCGCTGGCCGCGGCCCGGGCAAGCCTCGGCCACATCGGCCGGGCGCGCCGGCTCGCGACCGACCCGCAGGCCGCCGGCCGGCGCGCGGAGGTCCTCGCCGTGCCGGCCCGGGCGAGGGGCCTGAGCGGCGCGTTCACCGCGGCTCAGGCCATCGTCAAGGCCGCCGAGACCGACGCGGAAACGACCACGCAGGCTCTCGACGAGCCGGAGCGCGAGGCGATGCGCCGGGCGCTCGGCGAGGGCTCGACCGGCAAGGGCGTCGCGAGCATGGTCCGCGGCGCGGCCGGCGCGCTGAAGGACCTGGAGGAGCGGCAGAAGTCCCGGGCGACCCGGATCAAGCGGGACTCGCTCGACCTGGCGCTGCTCGACCTGGCCTCCTTCTACCGTGACGTGCTGGCGGTCCAGTTCGGCGCCGCCGTGGAGCTCGCGAACGCCGACCGGGAGGGCGACGTGCGGGCAGTGGCGGCGGCCGGGGACCCGGCGTCGACCATCCGCAGGATCGAGGCGATCATGCGGTGCCGCGAGCGGCTCGCCGCGAACGTCACGCCGCTGCTGGCCGTCGAGGAGATGGCCCTCGCGCTGGCCGGGCATGGCGCCGACGGGTGACACCAGCCGCGACCCAGTCATGGCCGCTCGCCACCCCGGCTCGCCGGCCGTCCTGTGCTCTCGGGGCCACCCTGCCCGCCCCGGGACGGCTGCGGCCCGCCGCGCGGCTGCCGGGTACATGTAGAATCTGTGCGCCGCCGCCGTGGCGGCTGGCACGCCGCCTTAGCTCAGTCGGCAGAGCGGTTCACTCGTAATGAACAGGTCGTCGGTTCGATTCCGACAGGCGGCTCCAGGTCAGGGAGCTCGGCGACGTGCGGCTACGTCGGCTGGGTCCGGGCGAAGCTGGCGCCGAGGGCGGGCTGGACAGGCCACGGCCGGGGACGCCTCGCCAGCCTGGCCCACCATCCAGCCAGGGCCATAGGCACCATCGCGCCCAAAACCCAGATCGCAGGCGGCCGGGCGAACCCTTACTTCAGCGCCGTCCTAGGCCACCGCGAGAACTGTCACCACGAAGATCAGGTATCCGGCGATGATCGCCAGGCCCGACCGCCTGGTCAGTCCTCGCCCGGCGTAAGCTGTCGCGAGCACGGCCAGGGTGAGGTCGGCGTACCAGGCGGTGACCAGCGTGGCCCAAGCCGACGGCGGGCCCAGTCCGAGTACCGCCGCGGGCACCATGAGGCCGATGACCACGTTCATCGCGTTGCTGTTCAGCGCGGTGGAAAGGGCGGCGTGGCCGCGCCCCCGGGCCGCCAGGCATACGGCGGCGATCGCGTTCGGCAGGCTGGTCACGGCGGCGAGCACCAGGCCGCCGGTGACGATCTCCGGCACGCCGTGCCGGGCACCGACGCTCGATGCGGCACGCTCCATGACCGCGCTGGCGGCAACCACGACGGCCAGTGCCGCCACCGCCATGACGGCGTCCGCCGGAGTGCCCCTGGCGGGCCGGATGGCGTCGGATAGCTCCAGTTCCTCCTCGGCCACGGCACTCGCCAGCCAGCCGACCCGGGGTGCTGCCAGAGCCGCGAGGTAGAGCAGCAGCGCGGCGAGCGTGAGCGCCGTGCCCGCGGCTGGCGAGACCAGCCCGGTGACCACGGCCAGGCTGACTGCCGCCAGCCACACCGCCACCGACCCGGCCAGCGCGATCACCTTGCGGTGCAGGCCGATCCGCCCGGCGACCACCGCCCCC
>Ga0209061_1001875_pt1 | contig 30710 bp, 30 predicted proteins | sample Coa_R1_10_FD_187157 | JGI IMG/M metagenome (GOLD analysis project Ga0209061, IMG submission 187157) | Surface soil microbial communities from Centralia Pennsylvania, which are recovering from an underground coalmine fire - Coalmine... | ecosystem: Environmental > Terrestrial > Soil >... | reverse complement strand
TCGCCCTCGTCCGGGCCGGTGCCAAGTTCGAGAAGGGAGTGCTCATCGAGCGGCCAGACGAGGCCGAGATCAAGGTCGCCGCGTGATCAAATCAGGACACGCCGTCCACAACTCTTGACCATTTCTCCCCGGAGGGTACGCGCGGGCTCAGGCGGCGCACCAGGAGTATCTCGTTCTCCTGCTCCAGCAGCCTGTTCTTGCGCCGCACATCAGAAAGGCTCTTTCTACTCGGCGCCCGTCAGCCGCGGGCCGCCGTTCTCACCAGCACCGGCCCGGGCCATCCAGTACCGCGGGCACGACTCGCTGATGCCGAGATGCTTGGCAATCCCGGCAACCGGTGCAGCGCCCTGACAGGCGAGTCCCACCGCGCGCGCCAGAGCTCGGGGAGCGGGGTGCGGGCATGCCTCACATCCTTCCCGGTGGCCACCGGCCGCCTCAGGTCGGGTGTCCGGGAAGAGGGGGAAGGTCAAGGCCGGTAGATGTCGGCACGATGGTCGACCTGGAGAACAACGACGCGCTGCTTCTCATCGTCGATCTCATAGAGCACCCGGTAAGAGCCACGCCGGGCAGACCAGATCCCTGCCAGTTCGCGGCGGAACGGGTTTCCCACCCGGCGCGGCGCGGCCAACAGGTCTCCGGTGAGAAGCTCCGCGATGGCGGCGGCGACCCGCTCTGGCAACCGATCCAAGGCACGCTGGGCAGGAGGCGTTACCAGCAGGCCATAGTCAGGCACTGTGGCCCAGGTAGCGGCGCCGAACCTCGGCTAGGTCCAAGCCCTCCCCCCGGGCGGCTGCTTCTCTTGCCTCAGCTATTTCGCGGACGGTATCGGGGTTGGACAAGATGTCAGCACCCGAACCCGCGTGTGGGGACACTCGTCCACGGACCGGAGATCGTGATCAGGTCCGTGAGAACCCGTCAGGTCGGTGGTGCGGCGGCTAGGCCAGGGCACGGCCGATGAGGTGGCGGTTCTTCCCCAGCGAGCCTGGCAGGACAATGAAGTGCACCTGGCCGTCCTCATCGACGGCGACGATCCGGACGACCGCCTTGGCCTGGCCGTTCCCGGCCACCAGCATCACGCCACGGCGAACTCGGGACGGATCGCGGGCCTGGCTCAGCACCGACCAGCCAAGCCCCTCGTCGTCTTCGGCGTTGAGGTCGGCTACCAAGTCGATCTCCGGGTCCATCGTGTTTCCTCCCGGCATCCAGGTTACGCGTCGTGGTAGCGGTTGGGGACGACCTGGTGCGCGCAGCCCGCCAGTGCCGTGACGCCCTGCTCTATGTCATCGAAGCCCACCGTGTAGTGACGCGGGCTGCGCCCGGTTGGCTCCAGCCGCAACCCCGCCCCGCGCACCTCCGCGACCATGATCAGCGTTAAGGTGGCGAACCGGACCAGCGGCACCTGCTGAGCCAACTCGTCCACAGTGGCACCGCGGGCAGCGAACACCGAGATCCCGTAGCCGCCGTACACGGCGTGGTAGCGCCTCGCGTCGGCGCGAAGCACATCCGGTTCGAGCTCGCCGCCCCGTACCAGCGTGATGCCGTCATCGAGGACCTCGCCCTCGCGCAGCCGCCGAAGCTTCATGCCGTGATGCTCCCAGCCGACACTGACAGCGAGGGGACAGCCGGTTCCGCGCCACAGCCGAGATCACTGACTCCGGCACCAGGGCCAGCAGAGCGGGTTGTTGAGTCCAGCACACCGCCCGGCGAGTGGGGCGGTGTTCGCTAGGAGGACGACGCTGCGCCTCGAGTAACGCCTCCGGCCGTGGAGAGTTACTCAGCCAGCCGACGGCGACTGCATGTCGATGACGACCGTTTCGCTGAACGAGGTGCCGTCGATCTGGAAGCCGTAGCACCCGGGAGTAGTGACCCAGATCGTCCCTGGCGGAAACCGCCACCCGCTGGAGCTGTTGGCGTCCGGTGCTGGCGGCTCGACGAACGCGGCGCTCGCTGGTGTCCCACCGAATCTGACGGTTCCCCGACCGTCAAGGCGCAGTCCCCTGACAGTGAACGGCCCCTGGTAACCGGGTGCCACCAGCCACACATTCTCGGCGGCGAGCCAGCCTGGAGTTTCGGGGTTTCCGAGCACGCTGATCCCGCGGCCCGGGTCGCCGCGGTCTCCGAGGACCATCCACACCGGCCCGGCACCACCGTATTGCTGCCCGAACACGTAGGGGTCCGTACTATTGACTCCGGGGGTAACTGGGCAGCTCTCGCTCGTTGCCACACGCGGCAGGCGCAGGGGTGGGAACAGAGTTGCTGGGATGCTGCCGCTGGTGCCCGGCTGGCAGACGTTCGGCTCGGAACTACAGGCTTGCTGGTAGGAAACGGGCCGTAGCAGTTGGCGCTGCGACGGCTCCTGACGGGCATGAGGCAGGACGAGCCCGAGCACCAGGCCCGCGACGGCAGCCGCGGCAAGCATCGTCGTGCCAGCCCGGTAGCGACGCCGTCGAATGATCTTCCGCCGGATCAGCGGCCACGCTTCGCCCGGGGCCCAGGCCGCCTTGTCCGCCTGATCGTGCAGCGCCGTCCGCAGGTCATCTTCGGTGAAGGCTGTCATGGTGCTCCTATTGCGAATCGGTCCATGGTGATCGGGGAACCGAGTTGAGTTCCGCGATGCGCAACTGCGCGAGCGCACGACTCACCTGGCTGCGTACCGTCGCTCGTGAGCAGCCCATTAGGTCGGCGATCGCGGCGTCATCGAGGTCGCAGAAGTAGCGCAGGACGACGGCGGCCCGCTGGCGAGGCGCAAGGACGCGGAGCGCTTCGACGAGCTGTGCACGATCGTCGACCTGCTGGTAGGCGTAGTGGGCCGCAGGGGCGGAGATCATCCCGCTGGGCCACTCCACTCGCCAGCGACGCCTCCAGCCGGTTCTCGCCGCGTTGACCAAGATCCGGCGAACGTAGGCGGCGCGGTCCTCGGCCGCGCACACACGCGGCCAGGACTTCCAGGCCCGCACCAAGGCGTCCTGGACAAGATCCTCGGCCGCGGCGGAGTCTTCCGACAGCAGTCGCGCGAGCCGGTAGAGGGCGGGACCCTCCGTCACGACGAGGTCGTGGAATGCGCCATCCAGGTCGCGCCGTACCACAGCCTAAAGACTCACGACCAGCCCGATCTGTTGCAACCCGCCACCGGTTTCTGACTTCCAGAACCACCCAGCTAGCGGCGCCCAGAGCGGAGGCGGGCGCCGCGATCGACCGCTACCTGGCCGCGTTCGAGCAAGGCACCCTGGACCCAGAAGACCTCGCCGGGCGCCTCGCCCAGCTCAAGACCCGGTCACAGAAGCTGCGCGCCCGCCACGATGAACTCGCGACGCAGATCACCGCGGCGCCAGCCGCGCCGCCAGCGGCCACCCTCCGGCAGGTCGCCGAGCACATCGAACACATCATCCGCTCAGGCACGAGCAACCAGCGCAAGGCACTCATCGAAACCCTCGTAGCCCGAATCAAGATCACCGGGCAAGACCGGATCGTGCCCGTATTCCGGATACCGCAGCCTCCGGCTACGGTGCACGAAAACCGCACAGTACAGCCGACCGCCCAGCGCGGCCCGCAGGCCAGATACGCGGTTCGCGCAATGACCAATTTGGTGGGGCGCCTGGGGCTCGAACCCAGAACCCACGGATTAAAAGTCCGCTGCTCTACCATTGAGCTAACGCCCCGTATGGTCCGCGCGCCGACGACTGAGGCAGCGGCCATCGCTGGAAGCGTACCGAGTCGAAGGCCCGACGTCTGCGGTCGGCAGGCGGGCCGGAGATCTAGAGGGGGCGGCCAGCACAGTCGGCATGCGCCCGGGTAACGTCCCTGCGTGCACAACTCCTTCTACGAGCCAGCCGGTGACGGCAGCTATCTCGCCACACCGGCCACGACGGGTCCCTGGAGCGCCGACACCCAGCACGGCGGGCCGCCCTCGGCGCTGGCGGCCCGGGAGCTTGAGGCTTTCCGGCCGGATCCGGGCCAGCGGCTTGCCCGGGTCGCCGTCGACATTCTCCGCCCGATGCCGGCCGGCCGGCTGACGCTGGCCACCCGCATGGTCAGGCCCGGCCGGCGGATCGCGCTGCTGGAGACCGTGATGGAGTGCGACGGCCAGGAAGTGCTGCACGCCCGCGGCTGGCGCATCGCAAGGTCGCCCGAGCCGACTCCCGCGGTTGCGCCGCCCGGGGCGCCGCCTCTCCCGCCGATGCCGCCGGCCCGGCCCCGGCTGCCCTTCTCCGGCATGCACACCGACGGCTACCTGGCCGCCATCGAGTGGCGGTTCGTCTCCGGCGGCTTCGACCATCTCGACCCGGCGGGCGGGCGGGCCTGGACGCGGCCGAGGATCCCGCTCGTCCCCGGCGAGGACCTGTCGCCGATGTGCCGCGCGCTGCTCGTCGCGGACTCTGGCAACGGGATCGGAGCTGTCCTCGATCCGGCCCGGTTCCTGTTCCTCAACGTGGACCTAACGGTCGTGCTCTGGCGCGACCCGCCCGGCGAGTGGCTGTTGCTCAGTGCCGCAACGAACATCGGCACCCAGGGCAGCGGCATGGTCGAGACGACGATCTCAGACCGCGACGGCGCGCTCGGCACCGCTACCCAGACCCTCATCGTCGCGCAACGCCAGCCCGGGTAGACCCTTCCCATGGAGAGCGCACTGCCGATCTGCCTGAACTGCGGCGTCCAGTACGGGACCTCCCGCGAGGACTGCCCGATCTGCCTGGACGAGCGCCAGTACGTGGGCTGGAACGGGCAGCAGTGGACCACGCTCGCCCGGCTGCGGGCCGAGGGGCGCCGGGGCCGGATCGCGGAAGAGGGCCCGGGGGTCATCGGCGTCGGGGCCGACCCGCCGACCGCGATCGGCCAGCGCGCGCTGCTGGTCCAGTCAGCGGCCGGGAACGTGCTCTGGGACATGATCACGTACATCGACGACGAGCTGGTCGCGGCGCTGACCGGCCTTGGCGGCGTCAGCGCGATCGCCATCAGCCATCCGCACTTCTACGGGTCGGCCGTGGAGTACGCGCACGCGCTCGACGCTCCGGTGTTCATCCACGAGAAGGACCGGGACTGGATCGCCAGGCCCGATGACTCGGTAGTGCTCTGGTCGGGGGACACCTGCCAGATCGGCGAGGGCCTGACCCTGATCAACGCGGGCGTCCACTTCGACGGCGGGCAGGTGCTGCACCGTGCGCCGGGGGCCGGCCCGCGCGGCGCCGACGCCGATGGCGGCGCGCTGTTCTCAGGCGACATCTTCACCGTGGTCCCCGACCGCCGCTGGGTCAGCTTCATGCACAGCTACCCGAACCTCATCCCGGAGCGCCCGCGGACGATCCGCCGCGCGCTGGAGCTCATCGCGCCGTTCGAGTTCGGCCCGGTGTACGGCGGCTGGTGGGAGAGGGTCGTACGGTCGGACGGCGCCGCCGCGGTCAGGCGGTCCGCTGACCGGTACCTGCGCTTCGCGCTGGACGATGAACCTTCATGATCGGGGAGACTTTGCGGCCATATACGGCCCGAAGTCTCCCCGATCGTGCGGCTGCGCAGCCGGACGGCGGGCCGACCGGCCGGCCGAAGCTGCCGGGCGGACGGGGTGACCGGTGACGGAGGCTACCGGGCGGACGGGGTGACCGGCGACGGAGGCTGCCGGGCGGACGGGGTGACCGGTGACGGAGGCTGCCGGGCGGACGGGGTGACCGGTGACGGAGGCTGCCGGCCTAGCGGGCGCTGTGAGCGCCGGTCATCAGCGCCGCGAGATCTTCTGGCTCCAGGAACGAGGGCGGCGGCGGAGGCCCCCAGTTGAACAGCCCGCGCGCGCCCTCAAGCTCCTCGGGCTTCCAGAGCTGGTCGTCGATGATGCAGTCCATGTCCGAGTAGTACTCGGAGAAGTTCCCGGCGGGGTCCTTGAGGTACCAGAAGAAGTTCGAGCCGGCATGGTGGCGGCCCAGCCCCCAGACGTGGCGTTCTGGATGGTTTTCGAGCATCATGCAGGCGCCCCGGCCGATGTCGTCGATGTCGGTGACCTGCCACGAGGAATGGTGCAGGAAGTTGACCGGGGCGCCGAGGACCAGCACGTTGTGGTGGTCGGTCGAGCAGCGCAGGAACGCTCCCGCCCCCTTGATGTAGTCGCTGACCTTCAGCCCGACGCCGTCGGTCAGGAACCGGATCGTGGTCTCGTAGTCGGTGGAGCCGACCACCACGTGGCCCAGCTTGAGCGGCCTGACCCGGTCGCTGCGCAGCACGCCGGGCGCGCGGTCGCCGACCCGCTCGGTCCGGCCGGGGCCGTTGTAGGGCGTGGCCGGGATCGCGGGCTGATCGAGCCGCGGCCGGACCGTCACCGTGGCCCGGAACCCGGCGACCGGCTCAACGGCCGTCAGCGTGTCGCCGCTGCGCTGTGCGGCCACGCCGAGCGCGGCCAGGTTGCGGGCCACCCGGTCCAGGTCATCCGGGTCGTCGGCGCCGATCGTCAGCTCGATCAGCCGCCTGGTCGGCGCGGCCTCGATGCGCAGCTGCTCGCCCCCGTCGACGGTCTCGAACGAGCCGTCTCCTGCCGGGGTGAGCCCGAACTCGGCATAGTAGTCAGCGGTCTCGGCGGGGTTCGGAACGCCGATCGTGATCTTGGCTAGCTGGTGCAACGGCATGGCGAGTCCTCTGGGTGTGCTTTAGCCGCCGGAGGCCGGCGAGCCGGGTGAGCCGGGTGATCCGGACGAGTTGGACGGGCCGCGTGATCCGGACGGGCTAGGCGAATCGGCAGCGCGGGGCGCCCCGACGAACCTCTGCCGCAGCTCGCCGATGCCCTCGATGTAGCTGACCAGCTCGTCGCCGGGGGCGAGCCAGCGCTGCGGGCTGCGGCCCTGGCCGACTCCCGCCGGTGTCCCTGTGAAGATGATGTCGCCGGGTAGCAGCGGCAGGATTGCCGACAGCCGCGCGATGAGCTCCGGGACGGACAGGATCATCAGGCTGGTCCGGGACTTCTGCATCTGCACGCCGTTGATCGAGCAGCCGAGCTCCAGATCGCCCGGGTCGGCGAACTCGTCCGGCGTGACCAGCCACGGGCCGGTCGGCCCGAACCCCGGGAACGACTTGCCCATGCTGAACTGCGCGGGCTGCACGGCGAACTGGATGATCCGCTCGGAGATGTCCTGGCCGACGGTCAGCCCGGCGACGTAGCGCCAGGCGTCGGCGGCGTCGGCCCGGTAGGCCCGCGCGCCGATCACCGCGACCAGCTCGACCTCCCAGTCGGTGTGCCCGCCCGGCGGCAGGGTGACCTCGGTGTACGGGCCGGTGAGGCAGGTGGGGAACTTGGTGAAGACACTGGGCTGATCCGGCACCGGCAGGCCGGACTCCGCCGCGTGCTCCCTGTAGTTAAGACCGATACCGAACGATTGCCGCGGGGCTGGCGCCGGAGCGCCGAGCCTGTGCTCATCGAAGGGCTCGGCAAGAGCCTGGCTGGCTGACGGCGCCCAGGCCAGGAACTCGGCCCAGCGGTCGTAGACCTCCTGCGGCCCGGCCCCGAAGGCGCCGCCGCTTGCCCGCTCGACGTCGATCGCGCCCGAGTCGGTCAGCATGACCAGCCGGCCGTCGAGGTTGCCGATCCGCAACGATGCCTCCCGCTTCGCCTGTCCTGCCCGCCCCGGGTGCTGGCCGCTGGCCCTCGCCCCGACGCCCGCCCGGGGCACCTGTTCAGGTGACGTGAACAGTCTCCGCGACGGCTCGCCATCCGGCAAGGCGGGCCGCCTTCCGGCAACTGCCGGGCGGCTGGTTCTCGATCACCCTAGCCGGACCCCTCTGAGCTGCTGAGCAGGGCCTCGGCGCCGACCGGCCGGAACCCGGCGGCGAGGAAGGCCCGCACGCTCGCCGCATTGCCCGGGGCGATCTGCGCCCAGACAGGCTCGCCGCCGGGGACCAGGTGACGGGCCGCCCTGGCAAGCCGGCGCCCGAGGCCCCGGCCGCGGTGACCCGGATCGACCTCGATCCCGGTCTCCCACCGCCCGGCGACGCCCCGGCCGAGCAGCACGATGCCCCCGTCGGCCTGCCAGACCTGGACGTCGTCGCGGAACCGCAGCGCCCGGCTCACGCGCGGGTGACCGTCCCCGGTGACCGGGGTGAGCCGCACCGGAGGATCCCCGGGCAGCGGACCGGCCAGGCAGAGCATGTCGACCGTGTGCGCCCGCCGGCCGGTCCGCATGCACAGGGCGTGCAGGAAGTGGGCGCTGAGCGGCGCGGGCAGGTCGCCGGGCGGAAGCTGGGAACGGATCCAGGCGGGATCGGTGTCGGCGAACACGACGGCGTGCGCGCTGAAGGCGATGACCCCGGCGTCCCGCTCCGAGGGCTGCGGCAGGATCGTCACGCCTCCGTCGGGCGGCGGGAACCGGCCAGCGGCGACGTCGCTGAGCAGCGCCGCCAGCGGGCCCGCGGCTCCCGGTGCTGGGCGTCCGGATTGGCCAGCCGCGGCTGACTCTGACAATCGGGTCATAACGCTATCCTCCCGCGACCGCCCGGGCCTGGCCGGCCCGGCAGGCGCGCCACCCCGGGAGCCACCGGGGCGCTCGCGGTCAAGCTCCGTCACATCCGCCGCCTGGCCGGGGTCAGTCGAGTGAGCGGGGAACGCGCGAGGATGGGGTCGATGAGCGATAGCCAGTGGCTGGCCGAGCAGTTCGAGGCCTACCGGGGCCACCTGCGCGGGGTGGCGTACCGGATGCTCGGCTCGCTGGCCGACGCCGACGACGCCGTCCAGGACACCTGGCTGCGGCTGAGCCGGGGAGGGGCGGACGGGGTCGAGAACCTGGGCGGCTGGCTCACCACGGTCTGCGCCCGGGTATGCCTGAACATGCTGCGCTCGCGCGCCCGTCACCCCGAGGACCCGGCCGGGACGTCGCTTCCCGATCCGGTCATCGGCCCGGCTGCCGCCCCGGAGGCCAGGCCGGCGGGCGGCCCGCCGCCGGACGAGCAGGCCGTGCTGGCCGACTCGGTCGGGCTGGCGCTCCTGGTCGTACTCGACACGCTGGCGCCGGCTGAGCGGCTGGCGTTCGTGCTGCACGACATGTTCGACCTGCCGTTCGGGGAGATCGCGCCGGTCATCGGCCGGACCCCGGCGGCGGCCCGCCAGCTTGCCAGCAGGGCCAGGCGCCGTGTGTCCGGAGCGGTACCGGCCACGCCGGACCGCGATCCGGCGCGGCAGCGGCGTGTGGTGGATGCGTTCCTCGCCGCGGCGCGGGAAGGCGACTTCGACGCCCTGGTGGAGGTGCTCGATCCGGGCGTGGTGCTGCGGATCGACGGCGGCAGGCGGTACCGGGCGGCCTCCATGACCGTGCGCGGCTCGGAGGCCGTGGCCCGGCAGGCGCTGACCGGCCTGTCGTCGCTGCTGGGCGCCGTCGACGTGCATGCCGCCCAGGTGAACGGCGCGGCCGGGATTGTCGTCAGCCGCCGCGGGCAGCCCATCACGGTGATGGGCTTCACTGTCGCCGGCGGCAGGATCGCCGAGATCGACTCGGTTGCCGACCCGGACCGGCTCGCCCGGATCGCGGTGATCGTCCCCGACGGCGGGTAAGGGACAGCGCCCCAGCCCCGGCGGCGGGCGGGCCGTCGGCGGTCGGGACCTCAGCGGTAGGCCGAGATCCCGGTGATCGCCTGGCCGAGGGCCAGCGTGTGGATCTCCTCGGTGCCCTCGTAGGTCAGCACGGACTCCAGGTTGTTCGCGTGCCGGATCACCGGGTACTCCAGCGTCACCCCGTTGGCCCCGAGGACCGTCCGGGCCGTCCTGGCGATGTCGATGGCCGTCCGCACGTTGGCCATCTTGCCGAGGCTGACCTGCTCCGGGGTGATCTTCCCGGCCTCCTTCAGCCGCCCGAGGTGCAGGGCCAGCAGCTGGGCCTTGGACAGATCGGCCAGCATCCAGGCGAGCTTGGCCTGGGTGAGCTGGAACGAGCCGATCTTCCTGCCGAACTGCTCGCGGGTCCGCGCGTACTCTGCCGCCGCCTCGAAGCAGGTCCTGGCGGCGCCGGTGACTCCCCAGACGATGCCGAACCTGGCCTCGGACAGGCATGACAGCGGCCCCTTCAGCCCGGTCACGCCGGGCAGCACGGCGTCCGCCGGCAGCCGCACTCCGTCCAGGTGCAGCTCGGAGGTCACCGAGGCGCGCAGCGACAGCTTCTTGTGGATGTTCCGGGTGCTGAACCCCCGCGCGCCGCGCGGCACGATGAACCCGCGGATGCCCTCCTCGGTTGACGCCCAGACCACGGCGATGTCGGCGATCGACCCGTTGGTGATCCACATTTTGGTGCCGTTCAGCACCCAGTCGCTGCCGTCCCGCACGGCGCGCGTCGTCATGCCGCCAGGGTCGCTGCCGTGGTCAGGCTCGGTGAGCCCGAAGCAGCCGATCAGCTCGCCGGTGGCCATGCGGGGGAGGTATTCGTTCTTCTGCTCCTCGGATCCGTACTTCCAGATCGGGAACATCGCGAGCGAGCCCTGCACCGAGACGAGGCTGCGCAGCCCCGAGTCGGCAGCCTCCATCTCGCGGCAGGTCACGCCGTAGGCCACCGGGCCCATGCCCGCGCAGCCGTAGCCCTTGAGGTGCATCCCGAGCAGGCCGAGCTTGCCCAGCTCAGGGGCGAGTTCCTTGGGGAGCACGCCGGCCTCGAACCAGTCCGCGATCTCCGGCAGGATCCGGTCCGCCGCGAACTTGCGCACGGTGTCGCGGACCAGCCGTTCCTCGTCGGTGAGCTGGTCATCGATGCGGAGCAGGTCGGCGCCTGCTGGGGTGGTGCTGCGGGCCATCGGCCGGTTCCTCTCTGCTGGCCCGGGGGCCGGCGCTCCCGGGCCCCGCTGGGGTTTCCGTGCAGCCAGCGTATGCGGGCGCGGTGAAGGATGCCCGGCTGGGGCATGATGGCACCATGAGTACCTTGAACGGCAGCAAGCGGCTGGTCCGCCCGCACGATGGCCGCGTGGTGGCGGGCGTGTGCGCCGGCCTCGGGGACTACTTCGGACTTGACGCCAACATCATCCGGCTCGCCTTTGCCCTGATCACCGTGTTCACGGCCGGGTTCGGGCTCCTTGCCTACCTGGCTGCCTGGGCGGTCGTGCCGGAAGAGGGCGAGAAGTCCTCGATAGCCGAGCGCTTCGTCGGCAAGAAATAGATCCCGCAGCGGGCGGCCCGGTTGCGTCCGGCGGCCCGCGGCGTCCGGCGTCCCGGGGCGTGTCCGGCGCCTGGGAGACGGCCGGCGGTCCGGGGGTCAGGCGGCCGGCGGCGTTCGGCACGGCAGCGCGTCAGGCGGCACCCGCGGGCGCGCTTTGCTGGCATGGCTGTCCGTCCCCTATGCTGGTTCGGTTCCCGACGGCGGGCGCCGAGGGTGCGGCGGTAACCGTCGAGCCCCCATCGTCTAGCGGCCTAGGACACCGCCCTTTCAAGGCGGCGGCACGGGTTCGAATCCCGTTGGGGGCACTGCTGGCGGCCTGGCTGCCGGTATGCGTGGTCCTGTAGAGCAGCTCGGAGTGCTCGCCACCCTGTCAAGGTGGAGGTCGCGGGTTCAAATCCCGTCAGGACCGCCCCGTAGCCCCCGGCGCCGAGCCCGCCCGGCGCCCGGCACGGTCAGGTAGCTCAGTTGGTACGAGCGTCCGCCTGAAAAGCGGAAGGTCGGCGGTTCGACCCCGCCCCTGACCACCCCACATGAGCAGCCAAAACGCCCCGCCGGATTTCCGGACGGGGCGTTTTTGACGGCAACGGTGACGGCAACGACCTCAGCCGAGGGCTTCCCCCAGCTTCCGGAGTGCGCCCGTTTCTCGTCGAGCGAGGCGTGCGCGTAGATCGCCATCGTGACTTCGATGTCGGAGTGCCCGACGATTTCGCGGACGATGTGCGGCGGCACCTTGAGGTCGAGCAGGAGCGACACGCACGTGTGGCGGGCATCGTGGAACCGTACGCCGGTGATCCCCGCCGACGTGGAGATCCGGCCCCAGGACCGGCGCAGGTTGTCGGGCTCCATCGGGGTGCCGAGGCTTGACGGGAAGACCAGGCCGTGTTCTTCCCAGTCCATCCCGGCGCCGGCCCGCTCGGCGGCCTGGCGCTCGGCGTGGTCGCGCAGTGCCTTGACGCAGTTCGGCGGTAGCGGGATCGTCCGGGCCGAGTCGTCGGTCTTGGGCGGGACGAGCCGCAGCGTCCCGGCGACCCGCTGGAGGCACTTCGAGGGTTTCGGCGTCGAGGTCGATGTCTGACCAGCGCAGGCCGAGCAGTTCGCCACGGCGCAGGCCGAGGCACAGCGCCAGGACGTAGAGCGCGTACAGCCGTTCGTCGACGGCAACCTTGAGCACGCGGCGAGCGTCGGCGACGGTGAGCCCGCGGTTCACCTTGTACCTGGGCACGGTCACCGGGACGAGCTTGGCGACGTTGCGCGGTAGCACCGCCTCACGGACGGCGCATTGCAGCGCGTTCCGCAGCACGGCGTGAATCGACTGGACCATGCGCACCGACAGCTTGGACTCACAGCACTGGCCGCCCTTGAGCGCGCAGCACCGCGGTTGGTCGCGCTCGGTGTCCCAGCCGTGCTTGGAGCACTGGCATTCGTTGCGCACGCGCGAGACGAGCACCGCCAGGACGACGACAAGAACGTCTCACCAGTCCGGGGGCGTCCTCCTGGCCGCCAATCGTCCCGGTCACGAACACGGCGTCAAGAGCGCCTACGGCGTCGCTACGCGATCGGCTGCGCCGACTCTTGACCCCGCGACCGCTCCCTGGGAAACCGGCACCTACGACAAGGACAGGCAGGTCTGAAGCACGGATGTCATCAGCAATGTCTGCGGTGCCGAGTAAGGTTCTTTAGCATGAGTGATGATCCATCAGGCGACGCACCATACCACCTACATCATGGGGACGTGCTCACGGCATACGAGAGCTGGCCGGTTCCAGCGACGATCGTCAGCGATGGTGCATACGGCATTCGCGGATTTCACGGAGACACAACCGGGCCGGAGGGGCTCGTTGAGTGGTACCGGCCGCATGTAGAGAAGTGGAGCAAAGCAGCTCATCCCTCTACCACGTTGTGGTTTTGGAACACCGAGGTTGGTTGGGCGACGGTCCATCCGCTCTTGTCTGAAAATGGTTGGGATTATGTAGAGACAGTTACATGGGATAAGGGGATTTCTCATATAGCTGGTAACGTAAACGGGAAGACTGTCCGCCGCTTTCCGGTGGTTAGCGAAGTGTGCGTACTTTATCAACGTCGCCTTGAACTGCCAGGCCCCGACGGCCTAATGCCTGTACAGAAATGGCTTCGTCATGAGTGGGTTCGGTCGGGCATTCCGTTGTACAAGTCGAACGAGGCATGTGGGGTCAAGAATGCGGCAACCCGAAAGTATCTAACGCAGGATTGGCTGTGGTACTGGCCTCCGGGTGAAATGATGGAACGGCTAGCCGAGTACGCCAACAATCATGGTCTCGCTTCAGGCTGGCCGTATTTCTCGCTCGATGGAGAGACCCCAGTCACAGCTAAATATTGGGACTCGCTTCGGTATCAGTGGAACCATAGACATGGAATTACCAATGTGTGGAGCAGGCCTCCACTACATGATAGTGAGCGGTTGAAGGGGACTATGCGACGTGCGGCCCCACGTGTGTACAAGCCGACTGGTGCAAGCGCTGCGCATTTGAACCAGAAGCCGCTTGAGTTTATGGAGCGCATGATCTATGCCGTGACGCAGCCAGGCGATGTCGTGTGGGAGCCCTTTGGGGGGCTTGCGTCGGCCTCAGTAGCTGCGGTGGCACTCGGTCGCAGAGCCTACGCTGCCGAGATAGACCAATCCTTTGTGCAACTAGCAGAAGAACGGCTGCGACTCGCTGTAACGGAGCGCGATGTGGCTGCGGAAGGTGACGCAGTTTCGTTACGGTGCTGATCCGGCGTGTTGGGGTGGCGGACGGTCGGAAAAGAGGCATGATTGGTTGCTGTGACTCAGCAACCGTCAGCCCCCCAGGCACCGGTTCCGCAGCGTGCCGTACTTCCTTCGGATGATCGCCGAACACACCTGGTCGAGCACGTGACCGAGGCGATACGCGCTCTTCCCTTCTACTTCGACTCTAAGACTGTCATCGAAGGGCTAGATGCGGGCGACTTGTTCTCCTTGAACTCGGTCCTCGGAGGCACGATTGAAGTGCAGACAGTAAATACCCTTAATAGGATTAGGAATGTCTGGGACCCGGATGACCAATGGTCGGATTATGGATTCGAGCGTTCCACGCAGACTTTCCCCGATGTTCGACTAGTCAATAGGCGGGATTCTGCAGGTGCGCCAGTGCTGGGTATCGAACTTAAGGGATGGTATCTCCTCGCGAAGGAAAAGGCACCTTCGTACCGATACACCGCGACGCGGGATGCTTGTTCTGAGTACGACTTGCTCGTAGTTGTTCCATGGCACTTGGCGGATGTCCTATCAGGGAGACCGGTGGTAACTGGGCCATATGTGGAGCAGGCCCGATACGCAGCCGAGATGAGGAATTACTACTGGCAGCATCAAAGAGGGGGCCAGTCGGAGCCAGGAATTATCTCCCCTGCTGGAGTGCATCCCTATCCAGCGCCAAAGACGGAGACCTCGGATAAGCCAGTGAAGGATTCCGGAGGTAACTTCGGTCGTGTCGCGCGCGTCCACGGTTTGATGGAAGAATTCATTGCTGACGCTCTCAGGACATTGATATCGGGGATCGAGGCTCGATATTGGATTGACTTTTTCAAGGTCTTTACAGATGCGTCAGACGAAGATCAGATTGCGGCGAACATGGCTAGGCTGCTAGCAAGGGAAAGTCTACACGCCGGGGAATCAGTGGCAGAGGACATTATGAGACATCTGCTGGCTATCAACTCGGTGCTTAGCGGGGAACGGCCGTCGGATGCGGGGTAGGCGACACGGGACTGCAACGAGGCAGACCATGTTGGATGCGTGATCCTGACGGCAACGACGGCAACCGATGCCTACCGCCGACGCTCGGCAGCCACCGCCCATCCAGCGCGGACGCGGAAGAACCAGGGTGATCGCTACACCTGAAAAGCGGAAGGTCGGCGGTTCGACCCCGCCCGTGATCATCCCTTCTGACCAGCGCAAACGCTGTCGCGCGGCGTTCCGGCTGCCCTGCCTTGCTAACGGTCTTGCTAACGCGCGCTGTTGACGCCTGGTGTGCGGTCCCGGTAGATGCTGGACACGTTGGTTCCGGTTCCTTGGCGACAGCTTGCGGACGCGGTTCCGGTAGCTAGCTGACAGTAGTTCCGGTAGGTGGGCGACACTCCGTGCTGGTTGCCGGTTTTTCTGCGTACTGTCCGCTTCGCTGCGATCAGCCTGATCGTGGTGAGGGGGCCGTCGGATGCTGGTGGAGCTGGGTGTCGTGGAGCAGCGGTATCGGGCTGTGCTGGAGGTTCTCGAGGAGGGTCTGCCGGTCACTTGAGCTTCCCCCCGTTTGCCGGACACCTGACCTGAGGTGGCTGTTGGCCACCGGGAAGGATGTCCGTCATGCCCGCACCTTTCCCCCTGGAGTTCCGGCAGCGCGCGGTCCAGCTCGCCCGCGAGGGCACCATATGGCGGCGCCCTGTTGTGCTCGCCGGACGAACGTGCGACGTGTGCTCCCGCTTCCGCCATCCAGCGCGAACTCTCAGGGTCACCCACGAGGTCGAGGAGCCAGCGAAGCAGTGCGAGGCCATCCCCGCGCCGCAGCCCAAACCGGGCAGCGTGGTGCGCAAGAGCGTCCGCAAACGTCCCCGGATAGTCGTAGATGGAGCGGATCGCGTCTGCAATGACATGTGCAACTGCCTCGGGGTCTTCCTTGTCGTCGAGGAGATCGGCGGCGATCCGCGACGGCCGGGTAACCGGCATTCCCTGCAGGATGACCCACTGGCCCGGCTGCACCGGCCGGTGATGCAACCGGACGTCCTTGCGGCGAGATTGCCGCCGCACCGGCAGGATGAACTCCTGCCGGTCCGCGGGGAGGTGCCCGAGACCGTAGAGCGCAGCCGCGGACCGGTGGGAGACGACCCCCTGCACCGGCGTTCGCTCCCACGCCGGAACGTCCGGGGCGAGCTGCAGCCACGCTGCCCGAAGGTCCAGGTGATCCGGCGGCGGTGCCCCCGCAAGGCGGTACACGCCTTGGGCCACCCGGTCAAGGACACCCGTGGTGGCGAGGCGTTGCAGGGTGGCTCGTGAGACGCCGGCGCGCTCGGCTTGGCGTCGGGTGACGAGCCCCCACTGATCCTCAGCGATCTTGGAGAGACGGTTGAGGGTCAGGTACCTAGTCACCACTGCATATTAACTCATAATTGAGCTATTTCCAGCTATGCATGTATTGACATGCTGCATGATAGCTTATCTATGAGCTAGTATGCAGCGTATGCGAGATGGTCGCCTCTGTGATCGACGCCCATCAGAGCCGAGAACTTCGGGGTGCCCCTTGATCCGGGCCATCGGTCCGCGGTCAGGAGAGCCTGCTCGGCGTGGGTCCAGGCAGACTGCTCAGAGCGATTAGGGTTCGAGGTCGGCTACTCTTCGGCCGCTGACACGTCGAACGGCGCCGCGGCCCGTCGTGCACGATCTGCCAGGTGCCGTTGAGCTTCCGGCAGAAGCGTCCGTGGGACCGTGATCGTAGTCATGATTATCTGGGCTGCGCTCGCTGCGGGCCTGGCGGCGTGACAGCAGGCGGCTCTGTCAAAAGAGTCTCATGAGTTTCACGGGTAACTACGCGGTGAAACACCAAACGGTGTGCGGCCGAGTCGAGGGCGCCCCGTTCATTTGGATCGGAGTCGGACTGCGCCGACTTGATCAGCCAGTTCCCGTAGTTCCGCTGATGGCGGGTCCTGCATGGCCAGCAGGTCAGCGACGACCTGGCGTACCTGCTCATGCCCGCCTACCATTTCCGGGCTGATGTCCTCGGCTTGGCGCAGCGCGGCGACTGCCTCGGTGACCCGGCGGCGCTGGGCGTGAGCACGGGCAACATCCATCAGCATCCGGGCGCGGCGCTCGGCAGACAAGCCTGTGGCATCGACGACGGCAGCAGCACGCAAGGCGCGGCCCGCATCGCCCAACTCGACGGCGACCGCAATCTCATGCAGGCTCACGTTGGCCGGGCCGAACTCGGTGTTGAAGTCGTTTCGCCCCTCACCGAGCCGCGCGGCGACTTGGGCGGCGCGCTCCAGGTGGGCGTAGGCGGCATCAGGGTTGTTCATGCGGGAGGCGATGACGGCCCGCTGCAAGGTCAGCCCGCCCCAGAGCGACATGGCCGGCGGGTCTCCGCTGTCTGCCCGTGATTGCAGCGCGTCCGTAGCAGTGCGGGCGGTTTCCTCGGCTTGGTCGTGGTGGCGGGCGGCCAGGAATACATGCACCAGCCGGAACGCCCCGGCCGCCACGAGCAGCGGATTACCCGCCCGCTCCGCAGCGGCCATCGCCCGGTCAGCGGCGATCCACGCGGCCTCCGGTTCACCGAGCTTCGCCAGGGCAGCCGAGCAGGCCTGATAGGTAGCCGCCATCAGCTCGAACACTTCGGCCCGCTGACTTTCTGGCGCGGCACGTGCGGAGGTCTCCAGATCGGGCACCAGCCCCCGCAACAATTCGGCGAGCTCGGTGTACTGCCCGGCGTGGGTCAGCTCCCATGCCTTGCGGCTCCTGGCCCGCAGCGTGCTCAGCGCGGACAGTCGGCGGTCGTCCAGCATCGCCCGCAGCGCATACGCCCCCGACAGCACCAGCCGCAGGCCTGCTGCCCCCGGCGGTTTCTCGGTCACCGCGGCCACCACTGGTGCCTCCGCGGCCAGCTCAGACAACGGCACTTCCAGCGCGGTAGCGAGAGCCTCCAGCACCGACATCCGGTCGATCTTCCGGACGCCGCGCTCAACCTGGGACACCCATGCCACCGACCGGCCCAGCAACCGGGCCAGTTCCGGCTGTGACAGCCCCCGACGGCGCCGCTCAGCCGCGATCTTCCGGCCCAGGACCTGCTGGTAGGAGGGCGTGCTCACCCGCTGGTGCCCTTTCCGGTCTGCAATGTCAGCCAGTCCACCTCGGTGCTGGCCAGGTACTGGTCCCGCTCATCCAGGTAGCGGCGGGTATGCGGCGCCGCCTCATGGACGTGGAAGGCATCCTCATCGCGGTATAGCTCGTAGAAGAGCCGCTGCAACGGCTGCCCGTGCACCAGATGGGAGGCATACACCAGGGTTCCGGGTTCGTGAACCTTGATCGCCTCGATGGTCTCAGCGACCAGCCGGTCATACAGCTCGGCGCTGGCTTGGTCCTTGCACGTGAATCGCACGCACAACCCGAACATGCTGCCTCCTACCTGATCGTGACCGCCATGCTCGCACTCCACGTGCTGCACCAGTACGCAAACGACACGTACTTATAGTACGTGTCACAGACTCAGGGTACGATCAGCAGCGATGTGAGGCCAAGACCGGGCGCAACCCAGCGAGGAGCCATGCAACCTCCAGCATCAGAATTACTCGCCCTGCGCGCCCGAGAAACTACCTACCCCGGCACAGCCGAACACGTCAGCACCGTCCGAGCCGACCTCCGCCTCTTACTGCACGATTGCCCCATCGCTGACGACGTGATCCTCTGCGCGTCGGAGCTGGCTGCCAACGCCGCCACCCATAGCCGCTCCTGCCTGCCCGGGGGCACCTTCACCGTCCGCATCCTCATCAGCCGAGGAGACTTCGTCCGCATCGAAGTTCTCGACAACGGCGGCCAGTGGACTCCGGCCGCCACCGACACCACCGGACGCCACGGCCTCGACATCGTCCGCGCACTGGCTGACAAATGGGGCACGGACGGCAGCCGCATCACGCGAACCACCTGGGCCATCTTCAACTGGCCACACGGCTCGCAGACCGGTGGCGACCTCAGGGCACCGAACCAGGCGCGGACCGCTGCCGCCACGCGGTCAGCCCCGCACCCCGCCCGTGGCGTACCCGCCGTCACGCCCACGCCGCTAGCCTAGGAACGAGGTGGTTAGACAGTCTGACTCGATCCGTATAGTGTTCAGCTATTACTCCCCGCCCTCCTACGGGACTGGCGGGGGCTTTCTTTTCACCCGAAGGAGGCCCCTGATGCCTGCCCGGGTAGCTCTCTACCTGGATTTTGAGAACTGGCCCGGCCCGGGCAATGGCCGGCGTCTATCGGGTGAAGGCCATCACGCGGGAGGCCGCCGGGCCCGGACTCGGGCGCGGGGGGAGAGTGGCCGTGCCGCCTCAGCCGGGCTTGGACGCGACCAGCATGAACCTGTGCCCGCTGACCACGACCGGCCAGGCGCTGGGGTTCTCGTGGAGGGCGCGGAGGCGGTCTCGGCACTTCTCGAGGCTGTACCCCGGGATTGACCAGCTGACGGCCCTCAGGTAGTAGACGACCGCTGCTATGTCGTCGAACCGGATGCGCTGGGCGGCCCTGGCAGCTTCCTCGATGACCAGTCCCGCATCGGTGACCTGCCGCTCGGCCAGCGCGATCCAGGTGTCCGGCTCCTGCGGCATCTCGATTCCGAGCATCTGGGCTAGGTCGTCGCTGTCGTGGTAATCGACCTGCTGGGTCACGAACGTGCCGCCCGGCGCGAGAACGCGGCTCACCTCGCGCGCAACGAATGACTCGTGCCGGTTGCAGATCAGGTCCAGCGACCCGTCGCGGAACGGCAGGCGGCCGCCATCGTCAGCACCGTTCTGATCCATGTTGTCGCGGGCCGCTTCATTCTGGATGACGGGGATGCCGAGCGGCAGCAGGCGCTGTGCGGCCACAGGCACATTGGGCGGCCATCCCTCGGCCGCAAGGGTGCGCGGCGCCCGGCCGGGAAGCCCGGCCAGGACCTCGCCGCCGCCCGTGCCCATGTCAAGCATCGTCCGGGCGCTGCGGGCCAGGGACGCGACGCGGGCGCCGTAGTCCCAGGGCAGCGGCTCAGTCCAGGAACGGCGGTCCAGCCACGAGAAGTCCCAGCCGGAGAACGGAGCGGTCAGCGCCTCGGTCACGAGCTCGTCAAAGCCTGCCACCGTGCCAGACTGCCAGAGCATCTGCAACGTGCACGCCGGCAGAGAGCAATCTGGCGTGTGCGGGCGGCCCGGTCCTGCAGCCCGGCCCGGAGCAGAGCTCACGCCACGCAGGCTCCGACGAGAATTAGCCCGCGCCCCCTCACCCGGCCGCTCGCCCGAGCCGCATCACCCGGCCACTGGCCCGGCCGTCATCCTTCCGCCCGGCTGGATTCCGGGACGAGCGCACCGTGGCCCTCTGGTACAGCGGACTCTGCCCTGAGCATCGGCCGGAGCGTGGCAAGACCAGATGCGATCATCAGCAGCGCGCTGACGCTGAAGATCGTGTCGATGCGGTGCATGTGGATGCCGGCGAGCACGACATGCATGTGCAGCAGGACCGTGCTGGCCAAGAAGCCCGCGAGCGCCATGGACGCGATGGCGGCCAGTTGCATCAGCGGGTTGAGCACCGCGGTGACCCGGCCGATCAGGCCTGCCGGAGTGGCCTTCAGCACGAGCGGGCCGACAAGGGCGCTCACCGCCCCTACCGGAATGCCGCCCAGGGCCAGGACCACGATGCCCGCGGGCAGCAGCGTCATCCGCGCGTAGACGATCATGATCACGCCGGCCAGCGTGAGGCCCATGCAGAACAGGCGCGCCGCGCTGATCCGCTTTGCGGCGGGCGCGGCCAGCAGCGCGCCGGCGATCGAGCCGATCCCGAACCCGCCGGTGAGAAAGCCGAGCCAGCTCACGCTGGCGTTCAGGTTGTCCTTAACGAAGAACACGTCGAGGGCGTTGAGCGCGCCGACGCCGAGCGTGTAGATGCACAAAGCGCCAGCGAGGACCAGCAGCATGGGAGAGGCGGCGAAGAACCTGATGCCCTCGGCGAACTCCGTGCGGAAGCGCTTGGGCTCAGCGCTTCCGGCCGTTCGCTCGCTCGATCGCTCAAGCCGGATCAGCCGCACCGACACGAAGGACACGATGAAGGACAGCGCGTTGATGACCAGCGCCCAGTAGACGCCCGCCCCGATCAGCAGCGGCGCCGCGAGAGGCGGCCCGATCACGGAAGCAACGCTGACCGATGCCTGCGCCAGGCTGAACGCCCTGGCACGGTCCCGCTCGTTTACGACAGCCTCGATCATGGCGAAGCGCGCGGGGTTGAAGAACTGCGAGGCGGTGCTGGCAAGAGCCACGACGCCGTAAACGGCGGCGAGCTGGAGGCCCACGGGCAGATGCCGTCCGGCGACCGCGACGACGATCAGCACCGCGACCAGCGCGGCGCGGATCAGGTCGGTCGTCATCATGATCCGGCGCCTGTCCCACCGATCGACGTAGACCCCGGCGATCGGCCCGATCACGAGTATCGGTCCGGACGCGGCGACCAGTACGCCGCTCACCGCCGCCGGAGCCCACGAGAAGCGGGCCGCGATGACCGTGCCAACCCACAGGACCAGAGTGAGATCAAACACCGCGTCGCCGATGAGCGAAACCGCCTGACCCGCGAACAGAAGGCGCCAATTGCGGTTCCCCGACAGGCCGCTGGATCGCTCAGCGCCGCCAGCCATGTCGCACCTCCCGCGCCGGATGCCGGTGACGTCCAGGTCGTCTGCCGTACCGCGGGCAGCTCGCGACGGGCTTTCCCTCGCCGCCGTGGGCGGGCCTGAGCGGGCCCGCTGACCGGCACGGGCGGGCTGCCGCCAATCCTCGCAGATCCCGAACTCTGGGTCAGGCCCTTAACGCCAGCTATCAGTGCCGTCGAGACGCGGCCAGAGCCTCCGCAATCCGCGGCGGCCCGCGCTGGTGGCTGTGGGTGAGCCTGGTCGCGATAGCGGCGGCCGGGCGGGCGTTCTCCTTCTACGCCTGGGCCGGGGAAGACGACGATGTGGGCGCGCTGTCCGGCTCGCGCGCAGACGAGCGGCAGAAGCTCATCAGCCTGCGGTCGCGGGCCGTGGCCTGGAATACAGCAGCGTGCCCGGGCGGGGTCTCCGCCCGGGCACGCTGCGTGCTGCGGCTATCTGGCCCGGCTCAGCGCTCGGGGCCCAGGGTGATCGGGACCGTGGTGCCCGACCGGTCCCAGGTCGCGGCGAACGCGGGGCCGCTCAGCGCGCTCACTGTGTCGAGCGAGATGAAGCCGCCCGTCTTCAGCGGGTTGACCATGAAGATCGGGTAGTTCACGAACCCGCCGACGCCCTTGACCTTCCCGCCTGCGAGCTGGGCGACGTCGCTGCGCATGACGGTGGTGTGGAAGTCGGCCAGCGCGGTCAGGAAGCACTTCGTGAAGGAGCTGTTGCACAGGGCCGGCCGCTCGATGATCCACTCGGCGGATGACCGCTCGCAGGACGAGCAGGCCGCCTGCTTGGTGGCCGTCTTCCCGCTGGTCAGGTCAGCGATGGTCAGGGTGAACTTGCCGGAGGAGTACCTGACCGACGCGTCCATCTGGTCACCGGGCTTAACGCGGAACACCGCCACCGAGCCCGCCGGGTACATCTCGTACCACGCTACGTACTGAGCGACCATGTGGTTCGCGCCGCCGCAGAAGGCGAACGTGCCGTCCTGCTCGACCGTCGCGTCGGTGAAGCCGTCCAGCCCGACCCAGTTCGACGTCCACCGGTTCGGGGCACCGGTGCAGCTGATCTTCGGCTGCAGGAACGTGCTGTGCACGTAGTTGAACTTCTTCGCGGAGACTGCCGCATAGCCTGACCAGTTGAGGCTGATGGTGGGCAGCGCCGAGGCGCCCGGCTCGTGGGCACGGATGATCCGTCCGCCAGGCTGGGGGATGCTGGCGCTGGCACCGGTTGCGGCACCGGCCGCTCCGGCCGCGCCCACCATCCCGGCCATGCACAGCAAGCCGGTGAAGGCGGCGGCCGAGACAGTGGCAAGTCGTCTTATCAAAGCACCGCTCCTTTCCGAGGTAGCGCCAACGCTAGCCCCAGCAGGCCAGGCGATCAAGGAGCGGCGGCCAGCGGCCCGCGCCCGGCTGCGCGTCAGAACCCGAAGCCGCTGCCGGCCAGGCTGGCCGTGTCGCGGTCACAGGCGTGCGCCAGGCAGGGCAGCCCGAAGAGGTCCTCCACGGTCCGGGTGATGGAGTAAACGGTGAAGAACGTCCCGTTGCTGCCCGGCCGCGCATACTGCCAGACCACGAACAGCGGCACGTGGCAGGACGGCTGCAGGCCGGCCAGGTCGGCCTCCTTGTCCGCGCAGTTCTCCCCGAACCTGTTGTCAAATCCCCTGCCCTCGTCATAGGTCACCAGGACCAGGACCGACCCGTCCCGGTAGGCAGGGGCCGCGGTGACCAGCGTCAGGAAGCGCCGCAGCCACCTGTCGGCGAACCGTAGCTGACAGCGTCCCCGGCAGCGGTTCTCCCCGTCGTTGACCCGGCTCGGGGTCACCCAGGCCAGCGAGGGAAGGGCCGAGCCGCGCAGGTCGTCGTAGAACGGCCCGGACCGGGCGGTCAGGCTGGGCACCGGCACCACGCGGGCCCGGCACTGCGCGGCGCTGATACCGGCATAGAAGATCGCCGGGTCATGCCCGATCTTGTACGGCCAGGCGCTGGACTTGTCGCACGGCGACGGCATCGCCTCCTCGTACGCCTTCCAGGTCAGGCCGGCCCGGTCGAGCTGCTGGTAGAGGCTGTCCTCCCGGCTGAGGCACGCGGTGTAATTGCAGCCGCGGATCGACGAGGCCGGGTACTGCCCGGCCGAGGCGGCCAGGTAGTTCGGGGCGCTGCCGTGCGTGGCGCCGAACGCCTCGGTCGCGCTGCCGCACCGCCGGGCGAGCCAGGTCTGGTAGGGAGCCTCGGGACTGCCGATCACCTGGCCGTAGGAGCGGTTCTCCAGCATCACGATGATCACGTGCCGGATGGCCGGGCGGACCGCGGGTATCGCCGCGCCGCACGGAAGGCGCGGGACCTCGCGCGCCGACCAGGCGATCCCTGCCGCCGTCACCGCCGTCCCAGCCGCCACCGCCGCGATAGCCATGGCCGCAGCCGTCCACAGCGACCTCACTGCCACCCCCGCCCCGCCCTGCCGGGCACTGGGGTGCCGTCAGCCCGCGCATCGTGGTCGTTGCCGCTCCGGCGTCCGCCGGCAGAGCACTCAGCCTGTGCCGTCCGGACAGGATACGCGCGGTGGCCCGGCTGGCGCGGGCCGGCTGGCGCGGGGCAGGCTGGCGCGCGGACGGCTGGCGTTGTGGCGGGCTGGCGCGCGGCGGCCTGCCGGGTGGGTGGCGGGCTGGTGCGTGGCGGGGTGGCGGGTGGCCGGTTTGCGCGGCCGGGCGGCCGGGGTCAGCATGTCCAGCGTGGATTGCCAGGGGCACGACAGCCGCATCGTGACCGCGGTCGCCCTCTACGGCCGGAAGACCGGGGCGCTGCGCTCGTTCCTGGCGGAAGTTCAGTCGCTGATCGCCGGGCACCTTGGCGAGCACTTCCGGCCCTACTCGCTGGAGCAGATCCACGCGACCCTGATCATCCTCACCGGCGTCACCGACCCGCGGACCGGCGCGCTGGTCAACAGGCGCCGCCTGGAGCAGGCGGGCATTGCCAGGGAAATGGACCTGGCGCTGGCGATGCGCATCCTGACCGGCCACCTGCGCCGCCCCATCAGGGTGCGCATCGGCGGCTGGCAGCCGGGACAGCACGCGCCGTTCCGCAGCCGCGGCCGTCATCCGTATGAGAGATCATTCTCAGTACAGAACGGGGCCTTCGTGCTGGTCGGCTGGCCAGTGGCAGCCCTTGCGGGGCCGGAAAGGCCCCTGGACAGGCTCCGGCGGGACATGAGCGCAGCAGGCGTGTTCCACCGCTACCACACGGGCGGCTCGGACACCGACGACGACCTGCACCTCGTGGTCGGCCATCACCACGGCGCGCCGCCCGGCGACCTGGACCGCGCGGTGCGCGCGGTCCGCGAGTGGCTGGCCGGTCACCCGGTCGAGCTTGGCATCGGGCGCGCCGACGTCAAGGTCGTCGCCGCCGACTCGCCCGGGCTCATGCCCGCCCGGTTCGCCGCTGGCATCCCCGTGGACGAGGCCACCCTGCGCGGGCTCATGAGCTGACGCGCCACGCCTTACCCCGCCCGGCCGGGCTGCGCTGAGATAGTCTCACCCCGCGAATCCGGGATCCGGCGCCGCAGAGCGCACGAGCAGAAGGGGATGGCCACGGAACTGGCAGTCCACCCGAAGGTCTGCGCGGCCTTCCCGGACCTGCACATCGACGTCGTCGCCGCGAGCGGCTTCGACGGCAGCCGGGACTGGCCCGACGTCGAGCGTCAGCTTGCCGGCCTGGAGTCCCTGGCACAGGCGGGCTCGCCGCCGCCGGCCGATGAGCATGACCAGCACATCGCCGCCTGGCACGAGGCCTACCGGTCGTTCGGCACCAACCCGAGGCGCCAGCGGCCCAGCGTCCACGCGCTGCGCCGCAGGCTGGCCCGCACCGGCAGGCTGCCCCGGATCAATCCGGCCGTTGACTGCTACAACCTGATCTCGGTCAGGTTCGGCGTCCCGGCCGGCGCGTTCGACCTGGCACAGGTCCGCGGCGACATCACGGTGCGGTTCGCCGCCGGCGATGAGACGTTCACCCCGCTGGGGGAGCCCGGCGTGGCCGAGATCCCGCGCCCAGGGGAGGTCATCTACGCCGACGCCGAGGGCGTGCTCACCCGGCACTGGAACCATCGCGACGCGGAGCGGACCAAGGTGACACCCGCCACCAGCGAGCTCGTCGTGGTGCTGGAGACCACCAGGTCGGCTGCGTTCTGCCAGGTTGTGGATGAGGCCGCCGGAGCCCTGGCCGGCCTGCTGGAAGAGCGCGCCCGGCGTGTCAGCGTCCAGCACATCACCGCCGCCAGCCCGGCCGTGCCGCTGCCGGGCGGCTGAGCCCTCAGCACCTCGTCGCACCGCTGCCCCGGCCGGGGAGTCCGGGCGGGCCGGTCCCGTGGCTAGCGCACCAGGATCGCGATCATGAACGCGGCCGTGTCATACAGGAAGTGCGCCAGGATCGGCCGGGTGAGCTTGTGATGCTTCTGGAACGAGCGGGTCACCAGGTAGCCGAACGGAATCACCACCACGACGAAGAGCCCGTAGTAGACGTGGTAGCTCAGCCGAAGCGCCAGGCTGAGGATCAGCGCGCTGCGTGGCGACCAGCTGAGCTGCTCCAGCCTGGTCACCAGGTAGCCGTTCACCGCGGTTTCCTCAGCCACCGCGGTCAGCGCCGCCTGAGTGATGCCGAGCACCAGGTAGTACGGCGGCACGTGCAGGTGAGCGGCCGTGTTGACCAGGATCGAGTGGGCCCGGACCAGCGGCGCGAGAGGGATCGCGATCAGGTACTCCAGGCCGAAGCTGGCCGCGGCAAGGCCGATCCCCGCCCACAGGTCCCTCCAGCGCGCGCGGGTCAGTCCCAGGGCGGAGGGGGTCGTCCCGGTCCGGTAGAGCAGCAGCAGCACCAGCGGGACGACCGCCGCAGTCGGCAGGTAGTCCACGATGCTGAGCACGAGGGTCGTGACCGGATGCCCGGGGGCGATGTCGGGGAACTGGTCGAGCCGCCCGAGCCGCTGCAGGTGCAGGTCGATGGTGACGACCGCCGAGGCCACCCACGGCGTCAGCGCCGCCAGCATGACGAGCCAGGTCTCCAGGGCCAGGCCCTGGCGGGTCAGGTCGGGAAGCGGCGGTCCGGCGGGTGCCGCAGGGCCGGGCCCGCCGGCGGGTGCCGCAGGGCCGGGCCCGCCGGCAGGTGCCGCGGGACCAGGCCCGCCCGGCCAGGCCGATCCGCCGCCCGGCGCACCCGCCACCGGCCCGGCCGGGACCCAGAACTGCCAGTCCGGCGGCGCCGCCGGCCAGTCGGCCGGCGGCTGCCAGCCTGGTGGCGGCTGCCAGCCCGGCGGCGCCTCCGGCCAGCCCGGCGCCGGCCGCCATCTCATCTGCTCGGGCACCGCCACATCGTCCATCATCGGCCCCCGCCGAAGCCAGCGGTTCACCCGGCGCGCGCGGGCGCGCTCACAGAAGTCAGCCCAACGGGGCCACGCCGCCTGGGGCCACGCAGCCCGGGGCCGCGCAGCCTGGCCGTAGCGCGGGTGGGTATCCGGTCAGGCGACGCCCTGGCCGAGAAGGCGGCGCCAGCGCTGGGGCCGCTCCCGGGCGCGGATCAGCGCCCGGTGATGGGCCGCCAGTTCCAGCTCGTCGTCGAGCGGCTCGAGCTCGACCTTCCCGTAGCGCCGGGCGAGGGCCTTCCCGATCAGGTAGTCGACCAGGACCGGGTTCTTCGGGAACGCCGGGCCGTGCAGGTAGGTGCCGATGGCGTTGTGCCAGACGCAGCCTTCCAGGCCGTCCTCGGAGTTGTTGCCGCCGCCGGAGAGCACAACGCCGAACGGCTCGGCACCGCCGTGCAGGTAGGTCCGGCCGCCGTGGTTCTCGAACCCGGCGAGCACGTTACCGCGCCACTGCACGATCAGGTTGCCGACCGACCGCACGCTGCCCGCGCTGGTGATCGTGTCCAGCCTGGTCCCGGTCTGCGCGGCACGGTGCACGGTGTGCGCGTCGAAGATCCCGAGACCGGGTAGCTCCTCGCCGCTGGCGGTCCGGTAGTAATGCCCCCAGAGCTGATAGCCGGCGCAGACGGCAAACGCCGCGGCTCCGTCTCGTATGGCAGTCCTGATGCCCTCGCCCTTGACCTTCAGCAGGTCCTCGTAGACGAGCCGCTGGTGGCTGTCGGCGCCGCCGCCGACCAGGAACATGTCGATGCCGTCGGGGTCGACGGCGCAGCCGAGCTCCAGGTTCTGCACCTGCACGTCGATGCCGCGCCAGCGGCAGCGCATGATCACGGTCCTGACGTTGCCGATGTCGCCGTACTGGCTCATCACGCTCGGGTACAGGTAGCCGAGGACGAGCTTCACCTCGACCCCGCCCTTCCGGCCTCAGGTCCGGCTTCCGCCCGGGCCGGCTGCCCGCTGCGGGCTGGCTGCCCGGTGCGGGCGGGCTGCCCGGCACGGGCCTGGCGCCAGAACGGGGCCACGGTGCCGCGCCGGACAAGCTCACGGCGCAGCGCCCACATCGAGGTGTAGGTCGCCAGCACGTACAGGGTCTCACCGGCCGGGGTGCGCGCGATCGCCTCGTCGAAGGCCCGCACCACGTCCGGCTCGACCAGCATCTGTCCGGTCTCCCCGGCCAGGCCCGCGTACTTCAGCCGGAGCGCGAGGTCCTGCGCCCGCAGCCCGGCCACCGCGCAGAACGCGGTCTGGCCCGCGCACGTCTCGAAGTCCACGTCCCAGATCCAGGACACGTCACGGCCGTCCGGCTGATTGTCGTTCAGGCTCAGCAGCAGCCAGCGAGGCTCACCCCCGGACAGCACCAGGCGGAGCGCCTCGTTGAACCCGGACGGGTTCTTCACCAGCAGGATCACCGCCTCCCGGCCTCCGCTGACGACCCGCTCCAGGCGCCCGAACGCCCCGGTCGCGTCCTGCGCCCCGGCCTGCACCAGGTCCGGCTCGACACCCAGGCAGGACGCGCCGGCCGCGGCGGCTAGCGCGTTGCAGGCGTTGTACAGGCCGGCCAGGGGAACCTCGTAGGTGCGGTCCCCGGCCGGGGTCGTCACCTGCGAACGGCTGCCCCGCAGCGCGTCAAGCTCGACCTGCCAGGCGGCGAACCGGGGATCGGGCCGCCGCCAGCCGCACTCCTTGCAGGCGTAATGCCCGAGGTGCGCATAGAAGCTCAGCTCGTAGAGCAGGTCGTGGCGGCACTTCGGGCAGCGCCGGGAGTCGGCCGCGTGCTCCAGCGCGGGCTTGGCCCAGTGCCGGTCCTCCAGCCCGAAGTACAGCACCTTCGCCGCCACGTCCGAGCCGAGGTAGGCGACCTGCGGGTCGTCGGCGTTGAGGACCAGGGTGGCCGAGGCGGGCAGCCTGCGCAGGCTCCGCTGCCAGAGCGTGGCCACGAAATCAACCTCGAAGTAGCGGTCAAGCTGGTCCCGGAACAGGTTGGTGATCACCACCAGCCGCGGGTGCAGGGCCTCGATGGCCGGGCCGAGCGCGCCCTCGTCCACCTCGAACACGCCGATGGCCGAGTCCGGTACCCGGAGCCTGCCCAGGTGGTCGGTGTGCACCAGGAGCGCGGTCGCGATCCCGTTCAGCAGGTTCGAGCCCTCCGGATTGGTGATCACCGCGAGCCCGGCGCGGCGGGCCGCGTCGGCCATGATCCGGGTGGTGGTGGTCTTGCCGTTGGTGCCGGTGACCAGCACGCACCCGTTCGGCAGCCCGGCGGCCAGGCCGGCCAGCAGGCCGGGGTCGATCCGCCCGGCGAGGTGGCCCGGCATGGTGGTGCCGCCGCCCCGGCCGAGCCGCCTGGATACCGTCCGGAGCGTCTTGCCGGTGCCGACGGCGACCGCGCGAGTAGCTGCCCGGGTGGCGCTTCCCGCGAACAGTTGCATGTCGAGCGGGCGCCGGGCCGGCGGAACGGGCCCCTTCGCCGGGCCGGCGCGCTCAGCCACTGGCCTTCTGCGCGAACAGCGAGATCCAGTAGGGCCGGACGATCATGTCGATCACGTGGCACTGGCTCTCGAACGGGAGTTTCTCGACCCTGGCCGCGAGTTCCGGGCTGGACGTGTGCGCCCGGATGTCCAGCGGGATCTCCTGGTCGTAGTAGTCGGTCATGCGCAGCACCCGCATGCCCTGGCCACGCAGCCAGGCCACGACCTCGCGCAGTTGCAGGTGCTGCTCCCACACGTGCAGGAACTCGTCCACCACCCAGTTGTCGTCGCCGAGGTCGACCGGCGGGGCGGTGTAGTAGTTCTTGAAGTTGCGGTCTCCGCTGGCCCAGGTCCTGACGGCGGCGATGCGCGCCTCATCGTCTCCGTCGTCCGGCTCGCAGATCGCCGCGATGATCTCCTGCTGGACCCGGCGCTCCCAGTTGCCGTAGTAACCGTAGACGCCGAGCCGCAGGATGCCGCCCGGCTTCAGCGCCCGGGCGAGGATCGCCACGCCGCGCGCCGGGTCGGGCAGGTGGTGGACGGTACCCCAGGACACGATGTAGTCGAACTCGCTGGCCACGTCGAGGGTCATGATGTCCTGGACCTGCGCCCGGGCGTTGCTGACCGACTCCTCCGCCATCGTCTGGTTGACCAGCCCGACGGACGTCTCGGAGATGTCGTAGCCGACGAACGTGGTGGCGGGGAACTCCCTGGCGTAGTCGAGCATCATCAGGCCGGTGCCGCAGGCGATGTCGCCGAACGTCCGCCCCCTGGGGTCGATGCCCTGAGCGTCCAGGAAGGCGTGGACATAGCCGGCGTGCCTGCGGTAGCTGTACTTCCGCTGCGACGGCGGGAACGGATGCCGTGCGTACATGTCGTGGACTGCCCGGACGATATCGCCGGATCCGTCGGGCGATCTCCCCGCTGCTGCCGTTGCGGTCGCGGTCGCGGACGCAGCTTTAGACCCGCTGTGCAGGACGTCGGTGGTCACGTGATCCTCCCCCAGGGATCGCAGTCCGCCGTCGGCCGTATGCATGCAGGCCGGCGCGCGGCACCCCCGTGTGACGTACGCCCCTGGCCTGCCGTGCATGCCCCCATGCCAGCCCAGGCGGCGTGATAGTCAGGTCAGCGAGAGCCGTTCCCGGTGGCATGTCGGCCGAAACCCGGCAGCGTCGGCCTCATCCGGCTAGCTCGGCAGTCATCCCGGCGGCCAGCGCAGGGACCCGGCAAAGTTGTTCATGCGGTCTGAAGCAGCTGTAGCGTCCGCTGCGGGTCGCGGGCGTGGTGTCGATTGGCCGCGGCGATGTTGGCGTGGCCGTCTGTGCGGAGCAGGCTGATGGCCA
>Ga0209061_1001873_pt1 | contig 30718 bp, 30 predicted proteins | sample Coa_R1_10_FD_187157 | JGI IMG/M metagenome (GOLD analysis project Ga0209061, IMG submission 187157) | Surface soil microbial communities from Centralia Pennsylvania, which are recovering from an underground coalmine fire - Coalmine... | ecosystem: Environmental > Terrestrial > Soil >... | reverse complement strand
GCTCGGTGGGGACCAGGGCCGGGGAGGAGGCGAGGTCGTCGGGGTCGCCGAGCGAGCGGCGGGCGAGGAGGGCACCCCATCGGGACCCGTTCCGATGGGGACCCGAGGGGCCAGACCTCGGGACCGGGGAGCCGGCCGCACGGCTCGATGACCCGGGCTCGTCCCCGCTCGGAGCGCCGTGGCCCCTTCTCGCCTTGGGCGACGGCGAGCCGCTGCCAGGAGTCGGCCGGTCGGTCGCGCCTTGATCCGGGACTCTGGCCTTGGCCCGACGCGCCGGGTCACCGGCCCTCGGGCAGCTCACGGTGCCGGTCCAGGAACGGGTGCCCGGGCGAGGTGGCGTCAATCGGGGACCCCCAGGAAGACCCGAGCTGGCAGCGCTCGACCTCGTGCCGCGATTCGTGCATCGAGACACCGAATCCTTGCCGCGAAGCTCCGATGCGTCGCCGAACGTTCCCGGTCGATCTAGCCCATCCCGGTCTCGGCGTTTGGCACCCCGACGAGCATCCCCTGCACTCCCAGCGCCAGCACGAGTCCCATCGCCAGGAGGAAGATGCCGGTGAGCAGATCGGGGCGGATCGGCGCGAGGCGGGAGGCGGCTCCGCCGAGTCCCAGGCCGATCAATGACATCACGAAAGTGATGGTGGCGAAGAGCAGCGCTGGCAATATGGGCGAGAAGCCGAGCAGCCCCAGGCCGACCCCTCCGATCAGATTGTCCAGGCTCAGGGATACCGGCATGCCAAAGAGCACCATGGGATCGTCCGGCTCGGCCACGGCCCGGGCTCTCAGGCTTCTGACCACAAGGTACAGACCGTACCCGAACAGCACGACCGATCCGGCATAGTCCGCTGCCGAACCGAGCTCTCGCCCGGAGGAGCCGATCAGTATGCCAATCAGAGGTGCGACACCATCCCAGAACCCAAACGCCGCTGCCGTGCGAAGTCGGCGGCGCCAGTCGCGGTGGAAGGGTCCGAGCGCGATCGAGCTCCGGAAATTGTCCTGGCTCAAGCCCGCACCGATGATGAGAAGCGATAGAAAGCCATGCATCCCATCTCTCCTAGGTGCGAGAACCGGCTGACTCATGCTCCGCCGGGTGCACCGGTCGACCCGGCGGTCGACGACCTGTGCCGACCCGGGGCACCAGATCGACTGGCGCAATCGGACCTGGTTGCCGATTGGTGGCCTCTATCACCCTGGTCACACGCCAATGGTCAGGAGAGAGGTGGCACACCGGATCGGTTCGTCCGGCATCACCGGTGAGCAGGAAAGCCTGGCATCGACAACCTCCAAAATCGATCTCGCGACGAGGGCAGCTCCGGCAGGGCTCTGGCATCCACGTCGTCCCCCGGAAGCGCCGGAAGATGGGTGAATCCTCCCAGATCCATGCCAGTGAGTGCTCGCGTACGTTGGCTCGCGGAAGACCGAGAAGGTGCGCCACTGGGCAGGGAAGGACGTCCCCATTGGGCGTGACCGTCAGCTGCTGCCGACCCCAGCCACCCATGCAGGGCTTGGGGTAATGGCTGTAGTAATCGGGGATGACATAGATGATCTCCATCTTTCCCCTCAGGCGCTGGCGTGTCCTGCGTACCACCTCCTCGGCGCGGTCGAGCTGAGCCCTGGTCGGCAACAGGGCGTCGCGGTTGCGCCAGGCCCAGCCGTAGTACTGGGTGTTGGCAAGCTCGACCCGATCTGCCTCCAGCCTCTCGGCCAGGTCGAGGATGAGATCGATCCTGTCGATGTTGTGACGGTGGAGGACGACGTTCAAGGTCAGTGGCCACCCTAGCTCCTTGACCAGACGAGCGGCGGCGATTTTGCGTCCATGGGCGCGGGCGCCGGCGATGCGGTCGGCCAGAGCCGGATCGTCGGCCTGGAGACTGATCTGCACGTGGTCCAGGCCGGCGCCCTTCAGCTGTCGCGCCCGCTGCGGCGACAGATCGATGGCGCTCGTGATGAGGTTGGTGTACAACCCGAGCTCGTGAGCGCGGATGACGATATCGACAAGGTCGCGGCGCTGGAGTGGCTCACCGCCCGAGAGGTGAAGCTGGAGGACCCCAAGCGCCCGTGCCTCCCCCAGCACCCGTTGCCAATCCGCGGTGCCCAACTCCTCCCAGGAGTCGGCCAGGTTGAGGGGGTTGGAGCAGTAAGGGCAGTGGAGAGGGCAGGCATAGGTCAGCTCGGCCAGCATGCCTAGGGGTCTACTCATCGCCAACCTCCAACCAGCCCCTGGCAATCAGTTGGGTGAGGAACCCTTCCACCTCGTCGATGCGGACGTGGGTGTACGTTCCGCGCAGCCGCTCCACGATCTCGGTGATCGTCTGTTTCCCATCGCAGAGACCGACAATGGCTGCACCCGTCCCATTCAGGAGCAGCACTCCCTCCGGAGCGAGCAGAACGTGCCGTTCACGTACGTGGTCCCAGCCTAGACGCGCCCCTCGTCGCAGTTGGGGGCGGTTCTCAGACGGCACCCCACCGCTCATATCATTCTCTGACCCGAGAACGATCGATGACCCACGTCAAGTGCCGTCTTGGTAGGCTCGGTCGATGGCATCCAACATGCTCCACAGAACATCGCACTTGAAAGAGAGGGCTGCCACCGCCCTCGCTTGCTCATCCGCTGTTCGACAGTGCTCGGTCACCAGCTCGAGAGCGTACTCGGCGTCGCGCGGGGCCTGAGTGAGGCGGGCCCGGAAGTAGGTCAGCCCGTCAGGGTCGATCCAGGGATAGAGATGCTCGAAGGCGGCCAGGCGTTCGGCCATCAGGTCCGGCGCAAAGAGCTCGGTCAGCGAGGCAGCCACCGCCTCGATCCACGGACGGGTTCGGGCGAAGGTGACGTAGGCGTCAACGGCAAACCGTACGCCGGGAACGACATGCCGTTCATCCCACAGCTGTTGCTGAGTCAGCCCAACCGCCTCCCCCAGGCGCAACCAGGCTGCGATACCCCCCTCTCCATCCCTCGTCCCATCATGGTCGATGATGCGCCGAATCCAGCGCCGGCGCACCTCGCGGTCTGGGCAGTTGGAGAGGATGGCGGCATCTTTGATGGGGATGTTCTTCTGGTAGTAGAAGCGGTTGAGCACCCAGCCTTGGATCTGCCGCCGGCTCAGATCTCCTCGGTTCATCCTGACATGGAAAGGATGCCGGCTGTGATAACGTCGAGATTGAGCGCGCAGGGAGCGAATGAAAGCGTTGGTGTCGGATGCCACCAGACTCAGATCTCCAGTTCCAGCCCATCCTCGGCAACTTCGAAGCCATGCTCCTCGACGGCGTGCCGCTCCGGCGAGTCGTCGAGCAAGATGGGGTTGGTGTTGTTGATGTGAACATAGATCTTGCGGGGGATAGGGAGGGAAGCCAACCGTGCCAGGCTGCCATCGGCGCCGCTAATCGGAAGGTGCCCCATCTCATACGAGCTCTTGCCGGCGATGCCAAGCCGGATCAGTTCATCGTTCTGCCAGCAGGTCCCATCGAAGAACAGGCAGGCGCAGCCCTCTAGCTGTGCATGCATCGCCGCCGTCAGCTGTTGGGCGCTAGGCAGGTAGACGAGGCTTCGTCTGGTACGTTGATCGGTGATTCGATATCCGACCACGCTCTCTCGTTGCTCGATTCCGAACCCCGCCAGCTTGTTGGTGGGAGCCTCGAAGGCACGGTACGACAACCCATCCACCAGCGAGATCTCCGTGCCCGTGACCACCGGCCGCCACTCGACCTGAGCGTATGCACTCAGCGTCCGAAGCAGCCCCGTGCCCGTGCAGAGGACCTCGTGAACCGCCTCGGTAGCGTGGACCTCGATCCGGTCGGCCTCCCGTAGCAGCAAGAGCCCCAGGGTGTGGTCCAGCTCGGCACCGCCTGGAGCGGAGAGTCCCTGAGCCCGGACGGGCGCATGGCGGGGAAGGACTCAATCTGGGTGCGGAGGTCGGGCGAGGCGTTGAAGAGGAACCATCGCCGGTAGTCGGCACTCACCGCCAGTGATGACTGGGTGCGCGGGCGGCAAGGTCGTGACCCGTCACGGACGGCCCGGCATTGGGGGCAACGGCAGTTCCACTGTGGGAAGCCACCCCCAGCCGCCGCTCCCAGCACACGCACCCACATCGTCGGTCCTCCATCCCCATCGTCCCGCCCCGAGGTCGGGGTCGGGGGCGCCGGACGGTTCGTCCGGCGCCCGCCTCCTCATCACCTGCGTCCGGCGTAGGCTGTCACCTCGGCCTGGGTCCTGATCTCCTCGTATTCAGGGGTCTCCCACTCGGTCATCTCGATCACCTCCTTGGGTGCTGATGGATGAGCGGCGCCACCACCCTCCTCAGTCCGGGAGCGCGAACACGAAGAGGGCGGCTCCGCGCGGTGCCCCGAACATCTCGGGTGCGAAGCCCTCGGTCCAACCGCCCCACCCGGTGGGCACGGCGATGTATTGCTTGCCCATGACGCTGTACGTCATGGGGCTGCCGTGATGCCCACAACCGGTCTGGAACTGCCACAGCAACTCGCCAGTCCGGGCATTGAAGGCGTTGAACTCTCCTGTGGGTTCGCCAGCGAACACGAGGTCTCCGCCTGTGGCCAGCACCGAGGCGCACATCGGCGTCTCGTTGCGCCAGCTCCATACCACCTGGCCGGTACGAGGATCAACGGCCCTTACGAAGCCCTGCGTGTCCTGACTGTCAACGACGACGCTCGCCCCCCAGTATGGGATGCTCTCCTTGAACTCGCGCCGCTGCAGCGTGACCGTCGCACCCAGATCCTGGACCGGGACGTAGAAGAGCTCTGTCCTTGGGCTGTACGCGGCATGCGTCCACTCCTTGGCCCCGGCCGGGCCTGGCCAGAAGTGGACAGGCTCCCCTTCCTGTCGGGGCTCCACCTTGCGGGTGATCTTGCCGCTGGGATCGATTTCCCCCCAGGTGATGCGATCGACGAAGGGCGCCACCCGGACCAGCTGCCCGTTGGTTCGATCTAGGACGAAGAAGTAGCCGTTCTTGTCGAAGTGCCCCAACAGCTTGCGGCCGTCCAGGTCGAACAGGATGTTCTCCATCACGCTGTCGTAGTCCCAGACGTCGTGTGGGGTGTACTGGTAGTGCCACCGAATCCGACCGGTGTCGGCGTCGATGGCGACGACGGAGTCGGTGTAGAGGTTGTTGCCGGGACGGACGTCCCCGTCGAAGTCCGGCGAGGGGTTGCCGGTCCCCCAGTACATGAGATTGAGCTCGGGGTCGTAAGTTCCCGTGATCCAGGTGTTGGCGCCGCCCCGGGTCCAGGCTGGACCGTCCGGCCAGGTCTCGGACCCGGGCTCCCCAGGCTTGGGTACGGTGTACGTTCGCCAGATGTGCCGTCCGGTCTCGAGGTCGAAGGCATCGATGTGCCCGCGAACCCCGAATTCCCCGCCCGAACTCCCCACAACGACCATGTCCTTGACGACGAGGGGGGCGAGCGTGGCGCTTTCACCGGCTCGGACATCCCCATACGGCTTGTCCCAAACGCGCTTGCCGGTGACGGCGTCGAGTGCCACCACGTGCGCGTTCAGGGTGACGAAGAAGACCTTCCCTCTGGCTACAGCCACTCCGCGGTTGACGTTGCCGCAGCAGAGCGAGGTGTCAAAGGGAACCGCTTGCTTGTATCGCCAGAGCTGCTGGCCCGTCCTGGCATCGAGGGCCCAGACCCAGCTGTCCCATCCGGTGACGTACATGACCCCGTCCACGACGATCGGGGTAGCCTCGAAAGCATACGTGGATGGGCCCGCGACGATGCCCGTCGTCCCGCACTGGAAGACCCACGCTGGAACCAGGCGCCTGACGTTCTGAGTGTTGATCTGGTCGAGCGGGCTATAACGTTGCCCGTCGTAGGCGCCGTAGTAGGTGAGCCAGTTCTGCGGCTCCGAGCGGGCCCTCAGAATGCGTTCGTAGGTGACGCCCTGGACCACCGGCGGCGCACTGCCGATCAGAGAGCTCAACGATCCCAGGTCGATGGCCTGCCCCGCATCCACTTGTGGCATCGACGTTCCTCCTCAATTCCACCGTATTCGCCTGTCTGCCTGTGTTCGCTGGCGGCTACGGTCGCGGCTGGGGCGGGCGGTCGAGGCGAGCCTCGGGAGGGACCTCCCCCATCACGGCGATTACCCCGACGAGGCCTCTGCCTTCGTCGTTGCCGATTCCAGAACTGAACCAGTAGTAGCCCGGCCCATCGAGGTTGAGCGTGGCGGTTCCTCGTGAGTGATTCGGCAGCCAGATGAACTTGAGGTCGCCGTTGCTGGGCAGAATCGCGCAGTGGGTGTTGTCGTCGTCATTGACGAGCACCAGGTCGAGATCGCCCCCATGGGGCATGACGATGATCGACGGATCCCAGGTCAGCTCATCAGGCGGAATCCGGACCTCGGCATGCATGCGGCCGTCGGGTCCCTCCTTTGCTTGTCCGAGGTTGCCATGCGTCACCAGTCGACCGAGCGTCGCCTTGTTCTGTTTGTTCAGCCCCAGCTCGTTTACCACCCTGGACAGCTCCGCTGTCGTCGCCATGGCGTCACCTCCGCTGCTGGGTCGGCTCCCTGCTGTTGCGAATGAGCGCCCGAGAGGGTGCGGAACGATCCGGCCCGCCGATGAGCAGGTCGACGATGGCGGCGCAGAAGCGATCCTCCCCATCGCCGTCAGCTCGCGGCTTGACCGCCTGGGTTTGGCCGTCGACCCGCCCCACGACCCGGTTGCTGCTCCGGCCCCGGAACCGGTGCCCGACCCGGTCTCGCTCCGCGTCGTGGGGGAGGATGCGCCAGGGCCTGATGTCGCCCTCCTCAACGACCACGGCCCTGACCTCGACCGGCATCCCCGGCGGGCTGAGCCCCGGGGCGAGCGCGAAGGGGCCCTCGATGGGATCGGGGGTTAGGCAGTCATCCCGAACGTGCGGCAGCATCATGGCAAACCCACAGCCAGCCAGTGGCGCCTCCACACGGATACCCGACCTCGGGCACCTCGTCCCCAGAACCTTTTCCGCAGCCGGTTGCCCACTCGAACTCGCGAGAAGCCTACTCGGTTGACCTACAGGACAAGTTTTGGACCTCCCGACGGTGACGTCAAGTTTCCTGTACAGCCGGAGCCACTCCAACGCCCCGCTCGGACAGCCGCCGGCCCCCCTCTCCATCTCTTCAGTGGCAGCTCTCTCGCTCCCCGACCGGCCGCCGGTCCAGATCCAGCGCGACGGTCCCTACCCGGTCCATCGAGGCAGAGCCAGGAAGGCGCCGCTCGAGCAAGGCAGGCATTGGAATGGTCGGCCCGCGACGCGGAGGTGGCATCCGCGAGGCGAGGCCCTCCTCGTGCTCGAGGTCGCTCGGGGCCAGGGACCCGTCTTCTCTTCCGTTGCCGCTGAGTAAGCGATAGCACTCATGCGGCACCCCTCACGGGGCTGCCCTCACGGGCTTCGCGCCTCCTCGCCACGCGCCCGAGAGGCCCGGGCCTTACCGGGCTCCCCACGAGGCCGGCCTGGGGACCCCATCAGGACTCGTCTCGGGGCACCCCATCGGAGCGTGCTCCGATGGGAACCCCTCGTGGGGCGCCCCTGCGGCCGCTGGAGCTCGACCCGCAAGACCCACCAGCTCTCCCCGACCCGCCTCAGGGTGGCGGCGAGGATCCGCCCCCGGCCCAGACGAATCAGCCGCTCCAACCGGCGCGTGCGCTCGCAGGTGCGCACGGTGCCGATCTTGGGCAGGGTGACGTGGCGGCGATCGGGCTCGACCCGGAGGGTCCCGGTGCTGAAGGGGCAGCGGTCCGGGTCTCGGCCCTTGCGCTCGAGCCTCGGGAAGCCGACGGGGTCCCCACGAAGCCGGCTTCATGGGGCCCCCCTCTCCCGGTCGGCGTCGAGATCGGCTCGAGGGTGCGGACCGCCCAGTTGGAGGCGGAGCGCCGCCCGCCCCCCTGCCGCCGCTCCGGGGTGGGGTCCAAGGCGAGCTGGAACGCCGGCAGCGTCCAGCCGTCCGGGGCCGCATCCCTACGGGGCTCCCCACGAGGCTGGCCTCGTGGGGCACCCCTACGGGTCATCGCCCTGGAGGGCTGCCATCGCCCGGGCCGCCCGGGTGGCGACCGCCTTACCGTCCGGATGCGATGGCGGCCCGACCTGCGGGCGGGCGAGCGCACAGAGCGCCAGGCACCGTGCCGTTCGCGTGCCTGCCGACGGTCACGACCGCACGAGCAGATGGGCGCCTACGTAGCTGGCGTAGAGCGCGAGCAGGACCGCTCCCTGCCCACGGCTCACCCCGCCTCGCCACAGGAAGAGCGTGGCGAGCCAGGTGCTGGCCACCAGGAAGGGCCAGTCGAGGGCCCGCGTCAGGGAGGTGACGGGGACGGGTGAGACCAGGACGATCAGCCCGAGGTTGAACAGCACGAAGTAGAAAACGCTCCCAACCACGTTGCCGACGCTCACGTCGGGGCGTCCGTGGAACGCCGGGATCGCCTGCCGCATCACCTCCTCCAGTTCGATGGCGGCCGGGGTGACCACCATCCCAATCAGACCGACGGAGAGAGAGAAGCGGCTGATCATCCGCTCCGCCCCGTACGTGATCAGTTCAGCGCCGATGGTGATGGTGGCGATGCCGACCAGGGTCAGGAGCGGGGGTATCCACCAGCGTCGCGCCCGCCGTGCGACCTCCAGGACCTGGTCGGTTTCCAGGAAACGGTGGGTGCGGGAAGCGGTGACCATGTGGCCGAGGACGAGCGCGAACGCGGCCAGGAGCACGATCCCGGCCCAGCGCGGGGTGGCGTCGCCGACCAGGGCCAGACCGGTCAGGAGGGGAGCGGCTGCAAGGCTGGCCAGGATGCCTGTGGGAGGCTGTACCCGCAGGGGAACGAGAATCGCTCCCAGACCGAGAGCGACGCAGATGATGAATACGCCGCCGCCGAAGACGGTACCCAGGGCAAGGTCGGGTACGCCACTGTGGGCGGCAACCAGGCCCACGGCCACGTTCTCCGCCTCCAGACCCGAGAAGATGCCCGCGATGGCGAACGGGGCCAGACGGAAGAGCGCAGCCAGGCCGATCATGCCCGAGAGTAACCGTTCGGTTGACCAGGCGACGACGAGGATGCCGAGCACGAAGGCGCCCACCGCGACGACGAGATCGCCGATCACGCCGACATCTTCCCTGCAATCGCCCTGCTGGCTCGGCACTGCGCTGCGGCCACCGGCTGGATGCCGTTCCCATGGGCCTAGCCGACGGGAGGAGCCCTCCGAGACGGATGCGTTGCGCGCCCCGATCGTTGGAGGGCCCCGGCTGAGCGCAGGGTGGGGCCGCACCGCGGCCTTACTGGCCTTCCCGCTTCACGGTCTCCGAGATCCCGCCCGGCCACGCCCTCCACCGCCTCGACGGGCTGGATCGTGTCCCGACGGCAGCGACCGGCGTGTCCATGGCGCTGGAACCGGCCCTCTTGTAATCATGGACGAGGGTACGACGATATCGGCCGATCGACGGCCATCACCTCCCCGCCGCCTGCGGGATTCGGCGCTGTCACATGCCCATCCCGTTCTGGCGGCCTTGGTGAGCGGCGAGAGGGGCGCTCCCAGCGGACCCGTCGAGGGTGGGCTTACGCCCCGCCCGGGCGGCCGAGCACGGGCCACGGCGGCCTAGAACACGTGCCGAGGCCACTGGAGACCGAGGCCTGCTGCGCTCAGCGCCCCCGGCCAGGGCCTGAGAAGACGCAGGCAGCCGGCGTGCGACCTCGTGCTGGCACCTGACCGCCGGGGTGAGGGGGCGGGCCGGCCGGTGGTTGGCCGGCGCGCCCCGTCCTGGTTGGAGGGTTCAAGAGGAGGTCCGGGCCAGCTCGTTGCCCTCCACCATCCGATGTGGCCCCCCGGCCGACGGCCGGATGTCGAAGTCGAAGATCTCGGTGGGGATGAACACCGTGCAGCAGGCGTTGGGGAAGTCGACGATGCCGCTGATCCGCCCTTCCACCGGCGCCGTGCCCAGGATCACGCAGGCCTGCTCCCCACTGTAGCCGAACTTCTTCAGGTACTCGATCGCGTTCATGCAAGCGCGCTTGTAGGCCATGGTGGCGTCCATGTAGAGCTGCTTGCCGGTGTCGTCGATGGAGATGCCCTCAAAGGCCAGGTACTCGGTGTAGCGAGGCTCAAGCGGGCTGGTCTGGAGGATAGGGCTGGTGACCCCGTAGGTGTTGGCGCCGTCCTTGATCACGTCAACGTGGAAGTCGACGTAGCCTGCCATCTCGATGGCGCCACAGAAGCTGATCTCACCGTCGCCCTGGGAGAAGTGGATGTCCCCCACGGAGAGGTTGGCTCCAGAGACGAAGACGGGCAGGAAAAGCCGCGAGCCACGGGTCATGTTCTTGATGTCGGTGTTGCCGTTGTTCTCGCGGGCGGGAACGGTGCGTGCGGCCTCGCGCGCGACTCGGTCGAACTCGGCGCCTCGGAGCGGGCCCAGGACCGCGTTCTCGGGGTAGGGCGGGGCGACCAGCGGGGGGACGCGGTTGGGATCGGTGTCGTAGAGCTCTTTCTCCCGCCGGTTCCACTTCGCCAACAGGGCCGTGGAAGGGGCGACCCCGATCTGGCCGGTGTGGATGATGCCGGCGAACCGCACCCGAGGCACGTGGCGCGAGGTGGCGTAGATGCCCTCGAAGTCCCAGACCGCCTTGTGGGCATGGGGGAACTCGTTGGTCAAGAAGCCACCACCGTTGGTGCGCTCGAAGAGCCCGGTGTAGCCCCACGGGGCCTCGTCGAGGGCATGCATGTCGAGCAGGTCCACGACCAGCAGGTCGCCAGGAGCGGCGCCCTCGACCGCGATCGGGCCGCTGAGGACGTGGACGCGGGACAGCCTGACGTCACGGACGTCGTCGGCGGAGTCGTTGTTCCCGATCTGACCGTCGGTCCAGTCCTTGCACTCGACCCGGAACACGTCTCCGGGCCGGACCGAGACCACGGCCGGGATGTCGGGATGCCAGCGGTTGTGGCCAACCTTGGCTTGCTGGTCGAAGGGCTTCGCCAGGTCCACCTCAAACACGGTCTCCACCATCGCACTCACCTCGTTCCTCGAAGCTCCGCGGGCTTTGGCCGCGGATCCCGCTGGCAGGGCCTGGAGCCGCGGTTGCGACCGCTGCTCCAGGGTGCGGCCGAAGCGCTAGGCCGGTCCCAGCCGCACTACCTAGGACCCGGCCGTCCACGGCCGGCCGCCTGTGCGTTGCAGCCGTGGGCCAGTGGATGGCACCTTGCGGCGCACGACCTCTGGCTCATGCCGACTTCGCTCCTCACGCTCCAGAGCCCGACGCACCGGCGCCTCGAGACGCCGCAAGTAAGGAGGGGTGAGCACCCTCTGAGCTGTGGCGCCGCAAGTCGGGCAGCGGGCGGCCTCGGCAGCCCGAACGAACGGGCGACGCTCCTCAAAGGGTCCACAGCCAGGGCAGGAGAACTCGTACAGGGGCACACGCGACCTCCTGGGCAACCGACCGGGACGACGCGAGAGCTGCCACGGCACAGGCGGGGCATCCCAGCCGCCGCAGGGACACGGAGGGCACAAGGCGGGGCCTCGCGCGCCCATGCGGCGCTCACTGTGACCATCCCACAGCCATCCATCAGATAGCGGCTTGCCAACCAGCCTTTACAGCTCTCGCTTCTCACTATAGGGTGGGCCAAGCGCCCGCGCGTTGTGCGAACTGACGCGCCGCGCGCCGCTCCGCGGCTCAATCTCGATCTTCGCGTCACCTCCTCGGCTGGCTGGCCAGCAGGCCTCCCCTCCCCGTTGCCGCTGAGTGATCAGTAGCGCGCAAGCGGCACCCCTCAGGGGGTCTCCTCGCGGGGCGCCCCCGTGCTGAAGGGGCAGCGGCCCCGAGGGGCTCCCCATCCCGGCCCTTGCGCTCGAGCCTGGGGAGCCCGACCCGCCGCCCGGTGACCTCGCCGGCCCGGGACCGCTGCCAGCGTCAGGAGGACTCCACCGCATCCCTGATCCCGTCGGCGAAGGACTTCTTGGAGATCTGGGGCCACCAGACCTCGCCGGTCTTTCGATCCGCGCACTCGGTCGCCTTCGCCCGGTTCCAGCGCCAGCGGAGCCCGGAGAAGGAGGGCGGCTCTGCCGATGTGCCAGCCTCCCGGTAGGCATCGACGCCGGCCTCGGGGGTTCGTACCGCCCGGTTGGAGGCGGAGCGGCGTCCGCCCCACTGGCGCCGGGTGGCCTGCCACGGCCCCGGGGTGGGGTCCAGGGCGAACCAGGACGCCGGCAGCAGCCGGCCGTCGGGGACGGAGCACCTCCGCATCACCTCCCTCCCGGAGGGAGCCATCGCCCGGGCCGCCAGCGCGGCCTCCACCTCCTCGGCCCCGAGCCGCGCGAGGCGGTCCCGATGCTCGACCACGATCGGGGTCACGGTCGCCTCCCGCAGCAAGGCCAGGGACCTCCGCCCTCTCCCCTTCAGCGCCGAGCCGATCTCGGTCACCACCCCACCGACCGCGAGGCCGTGCTCGACGGCCCCGGTCGGCCGAGGACACTCGGGCCTACGCGGCGCTCCTCCCGCCGCCATCGCCACGGTCGGGTTGCGCCTCGACCGGGATCAGCCGCCCGACCCTCCGCGTCGGTGCCGGCAGCTGACCGGTCTTGAACCGGCGACGGGCGGTGGGATCCGACGCCCCCCGGTGCTCAGCTCCCGCTTCAGGTTCATGGGCCGTCATGGCAAATCCCCAGACATCGCCGGTGATCGCTCAGCGGCCAGCGGTTGACAGCCCCCTGGGTGGCGGACCCCGGTGCCGGCCGGAAGGGGTGGAGAGAGGTGGGGAGTGCGCGATCTCCTCCTCGGGCTCTAAGCTTCGCCCGAGTGGATCTACGTCGACCGCCCTTGGCGTTGCTGCTCCGGATCGCCTCCCTGGGGGTTGATCCTCGCCGGTTGCTCCTGCCCCTGGTGTTCGTCGCCGGGACCTCGTCGCTCGGGATCGAGTTCGGCGCCTCCCGGCTGTTGGCGCCCTACTTCGGGGCCAGCCTGCCCGTCTGGGGCATCCTGATCGGCCTGATCCTGATCTACCTGAGCGTGGGTTACGTGCTCGGCGGGCGGCTCGCCGACCGTCGGCCCAGCGTCGCGTTGCTCTTCCAGCTCACCGCCTGGGCGGGGCTCTGGATCGGGCTCATCCCCCTCGTTGCCTACCCCATCCTGCTCGCCTCCCAGCAGGGGTTTGCTCAGGTGTCGATCGGCCTGGTGGCGGGGACGCTGCTGGCCGTGGTCCTGCTCTTCGCGGTGCCGGTCATCCTGCTTGGTTGCGTCTCCCCCTTCGCCATCCGCCTCCTGCTGCGTGGCGTGGACACTGGCGGCAACACCGCCGGGGCCGTGTACGCGCTCAGCACCGTGGGGAGCATCGTCGGCACCTTCCTCCCGGTCTTCTACCTGATCCCCACCTTCGGGACCCGGGTGACGCTTCTCATCTTCAGCGTTGCCTTGCTCGTGATCTCGATCGTCGGCCTCTGGCGTCACCGCCGCCTCTACGCCATCTTCCTGGTGATCGTGCTCGTGGCCAGCTATTTCCTGCCGCACGGGATCAAGCCGCCCGAGGCGGGGCGCCTGCTCTTTGAGCGCGACTCGGCGTACAACTACATCCAGGTCGTCCAGGTCGGCACTCGCACCGAGCTGCTGCTCAACGAGGGCCAGGCGATCCACTCCATCTACGACCCCACCACCTTGCTCACCGGCGGCCCCTGGGATTACTTCGTGATCGCCGACGACTTCCGTCCCGCCCAGCCCAAGGAGCCGATTCCGCACCGGGTGGCGATCCTCGGCCTGGCCGGAGGCACGGCTGCTCGTCAGTACACCGCCGCCTTCGGGACCTCGGTGCAGATCACTGGAGTCGAGATCGATCCCACGCTTGTGCAGGTGGCACGGCGCTACTTCCACCTCGACGAGCCCAACGTGCATCCGGTGGTGGCTGACGCTCGCTACTGGTTGGCGACCGACCGCGGTCGCTACGACGTCATCTGCATGGATGCCTACCAGCAGCCGTACATCCCCTGGTACCTAACCACGAAGCAGTTCTTCTCCCTTGCCCGTCAGCGCCTCGTTCCCGGGGGGGTGGCCGTGGTCAACGCCGGACGGACGGCGACGGACTATCGTCTGGTGGCGGCGCTCGCCAGCACCATGGCCTCGGTCTTCACCGACGTTTACCTGGTCGACGTGCCCGAGTTCGACAACACCATGATCTACGGCACCACCCAGCCCACCACCTTGGCTGACATCCAACATAACCTTGGGCTCGCGACCCAGCCCTTCGTCCAGGAGGTGGCCGAGAGCGCCCTCGAGGAGGGAAATCTGCGTCTGTCGACCTACCATGGGTTGGTCTACACCGATGACCTGGACCAGGTTGAGCAGCTGATCGACCAGATCATCTTCTCCTACGCGACCAACCGGCGCTGAGCCTCCACGGCACGGTCTCGGCCGGTCTGGCCCCGTGCCGAGGGGTGGGATGGCGGAAACGACCGTTGAGGCCGGAGGCCGGCGCTCTCAGTCCGCCGGTGCCTCCTGGTCGGCGTTGCTCAGGCACAGCAGGCGCACCCGCCCCTGTGCCACCAGGCGACCTTGCTCGTCCCGGATCCAGGCCTCCCAGACCTGTGTCCGCCTGCCTCGGTGCACCGGCCTCGCCGTTCCCTTGAGCCTGCCCCGTCGGACCGCACGGACAAAGGAGGTGCAGTTCTCGAGGCCCACCACCCGTTGCCCTCTGGGCAGGGCCACCGTCGCGGCGCCGATCGAGGCCAACGTCTCCACCACCCCGCAGTGCACGCCGCCATGGACGATGCCGAACGACTGATGGTGCTTCTCCCCGACGTCCCACTCGCAGGTGACCTCCTCGGGGGTCGCGCTCAGGATGGTGATGCCCATCTCCTTCACCCAGCCGGAGGGCTGGCCATTCATATGAGCTACCAGGTCCTCGATCATGCTGCGTCCAGGGTAGCTGGCCGCGACGCCGCCGGTGAGATGGGCAGGGCCCGGCCACCCCTTGGACCGGGCCCTGCTTCCGCCGTGCAGACGGCCATCTGCTCGCGGAACCCCCCACCTCCGACTCCAGGAGCCGGGAAGGGATCTCGGCAGCGTCTAGAGGGAACCCTCCGACACTCCCGGCGGGCAAACGAGGCGGTTGGCTCCACGACTAGCGTGTTCCAAGTCCGGCCTCACCTCCTTTGCCTCGAGGGCGGTGGACTTCGCTACGAGTATAGAGGCCGGGACCGCCCCTGCGGGGCCCCGGCTGGAAGGGAGGGGCGTGAGGGCCGACGAGGTCGCCTGGGGCGGGCGATTACACTCCAGGCCGGTGAAGGCACCGTACATCGCCGTCTGCGGTAGCTCGGAGCCCACCCAGCGGCAGCGGGAGCTGGCTCGGGAGGTGGGGAGGCTGTTGGCCGAGGCTGGGGCGGTGGTGCTCTGCGGGGGCCTGGGTGGGGTGATGGAGGCGGTCGCGGAGGGGGCCGCCCGGGCCGGGGGCATGGTGGTGGGGATCCTCCCAGGGCCCGACCGGAGCGCTGCCAACCCCCACCTCTCGGTGGCGATCGCCACCGGCCTGGGCGAGGCGCGGAACGCGGTCCTGGCCTGCGCCGCCGACGGGATGATCGCGATTGGCGGTGGATGGGGCACGTTGAGCGAGATCGCCCTCGCCCGGCGCCGGGGCCGACCGGTGGTCGGCCTGGACACCTGGACCCTGGCGGGGCTGAGGACGGTGGGGTCGGCGCAGGAGGCGGTGGCGGCCGCGCTCGGGCGAGATGGGTAAGGTCAGAAGGGGGCTCGCGGGCGGGCGCCTGGGCCGACGGGTCCTGATCAAGCCGGATGGCCGCTATCTCCTGCTCTTCGAGCCCGACGCCCCCTACGAGGCACACCCGGTCGAGGCCGCATCCCTGGGGGGCGGTGCCGGGGAGCTGCGCTGGCATCCGCTGCTGCGGGAGTGGGTCACGGTCGCGCCTTGGCGGCAGGGGCGCACCTACCATCCCCCCCTCGAGCACTGCCCGCTCTGTCCGACCCGTGCCGGCCTGCCCGAGACCGAGATCCCGGTGCCGGACTACCACATCGCGGTCTTCGAGAACCGCTTCCCCGCCTATCGCGGACGGCACGGCCGCTGTGAGGTCGTGTGCTACACCTCAGCGCACGAAGCATCGCTTGGCTCTCAGCCGATGGAGCACGTCAGGGACCTGGTCGAGGTCTGGCAGGATCGGGTCGCGGAGCTGTCCAAGTCGCCGAGCGTGCGCTATGTCTACGTGTTCGAGAACCGGGGCGAGGTGATCGGCGTCACCCTTCACCATCCCCATGGTCAGATCTACGGGTACCCGTTCGTGCCTCCGATCATCGAGCGGGAGCTGGCAAGCAGCGCCGCCCACCTGCGGCGCACGCGGCGTTGCCTCTACTGCGATCTCCTGGCGGTGGAGGCCGACGGCCCACGAGTGGTGGCCCGCGACGATCGTTGGCTGGCCTTCGTGCCTGCCTTCGCCCGCTGGCCGTACGAGGTCCATCTGGCGCCGCTGGCGCACGCCGGTCAGCTCACCGATCTTGGGCCCGAGCAGGCCGACTCCCTGGCCCGGATCCTGATCGAGGTCCTGCGACGCTACGATAGGCTCTTCGGACGACCTCTGCCCTACGTGATGGCCATGCACCAACGGCCCCCCGGTCGGGGCCGCTCGCATTACCACCTGCACATCGAGTTCTATCCGCCCAACCGAGCCGCGGACCGGCTCAAGTACCTCGCTGGCTCGGAGCTGGGCGCTGGCGCGTTCATCGTCGATGCCCGCGCTGAGGACACGGCGCGGGAGTTGCGTGCGCTCGGTTGAGGGTGCGCCCGTCCAGCCCTGGAGGGCGCGGGCGCCCGGACGCGTCAACCTGATCGGCGAGCACGTGGACTACCTGGGCGGGCCAGTGCTACCAGCCGCGATCGATCGCTTCACCACCGTGGAGGGGGCTCCTGCCCGTGCCTGGTCGATGGCGAGCGAGGTCCCGGGAGGCCTGGCCTACGCCCTGGCCATCGGCGAGGAGCTGGGTGCTGCGCCGCACGCGCTCCGGGTCACCTCGGAGGTGCCGCCGGGCATGGGCTTGGCTTCCTCGGCCGCCCTGCTGGTCGCGATCGCGGCAGGACTGCGTCCCGACCTCGATGGCGTCGAGGCTGCCCGCGCCTGCCAGCGGGCGGAGCAACGCGCAAGCGGGGTCCGGGTGGGCATCATGGACCAGTTCGCCTCCGCCCTGGGGCGACGTGGGTACGCCCTCCTGCTCGACTGTGACCGCCTTGAGTACCAACTCATCCCCTTCCCCGAGGACCTGGTGATCGCGGTCCTGGACTCGGGCGTCCGCCGCCGGCTGTCGGATACCGCGTACGATCAGCGCCGTCGCGAGGCGGAGTCGGGGATGCCGAGGCGCCGTCGTCACGTCGAGTCCGAGATGGCGAGGGTGCAGGAGTTCGCGGTCGCGCTGGCGGCTGGGGACCGGGCTCGCCTCGGGCCGCTGCTGAAGGCCTCGCACGTGAGCTTGCGCGACGACTTCGAGGTCTCGACGTCGGCGGTGGACGAGCTGGTGGAGCGCGCCTGGGGGGCTCCCGGCTGCCTGGGGGCGCGCATGATGGGGGCCGGCTTCGGGGGCAGCGTCCTGGCCCTGGTGGAGGCGGAGGCCGCCGACCGTTTCGTCGCGGCCCTGGCCGACGTGCCGGTTCGCCTCTGCCGGACGGCCGACGGTGCCTACACGACCCAGGCGGGGCCGTGAACGATTGCCTCAGCCTGCCCTTCCGCCAAGGGGCCGGCGGCATCCGTGCCCTGAGCCAGTGGGAGGCCACCTGGTGCTCGCTCGGGGAGGGGGAGGCGGAAGGGCTCCCCGCCGGTCGGGGGGCGGCCTGGGAGCCGGTCCCCGTGCCCCACCAGCAAGCGGCGGTGGCCGGCCGCTCGGCGATCTGGTACCGGACCACCTTCCCGCGGCCCGACCACGATGGTCGCGTGTTGCTCCGAATCGGAGGCGCCTTTCTGGCCACGCACGTGTGGCTGAACGGTCGGATCCTGGGCTCCCACTACGGCTACTTCGCCCCCTTCGGCTTCGACATCACCTCCCACCTGCGAGCCCAGAACCTGCTCGTGATCTGCTGCGAGTCGCCGATCGAGACCGACCTGCCCCGAAAGCGTCATGTGATGGGCATCTTCAACGACGGCGACAGCCGGCCCTACCCGAGCTCGGCCTGGTTCAGCTTGCCCGAGCCGTTCCGCTGGGAGGTCCCGGTGGGCCTCTGGCGTCCGGTGGAGCTCGAGTACCTGGGGCCGGTGGCCATGGACTGGGTGCGGCTGCGGCCACGGCTGGAGGCGGGCGATGCCGGGCGCTTGGACGTCGAGGTCCGGCTGCGCAACCTCGACGGTCGGGAGATGACCGGTGACCTGCAGGTGGAGGTGACGGGGCCGGAGCGGTCGCCGCTCAGGCTACGGCGGCGCTTCCGCGTCCCGGGAGGAGCCGAGCAGACCAACCTCATGACGCTGAGCGTCTCGCGGGCCCGCCGATGGCAGCCCTGGCGGCTCGGGGAGCCGGCCCTGTACCGCTGCTCCACCACCGTCTCCATCGGCGGCCGTGAGTCGGTGCGGGTCCAGGACCAGTTCGGCTTTCGGGACGCGGTGGTGGAGGCAGCGCACGACCGCTGGCGGGTGGTCGTCAACGGCCAGCCCATGTTCCTCCGTGGTGCCAACTACACCCCCGGGCTCCAGCTCGACCAGCTGACGGAGGCCCAGTTCGAGTCCGACCTTCGGCTGGCCCGGGATTGCAACCTGGACGTGCTGCGGGTGCACGGCCACGTCCTCCCCGAGGAGTTCTACCGCAAGGCGGATGAGGCCGGGATGCTGGTCATCGCTGACTTCCCCCTCACCCTCTCCTACGCCTACCACGCCGGGCCTGAGGAGAGCCGGTTCTTCGAGAGCGTGGTCCGTGACCAGGTGCCGGAGATGGTGGAGCTGTTGCAGAACCGCCCCTCGCTCCTGATGTGGGTCGCTCACGACGATCCCCCCTGGGTGCCGGCCAGCGCCGAGCTGGCCGACGTCCATGCTGTCCGCCAGAACTACACCATCGACCACGAGGTCAAGGCCATGATCGAGCGCCTGGACCCCACCCGGACCGTGCTCGCGGCCTCGGGCGAGTTCGATGACCACCTCTGGCTGGGTTGGCGGGAAGGTCGTTGGAGCGACTACGCGGAGGTCATGCCGCGCTTCGTCAGCGAGTTCGGCGCTCAGGCCGCGCCCAGCCTGGGCTCACCGGCCTGGGCCTCGCTCAACGATCGCTGGCCGCTGCGCTCCGATGACCCCCAGTGGCTCTACGCCGGCTTCCAGCTCCCGGCCTGGGCCGAGCACGGCGTCGGCCTGCCCGAGGACTACGAGACCCTGGAGGAGTTCGTGGCCGCGGGCCAGGAGTACCAGGCCGAGTTGCTGGGCTTCGCCATCGACCAGATGCGCAAGCGCAAGTTTGCCCCCTGCTGGGGCGCGCTCGTGTACCAGCTGGTCGATCCCTTTCCCGGCGTCGGCTTCGGGCTGGTCGACCACGCCCGACGGCCCAAAGCGGCGCTGGAGGTGGTCCGGGAGGCCTTCGCCCCCGTGCGCGTCATCATCGATCCCGTGGGCTTCACCCCACTGCAGCCCTACGGCGCCGGTTGGCGGCCGGGCGAGCCGGTGGGAGTTCGGCTGGTGGTGGTCAACGACGATCCCCGACTGAGCGGGCCGGCCGAGGTACGTTGGGCGGTCTGGAGGGAGCGGGCGCTCGGCCGGGGTGGGCTGGGGTGGCTGCTCGACGCGGTGCGTCGGAAGTCCTACTCCGGCTCGGTCCCCATCGTCCTCCCCGGCGCTGGCTCTCCGGCGCTCCAGGTGACGACCTTGAACCTCCCGCTCGATGCCGAGGGCGATTACGTGCTCGAGGCGGAGCTCCGCCTTCCTGGCCGCCAGCCGGCACGCTCGGCGTTGGGCTTCCAGATCTCGACCGACCTGCCGGTCGAGCGTCGTCGCCCTATGCTGCCTGGCTACCTGGCCGACCGGATCCTACTCCGCGACAGTTTGCGGACCGGCCCCGATGGCGTGAGCTTCGTCCTCCGCAACTTAACTCGGCCGGCGGTGCTGACCCGGGTCCGGGATCTCCGTCTCGATGGGACCCGGCTGGAAGGGCCAGTCCTGGTCCAGACCGAGTCCGGACGGGTGCCGCTCCCTAGGCGCCTCGAGCTGCCGGTGGGTCGTGATCTGGAGCTGCTGGTGGAGGTGCCGGGGGGGGTGCGCCCCGGCCGGCACGAGCTGGAGCTGGACCTCACCGTGCTCGGCGTGGCCAGCGGTCGGGTGCGTATCTCGGGCGGCAGTGGCGATCAGCTCGCGGGCGGCCGGTAGGCCTCGAGGAGGAGCTCGGCGACGTGCGCCACCCGAAGGTCGGACCGCCCACGCGCCCGCAGCCCTGCCTCCAGTTGCATCTGGCAGCCCGGGTTGGCGGTGACGACGACCTGGGCCTCGGTGGCGAGCAGGTCGTCCAGCTTCTCGTCCAGGATCTGGCGTGACATACGCGGCTGGAGCGTGGCGTAGAGGCCGGCGGAGCCACAGCAGATGTCGGGATGGGCCATCTCGGCCAGCTCCACGCCGGGGATCGAGCGGAGCAACCGGCGGGGCTGGTGGCGGATGCGCTGAGCATGGACCAGGTGGCAGGCGTCCTGGTAGGTGACCCGGAGGCGCAGCTCGCGCTGGGGCTGGGGCAGGCCGACCTCGTCCAGGAACTCGGTCAGGTCCTGCACCCGTCGGCCGAGGTTGGGGTAGAAGTCCTTGAGGTGGGAGCCGCAGCCGGCCGAGTCGACCACGAGCACGTCGAACTGCTCCATGCCGAAGACGCGCTGGTTGTGGTCACGAAGTCGCCGGGCGCCCTCGAGGTCGCCGTTGTGGGCGAACAGCGCTCCGCAACAGCGCTGCTCGGGCGGGAACCAGACCTCGCACCCCGCCAGCTGGAGGAGCCTGACCGCGGCCTCGTGGGCGGATGGATAGAGAATTGGCATGACGCAGCCGGTGAGGAAGGCGACGCGGTGGCGCCGGACACCCAACGCCGGCGCCACCCCGCCGCGGGGGGGCCGGTAGGCGGGGGCGAGGCGGGGGAGGCCTCGACCTTGAGGGACGATGGCGGTGAGGCCGAGCGCCTGCGCGCCCCGGGCCAGGATGCCGGCTGCCCTCAGGCGACCGGGATGGGCCAGCAGCTGACGCAGGGCCTGGCGCACGAGGAAGCCCCTGGCGGTGGGGCGTCGCAACCGCTCCACCTCCGCCCGGGCCCCCTCGATGATGCGACCGTAGGGCACGCCGGAGGGGCAGACGGCCTCGCAGGTGCGACAGCCAAGGCAGAGATCGATGTGCCGCGCCAGCTCCTCGGTGAACGGGAGATCGCCACGCTTCCAGTGGGTCATCAGGTAGATGCGACCGCGTGGTGACTCCGTCTCCAGGCCAGTGATCCGATAGGTCGGACAGGCGTTGAGGCAGAGACCACAGTGGACGCAGGTGGCCAGGTCATCGTCCGCCGGGGCGTCCGGTCCCTGGAAGGTGCCCGGGTCACGGATGTCGAGCATGGTCCCTCCTCCCGGGGTTGGGCGAACTCTGGCATCGTCCGCGGTCCCCGTCGGCTGCCTCGGGCGCATGTCTCAGACCACGTATCGTCCTGGCGAGAGCGTGCGTCGGGGATCGAAGGCCTCGCGCAGACGACGCATCCACTCTCGGGTGGGGGGCGGGGAGCCCCAAGCTCCCACCCGACGCTTGAGCTGGACGGGCGCGGACATCAGCACCAGCGACCCGCCCGCCTGCTCGGCGGCGGCCCGGGCCGAGGTCACCGACTCGGGGTCGAGGTCACCGGTCCAGTGGGCCACGCCCACGCCGGGCGAGGCCCACCAGCGCGCCTGACGGGGAAGGTGGCCCAGCACCTCACGCAGGCGGGTCGATGGCACCGAGATCCGTGCCCAGGCCACCGCGTCGCCTCCAGCGGCCGCGTGCCGCGTCCACACGCTGGGGTCCCCCTCCGGCCATCCCAGCGCTCGCGCCATCCGGGTCACCCCCTCGCGGGAGCCGGCCAGCCGGGCGAAAAGGCGACCGTCGCTGGTCAGCTCCAGGGCGATGGGTGGGGCCGGGAGTGCCAGCGCCCGGGCGGCCTCTGCCCAAGGGTCTTCGGGACACGTTTCCAGCGTCAACTCGTAGCCGGGACGGGGGAAGAGCTTGAAGGAGGCAGCGACGATGATCCCGCAGGTCCCGAGCGCGCCCAGGTGGAGCTTGTTCAGGTCGTAGCCGCTGACGTTCTTGACCACCCTCCCCCCGCTGCTGACCAGGCGCCCGTCCGGCAGTGCCACCCGGAGGCCGATCACGAAGTCGCGCGGTGGCCCGTAGCGCAGCCGCAGCGGCCCGGACAGTCCCGCCGCCAGCGTCCCGCCTACCGTGTGCCCTGGGGAGTTGAAGGGGTCGATGGGGACGAACTGCCCTACCCTGGCGAGTTCCGCGTCGAGCTCCTCCAGGGTCACGCCAGCCTCGACGCTGGCGGTGAGGTCGGCCTGGCTGACCTCGATCACCCGGCGCAGCCCTCCGGTCTCGATGATCACGTCGAGCCGCTCCGGCGGGTCGCCGAGGCCCAACGCCCGTCCCCCACCGACCGGGGTCACGGCCTCTCCAGCTTGGTCGGCGGAGCGCAGGAGCTCGGCCAGCTCCTCCGCGGTACGGGGACGCTCCACGCGCCGGGGAGTCTGGCCGTCGACGGTTGGGGTGGCGATCACCTCCTCACCACCAACGCGCCTCGGCGCAGAATCCCACCCGGGCGGTCAGCTTTGCCTGCCGCTCGGGGTCGGGGAAGATCTTGCCCGGGTTGAGCATGCCTCGGGGATCGAACACGCGCTTGACCCGGAGCATGGCCTCCAGATCGTCAGGCGTGTAGATCCAGGGCATGAAGGCGTTCTTCTCGATGCCGATGCCGTGCTCGCCTGAGAGGGTGCCTCCCAGCTCCACCACCGCCCGCAGCATCTCCTCGCCGGCGCGCTCGACCTGGTCGAGGATGCCGGGATCGCGGGCGTCGAACAGGATGTTGGGGTGGAGGTTGCCGTCCCCGGCGTGGAAGACGTTGGCCACCGGCAGGCGGTAGTACTTCCCGATCTCGTCCACCCGACGCAGGACGTCGGGGAGGCGGGTGCGAGGCACGACCCCATCGTGGAGGTAGTAGTTGGGACGGATGCGGCCAAGGGCCCCGATGGCGCCTTTCCGCCCCGCCCACAGCAGCTCCCGCTCGACGGCGTCGCTGGCGGTGCGCAGCTTGGTGGCCTCGTTCCGGCGCAGGATCTGCTCAATGGCCGTCGATTGCTCGGCGCAGCTCTCCGCCAGGCCTTCGACCTCGACCAGGAGGACGGCTCCGGCGTCGGTCGGGTAGCCAGCACGGTAGTGGGCCTCGACGGCGCCGATCGTGACCTGGTCCATCATCTCCAGCGCCGCCGGGACGATGCCGTGAGCGATCACATCAGAGACCGCCTGGCTCGCGGCCTCGATGGTTGGGAACGCGGCCATCAAGGTGGTCACCGACTCGGGCAGGGGCAGCAAGCGGACCCGGATCCTGGTGATGGTCGCCAGGGTGCCCTCGGAGCCGATCATGAGGCCGAGCAGGTCGAGGCCCACACGATCGGGGGCGTCGGTGCCGAGCCAGGCCACGGTCCCATCGGCGAAGACCGCCTCCACCCCGAGCACGTGGTTGGTGGTGACGCCGTAGAAGAGGCAGTGCGGCCCCCCCGAGTTCTCGGCCACATTCCCGCCGATCGTGCAGGCCTTCTGAGAGGAGGGGTCGGGGGCGTAGAAAAGGCCGTGCCGACCCGCTGCCTGCTGCAGATCGGCGTTCACGACCCCCGGCTCCACCACCGCGGTTCTCGTCGTCGGGTCGATCTCGACGATCCGCCGCATACGGCTGAGCTGGAGGGCGATGCCCCCCTTGAGCGTCACGGCTCCACCGGACAGGCCAGTCCCAGCCCCTCTGGGCACGATCGGGATGCCGTGGCCAGCGGCCAGGCGGACGACCGCCACCACCTGCTCACGGGTGGCGGGCAGCACCACCGCATCCGGCATGGCCCCGGCGATGGAGCCGTCGCGCTCGAAGATCCTGAGATCGTGTGGGTCATGGACGACGTAGGGCTGGCCCACGATCCGGACCAGCTCCGCGATGACCTGGCTCGGGAGCGTCATCGGAGTCCTGACCGTGTGGGACCGCTGCTCGACGTTTTGGGCCAGAGACGCTGCTGGAAGATCGATCGGCCCGTCGGCCATCGGCGCCAGCCGAACCTGGCCACCTTGTCCGGCCTGGCGGTCGGGAAGGAGATGTCCATCGCCCCAGCCGATCATACCGATCCCTGGAGATGGGGTCGGGCTCCTATCTTCCTATAGAAAGTTCAAATAGATTCGCGATGAATCATTGACTCTGCTGGGCATACCTGGTCCAATTAACGGTAAAGATGGACGCGGTGATCTACTGTCGGGACGCCGACCACGAGTCCGAGCTGCTCAGAGAGCACCTGGAGGAGTTGGGGATCGAGGCCAGGATGCGGAACGTGGAGGCCGATCCCGGCGCATGGCGGGAGTGGGAACGCCTCGATGGCGAGGTGACCCCCTTGCTGGTCCTGGATCGCCGCTCGATCGTGCGGGGACTGGACCGGACTCGCGTAGACCAGCTGGTGGGCTGGATCGGGTGCTGACGGGGACGCCTCGTCCGGAGGTCGTGGAGGCTTGAGTCGAGGGGCCCGGCGGCCAGCCGGGCCTCCGTCCTCTGAGTGCAGGTGTGGTGGGAGGGCGAAGCCGTCTCGGCACTACACTCATGCCGTGGACTCCCGTGCACGTGTCGAGGCAGCCTTGGCCGGCGAGGAGGTGGACCGGCCGCCGGTGGGGGCCTGGGGGCACACCCACGTGGAGGAGTGGTCCCCGGAGCGGTTGGCGGAGGTGACGGTCGAGCGGGCTCGCGGCTTTGGCTGGGACTTCGTCAAGTTCCAACCTCGAGCCACGTTCTTCGCCGAGGCGTTCGGAGCCCGGTTCCGGCCGTCCGGAGATCCCCTGCTGCCGCCGGTGGCGGAATCCGAGCTGATCCCCGACCTGGAGTCGTGGCGACGCCTGTCCCTGGCCGATCCCGGGGTGATGCGTGAGCAGGCCCGTGCCCTGGGCCTGGTCGTGCAGCGGCTCGGCGACCGCGTCCCGGTCCTGCAGACGGTCTTCTCCCCGATCTCGGTGGCCGCCTACCTGGTCGGCCGTGATCGGGAGCGGCTGGCGCGAGAGCTGCGCGACCAGCCGGCGGTGGTGGTCCCAGCGCTGGAGCGGATCGCTGAGGCCTTGGTGAACTTCTCCCGCGACTCCGTCGAGGCAGGCGCCGCGGGGGTCTTCTACGCCGTCTCCGGCTTCGCCACCCCCGACCTGGTGCCCTACGATGCCTACGAGCGGTGGCTCTTGCCCCTGGACCGAAAGGTTCTGGGGTCGCTGCCGGCCGGGGCCTGGTTCAACGTCCTGCACCTGTGCGGGCCGCGCCAGCACTTCGAGCTTGGCAGGCGGTTGCCGGTGCAGGCGATCAGCTACTCCATCCACGAGGAGGGCAATCCCTCGCTCGCCGAGGTGCGACGGCTGACCGGTCGGGCCGTCATGGGGGGCGTGGAACAGCGTCACCTGCTGGTCGAGGGGCCCCAGGAGGAGATCGAGCGTCAGGTGCGTGAGGCCGTGGCCTCAACTGGAGGCCGTGGCCTCTTGGTGGCGCCCGGCTGCTCCGTGCCACCGGCGGCGCCGGCAGCGCACCTGAAGGCCATGGTGGAGGCGGTGGCAGCATGAGTCGATCGAGGCCAGCTCGTCACCTGGCCGAGATCGTGCTCTGGGTGCGGGACATGGACCGGGCGAGGGACCGGTGCCGGGAGGCGGGGCTGGAGGTGCGTGGGGGCGTGCACCCGGTGCTCCAAGGGGTGCGCACCTTCTACGTCGACGATCCCGACGGGTTTCAAATCCTCAGCGGCTCGTCGGGGCCGCTGCAACTCGACCTCACCTGCCTAAGGGTTCGTCACCAGACGGGAACGAGGTGGAGGTGATCGGCCCCGCCTGAGGGAGGCCCACGCTGATCCTGGAACGGTCCGTCCCGCTCCTTTCGGCGCCCTACCATCGATCGATGAGGCCGGGCCCGTAGCTCAGCACGGTCAGAGCGGCCGACTCATAATCGGCTGGTCCTGGGTTCGAGTCCCAGCGGGCCCACCAATCGCGACGTTGCACGGGCTGACTCCTGTCGCTCCATGTTCCCCTTGAGGGGGGCCGGAGGAGGGGGCGGTGGTCGCCGGCGCCACCAGGTCCTGGAGTGGCGCCCTCGCCGGATCTTTGGCCCCGATGTGACGCGTGCTTGGCTGGTCTTCCGAGGCCTCCGGCTCTCCGCCGGTCCTCGACGGCGCCGGTGCGCTCCGGCTGGCGGGCCTTGAGCCCTGCGGCTTCTCGCTCGGGGCCTTGAGGCAGGTGCGCACGGACGTTCGGGCATGGTCCTGCGCTCGAACCCTGGAGGTGGCGGTCGAGCGCATCCTCGGCTCTCCGGATCTCGGAGGCCACCGTGGCCCAGGGCTGGCAACGCTCCGGCCGCCCAGTGGTCCTTGAGGACGGTTGGCCCTCCCCGTGACGTGATCTCCTCCCCCCGCTGCCGGGACCTTCTGGGCGGCGTCGAGCGCATCCCAGGCCGCGGGCGGCGGGTAGGCACGGTTGCGCGGGATGCGAGCCACGGCGCGGGAAGCTCCGGAGGCGGCCGTCGCTGAGTTGACGGCCGCGCTTGGTCAGCCGGTTGGCGGCGGCTCGGGGCTGACCGGGTGGTCGGCGTAGAGGCACGAGCGAGGCTCGCTCAGGGCCGACCTCCAGGCGCCTGGAGGTCGGCACAACCGGTGACCGAAGGGGTGGCAGATACGGTCGAGGAGCGCCCCATCGTCCGCGCGACCCCGCCCGTCCCGTGATCCGCTTCCTCGTCACCGGCGAGTGTCGGGCGGTGGTGGCGAGGCCGTGCCCCGTCGGGGGCGCCATCGCCCGCGTCGTTCCTCCCGGCAGGCTCGCCCTGCGGCTCACCTGGCTGCCGCCGCTGGCGAACGCGCGGCGGCTGGGAAACGGCGCGGTCGCAAGAGGCGGCGTCCCTGAGACCAGGGGCCGCCGGCCGGGCCAGCATCCCCGTCTGGGCGGATGGCCTCCGCACCGTTGACTTCGGACGCGCTCGGCTCGGGCGGGCTTCGTCCGGAGCGGCAGCCGATACGCTCGGCCACGAGCGCATCCGCCCGCTCGCCGATGATTGATATGATTTTCATGGTGTCAATTGGTGAAAATTTCCGTGGACCGGGCGCCCTTCGGGCGCGGGGTTCGGCCACGCTGCCGCGGCCCTACCTGCTCGCCGGCACCGTCGCTTTCTTGCTGCTCTCGGCCGCGATCCCGTTGCTCGGCTCGGACCTGATGGTCAGCAACGACACCCCACACGTCCTCTCGCTGACCCACCTGGCGGTGCTGGGCTGGATCACGATGGTCATGATGGGGGCGCTCCACCAGCTCTTCCCGGTGGCGCTCCAGGCCAGGATCTTCAGCGCCCGCCTCGGCCGCTGGAACTTCTGGCTCTACGCCGGTTCCCTGAGCGGCTTCATCCCCAGCTTCTTCTTCGCCTGGACCCCGGGGATGGCGAGCTTCGGCAGCCTGCTCGTCCTCTCGGTGCTGGTCTTCATTGGGAACCTCCTGGCCAGCTACCCCTCGGTTCGGATCTGGCACCCGATGGCCTTCTACGTGCTTGCCGGCCTGATCTGGCTGCTGCTCACCATCGGCCTAGGCGGAGCCTATGCGCTCGACTGGCGCTTCGGCTGGTTCCCGATCACCGATCCCATGGTGGCCGCGCACGCGCATCTGGGCCTGGCCGGCTGGCTGAGCTTGGTGCTGATGGGGGTGTCCTACAAGCTGATGGCGATGTTCTCGCTCGCCCACGGCCACGGCGAGCGACTGGCGTTCTGGAACCTGGGGATCTGGAACGCCGGCCTGGTCGGGCTCGCCCTCAGCCTCTGGTTCTGGCCCACCACCCCGCTGGTGCCGGCCTTCGCGCTCTGGCTGGCGCTCTCGGCGGCGATCTTCGTGTTCGACATGGGACGCCTGCTCCGCCACCGGCGCCGGCGCCGCTTCTCGCTCGAGCAGTGGCACACGTTCGCCTCCTTCGCCTCCTTCCTGGTCGCAGCCGCCATGGGGGTGCTGCTGGCCGCTGGACACCCGCCAACCTCGAATTGGGTGGTCGCCTACGGCTACGTGGCGCTGGTCGGCTGGTTCGGCTTCTCGATCGTGGGCAAGTACTACAAGATCGTCCCCTTCCTCACCTGGCTGCAGCGCTTCTCGGCGGTGGCCGGGGCGGCGCCCACCCCGTTGCTCAGAGAGATGGTGGACGAGCGGCTGGGCTGGACCTCGTTCGCGCTGTTGGTGGTGGGCTACGGCGGCGTGCTGGCCGGGCTGCTGGGGGCGAGCCTGCCGGTGCTCGAGGGGGCTGGGGCTGGGTACGCGCTCGGTGCCCTTCTCTTTGCCTGCAACGTCGCGCGACTGATGTGGCCACGGGCACCGGAGGTCCCCGACCACAGACCGCAGGAGGTGATGGCATGACCGAGGCTCGCATCCGCATCCCCGACGAGGAGATCAGACGGCAAGCCTGGGAGCAGTTGACCCACGTCTACGACCCTGAGATCGGGATCGACCTGGTCAACCTGGGTCTCGTCTACGACCTCCAGGTCCAGGAAGGCGACGTGCACGTCGAGATGTCGCTGACCACGCCCGGCTGCCCGATGAGCGACAGCATGCCGGAGGCGGTGGAGCGGGCGATCGCGATGATCCCTGGGGTCCGCCAGGTGGCCGTCGACTTGGTCTGGGAGCCGCGCTGGAACCCCGACATGATGAGCGAGGAGGCCAAGCGCGAGCTGGGCTTCTTCTGACCGCGGAGACAAGGAGCGATGGCAACTCTGGATGTGAGGGAGATGATGGCCCAAGGGGCTGATCCCTTCGCCGCCATCATGCGGGTGGTGGAGCAGCTCCAGCCCGGCGAGGAGTTCGAGCTGGTGGCGCCGCTTGAGCCGGTGCCGCTCTACGAGGTGCTGGGCGCGCGCGGCTTCGAGCACGACACCGAGGATCTGGGAGGCGGCGACTACCGCGTCGTCTTCCGCCCCGTCGGCAGCTCAGAGGCTGATGTCGGCCGCAATCGGGGCCATGCCTAGCCTCCAGCGGGCGGCTGGCCCTCTCCCCCTCGAGTTCAAGCTCTCAAAAGGTGCGAGCCTCGCAGCTCAATCGCTGCCCCTGGGCGTGCCCAGTAGGGGCGCCCGGGCCATCGGGGGGAAGCGGCGTCTCCACGTCTTGGCGCCCTGGCGCGAGGTCCCCTTCTGCGGCCGGTGCGAGAAGGCCGCTCTGGCTCGGTGTGAGAGCCTCACCCTGCTACCCCTGACCTGCGCTCCCGACGAGCCAACGGAAGAGCTGGTCCCCCACTTCTCGGCGGAGGGGATCGTGACGCCGGCCCGGGACGTGGCCGTGATCCACGGTTGGACCCGGCTCGACGTGGGCTTCGGGCGTCCGGCTGGCGACGACGCCTCTCGGCGGCCGCTCGAGGTCTCCATGCCCGAGTCCAGGAGGTATCGGTAACCGCGATGAAGGATCTGGAGTTCTACGACAGCGTCGAGTGGACCGGCAGCGGCCGCGATGCGGTGGGCGTGGTCCACACCGGAGGCCAGATGGTCGCCTGCTCGGTCCCGGAGTCCATGGGTGGCAAGGGCGAGGGCACGAGCCCCGAGGACCTCTTGGTCTGCGCCGTCGCCAACTGCTACGCGGCCACGCTCAGCTCGCTGCTCGCGCGCGACGGCCTGCCGGTGAACGGGCTCCATGTCGTCGCCCGGGGAACGGTGGCCGACTTCCCGGAGAAGGCACGGATGGCGGAGATCCGGGTCAGTCCCACCTTCGTGGGCGGAGACGAGGGTCGCCGCTCGGAGTACGAGGCGCTGGCCCGGATCGCCCGCGACCGCTGCTTCATTGGCAGGCACCTGGTCCCACACGTCGCCTACGTCGTCGGGGAGGTGGGCTTCGCTGCTGACTCGCGTCCGGAGAAGGACGGGGGCACGCTCGACGTCCGCTCGATCCCGCCCCCGCGTCGTCACCAGCTGATCTTCGGCCTACTCGACCGCCTGCCGGTGGGCGAGACGCTCACCCTGGTCAACGACCACGACCCACTGCCGCTGCGCTATCAGCTGGAGGCGACGCGAGGCGACGGGTACAGCTGGGAGTACCTGGAAGAAGGTCCGGACGTCTGGCGGGTGCGGATCGGCCGGCGGCGGTGAGCGAAGAGGTAGTGGCTGGCCTCAGCCGGCTGCTCGACCGAGCGCTGCGCTGTCTCGGAGAGGCGGGTGAGGATGAGTCCGCCTGTCGCATCGCCGCCGACGCCTGGGCCCTGCTGGAGGGCCGTTTCCCGGCTGAGGCGCGACGCTTCAACGGCACCCTCCACTACCTCGCTCTGGCCCTGCCCAAGGACCGGATGAGAAGGCCTCGTCCCGCCCGATGAGCGGCCGTGGGCGGTCGCCCCGTCGGCATCTCTCAACCGTCGCCGCCGAGGGAGCGATAGCCCCATCAGGCGGCACCCCTCCGGGGTTGCCTCGCGGGGTCCCCCATCGAAACCCCCTTCTGACGGGGTGCCCTCCTCGCTCCCGCTCGCTCGGCGACCCCGACGACCCCGCCTCCTCCCCGGCCCTGGCCCCCACCGAGCTCTCGCTCCAGGAGCTGGCGACGGTGGCCGCGACCCGGTGGGTCGCAGAG
>Ga0209061_1001872_pt1 | contig 30749 bp, 20 predicted proteins | sample Coa_R1_10_FD_187157 | JGI IMG/M metagenome (GOLD analysis project Ga0209061, IMG submission 187157) | Surface soil microbial communities from Centralia Pennsylvania, which are recovering from an underground coalmine fire - Coalmine... | ecosystem: Environmental > Terrestrial > Soil >... | reverse complement strand
CAAGGTATGCGCCGTGCGCGTGTTCAAGGCGGAAAGCGCGCCGGATGACGAGCCAGAAGCGTAAGGGCTCGAGCGCATGGCAAGCGGGTGTAGCGTTTTTCTCCCTCCCTCCTTGTGGGGGAGGGTCGAGGTCTTTTTCCTCCCCCCTTGGGGGGGAGGGTTGGGGTGGGGGATACCCCTCCCGGGCTCCCTTGCCTTGACACCTCCTATCTCAGCCCTCCCCCACGAGGAGAGAGGAGGTTTGGTCCGGTAACTCTAAGCGACGGGATGGGCCGTCGCTTATGCTTTCCGGCTCGTCAAAGAAATGAAAAGGTGCCTGATGCCGGTCCCTGACCAATATGGCTTTTTTATCGACCCAACGCGCTGCATTGGCTGCCGTGCCTGCGTGCAGGCTTGCGCTGAATGCGATACGCATAAGGGCACGCCGATGATTCATCTGGAGTATCTTGACCGTGCTTCCTCGACGCAAACGATGCCGATGGTGTGCATGCATTGTGATTCGCCGACCTGTGCCGAAGTTTGCCCCGCCGACGCCATCAAAAGGAGCGAGGACGGCGTGGTTCGCAGTGCTTTGAAAGCCCGCTGTTTGGGCTGCAACAATTGCGTCCTCGCTTGCCCATTTGGCGTGCCCAAGATGGACAGCGATTTTGACCTGATGATGAAGTGCGACATGTGCTACGACCGCACTTCCATCGGCAAAAAACCACTGTGTGCCTCGGTTTGTCCCAGTGGCGCGTTGTTCTTCGGCACGCACACGGAGATCGAGCAGCAGCGGCCGCGCTCGGCGCCGGTCAATCGCTTTCAGTTCGGCGCGCAGACCATTACCACCAAAGTCAGCATGATGGCCCCGCGCAACGGACGGCTGCCGCGCATCGAGGTGACGGAGTGTCTATACGATCCTGCGACGGACGCGCTGGATCGGATGACAGCGAGTTTGTTCGAGTCGGAGGGAATGTGAATGAATGACACCCATCCACCGGCCTGGCGTCAGGATTTCCCCATCGATTGGCCGCAGGATCACTACGTCGCCCGCCGCGACTTCACCAAATTCCTCGTGCTAACAAGCCTTCCGTTCGCCCTGGTGCAGCTGGGCATCGGCCTTGTCAACTGGTTTCGTCGCGACCGCGGCCGATGGCCCGTCAGGGCTATTGCTCCGCTTGCTGATATTCCTGTCGGCAGTGTGTTGTCCTTCGCTTATCCCGACGACAACGATCCGTGTCTGCTGTTGCGTCTCGACGACAAGACCTTGCAGGCATTCAGCCAGAAATGCACGCATCTGGGCTGTGCCGTGACGCCGAATGAGGATAAAAAATGTCTTTATTGTCCCTGTCACAAGGGTTTTTTTGCTCTCGACAGTGGCCGGCCGCTGGCCGGTCCGCCGCGGCGACCTCTGCCGCGCATCCGACTGGAAAACCGTGATGGCATCGTCTACGCCGTCGCTATGGAGGTCAATCCCTCATGAACCATTCCCTGACTCGCGAACAGATGACCACGATTTTGCAGGGCATTTTGTGCCTGGTCCTGTTCGTTGTGCTGTTGCAAGTGTGGCTGTTGACGGCGACAACCAACGCCTGGCTGGGTGGCGACGATTCCGTCCTCTGGCCGGCCGCCGCCGCCAGCGCCGCTTGCGCGCTGGTGAATTGTGCGCTACTGCGCTGCCTCAATCGCCTGACCGTTTAGAAGTATTTCAAACTCCCTGAGCGGAGTGTGTAAGCCCCCGCTCAGGCGCGTAACCCTGCCGCTCAGGTTTCCACGGAGTATTTCATGAACCTACGCGATTTCCGTCGCGCCGGTCATTTACCGACATTGATCTGCGCTTTTCTGTACTTCGACGTCAGCTTCATGATTTGGGTGCTGATCGGCTCATTAGGCGTGAGCATCTCGGCGCAGCTCGGCTTCGATCCGGTGGCCGACGCCGCCAAGAAAGGGTTCCTGGTAGCCGTGCCGCTCTTGGGCGGCTCGCTGCTGCGAGTAGTGTTGGGATTGCTCACTGACCACATCGGGGCGCGGCGGACAGCCCTGGTGGGCATGATGTTGACGACGATCCCGCTGTTGCTCGGCTGGTTGTGGGCCAACAATTTTCCGGAGATTTTGTTGGTCGGTCTGCTACTTGGCGTGGCGGGAGCCAGCTTCGCGGCGGCGCTGCCGTTGGCCGGCCGTTGGTATCCGCCGCACTATCAGGGCCTGGCGATGGGCATTGCCGGCGCCGGCAACAGCGGTACCGCCCTGGCCACCTTCTTCGGTCCGGTGCTGGCGCGCTGGCTGGGCTGGCATGCCGTTTTTGGTCTGGCCCTGATTCCGTTGCTTGTGATATTGGGTATCTTTTTTCTCTTGGCCAAGGACAGCCCGCATCAGCCGCCGCCCAAATCGCTGCGCGACTATGGCGCCGTCCTCGGTTACGCGGATACCTGGTGGTTCGGCCTGCTTTACTCCGTGACTTTCGGCGGCTTCGTCGGCCTGGCCAGCTTCCTGACTATCTTTTTCAAGGACCAGTATTTTCTCCTCGATACCAAGAGCGGCGAAGTCTACGCCGGCTATATCACCACTTTTTGCGTGATCTCCGGCTCGTTCCTCCGTCCCGTGGGCGGCTACTTGGCCGATCGTTTCGGCGGCATCCGCATGTTGATGCTGCTGTACAGCGCTGCCGGCCTCGCTCTGCTGATGCTGGCCACTTTGCCGGCGCTGCCGGTGGCGATTGTACTTCTCTTCGCCGTCATGGGGCTGTTGGGCATGGGCAACGGCTCAGTGTTTCAGTTAGTGCCGCAGCGCTTTCCGCGCGAGATCGGTGTGCTGACCGGCATCGTCGGCGCCGCTGGCGGCATCGGCGGCTTTCTGTTACCCAACATGCTGGGCAAGCTGAAACAGGAAACCGCCAGTTTTGCACCTGGCTTTGTGCTCTTCGCTCTGATGGCCTGCCTGTGCGTCTTTGTTCTCTGGCGATTGCGTCCGCGCTGGGAGAGCGAGTTCCTCACCACAACTTCGCCCGCCATTGCTTCCGCAGACGCGCTTCCAATGATGCACGAACCCGCGTAGGTGTTGCGCCCGTCCGGGTTCTCTGCGATTCGGTGGTTAGAGCGCCTTGCAAGTAGGTGTAGCGGCTAGATGTCTTCCTCCCTCCCCCACAAGGGGGAGGGAGAAAAACACTACACCCGCTTGCCATGCGCTCTAGTCTGCGGGTTCATTGGTCAGCAGCAGGACTTCACGGCCGCTATAGAGGTCCAGGTGGTGCGAGACCAAGCGATACGAAGCTGGTACGATTGCCTGCAACTGCCGCCACATCTCTTCGCTGACGAACAGATACACCGGCAACGGTGTATAGAGAAACTCGAGGATGCGAACGGCGTTTTCCGGACATTGTACCTCGCGCTGACAGTAAAAGACCAGGCTAGGCTGAAAATAACCGATCGCCCCCACGCGCACTTCGCGGCGGAGATGGTCCTCGGGCAGTGCCCGGACGAGAGGACGCGGTGCTTTAAAGCGATCCACCAGGTTCACGCCCCAGAAAGCCAGCGCAGCGGTGAAGACCATTCCTGCTGTAGCCACGCAGCCGATCAGTCCGCCGCGCCGGCCGCGGCGGATGCACCAACCTGCCGCGGCTGCGCCAAGGAGAAAAATTCCGCCCAGCCAGGCGCCTCTCTCCAGTCCGGGCAAGCGACGGCCGGGCAGTGTCCACGGCAGCACATCGCCAGCCAGCAGCAGTCCCGCGCTGATGCCGAGGCCGGCCAGCGCCAGACAGGCCAGGCCCACCGGCATTACCCAGGCCGGCAGCGCGATCCGGCCGCATCGCCAATCCTCAAGAAACGACGCTGTCAACAGTGCCAGCGCTGGGTATGCCGGCAGAATATAGTTGGGCAGCTTCGTCCGCACCACCGTGAAGAACACCAACCACACCGCTACCCAGCACAGAAGGAATTGCGTTACCAGGCGAGTGGGGCGTGTCAACGCTCCGGTAGGAGGAAACCGGGACGCTGATACGCCCCGCCCGCCAAAATCGATCTTTTTCAGGACATGCCACAGTGTTGGCCCTGCAAACACGGACCACGGCGCCAGACCGACGAGGAGGACCAGCCCATAATAAAAGAACGGCCCGCTATGGTTTTCCAATACTCCCATAGCACGCTCGATGTTGTGCTTCCAGAAAAAACCTGCCAGCCATTCTCCCTTGGTTTCCAATCCCACCCAGACATACCAAGGTGCCGCAATAAGAGTACACACGAACACCGCTCCCAATAAGCGCCGATCCCACCAGCGCCGTAGTTCGCGGCCAACAAAGAGGAAGAGCGTCGCCGTCGCCATCGGCAGAATCAGAGCAACCGGGCCTTTGGCGAGCATGCCCAGCCCACAGGCAGCGCCGGTGCCCAACAGCCACCAACCCCGGCGCGTGTAATGTTCCCAAAAACACCACATACTCAACAAAATACACAGATTGAGCAAAGCATCGGGATTGGCGAAATGAGCGGCAGCACAAAAAGCGATGCTGCTGGCCAATATCAATCCCGCCCACAGTGCGGTGGAACGATCGAAGAGGCGTCGGCCCAATTCATAGAGGATGAGCAACGTCCACAGCGAGGCCAGCGCCGACGGCAGCCGGGCCGAAAATTCGTTGATGCCGCAAATATGATACGCCAACGCTTGCAGCCAGTATAGCAGTACAGGTTTGTCCAGGCGCAGCTTATAGTTGAAGGTCGGCACAATGAAATTGCCGGATTCGTACATCTCTTGAGCACATTCGGCATTGTTGCCCTCGTCGATATCCCACAAACTGGGACCGCCGAGGTTCGGCAGACATAACACGGCCCACACGATCACGAGTAGAGCATAGTGACCGGCACGATTATCGAACCTGCGAAACATGTGCGATCCCTCGCGGAGAAATGAAGGCGAGCGGGCCGCATCGGCGCCCCAAGTGCGCGGCCATTATAAGATTGGTGCCGATTTCTTGCCAGCCCGCTGTATGGAAAAACGAGCCGGAAGCGTAAACAACGGACAATCTTTTCGTCGCTTACGCTTCCGGCTCGTCAGCCAAGGGCGAGTGGACTTTTCCCTTCCTCCTTGTGGGGGAGGGGTGGGGTGGGGGGGCACCCCTCCCTGGCTCCCTTGCCTTGACACCTTCTACCTCAGCCCTCCTCACGAGGGGGAGGAGGTTTTGTTCAGTAGCTCTCACGTTCGGTTATGCTTTGGGCAAGCGTTGAAGCGCTTCGCGGAATTCGGCCGCCGTCTGAAAACGCTTGTTCGGATCGCGCTCGATGGCCTTGATCAGGAATTGAGCTGTCTGCTTGTCCATTTTCGGACATACCTCGCGCGGATCTTTGCCGGGGCTGTTCATGTGGCTGAGCAGCGTTTGCAAGGATGCCGACGTTGCCTTCTCCCACGGCAGGACGCCCGTGTAGGTCTCGTAAGCTGTCACCCCCAGGGCGAACAGATCGACGCGGTGGTCTGTGGTGGTGCGGCGGATCACTTCAGGCGCGAGGTAATTGGGCGTGCCAGTGCGGTTGCCGGGCTTGAGGAACTCCGGCCGATTCGGGATTGTCAGGCCGAAATCGATCAGCTTGACGATGTTGTCCTTGGTCACCATGACATTGCGCGGGCAGATGTCACGGTGCAGGAAACCGAGTGTATGCATATATTCCAGGGCGTCGGCGATTTGCGAGAGGATAAGGATACGATTGCCTTCCAACTGCGGGCTTTTGGTCTCGATCAAAAAATTCAGTCCTACGCCCTCGATTAACTCCATAATCAGGCAGGGTTCGCCCTCGTAACTAATGCCGTACTCGAAAGTCTGAACGATGTTCTTGTGCCGCAGCATCATGCAAATGACGCCTTCGCTCGGCTTGTTCAAACCAATGAAGCGTGATTCAAATTTCTGAGTCTTTTCCTTGTCGAGCAGTTTCAGACAGACGACGCGGCCGAGCTTCCGGTCCCGAGCACGCCAGACTTTCGACATGCTGCCTTGGCCGGTTCGGTTCAACAGATCGAAACGTTTGCGCACGTCGATCTTCGGCAGATGGCTCTTGGGTTTCGATTTCAATTTGAACCAGCTAAACAGCCCCACGGACAAACCTCTCTTCTAGGGTTTAGGTGGAGAATGGTGAGCTTTGTTCGGTTGTTCTCATCTCCGGCTTCTTCACCCTAACCCCTAAATCCTAATGTTCACAATAATCAATGATCTGCGCCACTTCAGTACGTAGGTCCTTGCGTGGGACGATGCGGTCGATGAAGCCGTGCTCCAGCAAAAATTCGCTGGTTTGGAAGCCTTCGGGTAGCTCCAGGCGCACCGTGTTCCAGATAGTGCGTTTGCCGGCGAAGCCGATGAGGGCCCCCGGTTCGGCCAGAGTGATGTCGCCCTGCAAGGCGAAGCTGGCAGCTACGCCGCCCATCGTTGGGTTCGTCAAGATTGATATATACAATCCGCCGGCACGATCGTAGCGGCCCAGGGCGGCGGAGACCTTGGCCATCTGCATCAGCGACAGGATGCCCTCTTGCATCCGAGCGCCGCCGCCGGAGCCGCTGACAAACACCAACGGCAGTTGCAAGCGCGTTGCCTCCTCGGCCGCTCGCGTCAGCTTCTCGCCCACCACAGAACCCATGCTCCCTGCCATGAAGGCGAAATCGGTGACGCCGAAAACAATGGGCCGGCCGCGGATGAAGCCGCGCCCTACTATCGCGGCATCGAGCATTCCCGTCTTGGCCTGCTCTGCTTTCAAGCGCTCGGCGTAGGATAGGCGGTCGGTGAAATTCAGCGGATCGCAGGGGCGCAAGTCGGTGAACCATTCCTCGAAGCTATCGGCGTCGAGCATCTGGGCGATGCGGTCGCGTGCGGGCAGATAGAAGTGATAGTTGCATTCGGGGCAGACATTGAGCCGGGCTTCGGCCTCCTTACGAAAGATAGTGGCTTTGCACTGCGGACAGCGCATCCACAGCCCTTCCGGCACACCGCGCTTGGGGCGCTCCGCCACGGATGTCTCGACTTTATTCTGCTCCGGCGTCATCCCGATCTCTCAACTCGTCCTTCGGACTTAAACCACCAATCCCTCAAACACTATCACAACGACGCTTGCTCGGATCGTCAAGCTCTTTTCGGCAAGCGTTCAAGATCGCAGTTTCTCCACGAAGCGATCGATTTCCGCATGGACTTGCTGATGTTCCCCCTCGCTCAATGGGCGGCCGCCGAAGCGCACCCGGTAGAAAAGCTCGACAATGTGTATCGGCACATTCGCCAGTGCGGCCATGGTTGGCCGTGCTTGGAGAAACGTCTGTGCCGCTGCACCGTATTCGCGCGGTGTCTGTCCGCGAGTGGGCCGCAGCGAAGTGTAGCGCGTCAGAATGCGCACCAGACGCGTATAAAAGGCGGCATCGCCGCGAATACGTGAGGCGCGGAGAGGAGACCGCAAGCGGCGCAGAAACAGCCAGGCGGCCAAGGCGGCGGCAAACGCCGGAACCAGGAGGACCAGTTTTCCTAATAGCGATAAAGATCGGTTGGACATTAGTTTGTCCCACAAATCGGCCTGCTGGTCGCCGTCGTATTCGACAATCAGGGCACGCCACCATTGCAGACAAAAATGCTGTGCTTCCTCCCATAAGTAGACTATCGGCGCGTGATGCACAAATGCGGTCGGTCCCGGCGGTGTCGCGTCCAAGGTCAACCAATCGTAAGAAAAACCACTTGCATGGGGCACCAGGACTTCTACCCAGGCATGGGCGTAACTATGACGCACCACGTACTGACCATCGCCTTGGTTATCGCAGCCGCGAAAACCCTTGACTACACGAGCCGGTATGCCCACAGAGCGCAACATCAGAGTCAGTGCTGCGGCGTAACGCTCGCAATGTCCCTGCTTGGTGTTGATGAGAAAGTCCAGGATGGGATCGATGGAGCGATTGTGACGGGTGATTTCCAGCGTGTAGGTGTATTCGCCGGAGTGGGCCAGGTAGTTGGTAAGGACGCGGGCTACCGCTTCCCAGTGATTCCGATCGATCAAAAAAGGATCGGGGGGGCTGGCCAGAGCGGCGCGAACGTTTGCGGGCAGATGGTAACGGGGATGCCGAGACAAGCGACGCAACAGATCAACGGTCCAATCTTGCAAAGGAGCGTAAAGCGAGGACGGCAAAGTTGTCAGAAGCTGTATCTCTTCCATGGGCCACGCGATCTCGGCGGGTGCCCGGGACGGATCGTCACAGGCTGGCACTACTTGACGATAACGATGTTCGTGCTGCGGGTTGCTGAATACCTGCGGCAACACAGTGCCCGAAAACTCGGCGAATAAGCGCCGGCTCTCATGGTTCTCATCATTCAGGGAGAGAACAGGCAACCGAGCGTCGCTGGGGCCAAAGCGGATCGGCTCGGCCAGCACCAGGCCGCCGGACTGGCGCGACGGGACCGTGAAGCTCAAGAAAAATTGACCGGGACCGAAATCGGGCAATTTGCTCTGGCCGCTGCGCCGCGGCCGCATCAGTCTCCAATGCATCGGTCTCTGATACATCGTCGTCCATTTGCCGTGGTCGTACCAGTCGAGAATGCTGCCGCGCCAGCGCTGATCGGCGGGCAGATCGAGCTTGGGTTGGCCGGCTGCATCGACGGCGGTGACATACAAGGCGACCCCATCGTCCAGTTCAACTCGGCCGGTGTTGTTGAGGTTCATTTCGTCACGGACACCCTGGGGCCGGCCGCGGCTGTAGCCGGAGCGAAGTCGGCTCAATGGCTCCCAGGTCCAGTTGTCACGGCGCGGCGTGAGCAAAAAGAGCAGCAGGGCCGGGGTGAAGATCAGCAGGGTCCAACGCAGCGTGAAAGCCAGAAGCGAGCGCCCCTCGGAGCTGCGGCCGTCAGGGAGGGATTGGAACACTGCGGCCTTCGGGCCGTAGCTCGGACAATCACTCGTCACCCTTGGGGTGGAGAGCCGATAGTGCAGGGCCAGACAGATGAGATCGCTGGCGAGATAAGCCGCCATCAGAGCGCCGAAGGCCGGGCCGCCGTCGAGCAAACAGCCCAGGATGATCTGGAGCAATCCCCAACCTTGCAGGTGCCAGAAATGGCCGGCATCGCGTCGTCGAAACACCTTGACCAATAGCGCTGCCATCGACAGCGGCCCCATATAGGGCAAGAGCGCGAGGTGCAAGGGCAGATGGGCCAGTACGAAGTCGTTGTCGCTCAGCTGCATCGCCAGCCAGGAGAGGCCGCCGACGGCAATGAACAAACCCAGGAGATTGGCACCCCAATTGGGCAGCCCCCAACGTCCATCAACCCACCAGGCCAAGAACAGGAGCGCCAGCACCGGAGCCAGGCACATTTGCAGCTCGGGCAGGAACGAAGTTTCGGCGAACACCAGAGCGGCGCATGCCACCCCCAGCGTCAGATATTGCGACAGACGAAACCACCGTTCGAGAGCCATAAATGGTTGAGTAGTTGGGGGATTAGGGGGTTCACCACCTAACCAGGCGTATAAAAATCCAAGCGATCCGTGCGCGTGGCATCAAGACAATGGACCCGGCGTCCCAGGGCGCGCCGCAAAGGCTCGGCCAAGGCGCTGCGGCCCAACGCCGCTACCACGACAAGGGCCGAAGGCAAACGCTGCGCTTGCAAGTGGCCGATCACGGCCGCATGAACAGGGCCAGGACTGCACTCAAGCACAGCCAGGCCTTCCAGAATGCGCCGCGCATGCGCCGGACCCGTCAGCCCATCCAGCACCAGCGGCTCAGCCGTCGCTGTGGCCAACACCAGGCGATCGTCGCGCTGCCGGCACCATTCCCAGCAAATCGAAGCAACCAGGCTGACCATCTCCTCGAACTGTTCGAGTAACGACAACGGCTCGTACCCAAACGGAGCTTGAGAACGAGGGGCTTCGGCTGGCAGTGTCGGATCGACGACCACAACAAGATTATCGCTCGGCTCATCTTCGAACTCGCGGACCATCAACTCGCCGCGGCGGGCCGAGGTGCGCCAGTGGATCAGTCGTGGACTATCGCTACTGCGGTAAGAGCGCAGGCCGTGGAACTCCGCCTGCGCTGCTGTGCTTGGCTGCGGTTTTCGGCGGAGATGAGCAGGCTGCGGCTGCACGGCCAGAGCACGCATATGACGCAGAAAGCGGCCGCGATGCACCCAGCCCAGCCGGGGCAGCACCGTTACCGTTTCCTCCGCCAGCAGCAGCTTGCGCCACTCGACCAGACCAAACGGATAACCGCTGCTCGCTCGCACCGCTCCCCAGGTGTGGCGTCCCCGGCGCGGCAGAACGACTTGCCGACGCCAACTCACACTGCCCTGAGCGGGTAGATAATCGATCCGCCAGGCTGCGGCATGTTCCGGTCCCCCTTCCTCGATACACAGTCCCAGGCGGGTGCTTCGGCCAAGATTGCTCACCTGTACTTCCACATTACAGGGTGTGCGTGCGAACAGCCATTCATCGAAGTAGCGGCGAGCTTGCAAGCGGCGTAGACTTCGTCCCGCCGCCAGCAGGTTCAACAAGGTTATCACCACGAGCACATCGCCCAAAAGCAGCAGCAGATTGATGCGGCGATGCAGGCCGATGCCCAAAAGCACCAGCGCTATTGCCAGACAGCATCCTCCCGCTGCCGTCAGAGGAGAGAGACCAGAAAATAGAGGCGTCGAATTTCGCGCCGGCTGATTCATCGGTCTGTCCTTTCCCCTCTATACTTCTGATCAGACCTTCTTCACGACGGAATCGGTGTCCGGGCGAGAATGTCCTGGATGATTTCCTCGGCGGCGCTGCTGGAGCTATCTTGTCGGGGCGTGCGCGGCAGAATGCGATGAGCGAGCACGGCCACGGCCAAGCGTTTGATGTCGTCGGGCACCACGTAATCGCGTCCCTCCAGGAGGGCCAGTCCCTGGGCAGCGCGATACAGGGCCAGGGCTGCCCGCGTACTGCCGCCCAGGTGAATATCTGGATGATAGCGCGTGGCAGCAATGAGATCCAGTAAATAATCCGCCAACGATTCCTCGACACGCACTTGCCGAACCTGGCGCTGCAACGCCACTACTTCCTCGGCAGACAGAACAGCCTGCAGATGCTCGACCGGCTCACCGCTGCGATGGCCGGTCAAAATGCTTTTTTCGACGTCGCGCTCAGGATAACCGATGCGTAGCCGCATAAGGAAACGATCGAGCTGGCTCTCTGGCAACGGATAAGTGCCCTCGAACTCATAGGGATTTTGCGTGGCCAACACGAAGAAGGGCGGACCCAGCAAATAGGTCCGCCCATCCATCGATACTTGATGATCGCTCATGGCTTCCAAGAGGGCGCTTTGGGTCCGCGGTGTGGCCCGGTTGATCTCATCGGCCAGCACCACCTGGGCGAACAGCGGTCCCGGCTGGAAAACGAACGCGCCGGTGCCTTGGTGGAAGACACTGGTGCCGAGCACGTCGCTGGGCAGCAGGTCCGGCGTGAACTGAATGCGGTGGAACGAGCAGCCGAGACTGCGTGCCAGCGCCTTGGCCAACAGGGTCTTGCCGATGCCGGGTACGTCTTCGATAAGCAAATGCCCTTCGGCCAAGAGGGCGACCAGGGCCATGCGGATGGTCTCCGGCTTGCCCAGGAACACGCTGGCGACGTTATTCTCCAGTTTGGCCAGCAGACGATCTGTCTGGTGGGAATTGGCTTCAAGGGGAGAGGGATGGAGGGTCATGATCTACGGGTGCTGCGGTAGCCAGGCGAACGGCCGGCGTCCGCCGGCTGATGGAGCCTTACCCGCTGGCCGTTCGCTCAACGGTACGCTCAATTTTCGCTGAAATCGAACTTCTGGGCGGTTTCCTTGGTCAAGTCTTTTTGGAGAGGATTGTCGAGATAGCGTTGGCGACATTCCGGACACAAATCGTAGCGAAGCTGATGTCGCGCCGGCTGGATCGCGTCGGCGACTTCGTCATCGTCCAGCTCCCGCAGTAGCTGGCTGAGGGCCTCCATGTGATCTTCGTCGAGATCCGCTTCGGTCAATTGGGCGGGATCGTGGCGGGCGAAGACCTCGATCTTCACGACGTAATGGTCTTGGCCAGGCCGAAGCTCCGTGCCGCAAAGATCACAGGTAATGTGCAACATGAACGAAAAACCTCCCTAACCACCCCCGTCATTCGCGCAACGAGCAACAGGGCGTCCCTCGTGCCTCGAAATCCGCGATGGTTCCCTCGCGAGTGGAAAACGTCTCTATATCCATCCGTCGCAGGTTTTGCGGCTTATGTCAAGCCGAATCCCGGAATTTCCACCGATTTGTTCAAGATGCAGCGAGGACCGGCCAGACGCCAGTTCCCCTGTTCCACCGATGGGAAAGCAACATTTCCACACAGACCCCGGGCGGGCAGAGTAAATTTTACAAGCTCTTTGACCTCCGCACCAAAAAGATGCCGCATTTCCGAAGGCGTAACCTGCTTTTTCCCAAGGAGTTATTCATCGGCTAACCAATCGAGGGCGAGCCTTGGCATGCCGCTTGCTTCTTTCCTTGGCGTGGAAAGATGAATGCCCAAATCAACCCAAGTGGATATGTCCATGAGTCAACGTGATGCCAATCTCTTGTGTCTGCGCGATACCTTGGAGCATCTGTCCGTCAACCAGCAGCGGCTGGAATGGACGGAAGATGCCGAGGCGGTTCACTTGTTGACCGAAAACATGATCCGCGATCTGGCGCGTTGCCAGCGTCTGTGTGAGAGTTTGCGACGACGCTGTAGCCTCCAGGGCGTGGCGTAAGGAATCCTCCTCTTCGCCCCTCCCTTGGCCGCCGCCTGGACCCAGGGCCATACCGAAACAAGTGTTTCGGTGGGCGGCCTCCCCTCTTGACGCAATTCCCGCGATCCATCCTCTGCCGGCGACGTGACGCCACGTCGCCGGTGTCTTTTTGCGCTGGGTCTCGCCCTTGTTCACGAAGATGATTCTTGCTTGCAGCAAGTTCCGTCTCCTGTTATTTCCCTTAGCAAGATCGTGAAGGGGGTTGCTCATCTCTGTGTCCTCCCAGAAAAAGGGGAGGCGTCTCTCTTCATTTTGCGCGGGGGTTTGCGGATGCACCAGCGCCCGCGCATCCGTGTTCTTCGGTATGGCCGCTAGGGGCGTTGCGAGCGGAAGCGACGGAGGCCGGGTAAGGGCCGTAAATTGTCTCAACCGCTGATTCCAGGCAGAATGGCGAGCCGATAACCATACGCGGAATTGCTGTCCGTCGTTGACGTACAGCGGTTGAATTACTCCCCTGGGATTCCACACAACATCGTGTCGAGGAGACGATTGCCATGAGGATGCGCTTGGGAGCGCCGTTGCTGGCTGCCCTGGTCGGCCTGTTGGGGGCCGTCCAGTACGCGGCGGCAGCGCATTGCGGCTGTTCCAACTATGGCTGTTGTTCGCAGCCGTGTTGCGAGGCCCAATGCGGCTTCCCCGCCTGCCAACAACAGTGCCAGACCTGCTACAAATTGGTTTACGACACCGTCCTGGAAAAGCGCTGGCAGACCTGCTATAAGACGGTCCAAGAAACTGTCATGAAACAGGTCTGCAAGACCTGCTACCGCCAGGAATGCAAGACCTGTTATCGGCCTTGCTATCAGACCTGCTACAAGCAAGTGCCCTGCACCGTATGCAAGCCGTGCTACAAGACGTGCTACAAAGAAGTGTGCCAGACCTGCTGCAAGCCGTGCTACCAAACGTGCTATAAGCAGTGCTGCTACACCATCTGCAAGCGCGTTCCCCAGTGCGTCATGCGCGAGTGCTGCTACACCGTCTGCAAACCGTGCTACCAGACGCATTGCCATCAGTGCGTCCAGCAGGCTTGCCATCAGTTTTGTGAGACCTGCTTCCGCGAATGCTGCTACACGGTCTGCAAGCCGGTGTGTGTGACGTGCTATAAGAATGTCTGCTGCACGACCTGCAAGCCGTGCTATCAGACCTGCTATAAGTGCTGCTGCCAGACCTGCTACAAGGAATGTGTGCAGACGTGCTACAAGTGCTGCAAGAAGACGATTTGCGTGCCGGTCACGACGTATAAGACACGCAAAGTCAAGCAGTGCTGCTGCGAGACCTACTGCGTCCCCGGCAAAACCAAGCACTACTGGCAGCGCACCTGCGGCACCTGCTGCTTCGATCCCTGCACTTGCTGCTGCAAGTATCAGCGCGGCCGCCTGCAACGCTGCACTGTTCAGTGCCCGCCGCAGGTTTGTACTCGTCAGGTCACGCGTTGGACCACTGTGTGTGAGCCGTGCGTCACTTACTGCAAAAAGTGCGTGACAGAAATGGTGCCGTATACGGTGTGCAAGAAAGTGCCTTACACTGTTGTTACCAAAGTACCCTACACCGTCTGCAAGATGGTGCCGGTGACGACGGTACAGAAGGTGCCCTACACGGTTACCAAGTATGTGCCGCAGGTGTGCAAGAAGCAGATCCCGTACACGGTGGTCCGCTGCTGCAAAGGCGCCTGGGTTGACGGCCAAGGCCACACCTATGGCTGCCCTGGCCCCGGCCGTACCTTCCAGTGCGGTGCCACCTTCACCACGACCTACACCACGACCACCTGCTGTATGGTCCGGGAGGTCTGCAAGAAGCAAGTACCGTGCGTGGTGTGGCAAACGGTGACGCAGCAGTGCGTCAAGATGGTACCCTACACCGTCTGCCGCATGGTGCCCTACACCGTCAAGAAGTGCGTGCCCTACACCGTCTGCCAGATGGTGCCCTGCACTGTTATGAAGTGCGTGCCTTACACCGTCTGCACGCAAGTGCCGTACACGGTCAAGTGCTGCGTGCCCTATACTGTGACCGAGTGTGTGCCATGCACCGTGTGCAAGTGCGTCAAGGTGTGCGTGCCGGTCGAAGTGTGTGTCCAGCGCTGCCGTAAAGTGCCGGTGGTCTGCCAGGCTTGCCCAGCTCCGTGCTGCCCGCAGCCGAGCTGCTGCCAGCCGAGTTGCTGCCAGCCGAGTTGCTGCTGCACCACCACCTGCTGCTGCACGCCGTGCTGCTGCACGCCGTGCTGCTGCTGCAAGAAGCCGGGCCTGCTCAGCCGGCTGTTCCAACGTCGTTGCTGCTGCTGCTCTTGCTGCTGCAACAGCTGTTGCACCACCTCCTGCGGGAGCTGCTGCAACTAACACTCGCCGAAAGCTCGCGGCGCCCCGTTGTCCGCCACGAGAGTCCCGGAGGGAGTGATGCCCGGCGAGCGGCCGGTGTCCACTGGCAGGTAGAAATCCTATCTGCCGGCTGACGCCGGCCGTTCGCTTTTGCTACACTGGAGAGCATGAGAACACGCACGCCATTCTCTCTGTTCGGGTTTCTGCTGCTGACCGTGACGGCCGCCGGTCTGATGATGTTGGGCTGCGAAGGCACGGCTCCACGCGAGGAGAACCGGCCCAAAGATAAGACTGACGAGAAACCCAAGGCCGCTGAGTCGAAAAAAGCAGCGGTCAGCAAAAACGTCTTTCTGGAAGTGCTGCCGGACAAGAAGCGGCGCGTGCTGGTCTCGGCGGAGGTTTGTCTCCGCGAAGGTCCGCTGGAACAACTGATGTGCCGCAAGCAAACCAAGGAGCATGAAGCCATCCTGACCGCCGACGTGGATGCGCGTGCAATCCACGCGGCTCTGATTGCCGCCGGCGCCAAGGAGGGGGCGCCGGTGCGCTTTGCTCCCAAGTATCAGCCCGCCTCCGGCACCCCCATCAAGGTGAGCGTGCAGTATGAGGACAAAGGCAAGCTGGTGACGGCACCGGCCCAATCGTGGATCAAGAACGCCAAGAACAACAAGCTACTGGACAGCGACTGGGTCTTCGCCGGAAGCCGCCTCGTGAAAAATCCACTCGATCCCGACGGCAAGAAGATCTACCTCGCTAATGATGGTGATGTCATCTGCGTCTCGAATTTCGAGACCGCCATGCTTGATCTGCCGATTAAAAGTCCCAAAGACAACGCCGATCTCGCTTTCATCGCCAACAGCGAACGCATCCCGCCCTTGGGAACGAAAGTCGTTGTCATTCTCGAGCCTGTTTTGGAAGCGAAGAAAGACACTTCCGCCCGCGGCGCATCGGACCGGTAAGCCGAGGTCCAAAGGTCGTGAAGAGGTTCCTGGAGCGGTGCTCGTCGCTCCACGAGCGTTGCTTTCTGCATCCGGTTTCCTCTGCATATCATATATCAAGAGTTTCCTCGGGTTGCAGGGACGTGCCAGCACAGTTGCCTCGCCGTCGAAAGATTAACGAGGCAACGGGCGAACACTTTTTGTCCGCTCATCGCTGTGCTATCAAGCTCCAAGGTTAGCTTGGGGACTGTGAATGGTTACATCTCCTTTTACCTCCTCCCGAGTTAGCATCCTTTCTGCTTTTTGCAGTAATCGCTGCCTGCTTATCTGCTCTCCGGCAGCCAATCGGCCCTCGCGAAGGATACCGTATTCTTCCAACCATACCAAAAACTCCGGCGCTGGCCGCAATCCCAACAGTTGGCGCACACCGGCTGCATCGTGATAGCTTGTGGACTGATAATTGAGCATCACATCGTCAGCACACGGCACGCCCATGAAATAATTGCAGCCCGCCAGGGCCAACAACAATAACAGATTATCCGCCGAGTTCTGATCGGCCGCCGCATGATTGGTATAGCAGACATCGACACCCATCGGCAGGCCAAGCAGCTTGCCCATGAAGTGGTCCTCCAGACCGGCGCGGACGATTTGCCGTTCGTCATACAGATATTCGGGACCGATAAAGCCGACGACGCTGTTGACGAGGAACGGCTCGAAGGCGCGGGCCACGCCGTAGGCCCGCGCTTCCAAAGTCAGTTGATCGATGCCGTGATGCGCGTCGGCGGAAAGCGCGCTGCCTTGGCCGGTCTCGAAATACATCCCATTGGTGCCGACCCAGGCGACGTTGCGGCGGTGATGACTTTCGAGCACGCGCTCGCGCCCCTCGCGCAGCAGCGCCAGACTGATGCCGAAGGCAGCGTTGGCCGCTTGTGTGCCGGCGATCGATTGAAACAGCAGATCCACCGGCGCACCGCGCTCCAGGCAAGCCAGTTGCGTCGTGATGTGGGCCAGGCAGCACGCCTGCGTCGGTACGGCCAAAGTGTCGATGAGACGATCAAGTCCGTGCAAGATGGCGGAGACCGTCTCGATCGATTCCGTCGCCGGATTAACGCCGATCACGGCGTCACCGCAACCGAACAACAAGCCATCGATCGCAGCCAGCAAGATGCCGCCGAGATCATCGGCAGGGTGATTGGGCTGTATGCGGATGCCGAGGACGCCGCGCTGCCCCATCGTATTGCGGCAGCGTGTGATGTTGCGGATCTTGCTCGCTGCCAGTACCAGATCCTTGTTACTCATCAGCTTGGCCACAGCGGCGGCCACATCGGGATGGAGGGCCGGCTGAAGGGCACGGATCTCTTCCTCACCTGAGGCCTCATCAAGCAGATATTCACGAAACGCGCCGACGGTCATGCTGCGCAGCGGCCGAAAGGCCTCGTGATCGAGTGTATCGAGCAGAAAACGACTGACATCATCGGTATCGGGATCAAGGAGTGGGCGATCGACGAGGTCTCCCAGAGGCACATCGGCAAGGACGATCTTGGCGGCGACGCGCTCGCGCTCCGACCGGGCAGCCAGGCCGGCCAGGCGGTCACCGGATTTTTCTTCGTTGGCACGGGCGAGGACTTCGCGCAGATCGGCGAAAGAAAAATGTTCGCTGCGGATGGTCGTTTGATACGCCATGATCGGCCCTCGTGAGGGATAGAGGGGTCGCTGGATGCATTGTGCCAGGAAATCCGTTCATCTACCAGCCCGCAAAGGATCGCCAATGAATCTCCATCGCTTACGCTTGCCGTTGGTTTTATAATGCGTACAGAGGAGATTTGGTTCGTGTCGCCACAGGTTTTGTCCACGATACCGGAGCGTTTGCAGGATGTGCCGGAGTTGCTGGCGCGGATGGAGGGTTTTCCCGCCGTGCTGTCGGCCCTGCACCAGCGCCGCAGCGCCGTGGTGGATGGCGCTTGGGGGTCATCGGCAGCGCTGGCAACAGCCGTGCTGGCTCGCCAAACGCCGCGCACTCTGCTTGTTGTCCTGGCTCATCCGCGTGACCTCGATGGCTGGGACGGTGACCTGGCCAGCTTTGCCGGCATAAAACCCGTTGTTTTTCCGGCCTGGGACGACTTTCACCACGATGGTGCAGAAGGCGCGGATGAGATCGCCGGTCAGCGGCTTCGTCTGCTGAAGCAATTGGAAAGCTCCAATCCTCCGCGTCTCGTTCTAACAACGCTGCAAGCCCTGATGCAGCCGGTCCCCGATCGTGCCCAGCTGGCTGCTGTGCGTCGTCGCTTGCGAACCGGTCAGAGCGCCGATCTGGAGAAGTTGGCATCCTGGCTGATCGATTACGGCTACCGGCACACGGAAACCGTGGAGTTGCCCGGCGAGTTCAGCCGCCGCGGCGGCATCCTCGACGTGTTCTCGCCCGATGCCGAGGCACCGTACCGCCTGGAATTTTTCGGCGAGGAAATCGAATCGATCCGTCTGTTCTCGCCGCAAACACAACGCAGTCTCGGCCAACTTGACGAAGCCGAAATCACCGGCTTGCTAACCCGCAACGCAAAAGCGAGCGAGAGCGGTCATGCCCCCGAGCGCGGCCATCTCGGTGATTATCTGCCCGAAGATGCCTGGACGGTCCTCGTGGAAGTGGAAGAGCTGCGCGAGCAGGGCAGGCATTATCTGGAGCGCGTCGCCGAGACGACAGGATTGTTCTCCGTCGAAGGTGTGTTTGCGCATCTGCTGCGTTTCCCCAGTGTGACGATATCTGCCTTACCGTCGCCGTCGGTCGAAGCGACGTGCCATCTGCGCGTCGAATCGGTCGAGCGTTTCAGCGGCGAGGTGGGCCGGGTTCGCGAGGAATTGGACGCCGTGGCGACGCACGATGTCGTGCTGATCGCTTGCCACAACGAAGGCGAGTGTAAACGCCTGAAGGAAGTGTTGGCCGCGGGGCAACTGGCGCAATCGGATCGGTTGCGTCTCGTGACAGGCCACGTCCACGCCGGTTTTCGCTTGATTGAAGGCGTTGGCAGCAACGGCTCGACACGCTCGCTGATCGTGCTAGGCGGTCAAGAGCTGTTCCACCGCGAAGAAATACGGCAAGTGCAGCCGCGCCGCCGCCTCGAATCGCGGGCCATCGATAGCTTTCTCGATCTGACCGAGGGCGATCTCGTCGTCCACGTCAGTCACGGCATCGCCCGCTATTGCGGCATGACGCTGATCGAGAAAGGCGAGTCTGTCGGGTGGGCCGAGTCTTCGAGGTCCACCACGCTCTTAGGGGGGCCTCCTTCATCGGCCCACCCTACGACGCCGCGCCGTGCCGAAGAGCACCTGATCCTGGAGTTTGCCGGCGGCGTGCGTGTCTACGTTCCAGCATCGAAAATCGATTTCGTACAAAAATATGTCGGCGGCGCCAAGACCGAGCCGGAGTTGTCGAAGTTCGGTGGCACCAGCTGGCAGAATCGTAAGGCGCGCGTGCAAGCGGCGGTCATGGACCTGGCCAGCGACATGATCGGTTTGCAGGCGCTGCGCGAGGCCGAGCCGGGCATCGCTTTCCCGGCTGATAGCGAGTGGCAGGCCGAGTTCGAGGCGTCGTTCCCCTATCAGGAAACACCAGACCAGCTGACGAGCATGACCGAGATCAAGGCCGACATGCAGCGGCCCCGGCCGATGGATCGTCTCCTCTGTGGCGATGTCGGCTACGGTAAGACCGAGCTGGCCATCCGCGCCGCTTTCAAGGCTGTCGATAATGGCCGTCAGGTCGCCGTCTTGGTGCCGACAACCGTGCTGGCCGAGCAACACTACCGTACCTTCAGCCAGCGCCTCGCCGAGTATCCATTTACCGTTGAATGTCTCAGCCGCTTTCGCTCCAGCACGGAACAGAAACGCATCGTCGAACGGCTGAAAAAAGGCGGCATCGACATCATCATCGGCACGCATCGGCTGGTCAGCGCGGACGTACAGTTCAAAGATCTCGGCCTGGTCATCATCGATGAGGAACAGCGTTTCGGTGTCGAGCACAAGGAGCGCCTGAAACGCCTGCGGCAAAAAGTCGATGTGCTGACGATGACAGCCACGCCGATCCCGCGCACGCTGCATTTATCACTTTTAGGCATCCGCGACATCTCTAATCTGGAAACACCGCCGCCCGATCGCCTTGCCATCGAAACGCGCATCGTCCGCTTCGATCCTCAGCTGATTCGTCATGCCGTGCTGCGCGAATTAAACCGCGACGGCCAAGTCTACTTCGTGCATAACCGTGTGCAGAATATTCACGAAATTGCCTCGCGTTTGGAGCAAATTGTGCCCGAGGCGCGGATCGCCGTTGCTCACGGGCAGATGGCCGCCGATGAGCTGGAACACGAGATGCTGCGCTTCGTCCGCCGTGAGGCCGACATCCTCGTGGCCACGACGATCATTGAGAGTGGTTTGGACATCCCCAACGCCAACACCATTTTCATCAATCAGGCTGACCATTACGGTCTCGCCGACTTGCACCAGTTGCGCGGTCGCGTCGGCCGCTACAAGCATCGTGCCTATGCTTATCTGTTACTCGACAGCGACCGCACCGTGACGCCCAATGCGGCCCGTCGCCTCAAGGCCATTGAGGAATTCACCGAGTTGGGCGCCGGTTTCAAGATCGCCCTGCGCGACCTGGAGATCCGCGGTGCCGGCAACATTCTCGGCACGCAGCAGAGCGGCCACATCGCCGCCGTCGGCTACGAGTTGTATTGCCAACTCCTCGAAAACGCTGTGCGGACACTAAAACAACAGCCGCTGCGCACACCGCTGGACGTGAGCATCGACCTGCCGTGGACTGCCTACTTGCCGCGCGACTACGTGCAGGGCCAGCGCCAGCGCATCGAGGTCTATCGCCGGCTGGCGCGTGTGCGCCGGCTCGATCGCCTGGCAGACTTCCGCCAAGAGATGCGCGACCGCTTTGGCCCCCTGCCGGAGTCGGCCGAATGGCTGCTGCGTCTGGCCGAATTGCGTCTGCTGGCGGCGCCGTGGAAAATCGCGTCGATCCATTTGGAAAAATCTGCCGAGGTCGGTAGCAGTGCCATAGATGTGGTATTTGGCTACCGCAATGCCCGGCGCATTCAGGAATTGGCCGCGCGTAGTGATGGTCGATTGCGCATTGTGGATGATGCCAGTGCTTACTTTCGACCGACGGCGGCGGAACGGGAGTCGTTGGCGTTGTATGAAACATTGAAGGATTTGTTGAGGCCGTCGGCAAGTTACTGAGTACAGCTGCGCAGAGCAAGCCATCCAACGCTAGCGGGACGCCGCCTGGCCCGAACTGCGGCGGGTTTTTGAGGACGAAATGAGGGAGCTTATCTAAGACTGTGGCTGGCCGACCGCCCGTTCTGCGACCTGATCCAGACGGCGGCGTCTGAGGCCGAGGGGGAGGTGACCCCTTCTGGGGCCGCTACCCCAGCAAAGTCCCCTTCTATCCCAAGGCAACGCGGCCGGCCCAGTAAGCTCAGGACAAGCAGGGCCGCCTCTAGAAGCAGCAATGGGGCTGGCTGGGATCATCCTGGTTACGGACCTGTTGGCTGCGGAGCGTCACCCGGCCAAGGAGCTGCGGCCCCTTGTAAGACAGTGACCTTCAGAGGGCCGGGCTACTCGCTGCATCTCGAACTGGACTTCGTTTATCCTTCCGAACGTGTCTGAATAGAACAGGGAAAGGCTCCAGCCCGGCAGGGCTTGACGTTGGAGCGCCGATTCCCTACTATTAGCAAAATTGATACTAATGCCTCTTGATATTAGCGAAAGAGATGATAGGATTCTTCCCATGCAATTTGAGGCGCTCCAGGTTTTCTGCGACATAGCGCGGTGTCGAAGTTTCTCGCAGGCGGCGGCAGCGCAGCAGCCGCCTTTGACGCAGTCGGCTGTCAGCCAGATCGTCCATCAGCTGGAAAAACGGTTGGGCGTGCAGCTCATTAATCGCTCGACGCGGCCTTTGCAGCTGACGCCGTTGGGACAGGCATACTATCAGGGCTGCAAAGAACTGGTGGAACGCTATCTGGAGCTGGAAGCTTCTATCAAGCGTGGCCGGTCACAGTTGACGGCCACGGTGCAGGCAGCAGCGATTTACTCCGTTGGCCTGGGCGACATGAACCAATACATCGAACGCTTCAATGGCGAGCAGTCGTTCGCCCGCGTTCAGGTCGAGTATCTGCATTCCAACCGTGTCGTCGAGAAAGTGCGTGACGGCAGCGTCGATCTGGGGTTGGTGTCGTTTCCGCGCAAGTCGCGAGACTTGGTGGTGCTGCCGTGGCGCGAGGAAGAAATGGTCTTGGCCTGCCGACCCTCGCATCCACTGGCCCGGCAGGCCAGCATTCGTCTCGCCCAACTGAATGGCGAGAAGTACATCGCCTTCGACAAAGACTTGGGCATCCGCCGGCAAGTCGATCGTTTCTTGCGACAGCAGGGCGTAGCGGTTGAGGTGGGGCTGGAGTTCGACAGTATCGAGAACATCAAGAAAGGGATTGAGGAAACTGGCGGGGTGGCCCTTCTGCCGGAGCCGACGCTGCGTCAGGAAGTGGAAGCGGGGCTTTTGGTGGCGCGGCCGCTGGCCGACTGTCGCTTTGTTCGCCCGTTGGCCATTATCTATCGTCGGCAGAATCGTCCCAGCCCGGCCGCTCAGCGCTTTATCGACTTACTGTTGGAGAATGGCAGCTCCGACACCCGACATCAGAGGAATGGGACCGTGCATGACCGGAACGCGGCAAGAAAGAAGAAGTGATATGACTCTACACTCTCTCCCCCAACAGCAAGGACTATACGACCCGCGCTACGAACACGATGCCTGCGGCGTTGGCTTTGTGGTCAACTTGAAAAACCGCCGCTCGCACGACATCGTCCGTGATGCGCTCCAGATCTTGCTCAACCTGGAGCATCGCGGCGCTTGCGGCTGCGAGAAAAACACGGGCGATGGGGCGGGCATCCTCCTCCAGATGCCGCATACTTTTCTGCGCCAGGAATGTGCCAAGCTCGGCATCGAGCTACCGGAACCGGGTCAGTATGGGGTGGGCATGGTTTTTCTGCCCAACGATGAGGGCGGCCGGCAGATCTGTGAGCGGGCCTTCGAGCGCGTGGTGCATGAAGAAGGGCAAACCGTGCTGGGTTGGCGAACCGTGCCGGTTGATCCGTCGCCCTTGGGCAAAACGGCACGCGAGGCCATGCCGATCATCCGACAGATCTTCATCGGGCGAAATTTAGGCGAGCGGGGTTGCCTAAACACCCCGAGCGAACAGGCACCCGGGGCGCTTATGCATCCCCCTTCGCCCGGCGCTGGCGATGATCTCGTCTTTGAGCGTAAGCTGTACGTCATCCGCCGCCGAATCGAGAATCTGCTCAAGCCGTCGCCTTTTGGCCCAGATTCCAGCGAGGAATTTTTCACACGCTGGGAAGCCGATGTGCAGCGCGAAGTGGAGGCCATGCACGCTGGCCATCGTGCCATGTTCTACGTGCCGAGTTTGTCTTGCAAAACAATCGTTTACAAGGGAATGCTCAATGCCGGCCAGCTGCCGATCTTCTATCCCGACCTGAACAATCCAGCCCTGGAGTCGGCGCTGGCGATGGTCCATTCGCGCTTCAGCACCAATACTTTCCCGACCTGGGCACGCTCGCATCCCTATCGTTACATTGCCCACAACGGTGAAATCAACACGCTGCGCGGCAACGTCAATTGGATGACGGCCCGCGAACGTATGTTTGCCTCGCCCCTGTTCGGCGATGACATCAAGAAGTGTCTGCCGGTCATCGATCAGAGTGGGAGCGATTCGGCGATGTTCGACAACGCCCTGGAATTTCTGGTCTTGACCGGCCGCTCGCTGCCGCATGCCGTCATGATGATGATACCGGAGCCGTGGAGCGGCGATGACTTTATGAGTCCGGAAAAGAAGGCCTTTTACGAATATCACGCCTGTTTGATGGAGCCGTGGGATGGCCCGGCGTCGATCGCTTTTACCGACGGCGTACGCATCGGCGCGGTGCTGGATCGCAACGGTCTGCGGCCGTCGCGCTATTACGTCACCAAGGATGATCGTGTCATCATGGCTTCGGAGGTCGGCGTCCTGGACGTGCCGCCGGAGAAGGTGCTGCACAAGGGCCGCTTGCAGCCAGGTCGCATGTTCCTCGTGGACATGGAGCAGGGCCGCATCATCGCGGATGAGGAGCTGAAAAAAGAGATTGCCACGGAGCATCCTTATGCGGAATGGCTGCGTGATAATCTGGTGACACTGGAGCAGCTGCCGCCCGGTCCCCGCGTCCACGAACCGGAGCACGAAACGGTTCGCCTGCGCCAGCAGGTGTTCGGCTACACGACGGAGGACTTGCGCATTCTCATGGCGCCGATGGCCCAAGACGGCAACGAAGCCATCGGTTCGATGGGCAACGACGCCGCCTTGGCCGTGCTCTCGGACAAACCCCAGCTCTTGTACAACTACTTCAAGCAACTGTTCGCGCAGGTGACGAACCCGCCGGTAGATGGCATCCGCGAAGAGTTGATTATGTCGATGGAGACGACCATCGGCGCCGAGTCCAACCTGCTGGAGCCGACACCGCGCTCGGCTCGGCAAATCAAACTGAAATCGCCAATCCTTACCAATGATGAGCTGGACAAGCTGCGCCAGCTCGACGGCAAGGGGCCAGGTAATTTCAAGTCCGTAACGCTGCCGATCCTGTTCCCGGTACATGAGGGAGCAAAAGGATTGGAAAAGGCGATGAATGCTTTATGCCGTCACGTCAGCCGCATGGTTGCTTCCGGCCACGATTTCATCATCCTCAGCGACCGCGGCCACAATCGGACAATGGCGCCCATTCCCGCTTTGCTCGCCGTCGCCGGGGTGCATCATCACCTGATCCGCGAGGGCACGCGCACCAAAGTCGGCTTGGTGCTGGAGAGCGGCGAGCCGCGCGAGGTACACCACTTCGCTCTGCTTATCGGCTATGGTGCCGGGGCCGTCAATCCCTATCTGGCCTTCGAAACCCTCGACGACATGATCCGCCAAGGCGAGTTAGTCGGTATCAATCACGACAAGGCGGTCAAAAATTACGTTAAAGCGATTGGTAAAGGCGTCATGAAGGTCATGTCCAAGATGGGCATTTCGACCGCTCAGAGCTATTGCGGCGCCCAAATCTTTGAAGCGATCGGCTTGAGCAAAGAGGTCGTCGATAAATATTTCACCTGGACGGCGTCGCGCATCTCCGGCGTCGGCTTGGACGTGATTGCCGCCGAGGTCAAGGCGCGGCACGAGCGTGCTTTTCCCCAGCGCCCGCTCAACGGTCACGTTCTCGACGTGGGGGGCCACTATCAATGGCGTAAAGATGGCGAACACCATCTGTTCCATCCGCAGACGATCCACAAATTGCAATATGCCGTGCGCAGCGGCAATTACAAGACCTTCAAGGAATACAGCGAACTGGTCAACAATCAGTCCAAGCGTCTGTGTACCTTGCGCGGCCTGTTTGAACTGAAATTCGCCGACCAGCCGATCCCCATTGAAGAGGTTGAGCCGGTCGAATCGATCATGAAACGCTTCAAGTCCGGCGCCATGTCTTACGGCTCGATCAGCAAGGAAGCGCACGAGACTTTGGCCATCGCCATGAATCGTATCGGCGGTAAGAGCAACACGGGCGAAGGCGGCGAAGATCCGGCCCGTTACGTTCTCGATCCTAACGGTGATTCACGCAACAGCGCCATCAAGCAGGTGGCGTCCGGTCGCTTCGGCGTTACCAGCGAGTATCTCGTCAACGCCAAGGAGTTGCAGATCAAGATGGCCCAGGGCGCCAAGCCCGGTGAAGGCGGCCAGCTGCCTGGCCATAAAGTGTATCCGTGGATCGCTAAAGTGCGCCATTCGACGCCGGGCGTCGGCCTGATTTCGCCGCCGCCGCATCACGACATCTATTCTATCGAGGACTTGGCCGAGCTAATCCACGATTTAAAGAACGCCAACCCCCAGGCGCGCATTAGCGTCAAGCTGGTAGCCGAGGTTGGCGTCGGCACCGTCGCGGCCGGTGTTTCCAAGGCCCATGCCGACGTGGTACTCATCTCCGGCCATGACGGCGGCACCGGCGCCTCGCCGCAAACAAGCATCAAGCACGCTGGCGCGCCGTGGGAATTGGGCCTGGCCGAAACGCATCAAACGCTGCTGCTCAACGACCTGCGTAGCCGTATTATCGTCGAAGTCGATGGCCAATTGAAGACGGGCCGCGATGTTGTCATCGGCGCTTTGCTAGGTGCGGAGGAGTTCGGCTTCGCCACGGCGCCGTTGGTAGCCCTGGGCTGTATTATGATGCGCGTCTGTCATCTGAACACCTGCCCGGTCGGCGTGGCTACGCAAGATCCGCGGCTCCGCGCCAAGTTCGCCGGCAAGCCGGAGCACGTCGTCAACTTCATGCGCTTCATCGCCCAGGAAGTCCGCGAATTGATGGCCCAACTCGGTTTTCGCACTTTCAACGAAATGGTCGGGCGTACCGATCGACTCGGTGTCTCTCAGGCAATCGATTTCTACAAGGCGCGCGGCCTCGATCTCTCGCCGATCTTCTATCAACCGCCCGTGGAGCCGACGGTGGGGCGCTATTGTAGGATCTCCCAGGACCATGGTCTGGATAAGGCGCTGGACAATACTACCCTGTTGCCCCTGTGCAAGCCAGCTCTCGAAGAACGCAAACCGGTTTCCGCGACATTGCCCATCCGCAATGTCAATCGTGTTGTCGGTACCATCCTCGGTAGCGAGGTGACACGCCGCTTCGGCGCCGTTGGGCTGCCGGAAGATACGATCCGCCTGCATTTCCAGGGATCGGCCGGTCAGAGCTTCGGCGCGTTCATTCCACGCGGCATTACATTGATCCTGGAGGGCGATTCCAACGACTATATCGGCAAAGGGCTGTCCGGCGGCAAGATCATCGTCTATCCGCCCAAGGGATCGACGTTCGAGCCGTCGGAGAACGTCATCATCGGCAACGTCGCTTTCTATGGGGCGACCAGCGGCGAGGCCTACATTGGCGGCATGGCCGGCGAGCGTTTCTGCGTCCGCAACAGCGGCGTCAAGGCAGTGGTGTTATCGGTCGGCGATCACGGCTGCGAGTACATGACCGGCGGCCGCGTAGTGGTGCTCGGCCCCACCGGCCGTAATTTCGCGGCCGGCATGTCCGGCGGCATCGCCTATGTCCTCGACGAAGCCGGTATCTTTCCACGCAACTGCAACCAGGAGATGGTGAAACTGTTCCGCCTGGAGGACGAAGACGAAATCGAGGAAGTGCGTGAGATGATCCGCAAGCACGCTGTGTATACAAACAGCAAACGCTCGTGGCAGGTGCTCGCGGATTGGGACAAGATGGTGCCGCGTTTCGTCAAGGTATATCCCAACGACTATCGGCGCGTTATTGAGACGCAAAAACGCTTTAAGGCATCGGGATTGTCCGAAGAAGAGGCGGTGATGGCGGCGTTCGAGGAGAACGCCCACGATTTGATGCGTGTGGGCGGCAAGTGATGCTGAGGTGTTCCTCTCAGGCCACTGCTGAAACCAGCGTATTTGGATAGTTCCTTGAGTCCGGCCAAGCTGGCGCAGTATGCCAAGGAATCGGCTCAAGCATGGATCGATTCATTCCATCCGGGGCAGGCAGGCCCTTTGAAGGTCCGGCCGGATGGTACCATAGTGGATGGACATGACCGCATCAGGAACCTTCGGGACCGGCGTATCGACGTGGATTTGCTTCCGCGGGAGATCGTCGCCAATTCCTCAGGGCAACACTTAAATGACCGGACCGCGAGGAGGCCCGAGGCATGAGCGGGAAATAAAAACGAGGGGCATTATGACGGCTCTTTTAGCTACACAGCAATTACGTTGGCCGCAGTGTCACAAGGAACTACCGGAATCCGATGGAGCGATTGTGGAGAACTTTTTGGAACATCCGCAAAGCATTTTGCTGACCGAGTCCATCTGGCCTCTGTTGCAACAGCGGCATCCCGATGGGGCGTTCTGCGTCGGCCAGAATTCCGGCATCTATTGGCGCAAGACCGATCCGCCCCTGCAAGGCTGCAAGGCGCCGGATTGGTTCTACGTTCCTAACGTTGCTCCTGCGCCGCCGGGGGAATATCGCCGTTCCTACGTCTTGTGGGAAGAGGGGGTTGCCCCGCTGATTATCGTGGAGTTCGTCTCCGGCGATGGTTCGGAAGAGCGCGATCGGACCTTCGGTACAGGGAAATTCTGGGTTTACGAACAGGGCATCCGCGCGCCGTATTATGCGATCTATGAGGTCAAACCGGGCCGTGTGGAAGTGTATTGCTTGCTCGGCGGGCGCTATGAACTTGTGCAAGCCAATGAAAGGGGCCATTTCCCTATCCATCCCCTTGGTGTGGAGTTGGGCATTTGGCCAGGACACTTTCTCAATACCGACGCCCCGTGGTTACGATGGTGGGACGCGCAAGGCCGACTGCTCCCTACTGCCGAAGAACGTGCGGAACAAGAACGCCAACGTGCGGAACAAGAACGCCAACGTGCCGAGGAAGCGGAACATCGTGCCCAACTATTGGCCGAACGCTTGCGGGCGGCAGGGATTGATCCAGACAAGGAATGAAAACGAACCATTGCGTTCGGGAGGTAGATGATGAAACCGCTTGTACCGCTGCCGCCCGGTCCGTATCCGCTTCGTTACGATTCATTGCCGGATCACGCACAGTTGCCGGATCGGGAAGAAGGGAAGCCATTGCTGCATTGGTGAGATGAGTGCGGCCATTGATGGTTAACGGGGACGGAGCGTGCCGAACGGTTGGCTGCAAAGCTACGCGACCTCGGTGTTGATTCTGAGTCTCTGTGGAGTGTGGGAGAACCAAACGGCCCTTGATCGAGTGAGAGGCTTATATTCATGGGAAAACCAACAGGATTTCTGGAATATCCCCGCGAATTGCCGCTGGTACAGCCGCCCGCGGAGCGCATTCATAACTGGTTGGAGTTTCATGAACACGCCGATGAGGACAAGCTGCGTATTCAAGGCGCTCGTTGCATGGATTGCGGCGTGCCGTTCTGCCATACCGGCTCGCTCATCGAGGGCATGGCCGCTGGCTGTCCCATTAATAACCTTATTCCGGAGTGGAACGATCTGGTTTATCGTGGATTGTGGCGCGAGGCGCTCGAGCGCCTGCACAAGACCAACAATTTTCCGGAGTTCACCGGGCGTGTTTGCCCGGCGCCGTGCGAAGGCTCGTGCGTACTCGGCATCAACGAGCCGCCGGTGACGATCAAGAGCATCGAGTGTGCCATCGTCGATAAAGGCTTCGAAGAAGGCTGGATCGTCCCGGAACCGCCGGCCGTGCGCACGGGCAAGAAAGTGGCTGTGGTCGGCTCCGGGCCAGCGGGACTGGCCGCGGCAGCGCAGCTCAACCGCGCCGGACACTGGGTCACCGTCTTCGAGCGCGCCGACCGCATCGGCGGGCTGCTCATGTACGGCATCCCCAATATGAAGCTCGATAAACGCATTGTCCAGCGCCGCGTCGATCTCCTCAAAGCTGAGGGGATCGCCTTTGTCACCAATTGCGAGGTTGGCAAGGACTATCCCGTCGATAAGCTGCGCAAGCTGTTCGATGCCATCATCCTATGCGGCGGGGCCACGAAACCGCGTGATCTGCCGATCGAGGGGCGGCAGCTCGGAGGTATCCACTTTGCGATGGAGTTTCTGCACGCCAACACCAAGAGCTTGCTCGATAGCAACCATGCCGACGGCGCGTTTATCTCGGCCAAGGGCAAGGATGTCATCGTCATTGGCGGCGGCGACACCGGCACCGATTGCGTCGGCACAGCGATGCGGCACGGCTGCAAAAGCTTGGTGCAGTTTGAGATCCTGCCCATGCCGCCCTTGACGCGCGCTCCGGACAATCCCTGGCCGCAATGGCCCAAGGTTTACAAGCTCGATTACGGTCAGGAAGAGGCAGCGGCTATTTTCGGCAAAGATCCTCGCGAATATCTCATCCAGACGAAAAAGTTCGTCGGCGACGGAAGCGGCCATGTCAAAGAACTGCACACCATTCGTGTCGAATGGGTCAAGGACAACGGCCGTACCATCCCGCGTGAGATCCCTGGCACGGAGCGCGTTTTCCCCGCTCAGCTCGTGCTCTTGGCGCTGGGCTTCCTCGGTCCCGAAAATCAACTGCTCGATCAGCTTGGCGTCGAGAAAGATCCGCGCTCCAATGCCAAGGCGGAGCACGGTAAATTCGCCACGAACGTCCCCGGTGTGTTCGCCGCCGGCGACATGCGGCGCGGACAGAGCCTCGTCGTCTGGGCCATCAACGAAGGCCGCGGTGCTGCCCGCGAATGCGATCGCTATCTGATGGGCGACACCCAATTGCCGTAAGGGATCTCACGGCTGTTGAACTGCCGAGCCTCGCCTCATTCCGCGCCGAGCTGTTCGGGCGTTGTGCCCGTCAGCTTTGGGAAGATTTCGTTCTTGTACACACCTTCGCACATCCAGGTAGAAGCTCCGCGAACGCGAGAGCGAAAGTTGATTTCCGTCTCGGGTACACGGCATGTCACGCCCTACTGCCCCCTTGTTGGTTTCGCCGTGGCAAAAAATTTTTCCTTTTTTCCCAAATTATCGAGACAGGTTTTGCCGGTCAGGCTCATAGTACGTATTTAGAGCGATTTTCGGAGCGTGAAATAGCGCATGCACCATGCGCAGCCTTTCAGCCGGCGGAAAGGTGGAGGATGCGCGACCTACGGCTGACCCGTTTTTCCTCAACGTGGAGGTTTCCTCATGGCCCCTCAATTCGTGAAGCGTTGGTTGGGCAA
>Ga0209061_1001871_pt1 | contig 30804 bp, 28 predicted proteins | sample Coa_R1_10_FD_187157 | JGI IMG/M metagenome (GOLD analysis project Ga0209061, IMG submission 187157) | Surface soil microbial communities from Centralia Pennsylvania, which are recovering from an underground coalmine fire - Coalmine... | ecosystem: Environmental > Terrestrial > Soil >... | reverse complement strand
GCCAAGCCCGGACCCGCCATCAGGGCGATGGCGGCGCCGGAGCCCAGCAGGGCCGTGCGCAGAGTCTTGTTGAACATGGAACCTCCTCCTCAAAGAGCTCGGATGGTCTGCTTCGTTGGCTCGGCAGTATCGCGCCGAGTTCATGCGTTTGTGAGCCGAGCAAGGAAAAGGGTCAAGGCATTTCCGCCCCAATCCGCACAATAAATCCACACCTGTGGCAATTCCGTCACAGATGCGTTCAGGCTTTCTTCACAAAGACTTGCAGATGGTTAATATCGCGGCGAGCGAAGTCGTGGGACACCCCCGTCGCCCTTGAGTCTCCCCACCTCACCCGCTCGCTCCGCTTTGCTTCCCTCTCCGCCCCTGGGGGCGGAGGGGGTAAGGAGCGCCATAGGCGCGACGAGGGTGAGGTGGGGGTCGAGAGTGCTGGTGAGGTGGTGGGGGGACAGGGATGTGAGGCGGCGTGATACACACCGCTCGTGCTAACTTCCGCGTATGAAATCTCCGACGCGCATCCGACCACGTACGCAGCGTGCCCGCGCCTTGCGCCGGGATGGCACGGATGCGGAAAGACTCTTGTGGCGGGCCCTGCGCGAATCGAGGCTACCGTGGCGCTTTCGGCGCCAGCATCCGATCGGGTCGAGCATCGCCGATTTCGCCTGTCCGGCGCGGCGGCTCGTCATCGAGCTCGACGGGGGCCAGCACGCAACACAGGTCGCGGCCGATGATCGGCGCACGGCTGCGCTGGCGGCACGCGGCTACCGGGTGATCCGCTTCTGGAACCACGACGTGCTCGGCAATCTCGACGGCGTGCTCGCGGCGATCAAGGAGGCGCTGGAAGAGGGATAGAACGGCACCTCATCGCTTTACTTCCCCCATCGTCCCCCTTGCCCCGGCGGCGGGCGAAGACGTATGCCAGGGCATGATGTTGCCGAGACTCCCTTCCCGCTCCTTTTCATCCCCACCTCACCCCGGCCCTCTCCTCCCCCCACCTCACCCTCCCGCTGACGCGGGGCCCTCCCTCTCCGCCCCCGGGGGCGGAGAGGGAAAGGAGCACCGCAGGTGCGACGAGGGTGAGGTGGGGTATCCGCCGAAGGCGGAGAACCAGACGGGTGCCCGAGGGCGCCGGTCATGACCCCCGCCGAGATCGCCGCCGCCTATGACGCCGCCGTTGCCCATCAGCGCGGCGGGCGCCTCGCCGAGGCGGAGGAGCTTTACCGCGCCATTCTCGCGGCCGCCCCCAACCATGCCGAGTCGCTCCATATGCTGGGCGGGCTCGCGCTCCAGGCGGGACATGTCGCCGCGGCCACCGGCCTGATCCAGCGCGCCGTCGCCGCCGATCCGCGCCGCGCCCTCTTCCACGCCAGCCTGGGCCAGGCCTGGCTCCAGGCCGGCCAGGCGGACGCGGCGCTCCAGAGCCTCCGTCAGGCGACCGCCTTGGCGCCCGATTTCGCGACCGCCCATTTCCTCACCGGCCTCGTGCTGCAGCAGAAGGGGCGGCTCGACGAGGCCGCGGCCGCCTTCGAGACGGCGCTGCGCTTCCAGCCCCGCTTTCCCCAGGCCCTCTTCAATCTCGGCGCCATCGCCGAGGCCCGGGGCCGAGGCGCCGAGGCCGCCGCGCGCTACCGCGCCGCCCTGGCCCTCGCCCCGGATTTCGCCGCGGCCCATCTCAATCTCGGCATCGGCCTCGCCGCCGCCGGCGATCTCACCGTCGCCCTGCCCCATCTCGAGCGCGCCGCCGCCCTCGCCCCCGGGCTGCCCGAGACGCAGACGGCCCTCGGCAATGCCCGACTCGCCAGCGGCGATCCCGACAAGGCCGAAGCGGCCTTCCGCGCCGCCCTCGCCGCCGCACCCCCGGGCCCGGACCCGCGGCGGGCGCGCGCCCAGCTCGGCCTCGGCAACGCCTTCCGCGCCCAGGGCCGGCTGGAGGCGGCCCTCGTCGCCTATGGTGACGCCGCGGCGGCCGAGCCCGGCCTCGCCGAAGCCCTCATCAATGCCGGCGGCGTCGCCGGTGAGCTCGGCCGCCCGGCCGAAGCCGAGCGCCATTTCCGCCGCGCCATCGCCACGGCCCCCAAATCGGCCCTCGCCCAGGCGGGGCTGAGCCATGCGCTCGCCGCCCTCGACCGGCCGGCGGACGCACTAGCCGCGGCGGAGCGCGCCGTCGCCCTCGACCCCGCCCTTGCCGAGGCCCAGACGACCCTCGGGCTTCGCCTCCTCGAGCTCGACCGCAGCGACGAGGCCGCCGCCGCGTTCCGGCGCGCCCTCGCCGCGGCCCCGGGCTTTCCTGCAGCCCTCGTCCCCCTCGCCCGGATCGCGGGAGGCGGCGAGGCGGACGGGGAGCTGACGGCCGCGCTGCGCAGCGCGCTTGCGGCGCCGCGGCTAGGCGAGGCGGACCGCATGGCCCTGCTCTTCGCCCTCGGCCGGCGGCTCGACAAAGACGCCACGGCGGACGAGGCCTTCGCCGCCATCGCCGCGGCGAACGCGCTGTTGGCACGGCACCAGCCCTTCGATCTCACCGCCTTCCGCCGCGAGGTGGATCGGCTCGTCGCCGTCTTCGACGGCACCTTCTTCGCCCTGCGCCAAGAGCTGGGCTCGGATCGGGCGCGCCCGATCCTCGTGGTGGGGCTGCCCGGGGCCGGCGCCGGCCTCGCCGCCCGGCTCCTCGCCCGCCATCCTCAGCTGGGCCGGAGCGCCACACCGGCGGCCTGCGACCGCGTGATCGCGGCGCTGAACGAGTTTCCGGCAGCCGCGCGCGCCGGCAAGGCCTATCCCGAGGCGGCGGCCTTCCTCGATCGCGAGGGCGCCATGCCCTTGGCCCAGGCCTATCTCGATGCCGTCGCCGCCGGATCCGACGCAGATGCGCGCATCGTCGAGGCCGGCCCCGACACGATCCTCCGCCTCGGCCTCCTCGCGCTGCTCTTTCCCCGCGCCACCGTGATCCATTGCCAGCGCGATCCCTTCGATGCGGCCCTCGCCTGCCATTTCCAGGATGCGGCGGCGCCGCGCCGCTTCGCCGCCACCCTCGACAGGCTCGGCGGCTATTGCCGCGAATACGAGCGGCTGATGGACCATTGGCGGCAGGTGCTGCCGCTTCCCGTCTTCGAGCTTCCCTATGAGGAGCTCACCGCGGCGCCGGAGGCGTGGTGCCGCCGCCTCCTCGCCCATTGCGACCTGCCCTGGGACGCACGTGTCCTGGAGGCCGTCGGACACGGGCGCGGCATCGGCCGCTGGCGCCGCTACCGGGGTCATCTCGGCCCGCTCTTCGCGGCCCTCGGCCGCACGCCCGGCGCGGATGATACCTGCATAAGATGATGATTTCTCTCGTCGTCCCCGCGAAAGCGCTACGGCATGCACACATCTCAGTCTGCACTCTCCCCCTCGTCATTCCCGCGGAAGCGGGAAGCCAGTATTTCCGCGGAAAACCTGGATTCCGGCTCTCCGCTGCGCTCCGGCCGGAATGACGGCTATTCCTTTGGAAGCGGCGCCCATCCAGACTTGTGTGCAAGCCGTAGCGCGAAAGCGGAGACTCAGACTTGTAGGCACGCTGGCATAGATCGTCCCATTGTGACGACTGGCGAGAATATAGGCGCAAAGTCGCTTGTCGATCATTCTGCCGTCACCGCTGGGTCCCCGCTTTCGCGGGGACGACAAAAATGGAGCATACGATCTATAAAGTTGCGGAGAACGGCTCTAGTAGTCCTCCTCGCGCTTGCCGCCTGCGCAGGGCCGGCGCAGGCGCCAGCGGACGGAGCGCGGGTCGAGCCGCCGGTGACGCTCTCGTTCCCGCCACCCGCGGTAACGGGGATCGATTTTCCCGATTACCGCGCGGTCGCCGAGCGCAATGCCGGCATCTATGTGCGCCTGCGCATCCTCGGCACGGCATCGGTCGCGGCCGGCGCGGATCGCGGCCTCGCCGCCGCCAATAACGCAGTAAGCTATGCTAGCGGCTTCATCGCCGATCCGCGCGGCTATGTGGTGACGGCGGCGCATATCGCCCTCTCGACCGATTTCACGGCGGAGGTGATCACGACCGACGGCCGCCGCTTTCAGGGCCGCATCGTCGCCGTCGCGCGCGGGCGCGAGCTCGCCCTCATCAAGATCGCGCCCTTCCCCGGCATGGCGGCGGCACACCTCGCCGACAGCACGAGCCTCGTCAAAGGCGAGCCCGCGTTTGCCATCGGCACGCCGAATCATCAGGGCGGCGTCGTCAATCTCGGGATCGTGCTGCGGCCGCGCGAGGCGATGCGCATCCGCTACAACGATTTCGGCTATGACGACGCGATCGCCCTCGCCATGGCGATTCGGCCGGGGGATTCGGGCGGCCCCGTCTTCGACCGCGAGGGCCGCGTGATCGGGATGGTCGCGAGCTTCGCCCTCGGCAATGGCGGGAGCAAGCCGAGCGCCGCCCCCAACATCGCCTTCGCGGTGCCGGCGAACGCCATTGCGGCCTTCATCCGCGCGAATGCCGAGCCCTGAGCGGCGCGCCGGTCGCAGTCGACTCGACAAAGCGCTCCATCTCCCTATTTAACCGCATGCTCCCGATCCGTCGTCCCGACCGGAGCAGAGTGCAGAGCCGGGACCCAGAAGGGAGCGAAAGTCTGGGTTCCCGCTTGCGCGGGAACGACGAATAAAGAGTTGCGGAGATTTCTTCGGCATCGGCATGGGAGGATTGCGATGGGGCTCCTGATCGACGGCGTGTGGCGCGACCAGTGGTACGACACCAAGGCGACGGGCGGGCGCTTCCAGCGCCAGGAGTCGCGCTTCCGCAACTGGATCACCGCCGATGGCAGCAGTGGCTTCAAGGCCGAGCCCGGGCGCTACCATCTCTATGTCTCCCTCGCCTGCCCCTGGGCCCACCGCACCCTGATCTTCCGCGCCCTCAAGGGGCTCGAGGGCGTCATCTCGCTCTCGATCGTCGATCCCCATATGGGTGCCGAGGGCTGGGCCTTTTCGGACGGGCCAGGCTGCATCCCCGACACCGTCAACGGCAAGCGCGTCCTCCACGAGATCTACACCCTCGCCGACCCGCGCTATACCGGCCGCGTCACCGTTCCCGTGCTGTGGGACAAGACGAGCCGCACCATCGTCAACAACGAATCCGCCGAGATCATTCGCATGCTCAACAGCGCCTTCGACGCCTGGGGGCGCGCCGAGCTCGACTTCTACCCGCCGGCGCTGCGCGGCGAGATCGACGCGGTCAACGACTTCGTCTACGGCGCCATCAACAATGGCGTCTACAAGGCGGGCTTCGCCACCACCCAGGCCGCCTATGAGGAGGCCTTCGACGCCCTCTTCGCCGCCCTCGACCGGCTCGAGATGCGGCTCGCCCGCCAGCGCTATCTCGCCGGGTCGCGCCTCACCGAGGCCGATTGGCGCCTCTTCACGACGCTGGTGCGTTTCGACGCCGTCTATTTCGGCCATTTCAAATGCAATCTGCGCCGTATCGAGGACTACCCGAACCTCTCGAACTATCTCCGCGAGCTCTACCAGGTGCCCGGCGTGGCGGCGACGGTCGATCTCGGCCATATCAAGCGGCATTATTACGGCAGCCACACGACGATCAACCCGACGGGCATCGTGCCCAAGGGTCCCGCCCTCGACTTCGCGCGGCCCCATGACCGCGACCGCCGCTACGAGGCCGCAGCGTGAGGGCACGGCCGCGGCGCCGCACGATTTTGTGATGAGAGCCCCCTTGCCGCGGCCCTAAAATGCGGCCCCCGGCACACATCCGGCGAATGGCGTGTCGGTACGACCGCGACGAGAGGGAGTCAGCACGATGAGCGAGATGACCGCGCGACCCGTCCCCTATATTCCGGCGCTCAGAGGCCTCTATGACGACCTCGCGGGCTGGAGCTATCCGGTGATGCGCTTCTTCACCGGCCTCTTTCTCGTGCCCCACGGCGCGCAGAAGCTCTTCGGGGCGTTCGGCGGCGAGGGGATCGGCGCCACCGCGGCCTTCTTCGTCAAGGACGGGATCGAGCCGGCGCTGTTCTTCGCCTATGTCGTCGCCTGCACCGAATTCTTCGGCGGGATCTGTCTCGCCCTGGGCTTCCTCACCCGCCCCGCCGCCATCGCCGTGATGATCGAGATGGCGGTCGCGGTGATCGTGGTCCATCTGCCCCACGGCTTCTTCTGGACCAAGCTCGGCTGCGAGTATCCGCTGCTCTGGGGCCTGCTCGCCTTCGGCATCTTCTGCCGCGGCGGCGGCCCGCGCTCCATCGACAATCTGATCGGACGGGAATTCTGAATGGCGCCGAAGCGCGCGCGGCGGCAGGCGGCCGCGACAGGACCATGACCGCGCTGCCTAGCGTCTTCGTCTCCCATGGCGCCCCGACGCTCGCCTTCGACGACGTGCCGGCCCGCCACTTCCTCCAGGGCCTCGGGGCGGCGCTGGGGAAGCCGCGGGCGATCCTCTGCGCCTCCGCCCATTGGGAAACCGCCGAGCCCATGGTGAGCACGGCGCCGCAGCCGGAGACGATTCACGATTTCGTCGGCTTCCCCGCGCCGCTCTACCGCCTGCGCTATCCGGCCCCCGGCGATCCCGACCTGGCCGCACGCGCCGCGGCACTCATCGAGAGCGCCGGGATGCGCTGCGCCGCCGACCCCCGGCGGGGCCTCGATCACGGCGCCTGGGTGCCGCTTCTTCTCATGTACCCGACGGCGGAGATTCCCGTCGTGCAGCTCTCGGTTCAAGTGGCGCGCAGCCCGGCCCATCACCTCGCCCTTGGCCGCGCCCTCGCCCCGCTGCGCCGCGAAGGTGTTCTCGTCCTCGGCAGCGGCGGCGCCACCCACAATCTCGGCGAGTTCCGCGGCCAAGCGGAAGATGCGCCCCCGCCCGAGCATGTGCGCCGCTTCGACGCCTGGCTCGCCGCCGCTGCCGAGGCGGGCGACGAGGCCGCTCTCATCGATTACCGCCGCGCGGCCCCCGAGGCCCTGCGCATCCATCCCCGCGCCGAGCATTTCCTCCCCTTCTTCGTCGCCTTCGGTGCCGGCGGGCCGGGGGTGAAGGGCCGCCGCCTCCACGCCAGCTTCACCTATGGCGTCCTTTCCATGGCCGCTTTCGCCTTCGGCTAAGCGCCGTCGCCGCGCGTGACTCTGCCGGCCGGCCCGTATAGTAAAGGCGCATTCCGTCGCAACGGCCGGGGACCGCTTTTGATTCGCACGCTGCGTCGTCTCGCTCTCGTTCTCGCTCTCCTGGGCATCGCACCGGCGCTGGGCGCCCAGGTCGCCACGCAAGACCGGGTCTTCGCCCAGCTCGTCGAGGAATGGCGCCGCGCCCTCGACCAGGTGCAATTCGCTCTCGGCCGAGGCGATCTCTCGCGCGAGGATCTCGACGCGCAGCGCGCCCGGGTCGATTCCGTCCGCCAGGCGGCGGAGCAGGCGCGTAGCGATGCCGAGGCGCAGCGCAAGCCGCTCGCGGACCAGCTCGCCGCCCTCGGCCCCGCACCGGCAGCGGGACAGCCGCCCGAGGCCGCCGACGTCGCCCGCCAGCGCAAGCAGCTCGTCGATGAGATCGCGCGCTACGACTCGCGCATCAAGCAGGCCGAGGTCACCCTCGCGCGCGCTGGGGCGATCGCCGGCAACATCACCAGCCTCGGCAACGAGATGATCGCCCACCGCCTGCTGGCGCGGGAGCGCCCGCCGCTCGCCATCGACACTCTGACGGCCGCGGCGGCGCAGCTCGTTGACGTGCTCGGCACCATGGGCGCCGCCGACCTCGCCTGGTGGCGGGACAAGGGGCAAACCTTCCGGCCCGTCACCTTTGTCTGGATCGGGCTCCTCGCGCTGACGGCGCTCGGCGCCGGCTGGCCGTTGCGCAACTGGCTGCTGCGCCGCTACGGCCACGTGCCCTCCCTCGCCGACCCCTCCTATGCCCGGCGCGCCCTCGCGGCCGGCGCCGAAGGCCTCGCCCGCGGCTTTCTCCCCGCGGCCGGCCTTCTGGCCCTCGGCGGCCTCTTGTGGAGCGAGAAGGTGGTGACGGAGCTGCCGGAGCGGCAGGTCGCGGGGGTCCTCGTCGGCATCGTCTTCTTCTCGCTGATCTCCGCCCTCGCCCGCGCCGCCCTCGCCCCCGAGGCGCCTGCCTGGCGCATCGTGCCCTTCGGCGCCGAGGCCTCGCGCACCCTCTGCCGCCGCATCACGGCGCTGGCGGCGGTCGCCGGGATCGCGCTCTGGATCGGCATCTCGATGCAGCCGCTGCGGCTTCACGCGCCCGATTTCTTCAACGTGTTCGGCCTCGTGGTGAACACCCTCGCCGCCGTCCTCGGGATCAGCCTGCTGCAGCGCCGGCTGTGGCGCATCGAAACCGCAACAGCGGCGAGCGAGGCGAGCCCCGCGGCGATGCCGGCGCATCCTCCCGAGCCCAACTGGTCGTGGCCGCTCCTCCGCCTCGTCCTCGGCCTGGCGCTGGCCGCCGTCCCCGTGCTTGCGCTCGCCGGCTATCACAATCTCGCGGCGCATATCGTCTCGCGCGTCGTGCTCACCGGCGTCGTCGTCGGCGTCTTCCTCCTCCTTCGCACCTTGGTGCGCGAGCTCGTGACCCTCCTCGTCTCGCCGGAGAGCCCGCGCTCGGGCCGGCTGCGGCGCGTGCTCGCCCTCACCGACCAGGGCGGCAAGTTCCTCATCTTCTGGCTGGGCGTCGCCGTCGATTTCGTCCTCATCGTGGTGGGCGGCACGTTCACCCTGCGCATGTGGGGTGTGCCGGACACGGCGATCGGGAACTGGGTCGGCGACGCGCTCCACGGGGTCACCGTCGGCAATCTGCGCATCTCGCTCGCCGACATTGTGCTCGCCGTGGTGGTGTTCGTCGGCTTCTGGACCGCGACTCGGCTGATCCAGCGCGTGCTGAGCGACAAGCTCCTGCCCCAGACCCGCCTCGATCCGGGCGTGCGCCATTCCCTCTCGGCGATGATCGGCTATGTCGGCTTCGTGATCGCCGCCGCCTTCGCCATCTCGACCCTCGGGCTCAGCCTCGCCAATATCGCGATCATCGCCGGCGCCCTCTCGGTCGGCATCGGCTTCGGCCTCCAGAACATCGTCAACAACTTCGTCTCCGGCCTCATCCTTTTGATCGAGCGGCCGGTCAAGGTCGGCGACTGGGTCGTGGTGGGGCAGAACCAGGGCTACGTCACACGCATCAGCGTGCGCGCGACCGAGATCGAGACTTTCGAGCGCGCCTCGGTGATCATGCCGAATTCCGAGCTGCTCTCGAGCGCCGTCGTCAACTGGACCCATCGCGACAAATACGGCCGCGTCGACATCAAGGTGGGGGTGGCCTACGGCTCCGACACCACGAAGGTGCGCGACGTGCTCCTCGCCTGCGCGCGCGAGAACCGCGAGATCCTGTCCTGGCCGGCGCCCCGGGTATTTTTCACCAATTTCGGCGACAGCACCCTCGATTTCGAGCTGCGCGCCTTCATCGCCGACGTGGAGAGCCGCGGCAGCATCGCGAGCGACCTTCGCTTCGCCATCGACAAGGCCTTCCGCGAGGCGGGGATCGAGATGGCCTATCCCCAGCGCGACCTCACCCTCCGCAATGTCGACGAGATCGCCCGCGCCCTCGCCGGACGTCCCGTCGCAGCGGCCTCGAAGCCCGACCCGGAAAAGAAGGCCGACTCCGAGGTCGTCGCCATCCGCAAGGCGGCGGGCGAGGCGGGGATGGAGGGCTGAGCGGGGGACCCGCCTCCCGTCGCTCGCCATCGCGGTAGAGGGGGGCCACGGCGATGCCCTCGAGGACCCGCCTTCGGCAAGAGTCTTCTGCGCGACAGCCTCTCCGAGTGCTGCTGCTGCTCAGGCGCTGCGCCGGAACGGCACGACGTTGTCGTGGACGGCTTCCGGCGGCGGTTTTCGTGGCGGCTGCAGGGCGATATAGCGCGCAACGCCGACGGGAGACCTCGTCTCATAGAAGCGCCCCCGCGACTCCGGCATCCCGGCCGCGGCCAGATAGGGCGCCAAATCCCAGCTCGTGCCCCGTATCCTGGTGACGGCCACGGGATGACCGGAACCCGCCTCCGGCGCGCGCCTCTCCGTTTCTCGCGTGCCCGCAGCGCGCCGCCAGCCGCCAGCCCGAGCCAGCAGGCGTTGCGTCCAGGCGACGAAGCGTAACATGATGGTATCTCCCCTCCGGCAGGCCGATCCGGACCCGGGCCTCCGCACCGGATCTCAAGACCTGCGCGTCTTCGCGCGCGGGGCTTAGGATCGCCCGATTCCCAACTAGGTCGCTCTTCCGGCTGGGACAAACGAGGAGTTTTCGTGACTCACATGAGCAAAGCGCACATGAGAGTCCGCCTGCGCGCGTTGTGCGCTCAGCCGCCCTGCCGCCTCATGAACGCCTCGGCGCGCTTGCGCAGCTCCTCGGGCGGCACGTCCTCCTTGTGGGTGGAGAGGTGCCAGACATGCCCGAAGGGATCGGCGATGCTGCCGCTGCGGTCGCCGTAGAACTTGTCCTCGATGGGCCGCAGCACCCTGGCCCCGGCGGCGACGGCCTGCCGCGTGAGCGCGTCCACATCCTCGACATAGAGGAGGATGCTCACGGGCGAGCCGCCGAGGGATTGGGGGCTGCGGCAATCCATGCCGGGAAACTCGTCCGCCATCATGATCCGCGAATCGCCGATCTTGACCTCGGCATGGCCGATCTTCCCGTCGGGTGCCGGGATGCGCAGCATCTCCTGGGCACCGAAGGCCTTCTTGTAGAAGGCGATGGCGTCAGCCGCCCCCTTGATGGTCAGATAGGGCGTGACACTGTGATAGCCCTCGGGAACCGCTTTGATCTTGCCTGCCATGCTTCTCTCCCTATAGACGATCGGCGCATCGCGCGTCGCCCCGATTGTCGCAGCGCGCCGGATGCGCCGTCAAAGGTCGAGGGTGCGTCGCGCCATCGCGCTCTCCCACAGCTTGTCGCGCTCCTCATCGAAGACGAGGGCGGGATCCGCGGGAGCCGTATACCAATCGTGGCGCGCGATCTCGTTCTCGAGCTGCCCCGCCGACCAGCCGGCATAGCCGAAGGCGACAAGAGCCTTGCGAGGTCCCTTGCCGTGGCCCATGTCGCGCAGCACATCGATGCTCGAGGTCACCGCAATGCGGCTGTCGACGGCGATTGTCTCCGGGCGTCGGTATTCGGCGCTATGGATGACGAAGCCGACTTCCGGCTCGACCGGACCGCCCGCATAGATGAGAACCTTGCCGTCGATACCCTTCGAATCGGCGCCGGCGGCGTCGAGCAGGCTCGCGAGCGAGCGCTCCTCGACGGGGCGGTTAAGCACGATGCCCAGGGCGCCGCTCTTGTCGTGGCGCACCACGAGGATGACCGTGTGGTCGAAACGAGGATCGCCGATCTCGGGGGCGGCGATGAGGAGCTGACCGGTCAGCGCTCCACGTTCGGCGGGGGCGGTTTCGGGAGCCGGTGTCGCCGCCCGCAGGATCGCCGGGGATAGAAGAAGGGTGAGGGCCACGAGCAACCGAGACGGACGGATAAGCATGTCGGATGTCCCAGCCTGGGAAGCGTACTGCGCGTCCCCCGCACGCGCGGCGCACAGAATAGCAGATTTTCAGCCCGCGGATGCCTCGGCTCGTCTTGGCGCCGCGCCACCCTCCTCAGGCTTGGCGCACAGCCGAAGCACCCGCCGTCAGAGATTGCCCTTCTTGGTCTGGTCATAGAGATATCCGGCTCCGGCGCCCACGGCCCCACCGACAGCCGCGCCGCACCAGACGCAGCCTGTGAGGGCGCCACCCAAGGCGCCGGCGCCCGCACCGATGGCGCCGCCCGAGAGCGTGCGCTGTTGGGTGTTGCTCATGTTCGAGCAAGCTGCGGTGCCCAGCATCGCGATCGCTGCGAGAGATACGAGAAAAGGTCGCATAATGCATCTCCTTGCGAAAGACGCCACACGAAAGCGCCGCCACGGCCACCCTGCCGCGGACGCCTCGCGTCCGGTCCGGTCCACCTCGCCTAAACCAATTCTAAACTGGTCACCCTCGGGCCGAAGGGCCAGGGTTGACCCTTGGGGACCGCAGCAGCGACCAGCATTGCCACAGACTTGTCACCGAGCAGGCGGCGGCGAAGCGCGGCAGCAGGCGAAAGAAAGCCCCGCCATCGGTGGCGGGGCCAGGAAAGCCGGACGCGCCGCATCACACGTCATGGCTTATGGAGCTGTGGCGAGGATGACGCGAAAACAGGGCAGAACTAGGGCGAACTCTCGACCAAGCTGCGCAACAGCGAGGAAAGGCCCCGCCGGGCGGACCGGCGGGGCAGGTAAGCGCGTGAGGTCGAAACAGTGTTGTTACGCTTCGTCGGGCCCGATCCTGTGCAACGCCGCACCGACCATGCGAGGAGAGGACTGGCGCGCGGTATCGGACCTCGATCTGGGTCAGATCTCGATCTGGCCGCCGAGCTCAATCACCCGGTTGGAGGGAATGCGGAAAAAGTCGGTGACGCTTTGCATCGAGTTGGAGAGCAGGATGAAGATGCCCTGGCGCCAGCTCGAGAGCGGCGAGCGCTTCGCCCGCACGATCTTCTCGCGCCCCACGAAGAACGAGGTTTCCATCAGGTTGAAGCGGAACTGCAGGATGCGGCATTGGGCGAGGGCGCGCGGGATATTGGGCTGCTCCATGAAGCCGTAATGCACGACGATGGTGTTGAAATTGTGCTCGAGGGCGCGGATCTCGATGCGCTGATCCTCGTAGACGCGCGGAATGTCCTCCGTCTGCACGTTCATCAGCACGACGCGCTCGTGCAGTACCTTGTTGTGCTTGAGATTGTGCAAGAGCGCCGTCGGCACCTGCTCGATGTCGCCGGTCATGAAGATCGCCGTTCCCGGCACGCGCTCGGGGTGGTCGGGCTTGATGCTGCGGATGAAGGTGGCAAGCGGCAGCGCGTCCTTGGCCCGCTGGGCGTAGAGGACCGCGCGGCCGCGCATCCAGGTCGACATCAGGACGTAGACGAAGGCCGCGACGACGAGAGGAAACCAGCCGCCCTCCCGAATCTTGAGCAGATTGGCCCCGAAGAAGGAGAGATCGACGATGAGCAGGAAGGCGAAGAGCGGTGTCGCCAGGACCGGGCTCCAGCGAACGACGCCCACCATATAGGTATAGGCGAGAAGGGTGGTGAGCGACATCGTCCCCGTCACGGCGATGCCGTAGGCCGCCCCCAGGTTGTCCGAGGTCTTGAAGCCGAGCACCAGGGCCAGCACGGCGATGAGGAGGAAGAAGTTGACGCGCGGCACATAGATTTGCCCCGAGGCCTCGGCCGAGGTATGGCGGATCAGGAGGCGCGGCAGATAGCCGAGCTGCACGGCTTGGCGCGTCATCGAGAAGGCCCCGGAGATCACGGCCTGCGAGGCGATCACGGTCGCCACCGAGGAGAGGACGACGAGGGGGTAGAGCGCCCAGTCCGGCGCCAGGCGGAAAAATGGATTATCGAGCGCCGACGGCGTGCGCAGCAAGAGCGCGCCCTGTCCGAAATAATTGAGGAGAAGGCTCGGAAAGACGATCCAGAACCAGGTGGCGCGGATGGGCCCGCGCCCGAAATGCCCCATATCCGCGTAGAGGGCCTCGGCACCGGTCACGGCAAGGACGACGGCACCGAGGAGCACGAAGCCGCGCCAGGGATCGGCGAAGAGGAGGCGGATGCCGTAGAGCGGGTCGAGGGCGAGGAGGATCGCCGGCTGCAGGATGATCTCGCTCAGCCCGAGCAGCGCGATGGCAATGAACCAGAGCGCCATCACCGGCCCGAACAAGCCACCGACCCGCGCCGAGCCGCGGCGCTGGAAGAGGAAGAGGGCAAGCAGCAGCAGCACCGTGATCGGAATCACATAGGGGTCGAAGAGCGGCGTCGCGACCTTGAGCCCCTCGACGGCGGAAAGCACCGAGATCGCCGGGGTAATGACGCCGTCGCCATAGAAGAGCGCGGCGCCGATCAGCCCGGCCGCGAGGATCAGCCGATGGCGCCGGCCGCGGCGGCTGGCGCTGCGCAGCGCAAGTGCTGTGAGCGCCAGGATGCCGCCCTCGCCCCGGTTGTCGGCGCGCATGATGACGACGACGTATTTGAGGGCCACGATGATGATGAGAGCCCAGGCAATGAGCGACAGCACGCCGAGGACCCCGGGCCGGGTCACGCTCCCGATATCGTCGAAGCATTGCCGGACGGTATAGAGGGGAGAGGTGCCGATATCCCCGTAGACGACGCCGAGGGCAGCGAGAATCAGCCCTTGATGCGCCTTGCTTTGCACCTCGGAGCCGTTTTCTCCCGTGGTTTGCGCCATGCGCTCCTGCCGGTCTAGGAAAGGGCCCGTGTTTATCCCTTTTCCTGTTGCGTAGCAACATGAAGCCGCCCACCCGCGGCGAGGAAGAAAACGTCCTTGTAACTCAGTGGATTAGCGATTGGTTCCCAGGCTGCGAAGCGGCGGGCGCGGCGCTGCCGGCCGAGTTGCGGGGGACGGCCGCGCCCCCGGCATGGCGGCCCGGACAAATTGGCTATTCTCCCACGTCGCGCCGCGGGGGTAGCACACGAAGCCAAGCCGGGAGTACCCCTCGCCTGATGTTCGCCGATCCCCGTAAGCTCGCCGTGGCACTGGCGGGCCTCTGCACCTTCCTCGACCTCTATGCGACCCAATCGCTGCTGCCGCTCTTCGCGCGGGACTTTCACGCGAGCGCCGCCGAGGTCAGCCTGACGGTGAGTGCCACGACCTTTGCCGTCGCCATCGTCGCCCCTTTCGTCGGCGCCGTCGCCGATGTGCTCGGGCGCAAGCGTATCATCGTCGGTGCCATCTTCCTTCTCGCGGTGCCGACGGTGCTGCTCTCCTTCAGCGTCACGCTCCACCAGCTCGTACTCGGCCGCTTTGTGCAGGGCCTGCTGCTTCCGCCCATCTTCGCCGTGACCGTCGCCTATATCGGCGACGAATGGCCGCGGCGCGAGATCGCGGCGGTCACCGGAATCTATATCTCCGGCTCGGGGCTCGGCGGCTTTCTCGGCCGCTTCATCTGCGGGCTTGTCGCCGAGGCCTGGAGCTGGCGCGCCGCCTTCCTTGTGCTGGGCGCCGTCAATCTTCTCTGCGGCGTGATAGTTGTCCGCTATCTCCAGCGCGAGCGGAATTTCGTGCGCACCGCGGGGATTCTCGGCTCCTTCCGCACCATGGCGCATCACCTCCGCGATTCCCGGCTGCTCGCGACGTTCACCGTGGGCGCCGTCGTGCTCTTCTCCTTCATCGCGACCTTCACCTATGTCAATTTCTACCTCGCGGCGCCGCCGTTCAATTTCTCCTCGGCTGCGCTCGGCTCGATCTTCGTCGTCTATCTTCTCGGCGTGGTGTCCTCGGCCCTGGTCGGACACGGCGTGCGCATGATGGGGCGGAAGCGCCTCGTCCTCTGCTCCGTCGCGACTTGGTGCCTCGGCCTCCTGATCACCCTCGTCCCCAGCCTCGTCACGGTCATCGGCGGGCTCGCCATCGCCGCGGCGAGCGGCTTCGTCTTCCAGACCTGCGCGACCAGCTATCTCACCTCGGTCGCGACCCATGGCCGCTCCTCGGCCGTGGGTCTCTACGTCACTTGCTATTATCTCGGCGGCAGCATCGGCGGCGTCGTGCCGGCGCCGGCCTGGGAGGACTTCGGCTGGCCCGGCTGTGTTCTTCTCGTCGTCGCGGTGCAGATTCTCGCGGCCTTGATCGTAGCCCGATTCTGGCAAGAGCCGGGGCTGCCCGAGACAGCGTGAGCCCACGGATACAAGTGCTGCGGGCGCTCAACCATTCAGCGCCGCGGCCATCCATGCTAAGTCTCATTGGCATCGAAGGGGCGAGCCGCCGGCCGTCGGGCGCGGCTGGCGCAAAGGCGGAAGATTAAGAGAGAGAGGAAGGTCTGAATGCGGATCGATCACCAGGAGTTGAGCGGCATCGGCGAGCGCATCGTGACGGCGGGCGGCAGCGCGCCCGAGGAGGCGCGCCTCGTCGTGCATCATCTTGTCGAGGCCAATCTCCGCGGTCATGACAGCCACGGCATCGGCATGCTGCCGCGCTATGTGCAGAACCTCAAAGCCGGCACCCTCATTCCCAACCGCCGCGGCCGCGTGGTCAAGGAGGACGGCGCCTTCATCACCTATGACGGCGAGCGCGGCTATGGCCAGGTCGTCGCGCGCGAGGCCACCCTGCGCGGCATCGCGCGTGCGCGGCAGGAAGGCATCGCCGTGGTGGCGCTCCGCAACGCCCATCATATCGGCCGGGTCGGCACCTATGGCGAGCTCTGCGCCGAGGCGGGGCTCGTCTCGGTGCATTTCGTGAACGTGATCGGGCATGGCGGCCTCGTCGCCCCCCATCGCGGGCGCGATGCGCGCCTCTCGACCAATCCCGTCTGCATCGCCGTCCCCGCTGCGGAGCCCGGCCGGCCGATCGTTCTCGACATGGCGACGAGCAAGGTCGCCATGGGCAAGGTGCGGGTCGCGAAGAACCAGGGCAAGACGCTCCCTCCCGGCCTCCTGCTCGACGCCAGGGGTGAGCCCTCGACCGATCCCAACGCGCTGTTCGGGACTCCTCATGGCGCGATCCTGCCCTTCGCCGAGCACAAGGGCTATGCGCTCGCCTTCATCTGCGAGCTTCTCGCCGGCGCCGTCGCCGGCGGCGGCACGCTGCGCCCGGAGAACCAGACCCAGGACACCATCACCAATTGCATGCTGAGCTTCGTGCTCGATCCGGCGCGCCTCGTGGCCCAGGACTGGCTCAAGGCCGAGATCGCGGCGATCACCGCCTGGGTCACCGCCTCGCCGCCGCGCGACCCGGCCGAGCCCGTGCTCATCCCCGGCGATCCCGAGCGGCAGTCGCGCGCATCACGGCTGCGCGACGGCATCCCCCTCGACGAGGCGACCTGGAAGGAGATCGTGCAGGCGGCGGCCAGCCTCGGTCTCGCCCTTGGCAAAGGCGGGGTCGCGGCCTAAGCCGTTCCGAGGGGGCGACGTTGGCATCCCCCGAGGACCGACGGCACCACGAAACCGAAGCGAGAAGGCGAGAAGGGAGGAGACGAGATGAGCGAGAAGACCCGGCCGGTCCGCTTTAGCGGCGGCTGCCTCTGCGGCGCCGTGCGCTACGAGATCCGCGGCCCCTTGCGGGACGTGGTGGCCTGCCACTGCTCCCAGTGCCGCCGCACCACCGGGCATTTCATGGCCGCGACCGCCGCCAAGCGCAGCGACTTCGCGCTGACGGCGGAGCGCGGCCTCAAATGGTACCGCTCCTCGGCGGCGGCCCGGCGCGGCTTCTGCGCCGAATGCGGCTCGGTGCTGTTCTGGGAGGGGGACGGGCGCGACTACATCGCCATCGCCGCGGGCGGGCTCGACAAGCCCACGGGGCTGAAGCTCGTCGAGCACATCTTCGCCGCCGACAAGGGGGACTATTACGAGATCACCGATTCCCTCCCCTGCGCCCCCGCGGGCGGCGCGATCATTCCTTTCCCCGTCACCTGAGCCTCGAGGGAGAAGCGACATGACGTCGAGCCGCGCGTCGTCATTACCCCGAACGGTGATCCATGATGAGGTGGTGCCGCCGAAATCCCCCTGGAGCCGCATCGTCAAGAAAGGCGAGATCCTGCGCATCACCGATCTCGAGGGACAGCAGGCTGTCGACTTCCTCTGCTACGACGCCGCCGATCCCTCCGACCGCTACAGCGCCACCAACACTATCAAGGTGCAGGGCAAGATCTTCGTCGAAGAGGGCACGGTGCTCTATTCCGATCTCGGCAACGCCCTCTTCACCGTGGTCGAGGATAGCTGCGGCAAGCATGATTCGATCGCCGGCTGCTGCAGCGACGCGAACAACTTCCTGCGCTACGGCGTGCGCGGCGAACCCAATTGCTACGACAATTTCCTCAAAGCCCTGGCCCCCTTCGGCCTCGGGCGCAGCGCCATCGTCAGTAATGTGAACTTCTTCATGTACGTGCCCGTCGAGGCAGATGGGCGCATGGCCATCGTCGACGGGCTGTCGCGCCCCGGCAGCCACGTCGCGCTCCGCGCCGAGCGCGACGCCATCGCGGCCCTCTCGAACTGCCCGCAGATGCACAACCCGGCCAACGGCTACAACCCGACGCCGATCCGCGTCACCATCTACCGCTAGCACCGGCTCGCCTCGCCCAATTCTCGGTCCAGGCCGTCATGCTTCTCAAGAGATGCTTGATTCACCCGATTGTTCCTGATATGTTCTCAGCGGCTGTGAAGAGGAAGCTCAGGAGCATGTCGCGCATGCCTACGGACAATCCCCTGGTCAAAACCAGCCGGCTCGCCGGCCTCAAGGGCGACGGTCGCAGCGCCTATCTCAGCGAGAAAGGCGCCTTTCTCGGCCGCGGCACGCCGCTTCTCGAATTGCGCCGGGATGCCACCGATCGTTCCTGCTGGCAGCCGCGGCCGCTCGAGGAATTGGAGCGGGTGCTGAGCGCCGGCTATGGCGTGCCGATCGATCTCGGCAGCCGCATGGGGGCTCTCGATGCCGTCGCCAGGGCGCTCTCCGCCGGGGATGCGGCGCGGGCGGCGGTGGCCCTCCTCCATGCGCGCTTGCCGCCGCTCCCCGGCCCTGCCGCCGCTCGCCGCCTGGCGGAAGCGGACCGGCTCGCGAAATACAGCCCGTCCCAGACGCGCATTCCCAAGGGCCAAGCGGGTGGCGGGCGATGGACGCGCGATGGCGAGGACGACGCTGACGGGACCGCCCATCGGGATGCGAATGCTCTCCTCCAAGACATCGCCTACACCCTTCCGCCGAAGGAAGCGGAATTGGCGAAGAAGCTCTTCGCCCTCCTCAAGGAGAGCCCGATCGATTTGGCCGCGCTGTGGGACGCCTTGAAGGCGGAACGGCTCGACTTCGACAACCTGCACGCCGTGCTGAAATCCGCCTTCGATCCGCCGCGAACCCTCGCAGAGCTACAGACGGCGAGGCCGCCGCAAGGATTCACGTCATGGGCGGCGCTGCAGGACTATCTCGAGCCGGCGCCCCCTGGCTATGAATGGCACCATATCATCGAGCAGGCGCAGACCCGGCCGGACCTCACGAGCTCCGAAGGACGGCGCAAATGGATTCAAAACACCGAGAATGTCGTGCTGATTCCCGTGCTCAAGCATATGCTTATTTCCGGGTATATGAGCAGTGTCATCACGAAAAACGGCCTACGCTATCGAGATGCGATTCGCCTGCATGATCCTGATATACAGCGCGAGATCGGCCTCGGTTTACTTCGCAGATTTGGAGTGCTGAAATGAATGGTCGTGACTTATCGTGTGTGAGCGACAAACAGCTCGTCGAATTGTTTGAGCACATTGCGATCGAAATGTCTAAATGTGAGTTGACAGTTAAATATAACAGGCTCGCATCGGAATTGGAGCACATCTGGGACACGCTGCATTCGCGCGGCCATGACGCGACGCGAAAACTCTTGCCGCTCCTCTCCCATGCCAATCGGCGCGTGCGCTACTGGACGGCAGCCATGTGCCACGACGACGCGCCAACCGAATGCAATCAAGCCTTACGAGAGCTCACCAAGGAGCGGCATCCGGGCGTAGCAATGCACGCAGAGCTTCTCCTCATGGAGCGCGATCCAAAGTTCCGCGAAGAGTTTAGCAAGCATTCAAACCGCCGCTACGGCTGTTAAATAAGAGTCCTCCAATGAAAGAGCCTGCTCTCGCCGAACTGAGCGACGAGGAGCTCGTGGAGCGAATCGTGCAGCTCGCGACGGAAATGTCGAAATGTGAGCTTACCCAACACTACGATCGCTTGACGTTTAAGATGGGTGATGCACGCAAGACATTGCACGCTCGCGGCTCGGAAGCGGTAAAAAAGCTGCTGCCGTTCCTTGATCATCCGATCCCGCGGGTGCGGCAGATTGCGGCGGTGATTTGCTATGACGAGGCGCAGGACTGCAACCGCGTTCTGCGTACGCTCAGGACTCAGAAGAACCCCAACACCAGCATCGAAGCTTTGCTCTTCCTCCTCGATCATGATCATGAGCATGCCAAGGAATTCTCGGAGGACATGAATCGTCGCTATGGTAATCAGAGCGATCCACCGCCATGATCATCGAGCTGGTCACGCTCAGGGCGGAAGGACGGCATCGCGACTACCTAGACATCGTCCGTCACCGCCTAGTGTTGTGATTTTGGCATTCGGTTCGCATTCAAAGGTCGTCATTCCGGCCGGAGCGAAGCGCAGAGCCGGAATCCAGGGCCGCATGCCTGGATGCCCGCTTTCGCGGGCATGACGGCCAATAGAACGAACCGTTGGAGTCACAACACGAGCACCCGCGCGACCGCCGATTAGCCTCTGAAAGCGCGCCTTCATCCGCGCGTGGCAGGGACGGACGGCCCCCTCCGTGCCCGCAGTGAACAATGCACTGGCCCGCTCCGGGACGATCGGGTATTCAGACGGCTCGGGGGACGGAAACGACCGAGGAGAAGACCATGCGCATCAGGAGCCCTATGCTCGCCGCAGCAGCAGCCGTCGTTGCCATGACGCTGGGCGGGGCCGGCGCCGCTTCGGCGGCCGACAAGGTCTCGATCATGGTGGGCGGGATCGAGAAGATCATCTATCTCCCCGCCAAGCTCACCGAGCAGCTCGGCTATTTCAAGGAGCAGGGGCTCGATGTCCAGCTCCTCTCCCAGCCGGCGGGCGTCCAGGCGGAGAACGAGCTTTTGGCCGGCGCCGTGCAGGGGGCCGTCGGCTTCTACGACCACAGCCTCGACCTCCAGGCCAAGGGCAAGTACATCGAGTCCGTGGTGCAGTTCAGCCACGCGCCGGGCGAGGTCGAGCTGGTCGCAAGCCGGCTCGCCGGCCAGATCAAGTCGCCGGCGGATTTCAAGGGGCGCACCCTCGGCGTCACCGGCCTCGGCTCCTCGACGAATTTCCTCACCCAGTATCTCGCCGAGAAGCACGGGGTGAAGTCGAGCGAGTTCACCTCCCTCCCCGTCGGCGCCGGCAACAGCTTCATCGCCGCGATGAAGCAGGGCAAGATCGACGCCGGCATGACGACGGATCCCACCGTGGCGCGCCTGCTCGCGACCGGCGAGGCCAAGATCCTCATCGACATGCGCACGGCGGCCGGGACCCGCGCCGCCCTCGGCGGCGTCTATCCGGCCGCCTGCCTCTACATGGAGAGCCGCTGGGTCGATGCGCATAAGGAGATCACCCAGAAGCTCGCCAACGCCTTCGTCAAGACGCTGCACTTCATCGCGACGCATAGCGCCGAGGAGATCGCCGACAAGATGCCGACGGATTACTATGCCGGCGACAAGGCGATGTATGTGAAGGCGCTCGCCGCCAACAAGGCGATGTTCACGCCGGACGGCAAGATGCCGGCGGACGGCCCCAAGACGGTGCTGGCCGTGCTCTCGGCCTTCGACAAGAACGTGCAGGGCAAGACGATCGACCTGGCGAAGACCTATACGACGGCCTTCGTCGACGCGGCCCATTAGGCAAAGTCAGGCAATCGCGACGCCTCGTAACGCCGCGCCGCGAGGCCATTGCCGACGAAGACAAGGCATGACGGAGAGCAACGGCCCCACCATCGAGCTGCGCAAGGTCAGCCGCCGCTTCACGACACCCGACGGCAAGTCGCTGCTCACCCTGCGCGACTTCGACATGGCCGTCGGGCGCGGCGAGTTCGTCGCCATCGTCGGGCCGACGGGCTGCGGCAAATCGACGACCCTCAACCTCATCACGGGCATCACGCCGCCGAGCGCCGGCACCGTCCGCGTCATGGGCGCCCCGGTGAGCGGCATCGATCCGCGCATCGGCTTCGTCTTCCAGACCGACGCGCTCTTCCCCTGGCGCAACGTCATCGACAACGTCTCCGCCGGTCCCCGCTTCCGCGGCGCGCCGAAATCCGAGGCCTATGCGCGGGCGCGGGAATGGATCGGCCGCGTCGGCCTGGCCCAGTTCGAGCGTCATTATCCCCATCAGCTCTCGGGCGGCATGCGCAAGCGTGTCGCGCTCGCCCAGACCTTCATCAATGGTCCCGAGATCCTGCTGATGGACGAGCCCTTCAGCGCCCTCGACGTGCAGACCCGGACCCTGATGCAGGACGAGCTGCTCAAGCTGTGGTCGAGCGCCAAGGCCTCCGTCGTCTTCGTCACCCACGACCTCGAGGAGGCGATCGCGCTCGCCGACAAGGTCTTCGTGCTGACGGCGCGGCCGGCGACGGTGAAGTCCGTCTACGCAATCGACCTGCCGCGGCCGCGGGTCATCTCCGAGATCCGCTATGAGCCGCATTTCACGGAAATCTCTCGCGTGATCTGGAACGACCTGCGCGAGGAGGTCCAGATCGGCTATGCCCATGCCCAGGGCCTCGCGACCCCGGCGGGCGGGTAGCGGCGATGGCGCTCATGCTCGATCTTCTTTATCAACCGTCATTCCGGCCGAAGCCCCCGGGTCCCGCCGAAGGCGGGCCCGAGGACAGGCTCCGCGGAGAGCCGGAAGCCAATGATTCTCAACTCTGGATGCCCGCTTTCGCGGGTATGACGATGTCGGTGAGCCGTTCATTGGGGTCGGTGCATTAATGGCGATGCGCGAATCCCGCGACGAGATGCCCCGCGAGGCGAGCGACGAGAGCGAGCGGGCCGAGAGCGCCGCAAATGCCCTGGCGCGGCGCAGGCGGCGCGTCAATTTCTATCGCGTCGCCATTCTCGTCGTCGGTCTCGCGCTGTGGGAGATCCTGGCGCGCGTCGGCGTCATCGATCCCTTCTTCTTCGCCGCCCCCTCGCTGATCGCCAAGCAGCTCTGGGACTGGATCAAGAACGGCACCTCCCAAGGGCCGCTCCTCGTCCAGATCTGGGTCACCCTCGAGGAGACCCTGCTCGGCTTCGGCATTGGTGCCGTGCTCGGTGTCGTCTTCGGCATCCTGCTCGGGCGCAACCGGCTCCTCGCCGACATCTTCAGCGTCTACATCAAGGTCGCGAACTCGATTCCGCGCATCGTGCTCGGCTCGATCTTCGTCATCGCCCTCGGCCTCGGCATGGCCTCGAAGGTGGCGCTCGCCGTGGTGATGGTCTTCTTCGTCGTGTTCGGCAACGCCTTCCAGGGCGTGCGCGAGGCCGATCGCGCCATGATCGCCAATGCGCGCATCCTCGGCGCCTCGCCCTTCCAGGTGACGACGGCGGTGGTGATCCCCTCGGCGATGAGCTGGATCCTCGCAAGCCTCCATGTCAGCTTCGGCTTCGCCCTCGTCGGCGCCGTCGTCGGCGAGTTTCTCGGCTCGCGCCAGGGCCTCGGCCTTCTCATCGCCACGGAGCAGGGTCTCTTCAGCGCCTCGGGCGTCTTCGCCGCCATGATCGTGCTGGCGGTGGTCGGGCTCGCCGCCGAGATGATCATCACCTGGATCGAGAACCGCCTCATCAAGTGGCGTCCGGCACCCTTCAGCGAGACCGAGACCGGCGCCTGACGCTCTCGTCGATGGCGATCAGGGGCGGCGCTTGACGCCGCGGCTCGGCGGCGCCGTCCACGGATCCTCGGGCCAAGGATGCCTGGGATAGCGGCCGCGCAGGTCGCGCCTGACCGCCGCGTAGCCGCCGCGCCAGAAGCCGGCGAGATCGCGCGTCACCTGCACCGGGCGCCCCGCTGGCGACAGGAGATGCAGCACGACGGGAACGCGGCCCTCGGCGACGCAGGGCGTCTCGGCGAGGCCGAAGAGCTCCTGGAGCTTGACCGCGAGCGCCGGCGCCTCGCCGGTCGCGTAATCGAGCGTGACCTCGCGCCCGCTGGGCACGCGCAGCCGCGCGGGCGCTTCCTCATCGAGCCGGCGCCGCTGTCGAGGATCGAGCCGATCGGCGAGGATGCGCGAGAGATCGAGGCCGGCGAGGTCGGCGCGGCGGCGCATCCCGACGAGATATGGCGCGAGCCAAGTCTCGAGCGAGGCCTCCAACGCGGCATCGCCGAGATCGGGCCAGGCTGCCTCGCCGTCGAGGCGGCGCAGAAAGGCGACCCGGGCCTGGAGATTGCGCGCTGCGTCCGTCCAGGGCAGTGCCGCGAGCCCGAGGCTGCGGATGCCCGCCGCCAGCGCCGCGGCCACGCGCTCGGGTGGCGCATCGTCCCACGGCGCATCGTCGAGCACGAGGGCGCCGAGCCGCCGCCGGCGGCGCGCCTGCACGGCCTCGCCGCGCCGATCCCAAGCGACCTCCTCCGCGGTCTCGAGCGCCGCGGCGAAGCTCGCCTCGATTTCCGCCCGGTCGATGGGTGCCGCGAGGAAGATGCGGCCGTCGGCTCCCCCGCCCCCGATCTCGGCGACCACCAGCCAAGGCTCCTGCGCCAGCGCGTCACCCTCGGCAAGCACGGCGCCGCGGCCGCTCGCCAAGCGAAAGCCCCCGCTCGGGCGGCGCTGGGCGATGCGGTCGGGATAGGCGAGCGCCACGAGCGCGCCGGCCTGGCGCGCATCGAGGGGCCGCGCCTTGAGCCCCAGCAGCCGCAATTCTTGGCGCATCGCCTCGCGCACGCGGCGCAAGGCGCCGTCGCGCAGGGCGCAGCCGGGCGGCAGGCGGCGCTGCACGCGATCATCCCCACCCAGGATTTCGAGGCGCAAGCGCAGATCGGCATCCGCAGCGGCACCCGGGCCGGCGAGGATGTCGCCCTCTTCGAGCAGCGCCGCGACGGCGACGGCTTCCGGACCGAGCCCGCGTTCTCTCGCCACGAGGGCCATATGGCCGAGGCGGGGATGCATGGGAAGCCGCGCCAGCGCGCGGCCATGCGCGGAGATGCGGCCGTCGGTTTCGAGCGCGGACAACTGGCGCAGCAACGCCGTTGCCTGCGCATAGGCGGCCGTCGGGGGCGGATCGAGCCAGGCGAGCTGGCCGGGGTCACGCACGCCCCAGGCGGCAAGGGCGAGTGCGAGGGGTGCGAGATCCGCCTGCAGGATCTCAGGCGTCGCCCGCGGCGGGAGGCCGCGGGTCGCCGCTTCGGGCCACAGCCGGTAGCAGAGGCCAGGACCGAGGCGGCCGGCGCGGCCGCGCCGCTGCGCCGCCGCATCCTGGGAAACGCGCACCGTCTCGAGACGCGTAAGCCCGGTGACCGGGTCGTAGCGCGGCACGCGGGCGAAGCCGCCATCGATCACCACGCGCACGCCTTCGATCGTGAGGCTCGTCTCGGCAATGGACGTGGCAAGGACGATCTTGCGTGCGCCCGCGGGTGCCGGCGCTAAAGCCAAATCCTGCGCCGCCGGCGGCAAGGCGCCATAGAGAAGTGCTATGACGACGCCCGCGGGGAGGCTCGCCTCTTCGAGCAGCCGCGCGGTCGCCCTGATCTCGCGCTCGCCGGGAAGGAAAGCGAGAATATCCCCCTCGCTCTCGGCAAGGGCGCGCCGCACGGCCTCGGCCATTGCCGGAGCCAGGCGCTCGCGCGGCGGCGCTTCGAGATGGCGCGTCTCGACCGGATAGGCGCGGCCCTCGCTCTCGATCACCGGCGCATCGCCGAGGAGCCTCGCGACGGCGGCGCCGTCGAGGGTCGCCGACATGACGAGGACGCGAAGATCGGGCCTGAGCGCCTGCCGGAGATCGAGGACGAGGGACAAGGCGAGATCGGCCTCCAGGCTGCGCTCGTGGAACTCGTCGAAGATCACCAGGCCGACGCCGTCGAGGGCGGGATCGTCCTGGAGCCGGCGGGTCAGGATGCCTTCGGTCACGACCTCGACGCGGGTCTGCGGACCGACCCGGCTTTCCAGCCGGACGCGATAGCCGATGCGCGCCCCGGGCGCTTCGCCCAGGAGCCGCGCCATATGCCGGGCCGCCGCGCGCGCTGCGAGCCGCCGCGGCTCGAGCAGGATGATCCCTTGGCCCGCCAGCCACTCGGCCTCGAGCAGCGCGAGCGGAACCCGCGTCGTCTTGCCGGCACCAGGGGGCGCCACGAGCACGAGCGCGCCGTGCCGGGCGAGGACCTCGTCGATGCGCGGCAGCAGCGGGGTGACGGGGAGCACATCCATGGCGGCGCGTTTTCGCACGGCCCGCACCTGCGGGAAAAGAGGGGCGCGCTCCGGCGAGCCGACGTCGCCCCACTCGCGCAGGCGTGAGCGGGAACGCCCTGGACTTCCCCCAGGAGAGGCGGCAAGCTCCCTTCCCATCAGCAAAATCGCAATTGAAACGCCCAATCAGAACAATCGGAGGTGCCCCATGCTGACGCTCTACTATTCCCCCGGCGCTTGCTCCATGGCGTCCCACATCGCCCTCGAGGAGACCGGTGCGGCCTACGAGGTGAAGCCGATCATCCTGGCCAAGGGCGAGCAGAAGACCGAGAGCTATCTCAAGATCAATCCGCGGGGGAAGGTGCCCGCCCTCGGCGTCGACGGCAAGGTGCTCACCGAGAATGTTGCCATCCTTACGTACCTCGCCAAGCGCTTCCCGGAGAAGAAGCTGCTGCCGGCCGATCTCTTCGAGGAGGTGCGCTGCATCTCCACCATGGCGTGGTTCTCCAACACCGTGCATCCCTCCTTCACCCATATCATGCGGCCGGAGCGCTTCGCCGCCGAGGAAGCGGCCCATGCCGTCGTCAAGGAGACCGGGCGCAAGGCGTTCTGGGCGAATTGCCAGGAGATCGATTCCCTGCTCAAGGGGAAGGAATGGGTGATGGGCGCGCAGTTCACGGTGGCCGACCCCTACGCCCTCGTCTTCTATGGCTGGGGCAAGCGCATCGACCTGCCGATGCACGAGCTCGCCGCCTACACCGCCTTCAAGGAGCGCATGCTGAAGCGCCCCGCGGTGCGCAAGGTGCTCGAGCGCGAGGAGAGCGGGCTGCTCAAGGCGGCGTGACTCGGTCGCACGAGCTATAAGGGCCTTGTCGTTGCGAGTTCCTGCGACGCCGCGCGAAAGCGCGGCAGCCGCCCGTCTCTTGCGTGCACGCAGCCGTCACGCCGGCGACCCGTCGCGAAGCTCCGGTACCGGCATCCGCGACGTGGCGGCGACGATGGCGAGTGCGAGGATATTCGCCCCGGCGCTGACGAGGATCGGCACGACATAGCTGTGATTGACGTCGAAGGCGAAGCCGGCGGCGCTCGGCCCGATCAAGGTGCCGACGGCAACGCTCGTATAGAGGATGCCGATGATGCCGCCGACATTGCGCCCGCCGAAATAATCCATGACGAGCGCCGGCAGGAGGGCCACCCAGCCGCCATAAAAGACGCCGAAGAGGAAGGCGAAAGCGGCGAGCGGCCAGACGCTCGTCGAGACCGCCCAGATGAGCATGGCAAGCGCCATCCCGACGAACATCGCCATCAGGGAAAGGCGCCGGCCGAGACGATCGGCGAGGCCGCCCAGGAAGAAGCGCCCGGCCGTGCTGCCCACGCCGATCACGCCCAAGAGAAGGACGGCCGAGGACGGCGAGATGCCGTGATCGAGGGCGTAGGGGACGAGATGGGCGAAGGGGACGAACACGCCGAAGGAGCAGATCAGGCAGGCGACGTAGAGGCCAATAAAGGGACGAGAGCGGACGGCGTCGTGCACGGAGGCGCCGCTCGCCCGGCGCGTCGCCAAGTCCGTGCGCGGCGGATTGCCGTCGGGGCCGAGGCCGCGATCCCGCGGATCATCGGCGATGAGGACCGACATTCCAGCGCCGAGGACGGCCGTGAGCCCACCGATCGCGAGATAGGCGCCGCGCCAGCCGATATGACCGATGAGGAAGGACGCCAAGGGCGGCATCACGAGCGTGCCCACGCCGATGCCGCTTACCGCGAGCCCGGAGGCGAAGCCGCGACGCCGCACGAACCAGCGCTGGACCGCACCCAAGGCGGGCACGTAGGCGCAGCCGACGCCAAGGCCCACGCCCAAGGCATAGGCCGCGTAGATCTCGGTCAGGCTGCGCGCCACACTGGCGAGGACCAGGCCCGCACCGATCAGGAGCATGCCGATCACCGCGAGCGGGCGTGAACCCCAGCGGTCGGCCAGGGGCCCGCTCACCACGCCGAAGCCGAAATAGAGGCAGCCGGCCAGGGAGAAGACGAGGGACACGGAGCCGCGCGAGGCCGCGAAATCGCGCTGCAAGGGCTCGACGAAGGCGCTGAAGGTATAAGCGCTGCCGAAGCCGAGGAGTGTCACGGCGAAAGCCGCAGCGACGACGAACCAGCCATAGAAGACGCGCGGATGGGAGCGCGCTGGAAGATTGACCATGGCGAACTCTCTCTGGCGAGCGGCCGACGCCGCCGGCATTCATATCTCATACGATGGATTAGGATCTCTAATCCGGAGACAGCCGCGGATGTGGATTTCCCTTTCGCTATGCCGGGAAAATTGGCTATGAAATCGGAAACGGCAAGCCAGATGTTCTGCTCTTATCAGGTTAGATATTCTAAATGATGCAGCGGACACCGCCCCTCAACGCGCTCCGCGCCTTCGAGGCCGCGGCGCGGCATCTCTCGGTCAAGGCCGCCGCCGCGGAGCTCCACGTCACCCCCGGCGCCGTGAGCCAGTTGCTCAAGGCGCTCGAGCTTCATCTCGGCGTGAAGCTGTTCAACCGGGTGAATCGCGGCATCTTCCTGACCGAGGCCGGACAAAGCTATCTGCCGCCCATCCGCAACGCTTTTCGGCAGATCGCGGAGGCGTCGCGGCGCCTCGCCGTCGCCGCGGAGACCGGGATCCTTACAGTGAGCGTGACGCCCTTCTTCGCCTCGGCCTGGCTGGTGCCGCGCTTGAAGGCGTTTCAGGACGCGCATCCCGAGATCGACCTCCAGGTCGTGACCAGCAATGCCTTGGTGGATTTCTCGCGCGACGCCGTCGACGTCGCGGTCCGGCACGGGCTCGGCCGCTATCCCGGTCTCGCCAGCGACCGCGTCATCGCCGTCGAGATCGTTCCCGTCGCGGCGCCCGCGCTTGTCGCGAAGCTAGGCCGGCCGACGACCCCCGCAGCGCTGACGCGGTGGCCCCTCGTGCACGACGCCGAGCGCAAGGCCTGGCATCTCTGGTTCGAGGCACAGGGGATTCACGACATCGGCCCGCCGCGCGGCCCCGCCTTCGATGATTCGGGCTTGCTGCTAAAGGCGGTGCTCGCTGGGCAAGGCGCCGGGCTGCTGCCGGCGGCGATGGTCGCCCTCGATGTCGCAGCCAGGCGGCTCGTCAAGGTCGCCGACGTCACGATGCTCGACGACTTCGCCTATTACCTCGTCTGCCCCGCGGAATACCGGGAGCGGCCCAAGATTACCGCATTCCGCAACTGGATACTCGAAGCCGCCGCAGCGGACGAGCACGCGTCGCGATCACGCGCGACGAAGCCACGACCTCGCCGAGGCGCACGACCGCGGCGATGATAAGCCGACCCATCGCGTCCGGCATTCAGGCGAGTTGCCAGTCATGCTTAGCCCTGCCTATCGCCTGCTCAGCGATGCCATCATCTCCGTCCAGGAGCAGGTGATTCGCCACTGTCACTGCTTCGAGCACTGGGGAGTGCTTTCGCGCCCCGAAGGCGGCCACGCGCGACTCCGCAATGGACAGGCTTCCGCCGTGTCCGACCTCAGCCTTCGATTCAGGCCTAGACTTCGATGCCAACTTCAGCGCCGAGTGGATCAGTATTGACGATCCCTCGCCCTTGACCAAATCCGTACGCTCTGCGCGTGAGACCCTGAATCTTGCGTCGAAGCTGCGACGCGGCGGCATGCTGAAAGCGGATTGGGATCCGATTAAGCATCCGCGCTGGCCAGCCAGAAGCCCAGGCGGGATCGGCGGTGAGTTCGCTCCTGCCAGAAGTGGTGCGGACGATGTCTCGTCGGACGCTGCGGCCTCACCCACCATCCCGGCGCAGGTCACCATTCCCGCGCCTCTCGATATGCCGTTTCCCAGCGAATTGCCGATTCCCCGGCCCTTCGAAGTTGTTCCGCGGCCGCTCGACATTCCTGACATACAGCAACGCGAGGGCATTCCACAAAACCCCTATCCCGACCGCGTCGAATGCGTCGAGGAATGGCAGGTCGCCGAAAGATATTGCCGAGACTTGCGAAAGCGCGGCCTATTAGGCAGAGGCGACTACCGCGGAATGGGTAAATCACTCTGGCAATGCATGATGGGCCAAGTCTCGGAGGCGTGCGGCGGCAACAGCACGAGTGCATAGTCTTGCAATATAGGAAGAGCTGATGAAAGAACCAACAACGCCGAAGGAGTTGCTCGAGCTGCACAAGGTTCTGCGATCCGATACACAACGCTATCTGCAGATCGCAAATGAATGGATTCGCAGAAACCCACGCAATTCTCACGCTTATTTTAGCAGGCATCACGCATGGATGGAGATGGGCGAGCCGAACCGCACGCTCGAAGACATGAACAAGGCGATCGCGCTAGAACCGGATCCAATTTCATATCTTTCACGTGGCGAAATCTATCGGCACCTCGGGGAATATCAGAAGGCAATCGAGGATTTCGATCTCGGAGAGCAATTGGATCCCAAGGGCTGGCAGGAGGACGTGCTGGGGCTGCTCTATCGAGCCGATTGCCACGCACGGCTCGGGGACGAAGCGGCGGCGCTTGCGTATTGCGCGCGCCTGCCCGATGACTTCTGGACACCTGGAGTCTACGACGCACCTGCCGGCAGCAAGGCGGAGATTGCGGACGAGCTGCGTCGCATCGCGGCCAAAGCGCGGGGCAGGGGGCCATAATCTCGGAGCAGCAACCGATCCTACCATCGCCGGGCGAGATCGGGGCTCGGGTCACCGGCTTTGGCGCGTGGCGAATTGGGCAGCAGCAAGCGCGCTATGTAGATTGGGGAAGGGGCATTGGGGGATGGTTGCGGGGGCAGGATTTGAACCTGCGACCTTCAGGTTATGAGCCTGACGAGCTACCGGGCTGCTCCACCCCGCGATTGGGTTGGGTTGGGGGCGGGACGCCTTGGGGGCGCCGCGCGGGTGCGA